>SDBT01011532.1_pt1 | contig 14216 bp, 12 predicted proteins | sample 2277101 | NCBI WGS metagenome assembly SDBT01 (sample SAMN10404973, study PRJNA504765) | marine sediment metagenome | isolation source: marine sediment core GS10_PC15, 103 cmbsf | place: Arctic Ocean: Southern Knipovich Ridge | collected 2010 | reverse complement strand
TGATCGTCATAGATCTATTATTTTTTCTTATCCTCAAGCGGTTTTTTCGATTTAATGTAGTTTTCGTCTTCGGAGCGAAACAATTTCATTCCGGTTTCCCTGCAAATTTTATTTTCTAATACGGCGATAAACGAAATTAATTCCTGGATGCGGTCAGAGAGCCTGGTAACAAATATTGTTAAATGAAAATTAAAAACAAGAAGAAAACCGATCAGACTTATATAAATTATGTGGCGGGCATCTTCTATTCCGATCAGATTAACGGCTAACCACTTATAGGCAAATTCAAATATCGGAATCGAGATCAAAAAAGAGGCAATACTCAACCACAAAACACCATATGCGGGACGGAAGCTGTTACGTTTTATATACCGAAAAACAAAAACCACACATATTAATCCCAGCAGTAGTGCAGCAATTTTAATCTTAAGTCCCATAATATTTACCTAAATAATTTTTTTATCTCATCACGCTGTAAAAGACAGCCAATAATATTTATTAAACCGGAAAAAACAAAAGACAGAGATCTTGCAAAATTAAACTCGGATTCACCATGAATGCGAGATTTCATTTCAACCGGTACCTCTTTAATTCGCGCTCCGGCAAAATAACTCAAAATAATCAATTGATTCGGATCAAAAAGTTCATGCTTATAATATTTGGCAAAAAAACGAATTATCTTTTTATTGTAAGCTCTGAATCCGGATGTGGCGTCGGTGATTGGATTTTTGGTTATTTTTGACAGAAAATAAGAAAAAAGATTTATCCCGATCCGCCTGAAAAACAGTGATTGAAAGCCGACTTTATCGATAAACCGTGAGCCGATAACCAGATCATATTCATCCCTGGCAACCGGATCGATGATCCTGGGTAAAAATGAAGCAACGTGTTGAGCATCACCATCAAATTGGCAGACAATATCATAATCGTTATGATATGCATATAACATATAGGCTTTAAAAGTGCCAAAACTGCTGCCGCTATTAATACAGTGCGATAATACGTTCAGGTTAAGTTCTTCACACACGGCGACAGTTGAATCTCTGGAGGCGTTATCAATAACCACGATATCCCCGCCTGAAAAATTCTGTTTTAAATCTTCAAGCGCAGTCTTAATGTTTTTTTCTTCGTTAAATGCTATTACCGCTATTAATACTCGCATCAGTTCAACCTGTATTTTAAAATGACATCTTTATATTTTTCCTTTAAATCAGGATATTTTTTTCCCCAATTGTCACATAATTTTTTGTAAATCTTCTCATTATGAATTTTCATACCGATAAAAAACATCCCCCGGTCATTTGAAAAGTTTGATTTAAATTTTAGTAATGTATCCTCCGGTGATTTTGAATTGCCGCCGCCAAAATGGATATATAAACAATTCTGTTTTTGGCCGAATTTTATCATTTCATGAAACAGCAGGTTATTTGGTCTTAAGTGGAGATATTTGCTGGCCGAGGCTCCTAAGTGATAATGAAAATAATCAGTTGAGTAAAAACATACTGTGGAGGCAATAATTTGTTGTTCAAAAACTGCACAAAATTGAACAACATTTTTTATCTTGAATAAATTCTCAAAATACTCATCATTAAAGAATAAATATTGATCAGCGCCAACCCTGTCCATAGACTCCGCATAGAGTTTTTTAAAATCTTCTATCCGGAAATTTTCAGTTATAGTTTTAATGGTTACTTGATTTTTTACCGCCTTTTTTATTGCCCGCTTGCACATACTGGAATACTGAGCTTCCAATTCACCGTCAACAGGATTTAAATCTTTTATTATAGTTTCCCGGTTTAACAAAACCGACATATGGTTTTTGGAAAAATTCTCATTATGAAGCAGCGGGTGAAATCGGGTGAATTCGGCAATTATTTTATTATCCCGGCAATAATCCTGAAAGGCGGTATAAAATTGAGTTACAAAACTCTGTTCTAAATTTGATGCAATGATACCGTTGTAACCATAAACACCCTGGATATCGTAGTAGTTTTCCTGAAACTCGCATATGGAAAGCTTGTTAATATTATTCAGGAAAAAAGGATATAAAGCAATACCGTCAGAATTTTCAAAAACAAAACATTGTGCCTTACCATCCCCGTATTTTTCATAGGAAAGATAATATTCCGGGGTATAATAAACATCCAGTTGGGTGTCGGGTAATTTTTTTAAGACTTGATTCCATTCTTCTCTGTTTTTTGTTGTTAATATTCTTACCATAAAACTGTTCCTCATATTTTCCCACAAGCACAAAAAACCGGTAACGGGTAATCATTCCTACTTCCAGTACTTCAAAAAATAAAATTCAAACTCCGCAGCTTTTTCCGGAAATTTTTTATGCCAGGCTGAGCACAACTTATCATAAATTTCTTTATTATAAATTTTCTTACCGAGGTAAAACTTCGATTCATTCTTGGAAAATATTTTTTTAAACTTATACAAAGAATCATCCTCGGAATTTGATCTTCCCCCGCCAAAATGGATATATCTGCAGCCCAAGTCTTTGGAAAATTTTATGCAATAATCGTACAACAGGTTGTTGACCGGTATTTTATAGGCACTGTGATCACGGCATGCCAAATGGACATGAGCATATTGATTATAGGTTAATAATAATAATTGAGCGATAATTTTTTCTTCATAAAGGGCCGAGAACAGATAAAAATGGTCATTTATATATTTTTTTAAATCTAAAAAATAATCAATATTAAAATAATAATATTTATCCGCCTGCAAAAAATCTAAAAAATCATGATACAATTTAACGAAATTTTTCAGGTAAAAAAGGTCAGTCGATGTCTGAATTTTTATCCCGATTTTCTGAGCTTTTCGGATGACATTTCGATTTGTTTTTGAATAATTTTCCCAAATGGTCTCATATGGAGCGGAAAGATCAAGATAAACTGTATTTCTGTCAAATATTGTTGTCACATGCCCTTGTGAAAACAGATAATTATCAATCAGAGGATGAAATCTGGAGAACTCCGCAATTATATTTGAATCAAAACAAAATTGGGAAAATTTCTTAAAAAATTTATCTCTGAATTCTTTTGAATCTGAGGAAAAAACAATACCGTTATAACCATAGGCGCCTTCGATATCATAATATTCTTTATCATGGTTTTTTATCCAGGAAATAGCTTGAATTTTTCTTTGCAAAAAAGGATATAGTGCGATCTCCCCGTTATTTTCATATAAAAAGCATTGTGCCCTGCCCTCACCTCTGTTTTCATATATTTTGTAATACTCAGGTAAATAGTAGATATCCTGCCGGGGGAGGGGAAGTTGTTTAAGCTTTAAACTCCACTCATTGCTATTTTTTAAAGAGAATATTTTAGGCAAAATGAATTTAGGATTTGTTGTCTGTTCGTTTAGCAGCTATTTTTTTAACCATCGCGGCAAAATAATCTATATCGCTTTTAGTCAGGTTTGAAGAACTGGGAATATTCAAAGTTGTATTATACAATTTTTCAACATCTTCTAGCTGGTAGGCATAACAATTTTTGAACGGTTTTTGCAGGTGATTCAGATACCATAAAGGTCTTGTTTCAATCTTATTTTTTTTTAAATATTCCATAAGCTGATCACGATTTAAACAGAGTTTTTGTGAATCTATCGTGATTGCATAAAGCCAATAATTGCAAAAAGCATAATCCGGGACATCTTTTAAAAGAACGCCGGGGATATTTGATAAAACTTGCCGGTAATAATAATAGTTTTTCTTTTTAATCTTTATAAAATCGGGCAACTGTTCCAATTGAGCAACACCTAATGCTGCCTGAATGTTTGTCATTCTATAATTGTAGCCCACGTTATTGTGGATATAAAAGATATTATCATCTTTGGCCTGGGTGGTAAGATATAAAGCCTGTTGGGCATAAACCGGATTATCGGTTACCAGCATACCTCCGCCGCCGGTTGTAATAATTTTATTACCGTTAAAAGAATAACAGCCCAGATCACCTATTGTTCCCGTATGTTTACCCTTTAAGCTGCCTTCCAGGTAAAAGCTCCCTAAACTTTCGGTTGCGTCTTCAATTATCTTAATATTTAATTTTTTACATCTTTTTATCAAAGGATCAAGATCAACCGCATTTCCGAATATGTGTACCGGAATAATTGCGGAGATTGTTTTTCCGGTTAATTTATTTACACATTTCCCGTTCTTTTCAATTGTTTTTTTATTAAGAAAATCGAGTACTTTATTTGTGTTTATATTAAAAAATTCATCACTATCCATAAATATTGGATTTGCGCCAACATATCGGATTGCATTAACCGGAGCGATGAAAGTTAATGCCGGGATAATAACCTCATCATCCGGTTTGACTCCGGCTACAAGCAACGCGATGTGAAGGGCGGCCGTTCCGTTTACGCAGCTTACGGCATATTTTGCTCCGGTAAATTTACACATTTCGGTTTCAAAACGGCCGACAAACTCACCGGCGGAGGACACCCAATTGCTATCCAGGCAGGATTTCACATAGCGCCACTCATTTCCGGAAAGATTTGGTACTGATAAAGGGATCATTTTTTTCCGTTAAAATGTTTTTCGTATTCTTCCTGGGCGGTTTGATAATCTTCATAGCGTCCGATATCCACCCAGTACTCTTCCATCAGATAGCGGGCAACTTTCTGTTTTTTTGATAACATATCTTTCATTAATGTATCCATACCAAAATACTCATTTTGAGGAATTTGAGTAAATATTTCCGGTTTGAACACATAAATTCCGGCGACAATCTCCAATTTAAAATTCGGTTTTTCTTCTAAATTTGTTATGTAACCATTTTTGGAGCTCACATTGCCAAAATTAAATGGAGTCAGGATATTTTTTGTAACGACAGTCAACAACGCATCATTTTGAATCGCACTTTTATAAAGCACCTGGAAATTAAGTGTGGTTAATATATCACCATTCATCAAAACAAACGGTTCATTCAATTCAGATTTCAGCAAAGTGATGGGACCGCAGGTTCCCAATGGTTTTACTTCCTTGCTAAATTTAAGATTTACACCATATCTGGATCCGTCTCCCATAAAAGATTCGACGTATTCAGCCTTATAATTTGTGGCTATAAAAATATCTTTAAAACCATTTTTCTTCAGATGCAAAACTTGTACTTCCAGAACCGATTTTTCTCCTATCGGCAGGAGTGGTTTTGGGATAGCCTCTGTAAATGGACGCAAACGGCTGCCTAAACCACCGGCTAATATCACAGCTTTCATGAAATACTCCTATACATTATATATCGAAGCTTTATAAATTTTATAATTTTTTTGAAACCAGCCTATCGTCTCTGTTAATCCGGATTCAAGTGTATATAAAGGTTTCCAATTTGTATTTTTTTTAATTTTATCGTTTTCACAAAAAAGTCTCTCCACCTCACTTTTTTCCGGCCGAACCCGATTTTTCTCAGTTTCAATTTTAATATCGGCACCCATTAAAAAACCGATTTTGAATACTAAATCTCCGATCGATATTTCCTGCTTCATGCCGATATTGATAGCTTCTCCATAGCATTTTTTAGATTGAGCAATCGCAGTAAAACCATCAACGGTATCTTTTACATAAGTCAAATCCCGTGTCGGATCAAGATTGCCCAGTTGAACTGTTTTTTTGTCATTTAATATCTGAATTATTGTTGCCGGGATTATTGCTCTTGCCGATTGTCTGGGCCCATAAGTGTTAAACGGTCGAACCAACTGAACCGGCAGGCCAAACGAACGAAAATAACTGATCGCCAATTGATCTGCGCTAATTTTGGAAGCGGAATAAGGAGACTGGCCGACGAGAGGATGTTTCTCGTCAATCGGCACATACTGGGCGGTACCGTAGGTTTCACTTGTTGAAGTGACAATTATTTGGCAAATTTCCAGCTCAAGAGCTGCCTGCAAAACATTGTAGGTACCTTCAATATTTGTCCTGATATATGCAAGGGGGGAAACATATGAGTACGGAATTCCGATCAGGGCAGCAAGATGATAAACTTCATCAACATCTTTCATTGCACTATATACCGAATCATAATCCCGAATGTCGCCGGTAACTACTTCAATTTTTGGAAGATATGGCGATTGTTCCAGCCAGCCCCAGCTATTTTTTGAATTATATTTCACAAATGCCCGGACATCATTTCCGGCTTCAATCAACTTTTCCGTCAGAAAAGAACCAATAAAACCGGCAGCACCAGTAATTAATACTTTGCCCATAAATTAGCTCCGATATTTTATCATTTTTTTAAACAGGTCTTCATATTTTGTAGTAACAGAACCCCAGGAATATTCTTCACACGCTCTTTTGTAGGCTTTTTTCCTATATTGTTCCGTTATTGCCGGATTATCCAATAAATATTGCATCCGGTTGACCAAGTGACCGTTATCCCGCGAAGAAAAATAAAATCCGGCATCGCTTATCACTTCCCGATGCTCCGGGACATCATTGGCAAGGATACAATTACCAAATCCCATACCTTCAACTAAAGCAGGGTGGGTCCCGCCAACTTCAGTAGCCTGAACATATAAATATGCATTAGATTGTAACTCACGATAGCCCTTCCCGAAAACATAACCGGTGAAAATAATACGCTTATCATTTGTCGATTTTAAATCTTCAATATATTGTTTATTATACGGGGCATCGCCGACCACCACTAAATTGAAATCGGTTTTCACTTTTTCGAATGCACTCACAACTAAGTGAGCATTATTTTCCGGTTCCAATCGGCTAACAAAAAGGACATATCTCCGTGGTTCAATACCGATATGCGTCAAGGCGTCTATACTCTTCGGCTGGTCAGTTTGAAATCCATAAGGGATCAATGTTGATTGTGTTTTAAATCGTTTTAGGTAATAATCTTTTATTAACCTGGCATCAGTTACAATTGCATTAGCAAACAGTGTAGCCAGCCATTCTGATACACGATAATAAAGCTTTCCCAATTTATTCCACTTTGCTCGTTGCCATTCCAGGCCATCGACATTGATAACCACCGGCGTACCAAAAATCCTGGGAAGAAATGAAATGTAGCTATTGGCGCTGTTACAAATCAAAATTACATTATAAGATTCTTTGAGTGAATGAAATGCACACAAGAAGGTATGTGCAACCGTGTCTAAATATTTATGCTGAATAGTGGGAAAAATGATGATCCTAATACCTTTGTAGAATTTTTCCCTATAATCAATACTATTGGACCTTCCGTAAACTGATACTTCATGACCAGATTTAACTAATCGTTCAGCGATTGCTTCTGCAAATGTTTCAAATCCGCCATAATTGGCAGGGATACCACGAATTCCTAGGATTGCAATTTTCATATTCAACTTTTTTAATTGATTGGATTTAAATTTGAGAACCGCTCCGCCAGCTATATATCCAAATGGTTTGACCAGGTGTAACAAATTCCTCTTTTAACCGGACCTCAAAATAATTTCTCATTTCAGGAGAAATATATTGATCATTCAATAAGCGATGAGTATCTAAAATAATGAAGCCTGATTCTGTACTTTGAACCAATGAATCCAATTTCGCGGTACTCTCGATAAATGGCAAACCAGAATAATAATCCGACAAAACATGATTTTCATCAAAAAGTAACTTTTCTTTTGAAAGTTCGTAATCAGAGAGATTGATATTATAATCAACTCTCCCCGAATAGTATTTTATTGTTAACGGCAAAGTGGTTAAAATAACTGAATTTTCAGAATCATGATTTCTAACATAATCGGCAGCAATTTTCCATTCTAAAAATGAAACTGCCCCATTTGAACGGCCTGGTTTATAAAAAGGTATTATTATTCCATCCATGAAAAATTCAGAAAATGGGATAAAAAAGAAGAAGACAATATACATATATTTCAACGAAACCTTCTTAAATTTTCTTGAAATTGACTGAAAAAAATTCCAACTTTTTTCAATATAATTTTTTTCGCTTGATAGAAAATTTACTATTGCATAACTCACGATAAGGACAAAAAATGGAAAAATATTGTAAATATACTGATACATTCGATATGAAAAGACAAAAGTAAATAAGAATATTTGAGTGATAAACAAAATTGCGGTATAAAAAACCACCCTATTCAGACGTACAACACATTGAAAAATACCTAGTAGAAAAAATGCGCCTAAAGGAAATAATTCCTTGCCCATGATAAATTTGAAAAAGAGTAATCGGTCTTGGGCCACATCATCTTGCGCCCAAGCGGGTATATAACTGATACCGTAAATAATCATAGCTTTGGCCTGAGGAAATAAGAACCAGACAATCCCAAAAACAACAACTCCCAGAGTTGAGAAGAAAAAGTATTTGCTTGTGATTGAAGTTTTTAAATCAACTGTTATAAACTTGTAAATAAAATTACTCAAAATATATAAATAAACAGCAACAAGTATAAATACTCCGATTACTTGTACCGAGATTGCCAGAAGAGTGGAAACTACAAATAGGATAAGATAATACCAATTAATATCCCAATTTCGAATCGTCTGAAAAATGATATTCGGATTTTTTTTGCTATATTTTTCCTGTCTGCCTGTTCTTTCGAATCCAATATAGAAAAAAAACCAGGCTAAAATTGTAAAAATTTGGAAAAGTGTATAAAATCTGGAGACCCTGGCCCAGCCAATCTGAAAAGGCATAACAGCCATAAAAAATAACATAATGACAGCCACCGGAAAATTCATTAATCTTTTTATGAAAAAAAAGAATAAAATTAAAACAACTACTCCAAACAAGGCGCTAGGGAAACGAATCCCAAATTCGTTTAAACCAAATAATTTGGAAGAGAAAAATGTGCTGTATGCAAAAAGTTTTGCCCTGCCGTACGTCTCTCCGGAAGGCAACTGAAGCGAACCATTATCATCAATAGATTCAGCAACATAAAGATGATATGGCTCATCAACCCATAAATTTGGCTGTCCGAGATTATAGAATCGTAAAAACACAGCAAGGATAAAAAAAGCAAATGCGAGAGCCCACCAGATATGTTGATTATGTTTTCTACTCATAACATTCAGTTAAAATGACATTCACGATAATCGTATTGCGTTTTTCAGTTTTTTTAATTCCACAAAACTTATTTCCTTTGTGGCAAAAAGCAGAATGAAATAGAGTAAAGATAATAACAATAATTTCAAGGATAATCCACCCATAAATCCCAAAATAGAATTAGATACTAAATAAAGACAACCTACAATCACAGCTAATCGTAGAGGTGTATAAGAAAAAAATAACGACTTCCATTCACCAAAAATATAATATCCCCCAATAATGGCGCCAATTAGGCCGGTAAATGTTGTAGAAAGAGCTGCGCCGACAAGATGGAATCGAGGCACAAGTATAATATTAAAAGTGATATCGATAAGCAGCAAAAAGATTATTTGCCAAAAACATTTCTTCATTAGATTCTGTGAGATGAGAATGGTATGAATCACCGCCATTATTGTAATTAGTGACATTCCTACGATTAAAATAGCCAATATCGGGGCTGCATCGGAATATTGTTGGCCAAACAGTGTCTCGATAATCAAACGACTATTTGTGACAACCAAAATAATTAAAAGCAGCAAAAAAATCACAAGATAACGGATTGTCTCAAATTTTATCTCTTTCACTCTTTTTATACTTTTTGACGCAATAGCAAAACCCAATGAGGGCAATAAAATCGCTGAAAGTCCAATTGATAAAAAATAAGGGAGTTTAGCTAATAATGCGGCGGAGACATAGAAGGCAACATTCATATCAGCTAAATAGTATTTCACAAACCATAGATCTAATGAAAAAAACAGATTGAGACCGACAAAATAAAATATATTTGGAACAACAAAATTAATATAAGATTTTTTGTTAAATTGAAATTTATCATTTTCGATTTTTGGTAATTTAGTTATGGCAATTCCAACAGTAACAGCCACCAATGATCCTATAATGTTTCCTATAAAAGCACCTGATAATGAATATCCCACCCACACAAATCCAACGATTGCACAAAGTCTGGTACCGGCATAAACCATCCCCAGGAGTGAATATTTAAAAAAATTATGGAGCCCATTTTGAACGCCTGCGATATATTTAAACAGACCATAAAAAAGGATGTCTATACCCGCAATTCGTAATAAATGCGCCAGTTGAGGATCTTGAAAAATTCTTGAAATCAAAGGAGAAGCTAGAAATAATACTGCGAAAACTAAGAAACAATAAATAATTTGCCACTTTAGGGTCTGTTTAACAATTATATTGATTACATCAGGATTTTCTCCGCCATATTTTTTAATTGCTTCCGGAATACCGGTATGTACAAACAATTCCACAAATACCAGGATCGAAATAACCAAACCGAATGTTCCATAATCCAGAGGGCCTAACCACCTTGCTAATGTAAAATTTATAGCAAATCCAGAGACTAAAAAAAAAAGCTGGCCAATTAAGGCAATAATTATTCCTCGAATAAACATACCATTCTAATAGTTAGACTATTAATTCCTTTCAAATTTTGTTAAATTTTTTTCCAAACATCGTCCATTATTTTCATAACCTCCAATCCTTCTGTTCCCGGAACTGGCGGAGGTTCGTCGGCAATTATACTTCTATAAAATAATTGAATCAAACGATCCGATCCTTTTAACAAATCATATTTGCCACGAATCAAATTAAACATGTTCCTAATTGCAGATTTATTGAGTGTAAGAGCTTGTTTGGCCGATGAAAAAGAGAGACTTATTGTTTTAGGCAAAGGGCCTAGTTCTTTCTTTAAAAATACATATTGATTTAAAAAATCAATCTCTAAAGTTCCGGAAGTCCCGTATACCTTCAGATATTGATGGCGAGGGCTTGTTGATAATGAAATTGTAATCGATCCCATATGTTGTTGGTTGGCAAGTAGAATTTTTAATTCATCACAAGACACCCCCGGAGTTCTGCCTAAATATTTTGCCTCAGCATGCTGTACAGATACCGGACCGATTATATCAGTTAAAACATACAGCGCATGAGGTAAATAATCTTGAAATACCGAACCGGGAAGACTATACTTCCAATGGCTTTTCGGATCAAGACGAGAAGCATTCTCTTTAAATTGAATTCCATACCAGCTGTCTACATAGGTGATTTTTCCCAACACACCTTGAGCCATAATTTCTCGCGCTTCAATCGACACATCATCATAAAGGTGGTTGTGCATAACACATAATTTAACATTATTATCGGAAGCCTCATCAACTAAACGAGCAGAAGCGTCGGCATCCGCGGCCATCGGTTTTTCAACCAAAACATGACACTGGTTTTGAATGGCAGTCATGGCAACATCACAATGAAATTGTGGTGGTGTGAGGACATGAACGACATCCGGACGTTCTTGATGAATCATCTCTTTATAATCTTTATATTTTTTTACCTGAGGATATTTTGAACTAATTGCGTTTATGGCTTCTTCTTGGGGATCGGCAACAGAAATACTATCAATAAAATTCAATTTATTAATGAAAGACAGATGCGTTTTCGAGATATTTCCGCACCCTACAATTCCAATTTTTAGCTTTTTCCCTTCCGGAATAGTTATTTTCCCTTTTACAATTCCTTTTGATCTTTTTGGTGTTAATTTCCGTTTATGCCATTCCATTGTCCTATCAAGACTCTCAGAAAATTTTACAAAATCATTGGAAAGATGTTTTTTTATTTTCTCATTGGAATATTGAAAAGAAGTCGAAAACACTTTTAAATTGAGGTCGCTAAGGGGGGCTTTTTGTCCTAAGAATTTAAACGCCACACGTAAACCAAATTTCATCATCTGCATGAACCATAGTGGCATCCAAACTTTAGACACATTATCACTTACATCTTTTTTGAGAAGATGAAAATATTCTTTTCTCGTTATCGAAAAATCCTCTACTAAATTGAAACACTCGCCCTGCATGGAATCTATGGATAAAGAATTTACAATGGCTTTGGCTACATTCTCTACATATACTAAAGGCATATTGGTTTTAGTATTTCCAAACAAAAGAACTTTGCTGCTACCAATAGGCATTCCCATTCGGGCAGGAAATAATGCCCCTTTCGGGCCATAAATCGAGCCGGAGCGAAAAATTATGCCGGGCAGATCTTTTTCCTTTTGATATTGTAATGCAATCTTTTCTGCTAACATTTTTGATTTCGAATAGTTGCTATGAAATTCATCATCTTCATATGGATAATTTTCATCAATGATAACATTGGATTTATATTTGGAATGTGCATAAACACTGATTGAGCTCACATAAATAAATTTTTGAATATTATATAAAACGGATAATTTTATCAGGTTCTCGGTAGCTTGAATATTTGTTTCATAAAATTGATTCCAAGAACCCATTAACGTTGCTGCCGCATGAATGACAATAGTTGACTGTTTTACAGCTTTTTCTAAAACCTTCTCATCGCGAATATCGCCATGAATCAATTGTATTTGTGGATGGGTTAATTGTGATAGGTCACTTGATTTCCGAACAATTGCGATGACATCATATCCTTTAGCGATTAATTGTTTTACGATCACTGGTCCTAAAAATCCAGCTCCTCCGGTAATGAGAACTCTTTTGTTGTTTTTCATAGTTACAATCCTAATATTAAAAAAATTACTTTAATTTAAATCCTTTCCAAAAACCTCTTGTAAAATAGACTAAACCTAAAAAAACCAAAGGGAATGTATAAACGAGTTGAAAAGAATAAAACAATCCGGTTCTAGTAACTTTGCGAATGGTTGTTAGGACGCGAAAAGGTATCAGAAACGGAACTAAAATTTTTGATTTCGTAAGAATAGTTCCCGGAATATTTTTTATTTTTCTTATTTGATATGCTCCAGAACCAAGTTCAAATTGGTTTTTAAGATACTGGTTTAATTGACATCTATTTTGATGATAGACTTTTATAGAAGGAACAAACATTATTGGAATCTCTTTATCTAACACCTGATAGCAAAAGAGTGTGTCGCTGCCTTTAATTACGTCCGCCAATTGTCCGATTTGCATAAATAATTCTCTTTCTATAGAAAAATTACATGTTGGAATATTATCTACTAACCGAGAACGCTTTTGTGGAATGAAATCACTGAACTCAATAATATATTCTGATGTTCCTATATAATTTTGGGGCGTCCCATTCTCAATAGAACCACTTATTAAAATCCTGCCTCTTTGTCCATGCTCAAATAATATTTTATCAATCCAATCAGAAGCAACAATACAGTCGCTATCTGTAAAAGCAATCAGTTTTCCCCTTGCTTTTTGAACACCGACATTTCGAGCTGTTCCCGGAAAGGTACGCTTATTCAAAGAGATTAATTTTAGTCCCGGGTATTTCACGGGAAGTTGTGAATAATCATCTTTATCTGAACTATCAACGACAATTACTTCATATTTATAATGAGAATTTTGATTCAAAATGGAATCTAAACAATTTGTTATAATATTTAGATTATTATAAGAAGGGATGATGATGGATAAATCAATCATATTAAATTTTGAGCAGTAATTTATTTAGTTTTATTCCCTTTATACACATCACTCCGACCTATTATAAATGGAATTACCATTTCCACCAATTTTTTCGGAGCTTTTGTAAACTGATTTTTAATAACCGGGCTCCAATTTATCGAACCCTGCCGGTTTAACAAACCGGTAGAATATTGGATAATAAGCATTCCATTCCAGAGGATAAAAAGCGATACGATGATATATAGGTATTTAAGAGAAACTTTTTTAATGGCATAATTAAAGAACGCGGCCAGGCCCAATATGAAAAACAGAGCAATGGGAATAAGATACCTGTTCCCATAACTCATTCCGGTAGCTTGATTTGCACAACTTATAAAATAAACAAAAAGAAAAACGGCGGCAAATAGAAAAAACCCCACTTTTTTATGTTTATAGAAAAAAAAGATAAAACCAAGTGAGGCGAAAACAAATATTGGTGTCCAAATATACAGGCCGTGGGAGGTGGAAAAAAAAGTATCCCCCAAATAAGGATGTGAAAACAGGTGAACAATTGGCGCTAAGGTAAAGCTGTCTGACGTAAGGGTAAAATCTACACCTGGGAAATGGGGTCCGGATAAACCTTTGGCAGCATGAACCAGCATACTCATTTCTTCATAAGGTTCGAGAATAAATTTTCCGAAGATTATTTTCCAGACTACAATTTGGGGAGAAAATGCCAAAAACATAAAAACAAAATAGATCA
>SDBT01011531.1_pt1 | contig 14216 bp, 27 predicted proteins | sample 2277101 | NCBI WGS metagenome assembly SDBT01 (sample SAMN10404973, study PRJNA504765) | marine sediment metagenome | isolation source: marine sediment core GS10_PC15, 103 cmbsf | place: Arctic Ocean: Southern Knipovich Ridge | collected 2010 | reverse complement strand
GGGGGTTACAATTATGGCTGTATTGTACAACTTCAGGACTGAGATCAAGATCCAACTCGAGCAGAACAGACATGCTTCATCAGAGGATCTGATGGAGCATGTTAAGTCCATTTCCAATGTGGCCAACGATGTTTCCAACCTGGAAAGGCTGAATCAACGATAGGCATCTGGGTATAGGTACAGTCTATCTCTTGAGATTGTAGCCACTCTGCATGGTGCTCACAGAAGTTGCCAATCTTAGTACAGGTTTTAAGGAGTGGCATATAGGTAGCTTTAGTTTTCCTCACACGAGCACATAGATCATTCATTTGAGGGTAGGTGAGGGGGATGTGCCGCTGGTAATATTGGATACGATTTATATTCACCAAATGGGGGAGATCGCCAAAGAAGGTTACATGAGGAATAGATTCATCCATACATGCTGACCATATGATACCAGTCCAGGGGAAGGAGACGATAACATCGGGATTAAAGTCAATGATGGAGGGAGTAATACGTTCTGCAACTTGTCTAACATCATCTATAGTTTTAGGGCGATCTTCCACCTTGCTGGTCATTGCTACAACCTGAACACCACGAGTCTGGATAGCACTTATGCGGGATGCAAGATCAGAATGCTCTGTGGCCCATGTTACCACTTGGACTTGGTGGCTGTGGGATAAAAGGGCATCGAGGATACCCCATGAGGTCATGGAGACACCGCCAGTGGTGAAGTAGGGGATATCGTCGGTGCAGATAAAGGTTATACGCATGGCTAAAGTATTCTCCTAGTAGGCATAATAAAGTTATCTGCCCAATGATCTTTAGGTTCAGATAGATCGTTCACCATACAAAATTCAGCCACCAAATCAGCAGCTATGGCCGCATTATGACTACTACCAAATGTCACATCTTCTTCTCTAGTAGTCAACCACCCCATGAATCCAAACAAGGCTTCTGATGCTGTTAGTTGATCTGTCATAGACTTCAATTCTGGTTCTATGCCTGTTCCCCTACAGAGCCTACAAGATTCTTGTTCAAGTGTTCCCAATCCATTACAATTATAACATTCCATTATTAAAAAGGCCCCTTAAAGCGATTTGTGTAGTCGTTGAAAGATTCTTGTGATAGGTCTATAGGGTCAAGGTCTAGGAGTTTCTCTGCTGCCCTTACGATGGTTTCAGCAGTGGGGTAGAATAGGGTTTCTAATGGTCGAGTTGTTGGGCATGGGGTATGGGTGAAGCCTATACGGACAGGGGGTTTCTTGAGAGATGAGAAACATTGCTCTGTTATTTGGGCAGAGATTTCAGAGGAGAGGCCACAGAAGGCCCAATCGTTATCAGCAATGATGACATGCTGCGTATCTCTAACTGAATTAATTATAGCTCCATCGTTGAAGGGTACTGCTGACACAATATCCACCACATCAACTCCCACACCATTATCCTCCAGAATTCTAGCTGCTTGTATGGCTTCCACTACCATCCAAGAACTGGCAACAATAGTCAGATTGTGACCCACGCTATATTTAACAAATTTACTATAATAAATTTCCCTACGTTCATCATCCACCTCCCCCTCAATATCATACAACCACCGATGCTCAAAAAACAACACAGGGTTATCATCCTGTATCGCTGCTCGAAGTAAGCTATAGGCATCTTGTGGGGTAGATGGCATCACCACCTTCAAACCTGGAAAGTGGGCAAAGGTGGAGTGCATAGCCTTGGAATGCTGTGGCCCCTGACCCCAAGAGCGGCCTATCATGCAGCGGACGGTAATAGGTACGGGGGATTGACCCTCTGATAGGTAGGAATGGATAGATGCCATATTGATTAGTTGATTCATGGCTAGGAGCATGAAATCAGCACGGGCATGGATTTGCACAGGACGTAAGCCAGATAGGGCGGCTCCTATTGCCATACCCGTTTCAGCAGCCTCAGAGACAGGGGTAGAGAAATAGCGATTACTACCGAAGAGTTCTACTAAGTCTTTGCCTGATCCAAAGGTGCGCTTATGGTCTGCGATATCTACACCAAAGGCAAAGACATCAGGGTTGGCTTTCATTTCATGTTTCATGGCTAGGTTGAGGGCTTGGGCATAGGTTAGGGTGTGTATCATTGTGCAAATACTCCAGTTGTTAGGGTTGAAGGGTCTGGGAAGGGTGCTGCTTTGGCTTTGGTAATGCTGGATTGGATTTGGTCATTAATGTCCTCTTGAATCCCAGACACATCCCCTAATGTATAGCCTTGTGTTCCCAAATATTGCTCATATTTCGTTACAGGATCACATCCCACATTAGGCTCCTTTCTATACCCCACATGCCAATCAGTATTGGGGCCTACATGCTCCAGGAAGCGGGTGTAGTCAAAGTGTAGGAAGGAAGGTCTAGAATCCATGCTGAAATCCATAGCTTTCCTCATTTCTTCTATGACATGCTGAACATCACTACCGTCCCAAGCATAAGATACGAAGCAATCAAACTTATTAACAATACTTGTTATATGTCCGAATCCATGCCTCACCTCTTTCCCTGTATTAGCCGCCAACCCATTATCCTCACAGACAAAGATGATTCTGAGATTATGCACACAGGCAAAGTTCAGTGATTCCCAAAACTCTCCCTGCTCTATTACACTATCCCCAAAGGCGCACACTACCAGATCATCATTCCCCTTGATCTTATTAGCCAACGCCGCACCCACTGCAAGGCTCACAGTGGCCCCTACGATGCCTGCTGTGGCGATTAACCCGTGATCAGGTGCTGTAAGGTGCATGGAGCCACCACGGCCACCAGAGACGCCTGTAGACTTACCATAGAGTTCTGCAAAGAAGGCAGCAAGATAGGTTGGGTCATCACTGGTTAGAGATAGATATAGGCCATGGGTACGCATCGGGCCAAAGACCTTGGTATTGGGTGGGAGGTTATGGGTGATGCCTACAGAGATAGCCTCTTGACCTATTCCTAAGTGTACAGGGGTTTTGATTTGGTCAGAGGGATATTCTGTAATTATGGCCTCTTGGCACTGGCGGATTAGGGTTAGCTTGCGGTAGATTTCTAGGTTATTGTCTTGTAACATTTTCCCCCATCTCGTTTCTGTATTCCCCTTATTGTCAATTTGCATCAATCAATCACCTGCTTATAAGCTTGGTTGGCGTTACACCATACGCAGCTCCGATGTTCCGGTTTTCTGCACTGATCATCCACGGGTTGATGTCCCAATAATTTACATAGAATCCACAGCATTGGGCGACTTATCCAGTCCCAACGGTTATACCATCTATTCCAGAATTTAGTTTCACAGTGGTATAGGTAACCTTCACGATCTGCCATATGTCCCAACCACTCTGGCCCCTCCCACAGAAAGAAATATAGTCTATGGATTCTACCTTGAGGCTTACGACGTATGAACCACATTACACACCCTTATCTCGCTCCGATGTAATAAACTTACCTCCATCAGATGGCCAATCTATAGCAAGTTCAGGATCATTCCAAGGTATGGTGAATTGTGGGTATTCGTTGTAATAGGTGGATTGCTTGTAATGGAATATGGCAGTTTGTGAGAGTACTAGGTGACCGTTGCCATATTTGGGAGGGATTAGGATTTGCTTATACTCTGAACCAAAACCAAGCTCCATTGATCCCTCAAAATTAGGGCCATTCAAATATCCATGATTGACCTTTCTATAATCGGGAGAATCGGGATCATTACAAACCACCACTAAATATATCAACCCAGAGAGACATGATACTAGCTTCCAAGTATGGGAGTCGCCATGGATGCCGCGTAGAACGTTGTGATGTGAGATGGAAATATCATCTTGTACAAATCCATCAGCCCAGAGAGCATCATCATAGTTTGGCGTTAGATATTCCTCTAAACTGTATTTGATTTCGCTCTCATTCCATGTCTCTATATATTTCCCCCTATGATCTTCAAATACATCTGGGGTAATGATTAGGACATCCTTTAGATTGTTGGCTGGTTTAACTTGCATAAATCACCTTACTGCCTTCGGTTTCAAATTGGAATGGCACATGCTGACATCCCTTACGAACTAAATTATACATAACTAATTCCTGATTTCTTCCAGGCTCACAGAATACCAGCATAAACCCACCACCGCCAGAACCTAAGAGCTTACCCCCTATAGCACCACAAGCTCGCGCAGTATCATAGAGATCATCGACCCGATCTGTTGATATCCCACTCGATAACCTCTTCTTCAAGTCCCACATATTATCCAAGAGTTCCCCAAAGGCTGTGATGTGGATATTGCTAGTGAGAATCATTATACCCGTCTGAACACTATGTGCAATGTCTTGAAGGTCTTTTGTATTGTCATAGATACGAGGTTGTGAGGTTGGGGTGACGCGAGGGCCTGTATAGAAGAGCATTAAGTGAGATTGGAACTCTGCTAGCCTTTCTGGTGAGAGTTCTATTGGTCTGATTGCTCTTTGGCCTGATGGGTGCCAGATGATTTGATTAAGGCCACCTAATGAGCATAGGATTTGATCTTGACTGCCTACATCTTCTTTGAGGATATCGTGTTCTATTTCAGTGGCTAAATCAGCTATAGTTTCAGGGTTAAAACACTCCTCTACATACGTAGCATTCAACAATCCCACAACAAACGCGCTACTGCTCCCCACACCACTTCTAGCAGGTAAATCACCTGTATGGTAAAGCTCTATACCCTCTTTCAATCCCAGATATCTTAGTGTCTCTCTAATAGCAGGATGTTGAATATCATCAAGCTCTTTACAGTCTTCTATCACAGAATAAGAGAGCTTGTATTTATTGGGGCTGGTGAAGCGTTGGGGGTTGTACTTGACAGTCAGCCAGCAGTATTTATCGATAGTGGTTCCTAGCACCATACCCACATGTTTGCTGTACCATGCGGGGTAATCGGAGCCGCCACCAAAGAAGCTAATCCTATACGGGGTTCTGGTGATTATCACGAACTAGCTCCCACAAGATATGCTCAACCATGATATGGGCCTCTTGAATATACTGTGTGTTGGTGGATGGGATTTTGATGGTGGTGTAGCTATATCCCACATCTTCTAATCCATTTTCACCAGTAAGACATATCACCCTCATAAAAGCTCGTATACCACACCTTACTGCATGTTTGATATTATGAGACTTACCACTAGTGCTAATAGCCAGCAGCACATCCCCCTCTTTCCCTACCACCTTTACCTGTCTCTCAAACACACTATCATAACTATGATCATTACTCCATGCTGTTAGGAAACTGGTGTCTGTGGTTAGGGCTATAGCAGGGAATCCACTTGACATAAACTCAGTGGCTAGGTGTTGGCAATCCGCTGCTGATCCACCGTTTCCACAGAGTAGGAGTTTATTACCGGATTTAAAGCAGGTTATGAGGAGTTCAGCAGCCTTGTGTATATCATCCACACATTCAAAAGACATCTCCATAACAGAGAGACTTTCCCGCATTCGATCTGTGATATACTCATACATTCCCATACCTACTCCCATACATACTTTTTTTCCCGCCTGAGATATAGATGTACCAAGCGTTTGCTGTATCCAAACTCACCACAGCTCACAGTGACCAATTCCCAGTTATCTTCGTCCAACCTATTGAGTGTCTCCACAATTTCGTAAATCCCAGTTGTAGGCTCTTCAATGGTGACCATATCATACTCATATCTAGACATTACTAAACCTTTTCCTCTACCCATCATTACCCGCCAATCTTTCTATAAGTAATATTCCCTTCTGAATCAATCCATCTCTCATGGTTGGGTAATTTATCCCACGTAACCTCAATCGGGCCTAAGTGGATTTCCCATTCATCTGCAACATTATACACATAAAACCATTCCCATATTGACGTAGAAGGATAGAATGCAATAAACAGTCTCCAAAATTGAACAAACGACACACCTTTACTAAACTTAAACATTACTAAACCTTCCTCTACCCATCATCTTAAACCCCTTTATCAATTCCTCTATCCCTTCATCAAGCGATCTGGTTGCTTCAAACCCTGCATCTTTGAGGCGTTGATTAGATACAATGTAGTTGCGTTGGTCAAGGTCATTACCAGTACCTGTATAGATTTCAAGCGGGAGATGGCAACCTACTTTCTCAGCTAATCCAATCTTAGATAGGTTGGCAGAACTCAACCCTACATTGTACGCCCTGCCAACCATAGTTAGCGCATTCTCTATGCAATGGATGAAGCAATCGGCTACGTCTCTAATGTGAATATAATTCCGTGCTGCGTAGGGTTCATAAAGGACTAAGTAGCCATTCTTATAGGCTTGATAGGTGAAGTCATTAACCAAGAGGTCTAGGCGCATTCGTGGGGAACAGCCGAAGACAGTGGCAAGTCTTAGGACGATAGTGCTAGATTCTGCAACTAGTAATAGGGTTTCTTCCGCCCATGTCTTTGATCTACCGTAGAGCGAAACAGGGTCTAGGGGCGTATCTTCTGTGCAAATATCCGATTGGTTTCCGTAACCACTATTGGTATTAGGAAAGACTATCAACTGTCCAATACCTACCCTACATGATAGAAAACGGATTACATCAAGATTTACAGATTCCGCTAACTCGGGATTGTGATCACAAGCAGGAGCACCTACAATAGCCGCCAGTGGAATAATAACATCAGCATTCTTTAGCAGCTTCATCATCATTCCCATATCACGAACATCCCCCATGATGAATTCAAAGTTGGGGTTATTGGCTAGATGGAATAATGAGCCTTGCCCATACATAAGGTTATCTAAGACAGTGACATGATAGCCTGCTTTTAGGAGATGCTCACAGAGGATAGAACCCAGATAGCCTGCCCCGCCTGTAATCAATATTCTTTTCATAGTTATTATTCCTCTGGCCAGTTGAAAGGGGTATGGGTGCGCCACTTTACATCCATATCGTCTATCACGATATCACCAGGCTCTATCAGATCAATAATCGTTTTATCTTTAGTGAGCCACCAATCTACTACACCTTCAAGATTTAGTTTTGCTGCCCACATCTCAGCATACTGTGCACCGCCACCGGACCAGATAAAGATAGAATCCTGTGGATGCTCTTTCCGAAATTTCCTAAGTCCTTCTATCAATCGTTCATTAACAGTGTATGGTGTACCTTCATACACACCATAAGGATTAGGAGCCTCCATATCATAGAGAACTAAAGTATCGTCCACATCTACAAAAAGTTTCATAACATTCCCTTTGCTTTAGCTTTTACTTTACCATAACACAAGGCATAAAAAAAGACCCCCCAGGATGACTAAAAACTGGAGGGCTAAGAGGAGAGATACCGGGTATACTGCTTGGTTGTCGGTTTAGACAAGCACCAGTTGTTTTAGATTTACTGATGCCTTAATTAGTATAAGGCCATTCTCTATTAAGTGCAAGCGTGTAACATCACAACTATTAGAATCTCGGTGCAGGTACATTCCTATTTCCCTCTCCCACACCCTCTGGCAGATCGGGCAAGTCAGTAATAGCTCTCAAATGCTCTTCATCTTCCCTAGTGGGAGTATAGGCACCAATACCCTTTGCTTTAGTAAGAGCATCAAGCATTGAGGTCACATCAACCTTACCTGGAGTATCCCAACTAATACGCGGGAGATCACTCATGCCGGGGATGGGGTTGAAGCGGAATAGGTATGGGACTAGCTGTTGGTTCCAGGCTTCAAGCATGTCCTGTTGGATGGCTTCAAGGCCCAAGGTGAAGAAGTCTTGTGAACCTTTTACCAAGGCATTTGATCCCACTTGCTGCATTCCCAAGGCTAGGAATTGGGCGAAGAAGCGCATTAAGATTTCCTGTTGTTTGCGGGTTATGACCGTGCCAATAGGAGCCACGTTAGTAGTGCCTGAGTAAGGGTTAACCTCTAGGCCATTGGGCAAGATAAGATACATCTCCTCATCCATGCGAAGGCCTGCAAGTGCTGCTTCCAAGGCGGTCGAGTCTTCGGGTGTTATAGGTTGCTCAGGCAGTGTGGCAACTGGCATACCACCCACATTGCGCTCTAAGCCGATCCCTTCATAGTCCTCTAAGGCTTTAATGAATTTCCAGTTACGCCAGAGATCACGCAAGAGGGCTTTCCCTTGTGGATTACCCTTGCGTCCTCTGAATACCATATGCACTGTTTTTTCGATGGGGATTGGTGCAAAATGACCTGTATCGGGATCACGTTGGATAAAGGCTAGAGTGTGATCGTGTTCATCAAACTCCCATTTGTGCAGGGTCTCTTGGCCACGGGGGTCAATGTTCTTTAACCACAAGCGGCCATCGCGCCTTTTCTCCAATACCATTTCACCGATAGACCACCCAAAGTCAATTGATTCTAGAGCGTCTGATACATGAGATCGCCACGTCTGCCTATCCATACGATTCATAGCGTCCCATAGGAAATCACGAGCGGCTAAGTCAGCGGGTTGGTCTGAGGCAGGTTCTACATCAAAGTCAGCCGATAAAAGAGGGAGTTTAATCGACTCTAAGAGGGTGCCAATGGTAATATCATCACGCATCTGTAGATAGGTGTCTACTTGGGTTGGCCATGCACGGAAGGTAGTTAGATAGTCTTCCTGGATGCGCCCACCAAGGTTCTTGAGGCCAGTGTGACCTATTACACGCGATGCATCAGCCACACCAGGTTGGTGGGAGATGATGAGGCGGTTACCTCTGTGGTCATAGAGGATATTGGAGTCTTGGGGTTGTGTCACTTATCTACCTCTAGCAGGGGGAAGATTAGTGCGATGTTGACGGGGGTGGGGTTTATCGGCTATCTCTTTATTGTAGGCGTCACAGATTATTGAAAGAGTGACATCCATCATCTCTATTTGGGTCGGTGCTCCTATGGAAGTTAGGCGATTGTATACATGTTCATAGTCTGCCATGATTTGCACTACTGATTTGCTTAGGGAGGTTTGTTCAATGAGCTTATCAGGATCAAAGGGATTGGGCATAATGATAAAACCCCTCATATTGCAGTTAGGCTGTTTATGTTAACATAAAGAGGGAGAGGGTGTCTATGTACAAGTTAGGGGTCTGAGCAATCACGCATATAACCACACTTGGGGCAGATTAGTTTACAGTGGGATTGACGCATGGGGGTAAGGCATATGTCACAGAGATACATTTTTTCGTGGCTGGATAAGATCACAATAGGGGCATTGGATTGGTAGGAAACCAGGCATAGAGTGGAGTATGAAGAACTTAGAGCAGCACCCGCTACAATCCTGAGAGGCCATTGTAGATATATGGTACCATCTAAATTTATCTTTCTTCTTTCTACCTATCTCAACATTCTCTGATATCATTTATGTTAACTGCTCCAAATCAAGCACATAACCCGCCATCCCTATCCCATCATTAACCACCATCACATGATCCCCCTCCCAAGGACACTCCTTCCCCTCACACTTACACCAATCCAACTTAGCGGTTTTCACACCCCTCATGTAATCAGTCTTGGTTTCTTCAAGGATTTCTGGGCCTTGTAAATCATACACCTCATAGGCAAAGGCTTTTTTGTTCTTCCATTCCTTTTTAAAGCCAAACCAAACGGTGCCTTCTTCATTGCAATAAACGGTGGGGTTAGGCATCTTTAGCCATCCTATCAAGTAGTTTATAGATTCGTAATTTGTATTCAACGCCAGTCTTCCCACCTCCACCCACTCCGTAACCGTGTTTTTTGCACAGTTCTTTCAATTCTTCTATAAACTTATCTTCAACCATTTTAATCTCTCCATAAGCTCTTTTTCTTCTCTCCCACTATAGCACTCCTACCACCTCCACCCAATCCTCTAGGCTTGAAATACCCCAACACCATACTCACCACGTCCACCTGATCATCATTACTACCATCGGGGAAGTTGGCTAGCTCTTCTATAAAGTCCTCTACCCAATCGGCATAAGCGGGGAGATGGACTTGGCCAGCTTGCACCATTCCCGTAACACCAGAGGCTCGGCGGTATTTGTCAGCATCAGGGTTGATGGGTAAGACAGGAATGGGTATCCGTCTTAAATCCTGTATTAGTGATTGCCCCGATGCCTTGTTTTCGATTAGCACGATGGTTGGCTGGTATTGCTGATAGAGTGCTTTGGCCGATGTTAAGAGATCGGGGTACTCCATTCTGGCACGGAATATATCAAGGAAATAATAGCCCCTCTGACCTCTACCGGCTGTTAAGCATACTGAGTAGTCAGCAGAGGTACGGGTTGAGAAAGCTGTGTCCCAGGATTGGATTATTTCAGTGATTGTGTCTTTCATAGTTAGGGTGACCAGGATTACCCCATCCATAATTCAAACCCATATACGATCCCATACACTGCCTATTGCAATACACTACCCCTGTATACCTCATCTCTTTATTATTCAACTCTCTATTGTAAAGATTAGAAATCTTACGGTTGTATACTTTGATCGACACCACCACAGGCTCGTCACAGTAGTTGCAAGGGATGGCCATATTAATACCAGCATACTGACAAGAATCGCTACAGTAGTTTGTCTTCTTAGTAGAGAATGTCATAGGTATACGCTCATCACAAAACTCAAAAGCACAAGACTTAGTTTTCTGCTCACCCTTAACAGTAAATCCGTACCGATTCAATATTTGACACACCCGCTGTCTACTAACCCCTACTTTATCGCCTATCTCTTGCGTGGTATAACAAGCATCCTCTTGTCTCAGAGCTATTACTTGATTTCTAACTCCTGTCTTAACTGGCATTTATTACCTCTTCAGATTAACCGCTATTTTCGTCAGTTTTTTTAATCTTGGCCTTTTGCCGGATTAGATATTGGTATCATATTGAATGTCACAAAAGCCTCTTCAAGGTTGAAGTTGATTTGGTGCTTAGAGCCAGGGGGAAAGTCCAGTTGAACGCAGAAGTTCTCATTCTGGTTCACCTTTAGGACTCGTTCACCTGTATCACCCTCTTCGATTGTATCCTCGTCGTTGTTGAGTTCCCCCCCAAACAAGAAATGGTTGTCACTGCCATCACCAAGTGATCCTTTATAAACGACAGTGCCACTACTACTATCGAACAACTCCCGTGTCATTTCACCATCGCTACAAGGGATGGTCATATCACTTTTTAGAGTGAGGATTAGAGTCTCAGCTAGTAAAGAGTTTCGTTCCCCTCTAGTAGTGTCAGTTTTTACTCCATAGCTTGCGTGCCTTTTGCCTATGTTCTCAGAGAAGAGCGAGCCAAAGAATACCGTGCCGTCATCATATTCCACTGGACTATCAACAGTAAGTTCAAAGGTCAATTTAATCTTGGGGTCTGGGGCTACACTGATTGTAAAATCATCGGTTGGGGTATCACCAACTTGGGCACTGCTCAAGGATGTGGAAAATAGGAAACCCGCTAGGATTAAAGTTGTGAAACCGAGATAGCTAAGTACCTTTTTCATGATTGCTCTCCTTCCGTTATTGGCTATGGTTTGATTTGACGTCGGGCGTAACGCGCTCTTCTTTCTTTTCTGTGCGCTAAATTATAGGCTTTTTGTTTGAGAAGGATACTCACCTTGTTCCGTTGGTAATAACATTTGTCCCACTGGCTTCGTTGTGTCTCAATATCTGGCGCACTATCTATTTGGTTATCGCAACAAGTAGCGCAATATCCATTCCCATCAAGCAAGTGAACCTCATCACATTGGGAGCAAGAGGCTTTCATGCCTGAATCAAAAGGATCATCCTCCAATGTTTTAGGCATCGTACCTTCCAAAGACTATAATATCAGGATGGCTGGTAAGTTCAAGGGGTTAATATCACAAAGAAGTATCTGTCTTCCTCAGTAGTTCTATTTCCTTATTCCATTCCTCTTTGCTAATTCGTACACCATATCTGGTGTATATATCATCACCAGTATATGCATGATGCACAGCCATACACATAGGGACACAATCACACTCTACTTCCCCAATACCAAAACTAGCTTGTAAGTTCACCTGCCTCTGCATACCAATTCCCCCCTTCAAATACCATTTCCGACCTCATCCACCAGTTCCTATGGAATAGATTACCCCCCTCAGCCTCTGCCAACTCCCCAAGATGTATTCGCCTAAACTCCCAAGATGGCATTGTCAACCTAGCCTCTTCCATCGCTACAGGATCATAGGCGGGGTTGGCAGTAGATGGAAAGGTGATCATGGTGTTCATAGCCGCTTGTACGGTGTTGGTTATCAACTCTTGTTTGATCCATCTAACATGGCGGGGTGTTCCTGTTAGGAGTACATAACCCTGCTTCATGCGGGTTCTTTCCATGGCTCGTTTGAAGGCTCCTACAGGGCATTCATCAAACTCATCTATCCAGGCTGACTTGACGTGCGAGCCGTCCCAATGGGTTAGATTCTCGGCAGATACAAAGAGTATATTTCCTGATACACACTCTATCCAACCTTCTACTTTATGAAGAATAGGATGCTCTCCTACCTGCTCCAGAAATTGAATCAACGTGGGACGTTCTGAGTCTACAGGATTAAGTATGACCCTAGCTAATAGCCGGTACGTTGGAAACCCTACTAGGTGGGACTCACCTGGGAATCGTTGCATACGGCCCAAGAGCCACCAATAACCAGCTGTAGTTTTCCCCCCACCCTGTCCAGCCTTGGCTGTTGTTATGCGAGTGCCGGAAGTGATGATAGAGGTCTGGCCACCATGCCAAGAGATGTTAATAGGCGTGTTGGGATCAGTCATTGGTTAGTAGTCATAGATAGTAAATCTGTTTATCTCCTCATCACACAGGTAAATATACCATTCAACGACAATAGGATCATAAGTGCCATGATCTGTGTTTAGATGCGCCTTTATTTCCCTATACATATCGGATGATGGGCCTGGGGTAGTTGGGTGAAAGGTGCAGGCTAGCGGGTTGAGGGGGCAGCGTCTCTGATCCATACAGACGGTACAATCCCAATCGGCTGCTGTTACCTGATGGTGGTAATAGCAGTAGGAGTTGCCCGATGTGGGGAAGATGATAAAAGCGGTTGTGATGATTGAAGGGTTGCCATCATCATCTTCAAAAGGATTGTTAGGTCTGTCTAGCATTATGTTAACCTTCAGCCTTTTGAATTCCCCAGTGGAAGTACCCCTTTTCCAACTTGGGTCGACTTTTCCACAATACATCATATAATTCTGGATACCAACCAAATCGGGAATCTAGGATTGTGTAAGGCCCTCTAGCAACAATCCCACAAAGCAATTCTGAAGTCTCATCAAAAACATTGACATGGCGTATTACACAATCCCCTACTTTATGTTTACCAATCATTATCGTTTTACCTTACCCCCATTACTTCAGCATACCAGAATACCCCCACTATTACCAAGACGATGATTGGGATGGATAGGAGCAAGCCTAATGTGTTTTCTTTAGACATCTTCATCGGTGGCTGGTTCCTTTTCATATTCGATGAACTCAAAATGAGTACCACACGAGCAATGCGGCGTGTCACAAATCACCCCATTTAATTCATCTGTGGCAATTGCCTCAAAAGCCTCTTCCTCACTTAGCTCAGGATAGCTCTCCCGATATTCCGCTATATCATCGTCCGCTATTGTGATTAGGATACGCGCTACACGTTGCATGGTTCTTCCTCTTCCCCTTCCACTATTATTATGGGGCAGACTCTTTGTTTCTTGGCAGAAATCCAAGCATGTACCAATCCTGGCTGCTTCTGCTGCTTGGGAAGTTTACGTGCATCCCTATCTCTTACCTTTTCCTCTAACCATATGATACCCAAAGCCGGAATGACCACAGGAGAAAGTATTATCGCTAAAAGAAAGAACACCAAAGTTCCTACAACTTTCCAGAAATAATTGCAGAGGTTAGTAGGTGTGTAGCCCGAACTCAATACCCGCACTAACCTCAAGTGCCAAGAACGATTACTAATCTTCATTATTACAATCCCGCTGCCTTAAACATTATGTCAATCCGGGCCATCTCACCAGTGGCAACTTTACCCATTGTTTGAATAATGAAATACCCGATTACTCCGGTTGTGATCCCTAAGAGTGCCATTAGCTTTAACATCCCTGCTCCTACCTTTGTCCTTTACCTGATATATCTATTATAGCAAGTAGGGGGTTAAGTACAATCACAAAAGGGTCACAGAATGCTATCGTCCACAGTTACATTCTCGTTCACCAGAAGTTGCGATCCGGGGTGCTTCTTCACAGGAATGTCTTAAGATGGTGTATGGTCTGATTGTTTCAATAGTAC
>SDBT01011530.1_pt1 | contig 14217 bp, 11 predicted proteins | sample 2277101 | NCBI WGS metagenome assembly SDBT01 (sample SAMN10404973, study PRJNA504765) | marine sediment metagenome | isolation source: marine sediment core GS10_PC15, 103 cmbsf | place: Arctic Ocean: Southern Knipovich Ridge | collected 2010 | reverse complement strand
GTCGAACCCGACGTTCCGTTCAAGATGCTCGTGCCGGTGAGGTTCGAGTTTGCCGGCGGCAGAACTACCGTCTCGAAGATCCCCGTGCAGCGGCCCGAGCAGGTGTTCACCTTCGAGCTCCCCAGCCAACTAGAGCTCGAGGACCTGGTACTGAACCACGCCAACGCAGTCCTCGCCACGGTCGAGAAGGAGAAGTGGTGACCTGACCCCGGCCTCGCTCGCACGCACTCGACCAGCCGCCGCCGAAACTCCGGCGCGCCTTTGCCGTCCTGCTCACGGCGCTTTGTGCTGTGGGCAGCTCGGAAGCGTCGGGTACGCGTCTGCCCGTTCTTTGATGAAGAAGCCTCTCATGAGACACATCCGATAGTCATAATCCTCGAGGCTACCGCTGCAATGCGCAATCTCTGAAAGCTGATACTCGTACAACTCGTCGAACGACTGCAGGTAGACGAACTCGGCCTGCCAATCCTGCGACTTCCTCTTTACCTCCAAGGCGCCATCGAGCGCGGCCAAGGCGAACAGCGCTTTCGCGGCGCCCTTCACAGATTCGTCCAAGGCTTCGAGCGACTGTGTCTCAGCGCCATTGCCTTCACCGAGACCTGCTTTGTGTACCACCAGGAAGTCCTCGACTCCGTTGCCGTTTACATCGCGGAGGCAGACATCCGCTTCCCACTTCCGTACACGCAAGAGGTCTTGTACGCGGCTGGTGTCGCTATTCACATCGGCAGCGACTGGAGGCTTTTCCGCAGTCGGAGCCTCCCCTGAAGCCTGATATGGGCTTCCACCTACATGAAATGACCAATGATGGGCCCGGAGCGCAATCTCCTCGTCAATCCTGCCCTCCTCGCTAAAGCCCTCTATCTCGCCAGGACCGACAAAAAGCTCAGTTTCGGCGCTGTGTATGACCTGATCCTCAGAGTCGTGGAGGAAGAGAGTGACTGTCGCCAATATCGGGATGGTGTTGTCGTTTGCGACTTGTCCAACCCACGCATAGCCGACGAAACCGCCCGCCCTGTCGGTCCATTCAACACCTTCGGCCTGCAATTCAGGCTCAATAAGAGCATCAGACGGCTCAGGTAACGGTGCGGCGAGAATCTGTCGATCTTGGTGGTTCGCAGAACCCAAAACGACGGTTGCTACTAGCAAACCCAGCCCAAGGAGAGACGTCACAAGGAGTCGTACCATTTGATCTCCACCTTCGAAGCAGTGGCGGCAAATCGATTCCCGAAATTAATGCGCTCACCGTATCCGCTTATCCGAAGAGGTTCAACGGATGCCCACCCCAGCCGACCGACAGGTCAATGCAAGGACACCACGGTCGGTCAAGTTATCGGTCAGGCCGACCAGAGCAGCACCCCAGCATAATCACAGTCAAGTTAACGAAGATTTGGCTCACCGGCCCCCAAGATATTGGGATCCGGCGCATCTGAGAACGCAACATATTGTGTCGCTGATTCGAGACTCGCGTGACTTTCATCCGATACAGTCCACCAGTCGGCGATTTCTAGCCGCTGGACAGAAGCCGCTCACTCCGACGAGCCTGCTTCAGGATCGAAGGAACGACCATCTGCAACACCGGGGCGTCGCCATAGGCAGACCGGAAATCCGCCACGGTCTCGTCGAGTGCTGCCGGCAATGCTGCGGCCATCTCCTGGACCAGTTCGACGACAAAGCCCGGTTTGACGCCGAGCCGGGCGCCCAGGCTTCTCCAGTGGGCCGTGCCGACCTGACCGGGATCGAATTCACCGCCGACCGAAAGCGCCAATCGCCGCGCGATGCCGCGATAGACCCTGGTGCAGATGAGATCGTAGAAGGGCGCCAACCTCGGCGTCGAACCTTCGTAGAGGAGAGACAGGTTCTTGGCGTGGCCGTCGGCGTTGCCCACCAGCCCGCAAAACGCCACCCAGCGCAGTAGCGAACGAATGTCGCCAATCGGGTCCGAGGAGTGAGCGTCGAGAACTTGCTGGATCCGGGCGAGATCCGGGCCACCCTCGCTCTCGTACTTTCGGGACGCCGACAGCCCGAGCGCCTGGCAGAAGTCCTCTTGATGGAGCCTGTGAACCTGGCCATCGGCATCCACGAGCCGATCGTAGCGCTCCACGACACAGAGCGGCGGCTCGAACCTGGTATCGAGTTGCACATTCACGGTCGGCAGATCAAGGCGGCCGGCCAGCCAAGTAACGAAGACCTCATTCGCGGTCAGATGTGCGAAGTCCTCGCTGGCAAACTTGATCAGGTGCGTGCTCGCCGCTGTGCCTTGCGGGAGCTGGACGTCGCCCTCCTGGGTGATTCGCACAGGAAGCTTGTCTTGGGCGCCGGCGAGGGAGAGCCTGAGCTGCTCGGTGCCGCCCATCATGGCCAGCCCGGGATGTCGCCTGGCGGTGATCGCGCGGAGCTGATCGAGGGAAAGGGTCTCGTACGTGGCGTGCCTGGAGTCACGTCGCTCCACCAGCAGGGCCAGCGCACCCGCGCAGTCGCCGCCGAGGCTCTTGAGCAGCTCCCAGTCATTGTCCTCGGAGACCCCGAGGCGACGCGCGATGAGCTGCCGGACGATTCCCTCGGGCAGGAGGTTGACGAAGAAACGGTGCGACGCCTCGGCGTAGGACCGATCGGCAAGAGGCATGCTCACCGAGATCGCGAAGCCATCCTCGCACCAGGACGCCGCGTAACCAAACGACATGGAGCCATCCGGACCGACACGCAGCTCACCCACGACCCGGTCACCGTGAAACACATGGAGGATCTCGCTCGAAGTTGCTGCCACCTCCCCGGGGCTGGCAGGATCGTCGGGCATCATTCGCCTTCACTCCGGAAGGCGTTTCCCTCGCGGGCTCCGAGCCAAACCTCCAGTCCCAGCCGCTGCGCGACCCTGAGGGCTCGGTCGACCTCGACCGTGGGTTTTCCCCGCTCCAGCTCGGATAGGAATCGGATCCCGACACCGCAGAGCGCCGCGGCCTCCGCCTGGGTGTGCCCCAGGTGTCTTCGACGGCCGCGCAAGAGCCGGCCGAGCTCGGCGGCCGATCCGACACGGTGCAGTGGTCGAGCGGAGGCCCCTGCAACCGTCTTCGAGGTATCGCGGGCCATGGTTCACCTCCTCGGCTTCAGGTGGCAGCCCAGAGCCGGACTTGAGGGCCTGGAAGGAGGGCCCTGCTGTCTTTCCCGAACGGGAAGATAACCTGTGGATTGTGCAGACTGCAAGGATTTTATCCCGATCGGGATGAAAATGACTCCGCAAGGTCGCCCGTAGCAGAATTGTTCCCGTACGGGAACGCATGCCTCATCACCGTTGCTGTCAAGTTAACCTGCAGCGACGTTAAGTTGACTGTGATTATCCTGGGGCGCTGCGCATCGGACTGTACTGCCGAATGTGCAATCATCCACCGAAGTCGATCTCCACGATCGCGCCACGCAAGCAGGCGGGCGCCCCGATGGGCAGCTGCATCCGTGCGGTGTCTTCGGCAAGGACCTCGACCGCGGTACCGGGCGCCCCGCCGACGGTGCCGGCGAAGGCCAACGCCTCGGCAGCGAACGGAAGCACCTCGTTGGCCGCCGAGATGCGTCCCCCCGCCGCATCGAGCAGGAGCATCAATTTCTCGACCAAGCTGCCCCCTCGGTTCTCGCCGATAGCCACGACGAGCAGGTCGCCGCGTTTGGCGTTCTCGAGCACCTCGATCACCGCCGCGGTCGCAATCTGCAGGTCCGCCTCGACCCCCCGAGTCGTGATCAGCCGCCCGCTGCCTCCGTCGAGGAGCGCCAGTGCAACCGGCGCCTCCACCGCCGGCCATGCATTGATCTCGATGCGACCCGAAGGAGCAACCGTTGCAGTGGGACCCTGCCTCACACCCGAGCGGGCCTCGACGTCGATGGCAAGATGCATCTCGGGACCTGGAATCGCCTGCCGATCCGTTACCCCCGCACCCTCTCCAGGTGGCACTTCCGGCGGCACGTCGCCCTCGCGTGCCCTCACCAGCCATGCCTCCACCCACACCAGGTCCGCCGCCGATTTGTGCACGGACCCGCCAACCGGGGCGCTGAGCTCGAACCTTCCCGTGGCCGTGGCTTTACCGTGGGGCGCGCCCCTCGACACCACCGGGTCCCACACTTCCAGGGATCCCGGCGCTCTACCCGAGGAAGGCCTGTCTGCCCATAGTGCCACCTGCAGAGCACAGCCCTCGGTCGCGATCGTCAAGGTGGCAGTTACTTCGCTCCCCAGCATCCACCGGGGTACGCGGCGACGCAGCCAGCCCCCGGGGCTCCCGTTGCGCAGCTCGTAAACCACGTCCTCGCCCTCGGACCAGACCGGCAGGAGATCCGGCGCTCTGTCGGCTCGTTCCCGAATCGCTGACCCCTCCGGGACCGCCCCGAAGTGGGCCAAGACATAGCGAACCGGGAAGCCCTCCTTCAGCTGCGCTAGCGACCGCGGCGAGGGAAAGCCATCCGCCGATTCGTAGAGCCTGATGAAGTCCGGCGGATAGAGGCCAGCATGACCGTTGACCAGTGGTGTCCACGTTCCCACGCTCCAGAGCTGGTAGCGGGCGTTCAGATCGGAGGGTCGCGGCAAGGGCCACTCTAGGACCCCGAACCGCCCTTCTTGCGACGCCAGCCACTGATGAGCTCTCGAGGGAGCGACAGGCAGCGCAGCCACCTCCTGCGGCCCTTGCCAAGCCTCGAGCAGATGAACACAGGCGAGCGCGAGCGCCAGGGCCCAGGCGAGCCCCCCAACGCGACCGCGTCTCACCCCGGTGGTTCGCCAACGGTCGCGCTCCAGTGCCGGTCGCTGTACCGCCGTGAGCAGGACCTGGGCTCCAGCAGCGACAGGGACCGCGAGCAACAACGAGGCCACGAACGCGGCGCGGTAGGGGTTGCGCAGAGCGTCGAAGCCGGGGAGAACCTCGTACAGCCAGCGGTAGGGCAACGGTACTGCGAAGCCCTGAGAAAGCTGCCAGCGCGGTCCGAGCGACAGAGCCACGAACCCGAGAGCCAGCGCCGCATAGACGAGCGGCCACGGGTTGCGACGACGGGTACCCGCCCGTAGGCCCAGGAGCGCCAATCCCAGCGCCACGAACCCGGGAAACCAGCCGCCCGCGCCCGACCCGAAGGGCATCCATGCGCGGTGCAGGTACGACCAAGAGGCAACGAAATCAATCGGTCGCAGGGAGGTGTCTACGAGCTCGTCAATGGGGCGGTTGAACTGGAGCTCCTCCTGCACCGCGCGGTACGGCAGCGCCACGGGAACCATCGCCGCGCCCGCAACCGAGAGGCCGACGGCGATCCAGACTGCTGACTTACCCCACCGCTTCCAGGACCAGTCAACCAGCCCCGTGCTGGTGCCGATCCCGCGGCAGCGCAGGACCAGGCCCACGAGCGCCACTGCGGGCAGCAGCAAGGCCGCGTAGTAGGCCGTGTACCAGCTGCAGAGCGCCGCGTAGGTCGACGCCCCCGCCAGGGCGAGAGCCCAGCGCCAACCAGGCCGCCGGAGCAAGGCGTGTAAAGCCAGAAGCGCGAACGGTAGACCTTGCAGGGAGATCACCTGTAGGTGACCGAGGGCTGTTTGCTTTCCGGGGACGAATAGGCAGATCGCCCCGCCGACGAATGCCGCCGGGACGGCGGCCAGGCTGTCGCCGAGGAGCCGTCGCAGCCAGAGAAATCCGCCCCACGCGGTGAGGGTCAAGGCCAGATACCAGGCCGCGTTGTAGGCGAGCGTGGCGTTGCGGCTCAGCCAATAGACGGGAGCCACCAGCAGGGCTTGCCCGATGTAGTGATCCAGGTAGGCCAGCGTGCCCTGGTGCGGGAAGAAGATGTTGGCATCGAACAGCGATCCGGGCGCGACGATCAGGTGTTCCGAGGTCCAGGCGACCGCCCAGATGTTGAGCCAGGTATCGGCGGTCACCGCCCGCGGAACCGTTTCGGTCAGATAAAGGGGCAGCGGTGCAGCGAGCAGGAGGGTCAGCAGCGCATACAGAAGCAGGACACGGAGAGCGATGCTCTCGAAAGCCCTCCTTACAGCCGATTGCGAGCAGTGAATGTCGATCACGTGCGGCCACCCGGTCCAGGTAATCGCACGCTAACGGGTTCGCTCCCAGTCACCGGTAGCCAGGAAGTCTTCCATCTCGCGCCAGACGGCCTCGAGATCGCAGCGCATGATGATCATGTCCTGCTTCTCGCCTTTCAGATCGACGACATAGTCGGGCAGAACAACCTCCTGGTGAAATCCGAGTCGGTGGAAAATGCTCCGGGCCGCCTTCTGGGGCCGCATCATCCTCACCAGGATTTCCTCCATCTTGGCGCTGGCGGCGAGCAAGAATAGCTCCCGAGCCATCAGCCGGCCAAGCCCTTTACGCTTATAGGGATGGGCTACGATCAGCCGCAGCTCACCGACATGTTTCTTCCATTCCTCTGGCGAGCGCTCGAGCGATCCGTCAGCCACGATCTGATCATCAGCCACCGCAACCAGCCGCATCACATCGCGCGGACGAATCTCGCGAATGCGCTTCTCCACCACTTCGCGCTGGACCACATCCCGCCGCAGATAGTTCCTGTCCTCCTCGGGCAGCGCTTGGAAAAAGGCCAGCGACAGGTCGAGATCCTCCGGCATCATGTCGCGAATCAAGACCTCTGTGCGGTCCTTGAGCCTTACTTTTTTTTCCACCGGAACCCTCCTTGGATTTGCAGGCAGTCTAGCACCGGGTCTTGGTCAGTCCTCCCCAGCACCCGCGAAACCATGGCCAGTGGCCCGCCTGCAGGTTATGGGCCAGTTGCTAGGTTAGAGCAGTTTGCATTTGAGCTGTAGTGGAGCCAGGACGGCATTGTCAACTTGACCGGCTGCCTGGCAGAGCTCGCCGATGAGCAACGACCGGCAGCGAAATGCGTGTGCGGCCCTCGGTGGAGCACACTCCTAGGCGCCTCATGGACCCGGAGACCTCGGGAACTTCCAAGCGCTGACAAAGCGACGAAAAAGGCGCGTGTGCGCCATTTTGTCAGGCGTATAATGTGGATAGGTCCTCATATATATGCCATAATCCATGCATGGAACGGGACCTATATGCCAACCTCGCCGCATGGAAATCGTCTTCCCGGAGGAAACCCCTGCTCTTGAGGGGTGCGCGTCAAACCGGGAAGACGTTTCTGCTCAGGCAGTTCGGAGATCGTGAGTATGAACGGATCGTCTACTGTGACTTCGAAGAAGACCCCGCTCTGAGTGGTTTCTTTCGCCGCGATCTCGATCCGCATCGCATCGTGGCAGAGCTGTCCGTCTACAAGGGCTTCGACATCCAGCCCGAACGCCATCTCATCATCTTCGACGAAGTACAGGCATCAAATCGAGCCCTTACGTCCCTCAAGTACTTCCAGGAACAGGCCGGGACCTACCACGTCGCGGCGGCCGGATCGCTGCTTGGCATCAAGATGTCTCGACCAGGGTCGTTCCCGGTCGGAAAGGTCAACTTCCTCGACCTGCATCCCATGTCGTTTCTGGAGTTCCTCAGAGCGATGGGGAAGCCACGGTACGCGGAGTTGCTCTTGGAGCTGACAGAACCCGAGCCGCTTCCTGATGCCATTCATTCCGATCTCATCGACCTGCTGCGTACCTACTACTTCGCCGGAGGTATGCCGGAAGCGGTCAGTAATCACGCCGAGGCTGGCGACGCCCGGATCACACGGCAGATCCAAAACGAGATCCTCGACTCATACGTGCTGGATTTTGCCAAGCACGCGCCCGCGACGGACATACCGAAACTCAGCCTGATCTGGGACTCGATCCCGCGCCACCTGGCGAAAGAAAACAAGAAGTTCATGTTCTCGACCGTCAAGAAAGGCGCTCGGGCTCGGGAGTACGAGAATGCGCTCAGATGGCTCCAGGACGCCGGGCTCGTTCAGTTCTGCCACGCGGTTTCAACGAGCCGGCCGCCCCTGAAGCACTACGCGGATCGAAGCATCTTCAAGGTATACGCACTTGACGTGGGGCTCCTGGGCGCGATGGCGCGCACCCCCCCGGAGGTCGCAGTTCAGGGCGACCGATTGTTCACCGAATACCGGGGGGCCTTGGCAGAAAACTACGTTGCCCAGGAGTTGGTTGCAGGAGGCCATCCGGATCTGTACTACTGGCGAAGCCCAGGAGGGAAGGCCGAGCTCGACTTTCTGTGCGAGATCGGCCGCACCGTTACCCCGGTCGAGGTCAAGGCGGGTTTGAGCCGCAGGAGCAAGAGCCTGAGGTCGTATGATCAGCAGTTTGCGTCCGACATGCTGGTTCGAGCCAACCTCCTGAATCTCAAGAGAGACGGGAAGGTCTGCAACGTTCCCCTCTACGCCGTCTCTCTCGTCCACCGGTTCGTGTGAAAGCGCGCCATCGCATCGGCTTCCGACCGCCGCGCCGCCGTCGTTCTCGATGCTGTCGGCTACCGCCGTGGCCAAGGCCTCGCCTTGCGAAACCGTTACGTGTTGTAGGAGACTTACAACACAAGGAGGCCTGGGGGAACATGAAATTCGGGGAGTACTTTGCACAATTGCGACGCGAGCGAGGCTTCACGCTTCGCGGGTTCTGCCAGGAGAACGAAATTGATCCTGGCAACCTCAGCAAGGTTGAGCGCGGGAGGACTCAGCCACCAAAACCAGAGCGACTCGCGCGTTATGCACACGCCTTGGGGTTGGCTGAGGGCTCTGAGGAGTGGGCGACATTGTTCGATCTCGCCTATGTCGGACGGGGAGTGATTCCGCCTGAGATCCTTGGTGATGAGGAACTCGCGCACAAGCTGCCGGTGCTGTTTCGGACGCTCCGAGGGGAACCTGTAGACGAGGAGCGGGTGCGCACGCTCGCAGAACGCGTCAGGCGAACCTAGCGCTGTGCGCGGGAGCGGGGAGCCATTCAGCTGGTACTGTCAAGTTAACCTGTAGCCTGGCAGAGTTCGGCGATGAGCACCGACCGGCAGCGCTACCATCGGCACCGCTTCGTGGTCGCGCGTACGAGTCGAATCGCCTTCTTGGCGGGCAATGCCAACTTCGCTCGCCAGCCCTGGGCCGTGGCGCGGTCGAAGCGTTGCCATGCCGACCGAATGGCAACGAAAACCCGCTGGCGAAAGGGCAGCGCCGAGGCGTGGATGTGTCGCCGCACGATGGGACAGGCCGGAGCATCGAGACAGTACGTGGGAAAACGGTGCGCGGCGAGCTCTTTCCTGAGGTGTCCCATCTGGTCGGAATTCCAGGCCGAGCGATAGTCCTTCATCGCGGCCAGCGGACTGCCGTACGAACAAGGAAGGACACCCCGCCGGAGGATGTAGAGCTTCTTCCACGGCTCCATGCAGATGGGCTGAAGCTCCTCCCCGAGTCCGGACTCGGTGGCCGCAGGCTCCGCGGCTGAGACCTCCACCGTTTCCACTGGTGAACCGTTGTCCACGTGATCGGTGAACTCGTCCACGAAGGTTGCCGCGCTGCCGAAGTCCATCTGGTCCGAGAGCACAACGTCGTACGTGCGGCACAGCGCGGCCGCGCTGGCGCTGGCCGCTACCAGCTCATTGAAAGGCAGCAGCTCCTTCTCGTAGTCGAAGACATAGCCGTTTCGCTCCCAGCGCAGATCGATCGAATCGGAGTAGTTCAGCGGCCGCAAGACCATCCTGTCGACGCCAAGATCGGCGCACAATCGCACAAACGCCTCGAGCTCGTCGACGTTGACCCGCATTGGCATGAACACCAGGTGGATGCGGGGAAGACCCTGCGTCGCCTTCTTGGCGTCGATCAGGCGCCGCAGGTTAACGAGGATTCGCTCCCATTTGTCGTTCCGCAGCTTGGCATATGTCTCCTGGGTTCCGGCGTCCAAGGAAATGTACAGGTCGATGGACCGCCCGAGCAGCCGCTCGATGTTGCGGTCGGTCAAAATCTGACCGTTGGTTGTCAGCTCCAGCAGCTTCCCCTGAAGCCCGAAGATCTCCAACAATTCGTCGAAGTCCTTCATCATGAACGGCTCACCGATGGAACAATTCGTCAAGCTTTGGGCGTTGTCGAAGAAGGCGCCGTAGTCTTCCAGCGTCTCGCGAGTAAACGGCGCGTCCACGTTCGCGCCCTCGAGCTCCTTGTTCACGTCCCATTCGCAATACACGCAAGGGGGCTTCACGTTGCAGGTACCGTGGACGTCGATACCGAGGGACGGCGGAGTTGACTTCAGTTCGCTTGCGCCGGCGAGCATCTCCGCGGTGTTGCGCCAGGCGTTGGCGTGTTGCCGAGCGACGTGCTCGTGACGCTCGGGATCGGCGTGCAAGCGCGCAGCCTTGACCCTGACACCGAGGGAGCGGTCGTCGGTCGGGTAGAAGGTCCGGGGAAAGAGCTTGTTGACCGCGAGCGTCGCCGTGTCCGCCGCGACCGGGATCGGTACCGAGATCTGCATCCAGCCGTGAGTCAACGGAATGCGCAGCGACTCGTCGGCCGCGGCAATTGTCAGCTCCTGAGAGAGATCGTAAAACTCCGAGAATACGGAGAACTCGAGATAGCGCTGCTCCGATGCGGGCTGGAAAGCCAGACTGGCGCTGCTTCCCATCCAGCGAAAGTGACTGTCGCCGTCCCACTCGCGGGCGTAGAAGCCCTCTTCTTCAGTGACTGCCGCCGCGGTGGCGAGATAGGCGGGGAGCCGCCGGTCGGCCTTGCTGACCACGGGCAGCATCGGAAGGCTGGCATCGAGCGATTTGCTTCCCATAACGCGAACAGCGTACCAAACGGAGGTCTCCCCTGCGATTGTGCCGAGAGGGCACCGTCAAGTTAGGCCGATTCTTGCCCGCTTAAACGTCTGGCCCAGACAGCAAACACCCGAATACCGTGGTTTCCTGCCCTACGGAGCACGCGTTTCTCGCCGATTTCGAGTCAACTTGACAGTACCGTTTCTACTCGTGCCAGTCGGGATAGGTCGTTTTAACCCGCTTGGAGACATTGAAGTAGGAGTACCAGATGGCAAATCCGATGAGGCCGAGAACAACCCCTTTGATGGCGTCGGGCAATAAGTCCTCAGCGTCCATCCCGGACATGAAAGCGAGTGGTACGCTGAGAATGACCCATCCAAGTGCAATTTTGAGCCAAGTCTTCGCTTCCTGAACTACGCCCGGCTGAATGTCGCGTAGGCGTCGTGCAATCAGTATCCATTTCACAACGAGGAAGCCTGACACGCCAAGTTCGATCAGGCCAACGAGGACGATGGCGGGGTAGTCCTCGGCAAGTATAGAGAACCCGATCAAAGTCACGACGAAGTTCAGCACATAGACAACCGGTGCGATATACAAATTGACGACCACGAAGAACTTGAGCCAACCCTTGACTCCGTACAGGGCACTCGACTCAGCGGCAATTGGCGCGAAAACTGACTCGGTAGTTGGCTTGGGAACTGGCTCGGATGACTTGCCGGTTGGACACCAGTCCGCGTGTTCGGGTTGAACCATGCCGCAATTTGGACACTCAGACGGCATAAGTACCTCCTCGGTTACAGGATCCCCCACCAGGATTTCCCCGGTGACCATCAATTCACCCAGGAATCCATAAACTCAGATTCTGGAATCCAGTTTAGAGACCTACTGCAAGATCAGGAAAGGAACAACGGGAACGGCACTGTCAAGTTAACGGAGATTTGGCTTACCGGCTCCCAAGATATTGGGACCCGGCGCATCTGGGAACGCAACATATTGCGTCGCTGTTTCGAGACCTTGGGTTAACTTGACAATACCCTATTTTACCTTCACCAAGGTCACGGCACTGTTCGGGACTAAAAAGAACGGAATGCGCTTCCCCAGCAAGATCGTCATTGAGCGCTCGCGCTGGCGGGTCAGGGGGCGACCCATCCGGGATTGAGGCTGATGTCCCTGACCTGGATGCGCCGTATCTTGAATCGGAGGTTATACTTCTCCAACGGGCAAAGACTTTGTCTTCGGCGAAACCGATTATGCGTCTCCCCTTCAGCTCCGCTTTCCTTGCTGCCGTAGCGGCAGTGCTGATTGCCACGGCCTGCGCCAAGGCCACATCTCCAGATCTATCCAGCGACTCGCCAGTTCGCGGGGCTCGTCAGCGCGGTAGCGCGAGCTACGTAGCTTCCTCGATGGCGGAACATTTCCCTCGTGCTTCGCGGACCGCGGGGGGCTGGGACGAAGAGCGTCTCTGGAGCCAGCACGTCGACTGGGAGCCGGTCGTTGCGGTGGACCCCTTTAGCGCAGACGTCTATCAACTCACCACCCGTTATTACGCTCCGCAGTGCCGGGGCTGCCCCGACCCGGCGATTGCGTTTCGGCGCTCTCGCGACGGTGGCGCCACTTGGGGAAAGGACCGCTACCTCCCCCCGCAAGGGGAATGGCAGGTGGATCCACAGATCGCAGTCGCGCGCAACGGAACCATCTTCGCTGCCTACCTACAGGACTGGCAAATCATTTTCGTCAGATCCTTCGACCGTGGCACCTCCTGGACAGAGCCGTTGCAGATCCCCAGAAAGGGATCTCCCGCCTGGGGGGACAAGCCGATCCTGGCGATCTCGCCGGACGGGCGAGATGTCTACGTAGCGTTCAATTCCAGCGACAGTTTTGTGGCGGTTTCACACAATTCGGGCAGGAGATTCTCCACCCCGATCCAGACAAACAAAGATCAGCGCTACTGGTTTCACACCGATGGCGCGGTTGCTCCGAACGGCACGGTCTACTTCACCGCTGCAGATTTTCGCCAGGACCTGGGCGGATCGGCAGGCATCCAGGTTCTGCGCTCCACCGACGACGGGGCAAGCTGGACAGTCCAACGAGTGGACACCTCTGCAGAGGCTCCCTCCTGCGACTGGTGGGCTGAAGGATGCTATCTGGGATTCTTCGGCCCCTCGCCGGCCCTGGCAATCGACAGTAGTGGTCAGCTGCTGCTCGCCTACAACGCCGGTAGGGCCGACGGCGACCCGCAGCAAATTTGGATTCGCAGTTCTGAGGATGGAATCAACTGGAGCCCGCGACGGCGGCGCTCGCGCTCCAGCCGCTCGATCAACAACGCCTTCCCAGCCGTCGAGGCCGGGCCATTTCCAGGGGACTTCCGGCTCGTCTGGCAGGACGATCGAAAAACGAAAAAACGGCGGCAAGACAACTCACGGAAGCGCTGGAACACCTGGTACCGTCGCACCCAAGATGGCGGTGCGACATGGAGTCGAGCCATCCGCCTCTCTGATCAGCGTGCCCTGGAGAGCTACAAACGCAGTCGGGGCTATGCTTTCCCCTTTGGCGACTATCTGTGGCTGGCGGTCGACCGTAACGGCACCAACCATGTGATCTGGGGCGAGGGCGAGAGCAACGAAGGTAACGGCGGCACCTGGTTCACTCGAGGCCAGTAGGAAAACGATCCGACTTGACAAGACCCCTGAAATTACCCCCGTACTCCGAAGGCTACCCCATTGCTGATTTAGAAATAGTAGAGTAGTTTTTCTAAATACAGATGGTAGCCAATGACATCCCGAAGAGACAAGATCAGTGCGCGGATCCGTCGCTGGGGCGGGGGGGCGGCCTTCACGCCCAAGGATTTTCTCGACCTAGCGTCCCGGGGGACGGTGGACATGACCTTGGCGGCTCTGCTCTCCGACGGCACCATCCGCCGGCTGGCCCGTGGCCTGTACGACTATCCGCGGCAGAGCAAACTCCTGGAGACGCCGGCGGCTCCGGACCTCGACGAGGTGGCTCGGGCCGTGGCAAGGCGATATCGCTGGAGCATCATCCCGGAAGGTGCGCTCGCCGCACACCTGCTTGGGTTCTCGACGCAGGTGCCGGCTCGTTCCGTGTACATCTCCGATGGCCCGACGAAGACGATCACGATCGGACGCCAGACGATCCACTTCAAGAACGCTCGACCAAAGGAAACGGGCGTGGCCTCCGTGCGATCCGGCACCGTGATCCAGGCCCTCAGGCATCTGGGCCATCGCGCCGTCGATCAGAAGGTGATCGAGAAGCTGCGGCGCTTGCTGAGCGCCAATGACAAGCGCGATTTCGTGCGCGATGCACGCCAGTCGGCCGACTGGATCTATGCTGCCGCGCGCGCCATTGCTGAAGAGGCAGCCTGATGGACACTGTCGCCAAGATGTCAGCCGTTGAACGTGCAGATCTCTTCCGAGGGACTGGCGCGGAAACGGGCTTGGCGGCGGCGCTTGTTGAGAAGGACTTCTGGGTTTGCTGGACCTTGGGGCACCTCTTCGACATGGAGCACGTTCGCGACATGTTGATGCTCAAGGGCGGCACTTCG
>SDBT01011529.1_pt1 | contig 14217 bp, 17 predicted proteins | sample 2277101 | NCBI WGS metagenome assembly SDBT01 (sample SAMN10404973, study PRJNA504765) | marine sediment metagenome | isolation source: marine sediment core GS10_PC15, 103 cmbsf | place: Arctic Ocean: Southern Knipovich Ridge | collected 2010 | reverse complement strand
CATCTGCTCCATGGGGCTGTTTTCGCCGTCAGGGGATGAGTGATGCCTGATACCACAGCGCTCATGCGTCAGAAACTGAAGGATTGCGACCTTCTCACCCTCTTCATTGAGGAACTTGGCTGGAATCATCACCGCGCGGCGCAAATCATCGTGGAAAGCGAGGGGGTCAATTACGTACTTAATGCCATTGCCGAGAAACACGGCATGGTGGCTTATGAGTGCGAGTCTGGAACGAAAGGCCAGATACCTGACTATCTCACCCGAGGTAGGATAGAAAAACAGGTAAAAAAGAGCGCTCACGAGCACATCATTGTGTTTGTCAATGGAGACAAAACTTCTCAGACATGGCAATGGGTCCGGCGTGAAAAAGATCGCCCCACCACTCGCCGTGAGCATACCTACGTTTGCACCCAACCTGGTGACTCCCTAATTCAAAAGCTCCAGAGCCTCATGATCAGCCTCGAAGAAGAAGAGATGCTGACCATTGTTGAGGTGACCGGCAAGGTTCGCCAAGCGTTCGATATTGACCGCATCACCAAACGCTTCTATGAGCGCTTTGAGAAGGAACATAAGGCTTTCCTTAACTTCATCGAAGGCATCACCGTAGTGGCTGACCGCGAATGGTATGCCTCCCTCATGTTGAACCGCCTCATGTTCATCTATTTCATTCAGAAGAGAGGCTTCCTGGACAGTAATAATGACTACTTGCGGAATCGCCTACAGATGGTTCGCCTGTCACAGGGTAAAGGGAAATTCCATACTTTCTACCGCTATTTCTTGCGGCGTCTCTTCCACGAAGGCCTGGCACAGCGCAAGGAAGACCGCAAAGAGGAACTAAACACTTTGTTGGGGAATGTTCCCTATCTCAATGGGGGCCTTTTCGACACGCACCAGCTGGAAAATGATAATCCTGAAATCCAAATTCCAGATGAGGGTTTCGAAAGGCTGTTCGATTTCTTTGATGCTTACCAGTGGCACCTGGACGAACGGCCTACCCGGGCCGACAATGAGATAAACCCCGATGTGCTCGGCTACATCTTTGAGAAGTACATTAACCAGAAGCAAATGGGAGCTTACTATACCAAGGAAGATATCACCGAGTACATAAGCAAGAGCACCATTGTGCCGTTTATCTTTAACGCCGCCGAGAAGAAGTGCGCTATTGCCTTTCGACCCGAAGGCGCTGTCTGGCGACTACTCCGTGATGACCCGGACCGCTATATCTATGACGCTGTGAAGAAAGGCGTTGATTTGCCACTCCCCGAAGACATCTCTGTCGGTGTCGCCGATGTGTCCAAGCGGGGAGACTGGAACCATCCGGCAGGTGAGGAATATGCTCTGCCCACTGAAAGCTGGCGGGAACATGTGGCGCGGCGCACCCGCTGCCTGGAATTGCGAGCCATGCTCGCCGCCGGGGAAATCCACAGTATCAATGACCTCATAACCTATAATCTGGACCTACGCCAGTTTGCCCAGGACGTCATTGAGAACTGTGAAGGCCCAGACCTGCTGCGTGCCTTCTATAAGAGCATCGAGGAAGTCTCGATCCTGGACCCGACCTGCGGTTCCGGCGCCTTCCTATTCGCTGCTCTTAACATCCTTGAGCCGTTGTACGAGGCTTGCCTTGAGCGTATGGAAGTCTTTGTGACAGAACTGGATAAGCCTGAAGAGACGCATCACCCGGAGAAATTCTCTGACTTTCGTAAGGTGCTGGAGCAAGCCCATGACCGAACGAAACACCCCAGCCGCCAGTACTTCGTCTTGAAGTCTATTGTACTGGGGAATATTTATGGAATAGACATCATGGCGGAGGCTGTAGAAATCTGCAAACTGCGGCTATTCCTCAAGCTGGTAGCCCAGGTGGAGCGGGTGGAAGATGTGGAGCCGTTGCCGGACATTGACTTTAATATCCGAGTCGGTAACACTCTCGTGGGCTTTACCTCCCTGGAAACCGTAAGTCAGGCGATGACCATCACAATCAAGGGGCAACGCCGGCTGCCTTCACCTGAGGATCAGGCTGCGCTGAAGCGTATTGACGAAAGTGCTGAGCTGGCCGGTAAAGCGTTCAGCCGATTTCGTGAACAACAGACGGGTTATGGTATGCAGGCAAACCAGTATTTGGCCACAAAGAGTGATTTACTGGAACGGTTGGCAGCGTTAAGAACAGAGCTTGACCGCTACCTAGCTACGGAGTATGGTGTCAACCTGGGAAAACGGGACGATTTCGAGAAGTGGCGCTCCAGCCACCAGCCTTTCCATTGGTTTGTCGAGTTCTACGGCGTTATGCACGAAGGTGGCTTTGATGTAATTATCGGAAATCCTCCTTTTGTGGAATACAGCAAAGTCAGCAATACCTACACTGTCAAAGGTTATAAAACCATAAGTTGTGGTAATCTATATCCCCTTGTTGTTGAACGCTCTCTCGATATCGGTAGAAGAGGCTGCCATTGGGGATTGATCATGCAACTCAGCAGTGTCGCAACCAAGAACATGAAAACCCTTCAATCATTCATGCGTGAAACCTGCAATGAGCTATACATTTCTTGCTTTGCTGAGAGGCCTCAACAACTCTTTGTCGGTGCCTGCATTCCATTGGCGATTGCTCTTGGGAAGAAAGGCTCCAGCACAAGCATGCCCAGAGACATTTTCACTGGAGGCGTTTACCGTTGGCATGAGAACGAACGTGATACTCTATTCGAACGCGTAGAATACTGTAAGCATTCAAGTACGATAGATACATCACTCCCATACATACCCAAGATTAGATCATATTTGGAGTTATCAATCTATCAAAAATTCTTCAAGCTGAAACCGATCCAGAATCATAAAACGATCACCCTTAATAAAAATTGCATATACTTTAGGACTGCTGGTGGCCGCTACTGGAAAGTGGTAACCAACTTTCCATCCGAATACGATTCGACTGCTAACAAAGTTTCGGCTTTTGATTTAATGTTGCCAGCTTTGGCAGTCGTTTCTATGCTTTCTTCAAATCTATTCTGGTGGTATTACATAAGTGCCTTTGATCTCTATAAGCTAAAAGACTATATGATTTTCGATTTTCGTTACGATCCTGCCACAGCAACTCCTGAGAATTTGAAGCAACTCTCTCAGCTCGGACAAGAACTGTTGACGGACTACCGCAAGAATTCTAACGAAAAGACAGTCTTTATTAAATCAAAAAGTAAATACTCTACCTATCGCGAGTATTTGCCTAGACTAAGTAAATCTATCATTGATAAAATTGACGGTGTTTTGGCAAAATACTATGGCTTCACAGAAGAAGAGCTGGACTTTATTATTAACTATGACATCAAGTACCGGATGGGCAAGGACTTTGTTGGAGAGGATGATTGACCACTCCAAAACACTACGCCGCGTCAACTAATGGACTAGAGGGCTTACGACTAGTGTTTCAGGTGGAGTTCAATCCCTAGAAAAAGGAGACAGCACAGATGGATATCATACTCATCAAAGATAAAGAAACACCAGGGACTTGGAGATTCAAGGAGAACAAACAAGACCACCCATTGACTATCTATTTAACTAAAGATCAAGTCAAAGAACTCGATAGTCCAGAATCCATTAAAATCACAATAGAAGCTGCTTAGAGGGCCGATTTATTGTATCGCCTGAACTAAAACCGTATTAAGATGTGGTCTTATCACCCGGTTGTTTCAGGTAGGGTTTGACTTATAAAAGAACGGAATCATGTAGATTATCTCGAGAAATAATTAGAAAAGATAGAATAGTCGACAGAGTCGACGGGAGGCAAAATGGAACTGGAGAAAGATACTCTAACTGCTCTTCTATCTTACCTTCAAGAGCATGGCTATCCTCCAGAAGTTTTTGCAATTGAATTCCCTCTTGGTAAAAAGGGTAAGTATCGTGCAGACTTAGCGATTCTAGACCTAGATTCGAAGGAACCGATTGCACTGTTTGAGATTAAGCAGCAAAGAACATTTCAAACCGAAGCATTGGGGCGCCATCAACTCCAATCCCTTCTCTCCACTTTGGAGGTAAAAACTATCCCATTATATCTTGTATTCGTGAAGCAAGGTACTCCACCATTTGAAATAATCCGAGTATTACCCGAAGATCATAAGACCGAATCTCAAGTAGAAACACCTCCAGTCGAGATTCCGGATTTCGAAATCCTCACTTATAATGAACGTAATCAGGCATTTCACGTTAAGAAGAAAACGCGTAAAAAGCAAGTTGATAGATTTTTTGCTGTCTCTATGATACTTGCTTCCTTTGTCTTGGCTTTGCTAATTGCTGACTTGAGTGGTCGGCTCTCTATTTCTGCTATTCAAGTGACCATTATGGTTCTTTTTATTGGTCTAGTACTAATCCCTTGGGCAAGCCGGATAAAATTTGCAGGTATTGAATTCGAGCGTCTGAAAAAAGAAGAGCGCCCAAAGAATTAGCGAGTTGGCTTCTAATCGGAATCTCATGACTAGTAACAACTAACACTTCATAGGCCCACACTCAAAGCCGTAGCTGGCTTTGACGTCGACTTTGACGTCGAAGTTTTACTATTTTGGCTTACGTGCAACCACCTCGATCGTGATTTTCGGTGCAATTAAACTGCAACAGACTCTATGAAACACGATGGAACGGTACTTCGGGCTGGAGATTACGAAACCGCTGCTCTACTAGCATACCCCCGAAAAGGATATCACTTCTTAAGTTAAAGTTACAGATATCCTAGCCTGAGGATCCGGCGTGTAAAAACGTTCCTTTTTTCACACTCAACAATCTGATGTTCTGTTGCACTTGGGTACGTCAGGGTTATTGACATTCAGTTTTCAATGAACTAGGATTACCCTACAATGAGAAGGCTAATAGTAGTTTTCAGCATTGCTATAATACTCCTTCTGAGTGTTCTAAGCTGCACACCTACATCACAATCTCCTGCCTATACTCCACCACCCGCACCTTCTGCACCGACATCTGCACCAATACCAACACCTTCACCTTCACCTTCACCAACACCTACGCCTACGCCTACCCCTACACCAACTCCGACGCCTGCGCCCACGCCTACTCCTACACCAACCCCGACGCCTGCGCCCACGCCTACCCCTACACCAACTCCGACGCCTGTGCCCACTCCACCACCAACTCCGACTGAACCCTATACCGGCCCTCTATTCGACACCCACCTACACTTACGCAACATCTTGCCGCAGTCTGCTGAAACGTTGCTCAGCTATCTTGACAGGGAAAAGGTAGATTGGGCTATCGGCTTCCATACTCATCCGGAGACGATTCCCATGCCGATTATCAGATCTATCGAAAGCCGTGTCGTTATGCTATTCGGGGCCAGTTGGATGCTCAAGGCGGGGGGGATGTTCAGCAAGGCAGAGCTGCAGCAACGACTGCAACCTAAGGGACCCCTCTGGGGCTTTGGCGAACTCGGCCTTTGGAGGGAGGATCTTCAGAGCGTGACCTTCGATAGCCCTCATATGCAAACCATATTCCAGCTGGTCAACGAGGCGAAGGGTATAGTGATGATTCACTTCAGCAGTGGCTATGCGGGGGAGCGACCTACGGAGTTAACCGAGATAGAGCTCTCTATACGCAAATATCCTGATGCCATTTTTCTTTTTCACAGCATCCGCACTTTTGACGTGGTCGCTCAGTTAATGTCCAAGTACCCAAATGTCTATTACTCCATGGATTTCGTGGGCTCATTTCGCCTAGGGAGAGGCGTCAGCCTGGGAGCCAGCGCTGGTTCTAAAAATGCCGAGAGTTTTCTGGCAGCGGTCAACCAGATAGGGTTAGACTACATAGTCGAGCGTAATCTCAGAGATTTAGCTCCCCTGCTCCAGCAATACCCGGACCGCATTTTCTGGGGCACCGACCTATCAGAACCCTGGCATTTTGAAGAGCCGGTAACTGATGTTGTTATTAGTATCAGCCGTCAATTTATTGGCCGACTGCCCGCCGATATCCAGGAGAAATATGCCTACCAGAATGCCCAGGAGGTCTTTGGGCGTTTCCTCACATCTGAGCAATGAAATCTTTTGGTAGTTGGGAGCATGACCTTGACGGCCTTGCTTCGTATATGGGGCCGGGTCTCCATAAGCCGTTAGCCCCTAACACATCCCGCGTTATTGACGAGATCGTAGACTGGTTAGGCTCCGATCACACATGACGCCTTGAGGGGCAGAATCGTTCCTTTCTTTGTGTATTGACAATTATGTAAATGGGACTATAATTGCATTACCTGAGTTTTTGAGTGAAGGGAGGATGAACCATGTATGCATCGTTGTCTATAATTAAACTTGGGCCAGGAATGCGCTCGACTGCGGAGAAAATAGCCGACCAGTCTATTCCTACCCTCAAGGCCCTGAAGGGATTCAAAGGTGTAACGTTCTTGGGTGACGTGACAGTCGGTGAGTATTCGTCCCTGAGTTTATGGGAGTCAAAGGAAGATGCCGAGGCCGCCGCCGCAGTCATGGCTCCTAAAGTAGAACAGGCTGTGAGTGGCATTGTCAAGGAGCCACCGACTCGTCGGTTTTTTGAAGTGTACGAACCGAAAGCGTAGATTAACGCGTTTTCCTTGCCGCCACATACTTAACGACTATGGTTCGTCAAATCGTTCCTTTATTAGACTGTAGTCTTACGCCTAAACATTAGGCATGAAAAGGGCCGGACCTTTTTATAGCGATTAATGGAGAAATTCGTCAAAAAACTTGTCATTAAGATCGAGTTTAGAGTTATTGGTTAGTGCTTATACTCCATCCCCCATCATCTTTTAGAACAAGCTTCATTGTTCCCTGATCCATCGTGGTATAGATTTTGTTTTCTTTATTTGAACCCGTACAATGCCTGGCATATAGCTCTAAAGCCTTTTTATCAGGTAAACCATGAACATTCGAGCCTACTGAGATCAGAGTCATTGCTGGATTTATCTTTTTAATATGGTCTTCGTAATAGTACTGTTCAGAAGGATCGTCGAAAAAACTAATAGAGCCATGATGAGGAGCAAGGAATATATCACTCTTTACATCTTCTCCATAAGAGGGTAGAATCTTTTCCTTCCAAGGTTTGAAGTCCGTATCCCCAGCAAGTAGGCAAGAGCCTCCACCATCGTGTTCCAGTTTCAGTACGATACTCTGCCTATTTGGATCCGTATAATCCGAAGATTTCGAGTTCATCCAACGGAATTTTGTATCCCCATAAGAATGATACTTGTTAGCTGTAATTTCCGTGTATCCAATCTTACGTCTTAAATCCATATAATCTTCATACTCGCCACTACTAGGTGAGGTTCCGGTTGCACCACTATCAAATATGGTGGAAATAGGGAAAGCTGCATGAAGAGTGTTTATGCCACGCATGTGGTCAGCATCCCGATGGGAGCAGACAAATATATCAATAGGAGAGGCAAGCACACGCCGTAAGTATCTCAGGACTCTTCCCTCATTATCGTCTGTGATATTACAGTCATAGACAACCTTCTTTGTAGACGTTATTATCAGTACCATATTGCCACATCCTACATTAATGAAGTGAATTTCCATTGGTAGCCACCTCCACTTTTAGGTAAGGATCTAACAAGTTCTTGAACTCCGTCATCTTTGCTTATTCCGTGCCCTATGTATCGTGATAAACGACCCCCATGTTGATTCCGCGTATCTATCTGCCACTTGTTTAATAAGTTCAATCATCGGGGTATATAATGAGCAACATAGAAGAGCCAGTAGGGCTAAAAATCCATTTATTATAACGCTAACCAAGGCTACACCGCTCCCGGTTTTATAGAAAAGATATCCACATAATATAGTGCCCAGTAGCGACAGAGTAAGCCACAGGAATCGACTTCCGAACATATTTCGTAGGAAACCGTACTCTGCGTTATGTGTATTCCAAACACCTTTTTCATCTTCAATTCTTATTAGGCTTCGCACTTGTCTAAAGGTATCCATTATTAGTTTATCTGCTTGGGATGTATCTTCGTGCTCTTCAGCATCATCTTTTAAACGAATCCCAAACTCCGAGTGTATAGCTTTATGATACTCTTGTTTGGTCTCTAACGAGAAAAAATCATCTGCCCAACGCATAAAGCGAGTAGAAGGGGGACCATCCCACTTAACCCACAAGGCTGACTCTACCTTTCTACCAAAACCTCGAACTATAAATGAAAGGGCATAGATTACAGCTACAACCATAACACTACTTCCAGTGGCAACCGGTACTGAACCGGAAAGGACATAAGCCACAGAGATAGAAGACAAGATAATGGGTAGGAATATCAATAGCGCTGGGATAACTCTAGCTCTGAGCTCATAATAATCAAACAGCTGCGTTAAGTCATGAATTCTTTCAGTCATAGAGAATATATTCCCCATCATTGCTCGCACTTATCCCAAGCGAGCCATTCTTGGTCGTCTTGGTACCGTTTGTAGAGTACTCTTTGTAAATATTTATCGCTTCGGCGTCCGGATGTCCGAACGGGTTACCTCTGCCTGCCGAGATTATTGTGCGAGACGGGGAGATTTTTCCCATGCTTTTCTCATCACAACCAGTGACAGAACCGTGATGACTGGCATGAAGAACAGTGCTCTCGATGTCGTAATACTTTGCTATTCTTGTCCAGCCGTTCTGGTCTACATCACCGCTAAAAAGCATTTTAAAGTTTCCATACTCAATCTTCATAACTATAGAGTTTGAATGCACTTCTCGTTCAAGGCCTTCAGCTTGTTCAACACCAGCTCTTGCCGGTCCGTATACACTTAACCTTACATCGCCAATTTCCTTATAGAGATCATTGCTAGCAACGGGATGCAGAATAGTTGTCCCTTTCCTCTCTAGCTCATTCACTGTGTCACGGTATAGATCATACTCAGTTCTAGCTTCTTCCGTGATATCAGTTCGGTCGATATTGGGTTCCATAAGGCTTCCAATGTGGAAGTTATCAGCCAATTTTTGTACTCCACTAAAGTGGTCATAGTGCGGGTGAGTAATGATCAGGTAGTCGATGGCATTGACACCACATGCTTTTAGGAAATCACCTATGTCTACCTTAGCATCTGCTGTATTGCAATCAACCACGATGATCTCGCCCGTCGGAAGCCTGATCACAGTGGCATCGCCTTGACCTACATCTAGACACCCAATATTAAGTTTATCTTTGGATTGCTTGCCGATCAGGTCTAGGACCTGTTGTTCCCTTTCGCCCTTTGGCATTATTTTTTCATTTTCCTGGTTTTTTGCCGCCGGGAGTCCAAGCTCATCATCTATCATCTTTTCAGATTCTTCTGGCTCCTTTGGGAATATTGGAAATAATTGCTTCCCATAACCCATGGCTTTATCTCCTTTTTAACGCATCTAGCGCACTTTCGTTTTCAAGGCAAGAGATGCATCGACCACAGGGTATTTCATCTCCAGCGTGACACGAGTAAGTTAAATGTATAGGAAAGTTGTGGTGTTCTACTAGCCTTAACATATCAAACTTGCTTAGTCCTATAAGTGGGGTTAATAATGTTATGTTGCTCCCAAGACTTGTTCGGAGTGCCACTTCTGCGGAATTGATAAATTGTCGTGTTTGGTCAGGAAATACGTGGGAATTTAGTAGGCCAATCGCTACGTGTGAAATATTCACGCACACGGCATAACTTGATGCGGCTAATAAGAATAATAGATTCCTGTTTGGCAGGTATGGATCTGTAACATCTATATCGGTTGATGTTAGACCGCTCTTGATTTTGCTTCCAAAGCCTGATAAATCGATGTATAAAGGATTGTCAATCGAAAGATAATGTGCCACGTTCTGGCAAGCTTTCCACTCTCGCTCAAAAGCTATCTGCCCATAATTGATAAATAGTGATTTAATATCATGACCCCTATTCTGGAGTAACAAGCAAAGTAACGATGAGTCTAACCCACCGGAAGAGAGGACGACAACTTTCATACATAACCCTCCCGTACCGACTCCCAGATAGCAACGTCAAGTATAGGCATATCCAGCTGATTAGCAAATGCAAAATTCTTTAACAATGCCTCTAAATACAGGTAAGTTTTACTGTCCTGAATTCGGTAATTATTGTGTTTTGCTAAACCACTCCTGATCAGAAAATGAAGTACATGAACGTCAATTACTGCAAGTCCCCGAGAATACCTGATATTCCTAAGAAACATAGAAGATTCCTTCAGACCCATACCTCGTATTCTTCCCACTAAAAATTCTCTTGCTCGGTAATCTGTTTCACAATGATGCAAAACATCTATTATCTGAGTTCTACCCAAATTTTGTGCCGATTGAACAACTTGGTTTGCCTTCGAATTAGGAAAGCGATATTTCCTTCTAGTCCCATCTTTCTTGAGGGGCAAATAAAGTGGTTTAGACAGCTCGCGTGCAATTTGATTTATTGACTCTTCAGGAAAATTTGCAAGTCGGCTTCTATCAATCAGACTGCAACTCGATAAGTGTCGAATTGCAGAATAGGCCATTTCAAAATGAACATTAGATGACAATATGCAGAAGCAAATTTGAACCCATATTTCGTCTTCATGCATATCAGTCCAGGTAGCTGAATCGTTATTATTCTGTTCTCGTAAAAGTCTATATGCTTTTAATATTTTCTCAATTACCGAATTATCCATTCTTGTTCTCCCAACTCACCCAATCAAGACAGGGGGTATGATGTATCGTTTGAGAAGTGTTTCAAAAGCATCATTTCTTATACTGAAAATAATATCATTCAGAAACTGTTTGATGAAAAGTAGATTATGCAGGTAGACCTTATGAACGTACGGTAGATCGTTATTCCTGCAATAACGGCAGTGGCAATTCGCCATTAATAGGTGCGAATAATCTCTAAAACTCAAATCTGACGAATCGAATACGACTTTTTGCCAGTCTAAACTGTCGAACGTATCCGCACCTGCAAAAATGTAAAACAACAAAGAAATTGGATGCCCGCAGCCAAGGACGTGAATTAGCACATTAGAGTTTTTAGAATCGAGGAACTGCCTTATCTGATACAATTTCGAGCACCTTTCGAGAATCGAGTCTCCCAATTCGCGTTCAGGAAAGGCAACAAATTGAAATCCGTCCTTTGTAATAACATCAAGCGTAGAAAATAGAGTATCATCCGTCGTTAAGTGAAGTATTGGAATACATATATTATCTCCTTGAAAATCAAAAGACCGCCTAATCTGATTGATGGTTTCCTGCTCAAAATTATCTTGAGCATCTCCTGGAAACATATCGAAGCTCGTATAAAAATCGCATGGTATTTGCTGAACAACTTCACGGTATCGCTCAAAGGTCCAGTTCGTGTCTTTAAACCAAGAACTCTCGTATCGACCTGAATCCAACAATAGAATGTTCGATGATAGATTTCCCTCTTGTTTACCGTGATATGACCCACCAGTCCTCTCAGTGTATAGGTCATAAGCTGAAGTTAGAAGCGGTTTGGAATGTTGGCAAAGAAACTTAGTCAGATCTCTAGTGGAGTACATTGTGATGCGGCTCGAAACAGAGGGAAAATAGCAGGGAGTAAGGATTGATTTCCCATTAACATTAATCGTGTTTACTCTTGACTCGGCTACTGATCTATAAATTCTTGTTGCAATGCCCATTGTTTTTTCCCGATACCGTTAACGATAGCCACGAGTTATTGGGAAACCTAGGTAACATAAGGGTATCATCTAGACATAACGAATGCAACCGCCCATTCAAAATGGATTGCTCCTCTTTCTGCCGCACCTAATTCTTAAGGGAAAAAGGGCATAAGGACCAATAATCGAATGGTTATCAGCCGCGGAATAAAGGTCCGGTGGAATTTACGCCTAATGTTTAGGCGTGAGACTACAGTCTAATAAAGGAACCTTTATTGCACAATCAATCTTTGTCTCCGTCTCCTTTTTCTCCTGTCCTTAGACCCCGGTGGTCTACCTAAATGTTTACCTTGGGCCTTAACCCTTTCAAGACCAGCCTTAGTTCTTTCACTTCTGCGCTGACTTTCCATTCTAGCTACCCATCCGGTTACGGCATATAAAAGCTCTGCCAGTTCCCCCGGGGCTTCGGTCCAGCTTTCCTGGTAAGATATTACTTTCACTCCAAATATCTTTAACCGATGGACCAGTGACAGTATAGCCAGCGACCCTTCCCTTGAGAGCCTGTCGAGCGCCCAAACCAACATGACATCGAATTTCCGTTTCCTTGCATCCTGTAGCAATTGAGCCAACTCCCTTTGATGTCCGGTCTTCCATGCAGACTCCTCTTCGCTGTAGATGGCAACGACCTCATAGCCACGGTTTTTGGCCCACTCAGTTAGCACCAGTGTTTAAATTCATTGTCAAGCTCTGGCAGAAGTTTACCCACCCGAAGATGTACCAGGAGGCCACTGGTGAGCACGCAATAATATCGCAAAATGATATAGACCTCTTTATGAGTAGTATTGAGAACCTCTTTCCCGGGCCGGTAAGTTATGCGCGCTTCTGGCGCAGTTTCCGCCCGGCTTCAAGAACGACAGCTACGGGCAGTAGATTCTGGAGGCAGTGATCCGCACCTTCGGCGGCTATCCCATTGCCATGGAGCTGAGGCACCGAAGCTGGAGCGACGATGAAAATACCGCCAAGACGCTAAGGGAAAGTAACGTTTCCTGGGTGCAGATTGACGAGCCGAAGTTTAGCTCATCGATTGCTGCAGAAGTGCCACTAACCTCAGTCTTTGCCTACTTGCGCTTTCATGGCCGGAATGCCGAGATGTGGTGGCAGGGTGATAGTGAAACCAGATACAAATACATCTATTCCCCGGAGGAGATTGAGGAGCTATCTGGCAGGGTTAAAAAAACTGCCGAAAATACCAAACTGACCTTTGCCTTTTTCAATAACCACTGGCAGGGTTATGCTCCACGCAATGCGGTGGATTTGCAGAAATCCCTTCAGCTTCCATTCAGGGATTTACCTGCAGCTAAAGAGTTCTCAGAAGACGAAAAACAAAAATTGCTCTAGGATTCTTTCAACTCACCATAGAGCGCCCGCACTGTCGTTATCAGCTCCTTCTTAACGTCTGTACCCAGTCTTTTATCAGCTTTGATCGCCGGTATCGTATCGGTTATTATTCCCTCTTTGCCTGTTACCAGGTAGTCGATGGTAACACCGAATTCCTCGGCAAGACGGGCGAGAGAAGATAGAGAAGGGGCCCTCTTGTCCTGCTCGATGGCTGATATATGTTGCGACGTAAGACCGAGCGCCTCCGCGAGCTCCAAGTTATGACCTTAGTACTATTTACCTTCTTATAGTCTAGAGATATAATATATTTACCATGATTGACGTTCCGAAGGAAATAGAGAAATATCTTGTCAGCGATGAAGTTGTCGAGAAAGAGTTCAAACTCGATAAACAATGGACCGCTTATGCCTCGACAAGAAGGATGTTTCTCAAGAGGAGAAGTACCGTAAGAGATATAGATTACAATCATATCTCCAGTATTCAATTTAAGCCGAACCCAAATTGGGTTGTTGTGTTAGCTGGAATCCTGTCCGGAGCTGTCGGCTACTTCCTGCAACAGTATAGTGCACTAGGGTGGGCTCTAATATTTGCCGGTATCGTTCTCTTAATCGCAGGCGCCTTCGTCTGGAAACAACAGCAAGTCAAGTTGAGTGTGGTGGGTCTTTCTGAAGAAATTATATTCTCTGGTCATACGGATACACTTGATTCGCTTTTTAGACTCATTAGAGAGCGAAGAGTCTAGCCATAGGGATTTCTTCGCTTATCCATTTTTCCTCGATATATTTCCTGATAATTCACACTATTGGATCGACATGTCTTCACTTGTTTCCGTCGAGACATAAATTTAAATCATTTAAGTCATCAAGTGATGGTATGATGTACATGTTTCTTCGCTTAGTTACGTCGCGAAGTACATCGCCACAAAGCCCATTAATCCCCGAACCAAGGCATCAAATGATGGTAGTATGTCAATGTTCCTTCATAATGTCATCAGGTACATCTACCCAATAAAAACCCATTAATGGGACATACCATCAAATGATGGTATATGTTACGTTTCTTCATCCGATAATGTCGATTTATAAAACTTCAGGCTGTCTTGGAACGTCACCGTCCGGGTGTAACGTTGTACCATATCCAGGGTTTCCCAACGTACCATGTCTTAGATTGTCATCACGTCGAGTCCGGCCTTTCTTAATCAACATGCGTAACACCTCCTGAACACATGCCGAGTGCAGACCA
>SDBT01011528.1_pt1 | contig 14217 bp, 13 predicted proteins | sample 2277101 | NCBI WGS metagenome assembly SDBT01 (sample SAMN10404973, study PRJNA504765) | marine sediment metagenome | isolation source: marine sediment core GS10_PC15, 103 cmbsf | place: Arctic Ocean: Southern Knipovich Ridge | collected 2010 | reverse complement strand
AACTATCTTCTGGCAATTGCTCAATAATGTGCTTCAGATAACTAGCTATGCCGCACATTATTGGTGGATAGGTGGAAATAAAAGTTATTTTTCTTTTATGATTATTTTTCATATATTTTTAGACAATAAATAATAAAATCACCAAATTTATTTATATAGATGAATTATCTTTTTATAATATCATGGATGTAATATGGGCAGTCTCTATAAATCAAACGTTTATTCTAACTTAACCAGGCATTTTTGCAAGAGAAATTTCCAATTTGGCAAAAAATTAAAGTAAATCCTAATTTAAGTATTTAAAAGGTTCTTTTAAATAAAAATTGCTATTACAAGCAATTTTTTGTTTTCTATTTTTATAAATTATTATTTGCCTCTTGATATAATTCTAATGATACCATTTTTAGTATCAATTTCCACTTCATCGCCCAGTCTCTGGTTATAGACTTTTCAAACCTTTTCTGTAAATTAATATATGATTTTGATGTTTTATGAGCCATTAAAATTAGTATTAATTAATATTGTATATTATAAAAAAAAAGATATAATTAACCTAAGCTCGTTGTTTATTATAACACATTGTAATATATTATGAATACAACCACCAAATCAGAAAAACAAACCCTTAATTTAGGTAAAAAATTTGCTTTAGAGCTTAATGGAGGCGAAGTAATTGGTTTTATTGGTGAATTAGGGGCGGGAAAAACTGTTTTTATTAAAGGCTTGGCTCAGGGCTTGGGCATTAAAAATATAATTACCAGCCCCACTTTTGTTTTAATGAAAGTATATAAAGCAAAGGGGTTAATAAAACACTTCTGTCATGTTGATGCTTATCGTTTAAAATCTGCCCGAGATCTAATTGATATTGGTATTAAAGATTATTTAAATAAAAAAGATGCTGTTACTGTAATTGAATGGGCTAATCAAGTAAAAAATATTTTGCCAAAAGATAAAATTCTTGTTAAAATAAGATTTGGGAAAAAAGAAAATCAAAGAATTTTTGAAATTATTAAGTAATATGGGAAAAGCATACGAACCTGAAGAATATGAATCAAAAATATATCAGCTCTGGGAAAAGAGTGGATTTTTTAATCCTGATAAACTGCCTGGTAAACCAAAAAAAACATACTCTATTTCCATTCCCCCGCCAAATGTTACTGGCTCTCTTCACCTTGGCCATGCTTTAAATAATACGATTCAGGATATTTTGACCAGATTTTATCGCATGAAAGGAAGAAAAACACTTTGGTTGCCTGGAACAGATCACGCTGGTATTGCCACACAAAATGTTGTGGAAAAAGAATTAGCCAAACAAGGATTAACTCGCCATCAGTTAGGTAGAGAAAAATTCACTGAAAAGGCTTGGCAATGGAAAGAAAAATATGGCAACCTAATTTTAGAACAATTAAAAAAACTTGGTTGCTCTTGTGATTGGTCAAGAACTCGCTTTACATTAGATAAAGATTACGCAGAGGCCGTTTTAACTGCCTTTATTAATTACCACAAAAAAGGATATATTTATCGCGGACCAAGAATTGTTAATTGGTGTCCACGCTGCACCACAGCTATTTCTGATATTGAAATAAAATATCAAGAAGAAAAAAGCAAGCTTTGGTATTTAAAATATCCTTTCAAGGATAATCCTAATAAATTTATAACTGTAGCGACTACTCGCCCAGAGACCATGCTGGGAGATACGGCTGTAGCTGTAAATCCTAAAAACGAAAAATATAAAAAGTTAATTGGAAAAAAATTAATTCTCCCTATTATGAACCGAGAAATTCCCTTGGTTTCTCACCGTTTAGTTGATGCTGAATTTGGTACAGGAGCAGTAAAAATTACCCCGGCTCATGATAAAACTGACTGGCAAATTGGTAAAGAGAATAATTTGGAAGTGATAAATGTTATTGGACCAGAGGGCAAAATGACCAAGGAAGCGGGAAAATATACTGGCCTGCCGGTTTTAGAAGCAAGAAAAAAGATTGTTGAAGAATTTGAGAAATTAAATCTTTTAGAAAAAGTTGAAGACTATCAACATCAAATCTCCCTTTGTGATCGCTGTGGAACGCCAATTGAGCCCCAAATTTCTACTCAATGGTTTGTGTCCATGAAAAAACTGGCTAAACCAGCTATTAAGGTTGTAAAAAAATCAAAAATAAAAATTTATCCTGAACGTTATAAAAAAGTGTATTTAGATTGGCTTGATAATATTGAAGATTGGTGTATTTCTCGTCAACTTTGGTGGGGCCATCGATTACCAGTTTGGTTTTGCCAAAAACAAAAAGAAAAATATCTTGTCTCTATAAATCAACCTAAAAAATGTCCTTATTGTACTAAATGTAAAATGGAACAATCTGAAGACGTACTTGATACTTGGTTTTCTTCGGCTTTATGGCCATTTGCTACTCTTGGCTGGCCCCAAAAAACAAAAGATTTAAAAGAATTTTACCCCACTTCTTTACTTTCCACGGCTAGAGACATTCTTTATCTTTGGGTAGCTCGTATGGTTTTTTCTGGTTTAGAATTTTTGAAAAAAATACCGTTTGAAGAAGTCTATATCCACTCTACTATCCTAACATTAGAAGGCCGCCGCATGAGCAAATCATTAGGAACTGGTATTGACCCATTAGAATTAATAAATAAATATGGAGCTGATGCAACTCGATTCGGTATAATTTATCAGACAAATCGTGACCAACAAGCTATTCGTTTTGATGAAAGAGCTATTGTTGCCGCTCGTAATTTTATTAATAAACTTTGGAACATTAGCCGATTTATTACCATACAAATTGAAACAGAACCAGAAATAAAAATTGAAAACATTAAACCACAAACCTTGTCGGATCAATGGATTATTTCAAGGGTTAATAACTTAATTATTTCAACAACAGAAAAAATTGAAAATTACGAATTTGGTGAAGCCAGTAAAGAAATTTATGAGTTTATTTGGCATGATTTTGCTGATTGGTATTTAGAAATCTCAAAATTCCAAATGGCTGATTCTAGTTTAAAAAAAGAAACTATTTGTAATTTAAAACTTATTCTTTGTCTTAGTTTAAAACTTCTTCATCCTTTTATTCCTTTTATTACAGAACAAATTTACCAGCAATTTAATAATTGTACTAACTCTTCAGATTTATTAATGATTGCTCCTTGGCCAAAAGTAAAAAAGAATTTTATTAATCCAAAAAAAGAAAAAGAATTTGCTAGCGTTAAAAAAATGGTAATGGAAATTAGAAACTGGAAAGTGGATAAAAAAATTCCCCTAAAAGAAATAGTGGAATATAAGATTAAGCCAGAAAAGAAAAAAATCCTATCTCAAACCGAAATTAAGGATTTAATTGAAAAATTAGGAAAAATAAAACTAGTTTCCTAATTCTCTTCTAATGATATATTTTAAAAAATCTATTTAAAAACCTATAAATTAGAGCTGAGGTTAAAATATGTTCATGAATTTGAACATCTTTTTTTATTCAGCTACACGGAAAACCTCTTCTATTGTAGTAAGTCCATCTAAGACTTTTAAAATTCCGTCTTGGACCATACTAACCATACCCTGCTCTTTAACTAATTCTTTCATTTTATACTCGGAAAAATCACCCTCTAAAACTGCTTTTTCAATTTCTGTATCAATTATTAAAACTTCGTAAATTCCAACTCGTCCTTTATAACCTAATCCTTGACACTTGTCACAGCCTTCTCCTTTGTGAAATTTAAGATTATTTAAGTCAACTTTAATTCCTGCTTTTTCTGGAATTTCAGATAAAATCTTTTTAACTCGATCTAATTGTTCAGACTCTATGGTTGTTTCTTTTTTACATTCTTTACAAATTCTTCTTCCTAAACGTTGACCAATAACCGCATTAAGAGCTGGAGCTAAAAGATAAGGCTTTGCTCCCATAGAAAGAAACCTGGGCAAAGCTCCCACCGCACTATTGGTATGAAGAGTAGAAACCACTAAATGACCAGTTAAAGCAGCTTGAATAGCAATATCGGCTGTTTCTAAATCTCTAATTTCTCCAACCATAACCACGTCTGGATCCTGGCGAAGAATTGAACGAAGGCCCTTGCCAAAGGTATATTCTTTTGATTTATCAACTTGACTCTGATTAACTCCTTTTAAATGATACTCTATTGGATCTTCTAAGGTGATAATTTTTGTTTCTGCATTATTAAGCTTGTTTAATATAGCATACAAGGTGGTTGTTTTTCCTGAACCTGTTGGACCTGTGGTGATAATCATACCATTGGGTCTTTCTATTTGTGTTTTTAGTTTTTTTTCAACATCTTCGCGAAAGCCAAGATCTTCAAAACTTAGTCCAGCTACTGACGCACGAAGTAATCGCATAACCACGCTTTCTCCATAAGCAGTTGGTAGGGTAGAGACACGAACATCTGTTTTTTCTTTATCTAAATAAATGGTAAATCGTCCATCTTGCGGCCGACCCGTTACATTCATCTTAAGACTAGATAATAGTTTAAGTCTTGAAATTACTTTGGGCCAAAACTTCTTGTCAATCTCAGCCACTTCAATTAAAATTCCATCTATTCTAAACCTAATTTTAATGCCTGTTTCTTCTGCTTCAATATGAATATCAGAAGCTCCTGACTGCACAGCACTGGCCATAATTAAAGTAACCATGTCAGAAATTTTAACATTCTGAATCTCCTTATTTAAATCTTTAAATGTTTTTACTTTATTTTTAAAATGTTCAAATTCTTCTGGAGATATCTCAACTCCTTTGACAATTTTAGTAACCTTAGGTAGGGTGGCATAACGCTGATGAGCAACCTTAAAACTATGTTCGGAGGCTAAATGAAGCTCTGTTTTTACACCCCAAGCTCCTTCAATTTGCTCCCTAAGATCTGCTAAATCAGGATTTTCAACTTGGGTTGAAGCAAGTTTAACTTTTTCTTCAGTGCGATAAAAACAAACTATCTGGTGTTTTAGGGCATCTTCTTCAGAAATTAATGTTAAGGCTTCAGGAGAAATAGGAAATTCAGCTAAATTAATATAAGGAATACCTATCTGACGAGCCTGTTCAGTCGTTTTTTTTTCTAAATCTTTAATGTTAATCTCTCCTAGCCTCTGGTCCAGTTTTTTTTGTTCTTCTTCTGAAGCAATACTGGGTTTTTTAGAAGATTGACCACTTTGTCCTAATAAATCTTTTAAATCTAACATAAAAAAAACTCATTAAGCTATAATAGAACTAGCCTCATTGATTAAACTAGTTAACTTTTGCTCTTTAAGCATTGTTTTTTGTTTTAAAACTTCTTTTTTTATAGAAATGAGCTCCTGACATAAAATTATCTTCTTAGAAAAAAGAATTTCTCTAGAAGCTCGATCTAAAGATCTTAAAATAGTAATTGGATAAAGCTTTTTATTCTCAATTAAATATTCTAAACCATTTCCTCTAGGATATTGCCATCCTAACAATCTTAAGTCCTTACATTGAGCATATTTGATAGCTGAATTAGAAAATTTGGTGTTAGAAATTAACCAGGGACGATGAAACTCTTGACCCATACCCTGGTGCCAAGCATCTTTAACATCTAAAAATCTCGCCCACACATAAAGAGCTTCTTTTAGTCCAGAACGTAGCCCCGGAGTATTATGATATTTACATTCTATCATATAAATTCTGCTATGACTAGATTCTTTTTCGTTTATAGGATCAAATTTTTTATATGGTGATTTAGCAATAATATCTACCTCATGTTTAACACAAGTCCCTTGAATAAGTGGTGGACACCAGGCTTGATAGCCATAAGCCTTTAATAGGCTAACTATAAATTCTTCAAAAATAAAACCAGCCGGACCTAGGCTTAACATCGCTTTTTTTAAACTATAACGAGTAGCAACAATAGGATCTTTTTGTTTTAAAAATTTTAAAATCAACCTCAATAATTCACGCGTTTCCATGCCGTTATAAACATTCTTTATTACTTCTTTAACAATACTATCTGCTAGGACTGGACTGGCCCCTGCTCTAAGGCAAGTACGACGCACTTTAGCGGGATTAAACCTTACCCTTTTCCCAGAGACCTTAATAACATACATATTTATTGATTATATAACCTTTGTTTAATTAAATCTATTTCCTGTTTTGTACGACTATTTTGTTCAATTCCTACTTTTATCTTTTCATAAGCATGCATAGCCGTTGTGTGATCACGGTTTCCTAATTCTTTACCAATTAAAGGAAAGGAGGCTCCGACTTCTTCCCTCATTAAATACATAGCTACCTGTCTAGGAACAACCAGTTCTCTTTTTCGAGAAAGACCAATCATATCACTAACATGAATACCATAAAAATTTGCCACTGTTTCAATTAATTCTTTTGCCTGAATTAATCCCTTTTTTTTTCGTGTGTCTAAACTAGCTAGAACATTTTTTACCACAGACAAATCAAGTTCTGTTCTATGAAATTCATAATAAGCAATTAATTTATTAAGGGCTCCTTCCAATTCTCTAACGTTCCTTTGGATATGAGTAGCTAAATATTGAAGAATCTCCTCATTTAAATCACACTTTCTTTCTTGGCACTTTGCTTTTAAAATAGCTAATCTTGTTTCTAAATCAGGCGGAGTAATATCAGCAATTAATCCCCATTCTAATCGTGAGATTAAACGATCTTCAAGGGCAGGAATATCTTTAGGTGTACGGTCAGAAGTAAGGACTATTTGTTGCCCATCTTGATAAAGACTGTTAAAAGTATGAAAAAATTCTTCCTGGGTCCGCTCTTTACCAGCCATAAATTGAATATCATCAACCAAAAGAACATCTACTCCTCTATAAATATTTTTAAATTTATCAATTGTTCCGTTTCCAATCGCCCGAATAAACTCATTAGTAAACCTTTCTGCATTAGTGCAAAGGACTTTTATCTTAGGATTCTTTTCTAAAACAGCATGACCAATTGCCTGTAATAAATGGGTTTTTCCTAGTCCAACTCCGCCATAAATAAAAAGCGGGTTGTATTTTTTACCAGGTTGTTTAACTATAGCTTGACAAGCAGCATAAGCTAATTCTGACCCCTTACCGACAATAAAATTTTTAAAAGTATAACGAACATTTAATCCATGGCCATTGGTTTCAGAAACCTTCTCTGGAACTAGTTTATCTATATCAATAATTTCAGGGCCAGGCTCCTTAGCTGATGTTACGGTTTCAACCTTATAAATTATTTTTTTAACTTTGTTGTCTGTTGCTCCTTGTAAAGCATCAAGAATAGATTTATGATATTTCTTTTCTAACCAATTTTTAGAAAAATTATTTGGCACACCAACAATAACAGTTTCCCCATTATCTTGGAGTTGAGAAATATAAGTATCTTGAAACCAAGTCTTAAAATTAGCTTTAGAAAGCGATAATTCTAATTCTGACAAGACAATATTCCAAATTTCTTGTTTATCCACTTCTTCAACCATAACAAGCTGTTTAAATAAATTACTTAATAATTTAGTAAATATATGATAACATTTATTAATAAAAAGACAAATTCATCAAAGTTAACAATATGGGGACAATTTGTGGACAACTTAAATCCTTGCCTTTTTGGATAAAAAATGTTATTTTAATAATAACTAATTATAAGCAAAGCTTGAAATTAAAAAACATTTTAATTATAAGCAAAGCTTGAAATTAAATTATTATTGTATAAAAATTGATGTAATTTAATTATAATAAGATTAATATGGCCCTACCAACACAAAAAACATCAAAATCTCGTAAAAGAGTTAAACAGTATAAAAATCGATTAAAAAAGAAAATTTTATCAGTTTGTCCAAAATGCAAAAAACCAGTCCTTTCTCATCACGCCTGTCATTTTTGCGGTACTTATATGAATAAAGAGGTTATTAACCCGAAAAAAGATAAGAAAGAAAAAAAGAAAGAAAAAGAAAAAAAAGAAAAAGAATCAACAAAAAAATAAAATAAGAACCTACTCACTTCGTTCGCAGAACCTTGAAATTAAACTTTATTATTATAATTTAATTTTATGTCTCAAAGACATTTAGCGCGAACAATTGCTGTACAAATATTAGCAGAATGGGACTTTAATCAATCCGTTCTTAAAAAAGAATCTGAAATTAAAAAAATTCTTGAACGCCACTTAAAAGAATCTACATTGCCAGAATTTGAAGGAAAAAAATTTACTGAAAAATTAGTTGAAGGAATTTCTGCTGGGTTTTCAAAAATTAATGCATATATTAAAAAATATGCTCCGCAATGGCCCCTTGAACAAATAACTCTAATTGATAGAAATATTCTTAGACTGGGAATTTTTGAGCTTATATTTTTCACAGAAACTCCTCCAAAAGTAGCAATTAATGAAGCAATTGAAATAGCTAAAGCTTTTGGCGGAGGAACTTCTGGTAAATTTATTAATGGTGTTTTAGGAGCGATTTATGAAGATATAAAAAAACAAAAATCTAAAACCGAAAAATGAAAAATTTATCTACCTTTGAAAAAAAACTTAATCTAAAATTTAAAAATAAAGATCTCTTTTATCAAGCATTAATTCATCGATCTTATTTAAACGAACATCCGACTCTTAAACTTGGACACAATGAAAGGTTAGAATTTTTAGGCGACGCCGTCTTAGAACTCATTATTACTAAATTCCTGTTTCAAAACTTTAAACAAGAAGAAGGACAATTAACCCGTTTTCGTGCTAGTTTGGTTAATACAAAAACATTAGCTCAAGTTGCCAAAAAATTAAAGTTTAATGATTATATTTTCTTAAGTAAAGGGGAAATTAAGTCAAAAGGGAAAGCTCGAGAGGTTATTCTTGCTAACACCTTTGAGGCATTGCTTGGTTCTATTTATTTGGACCAAGGCTTTAATCAAGCAGAAAAATTTATTCATCATAATCTTATCCCAGTTTTGGATGATATTTTAAAAAATGAATTATACCGAGATCCCAAAAGTGAATTTCAAGAACTTATTCAAAATAAATTAAAAATTACTCCTGCTTACAAGCTTATTCAGGAATCTGGACTAGATCATGCAAAAAAATTTACCATTGGTGTATTTTTAAATCAAAAACTAATTGCTAAAGGAATCGGAAAAAATAAACATGATGCAGAAACAGAGGCAGCTAAAAAAGCCTTAAAGAAAAAATTATACATTTAAATAACGTAATTTTAGGGCCCTAAGGCCTATTTTCTTATTAACAAAATTTAATTCATGTATCTTAAACGCCTAGAAATAATTGGTTTTAAATCTTTTGCCCATCGTTCTATTTTAGAATTTCCTAAACCTAAAAAAGGAAATTTAAGTATTGCAGCAATAGTTGGACCAAACGGAGTTGGAAAATCAAATTTAGTGGAATCTATTCGCTGGGCCTTGGGCGAACAAAGCTTAAAGAGTTTGCGGGGCAAAAAATCACAAGACGTTATTTTTTCTGGTTCCATTAAAAAAACTCGTTTAAATTTGGCCGAAGTAGCTCTATTTTTTAATAATGAAGACGGGGCAGCTCCCATAGATTATAAGGAGTTTACAATCACCCGCCGAATCTATCGCAATGGAGAAAGTGAATACTTAATTAATAAAAATAAAGTCCGGCTTCAAGACATTTTAATTTTATTAGCTAAAAGCAATTTTGGACAAAAAAGCTATAGTGTTGTTGGCCAGGGAATGGTTGATCGAATCCTCCAATCTTCTCCCTTAGAAAGAAAACGATTTTTTGATGAAGCAACTGGTATTAGACAATATGAAATAAAAAAAGAGGAAGCGCTTAGAAAAATTGAAAGAAGTCAAACAAACCTGCAACAAGCTAATATTGCCCTCTCTGAAATTTCTCCTCATTTGCGTTCTTTAACTCGTCAAATAAATAAATTAGAAAGACGAAAAGAAATAGAGGAAAAACTCATTAAGCTCCAAAATAAATACTATGGTGTTTTGTGGCAAGACTCTAATGAAAAAATTTCTATTCTAAACAAAGAGATTGATCAAGAAATTCAAAAACAAAAACAAGTTGAGGAAATACTAGAAAATGTTCAGAAACAATCTGAGGCTCTGGTTTATGAAAAAATTGATGAGCAATATGAAAAAATACAAAAAGATTATCAGCGAACCTTGGAAGAAAAAAATAAATATTTAGGAGAACAATCTATATTACAGGCTCAATTAAACTTCCAAAAACAACTAAATCAAGAGAAGGAAGAAAATCCTGAAATAGAACTAAACGAAGAAGAATTGTTACTTGATTTAAAAAAATTAAAATCTGATCAAAAAGAATTTTTAAATAAAATAGAAAAAATTTCTCAGATTAAAGAGTTAGAAAAAATAAAAAATTTAGCTAAAACGATTTATGAAAAAATTATTCTATGTTTAAAACAGTTTGAACCGGAAAAAAACATAAGGACCACCTCAACCAATTCAAAACAAGAACAATTAATTAAAACATTGGAAGAAGAAAAAGCGCAAATTGATAGAAATATTAAAGAAGTAGATAAAAAATTAAAGCAAATTAATCAAGAATTAAATGAATTTAACGAAAAAGAAAGAGGGAAACGAAAAAAATTATTGGATTGGCAAAAGAAGGTTCAGGAAAAACAATCCAAATTAAATCAATTTACTTATAAAATTAACGAATTAAAAATTGACCTAGCTCGTTTAGAAACTAAAATGGACGTTTTAGAACAAGAAATTAATGAAGAGATGGGTGCTCAGGGTAAAGAAATTATGAAAATCAGAAAAACTGATATTAAAATAAAGCCAGAACAAGAAGATCTAGACAAAATTCTTAAATTAAAACATCAGATGGAATTAATTGGAAGTATTGATCCAGAAATTACCAAAGAATATCCTGAGGTTCATCAGCGCTATGAATTCTTAAATTCACAAAGCAATGATTTGACAAAAAGCCTTAAGGCTTTAAATAAAATTATCCAAGAATTAGATGAAAAAATTAAAGAACAATTCAAAAAAAACTTTTCTCAGATTAATCAAATGTTTGATCGTTATTTTAAAATCATCTTTGGTGGTGGTGTTGCAAAAATAATTTTACAAAAACAAGAACCAGAACCTGAAAAAACTGAAGAGGAACAAGAATCATTGATAATGAATAAAATAATCAATGGAATTGATATTTTTGCTACACCTCCGGGAAAAAAAATAAAAAGCATTGAAATGCTTTCCGGCGGAGAAAAAGCCCTCGCCTCTCTTGCTCTTATTTGCGCTATTATTTCTATTAATAAACCTCCTTTTGTTGTTCTTGATGAAGTTGATGCCGCCTTAGATCAAGAAAATTCTTTTAGATTTGGAAAAATTTTACAGGAATTGAGGCATAATTCCCAGTTTATTATTGTCACCCATAATCAACAAACAATTGAAGCGGCTGATATTCTTTATGGTATTACCATGGGCAGTGATAGTATTTCTAGATTAATTTCTCTGAAATTAGAAGAATAAGACAAGAAAAGAAAAAAGAGATTTTTAGGCCTCTTTTTTTGTTTTAAAAGTTTAATCTCTAGCCGAAGGAACAAAAACTTGTCTCAAATTTTCAAAATCCTCTAGTACTAATCCAGTCCCCCTAATAATGGCTGTGGCCGGATCATCTGTTACTAATACGGGAATATTAATCCTTTTTTGAATCATTTTATCTAAACCACGTAACATTGCCCCTCCCCCCGAGAGAATAATTCCTCTTTCATAAATATCAGAAACCAACTCTGGTGGAGTCGCCTCAATGGTTTCATGAATCCCTTCAACAATTGTCTTTAATAGTGGCATAATCGCTTCTCTTATCTGGCTTTCGTTAATAAGCACCTCTTTAGGCAATCCCTTAATTAAATCTCTTCCCTTCACTCTCATTTCTTGATTTTTATTACCAAAGGCTGTCCCAATCTTGATTTTAATTTCTTCAGCAGTCTGATTTCCCACAAGAACCCCAAATTTTTCTCTAATATAACTAATAATATTTTTATTAAGTGATTCTCCTCCAATTTTTAATGACTTGCTAGCAACAATTCCGTTTAAAGAAATCACTGCCACCTCAGAAAGTCCTCCCCCAAGTTCAACAATTAAATTACCAATTGATTCTTGAATAGGAAGCCGTACCCCGATTGCAGCAGCTACTGGCCTCTCAACCAAAAAAACTTCACGTGCTCCTGCCTGTATAATAACGTCTTCTAAAGACTTCTTTTCTACCTCAGTTACATCAAGAGGAATAGCAGCAACTACTTTTGGTCTAGGAATAAGAGTAAAGGCATCTCTATGTACTTTTTCAAAAATTGATTTAAGCATTTTTTCTGTCACCTCAAAATCTGAAATAACCCCATGGCTTAAGGGTTCAATAATTGAAATATGACTAGGGACTTTACCCATCATTTTTAAAGCATTATTTCCGATGGCGATAATTTGATCGTTTCTTAAGTTAATAGCAACAACAGAGGATTCATTGATTACCATCCCTCTCCCACGAACATAAACTCTGACATTAGTAGTTCCTAAATCAATTCCAATGTCTTTTGAGAATAAACCAAAAAACTTTTTTAACATAAAATATATTTATTTAATACTATATTTAGAGTTTAGCCGATAATAAATTAATTGTAAACTCCTTTAATAACCCTGAGCAAATAACCACCTATGTTTAGCTGACTTTCCACAATAGATACATTTTCCCTTTAAAGTTTCTTTAACTTTATTCATTTCTAAAACCCGCGTACTAAATTTAGTTTCTTGCTTAATTTTTTCTTCACAGCTTTTATCTTCACACCAAAAAGCCCTGATAAAAACCTTTTGAGCTTTACTAATCTTTTTAAATTCTTGATAGGTCTTAACTTCAACCGTTAAGTCTCTTTTAATTTTCTCTGATTTTGCCAAAAGACTTTTTTGTATTTGATCCAAAAGACTTTTAGTTTTTATAATTAAATCTTTAATAGAGACCAAACTCTGTGAAAAAGTATCTCTTCTTACAAATTTTATTTTTTTATCCTTAAACTCTTTCTGCCCAATTTCTATTCTAAGAGGAACTCCTTTTATTTCCCATTCGTTGATACGATAACCTAAAGAGTATTTAAAATCGCTATCGAGCTTAACTTTTAATCCGCTTTTAGTTAATTTTTCATAAATATTTTGAGCGTATTTTTTCACCTTTTCCGACTGAATCTTTTCTTTATCAGCTATTGTTAATATAACTACTTGAGGGTCTGCCACCTTTGGGGGTAGAATCAATCCAGAATCGTCTCCATGAATCAAAACTAATCCTCCAATTGACCGTGTAGATAATCCCCAAGAAGTCTGAAAGGGATGACATTTTTTCTCCTTATTGTCCAAAAAACTAATATCAAACACTTTAGAAAAATTATCACTCAAATTATGTGAAGTAGCCGCTTGTAATGCCTTCCCATTAGGGATAACCAATTCAATAGAATAAGTGGTTTTAGCCCCGGCAAATTTTTCCTGTTCGCTTTTAATGCCTACATAAGGAGATATGGCAAAATAGTCTTTATAAAAATCTTCATACCACTTTAAAGCGTCTAAAGCCATCTTAATGGCTTCTTTTTCTGTTTGGTGGACTGTATGGCCTTCTTGCCATAAAAATTCTGTTGTTCTAAGAAAGGGATAGGTTCTTTTTTCCCATCTAATTACATTACACCATTGATTTATTTTTAAAGGTAAATCTCGATAACTGTGAATCCAATCAGCAAAAGTTTTATACATAATCGTTTCAGAGGTTGGCCTAAGAACATATGGTTCAGATAGTTTTTTTCCTCCAGCGTAGGTAACCACGGCTAATTCAGGAGAAAATCCTTCTAAATGTTTTTTTTCTTTTTTTAAAAGATGATTAGGAATTAATAATGGAAAATAACAGTTTTTAATATCGTTTTGCTTAAATTTTTGATCAAGGGCCGTTTGAACTTTTTCCCAAATAGCATAACCATTTGGCTTAATAATCATACTTCCTTTTACTTCAGAATAATCAGCCAAATCAGCGTGCAAAACAACATCGTTATACCATTTAGCAATGTTTTCTGATTTTTTTGTTAAGCCTTTTTTTCCAAAATCCTTTTTTTGACTCATATAAAACTTATTTAAATTAGATTGAAAATTTCCCTAACAGTAATAAAAAGTAAAAGTAAAAGTAAAAGATAAAATCCTATATTAATTGAAATTAACTCTATTTTACTACTGATTGGCTTTCTTCTTACCCCCTCTATAATAGAAAAAACTATACGCGAACCATCTAATGCGGGAAAAGGAAT
>SDBT01011527.1_pt1 | contig 14219 bp, 14 predicted proteins | sample 2277101 | NCBI WGS metagenome assembly SDBT01 (sample SAMN10404973, study PRJNA504765) | marine sediment metagenome | isolation source: marine sediment core GS10_PC15, 103 cmbsf | place: Arctic Ocean: Southern Knipovich Ridge | collected 2010 | reverse complement strand
GCAGCCAGTGCCCTGGCAGCGGTTGATTTTGCTGTTCCGCGTTCTCCACGAATAAGTACACCGCCTATGCGCGGATTGACCGCATTTAAGATCAACGCGCGTTTCATACGTTCCTGCCCAACGATCGCGGTAAATGGATAAACAACTCTCATTCAATTATTCCTATCTTCATATTTTGGATGCGCTGTAAGTTTACCATCAGGCATCATTTTCTTTCAGAGCAGCAGAATTTCTAATAAAAAGTTAAAATCAGTTAAAAAAGAGGGTTAGTGTACTAACTGCGGTTTTGACTGTAAATTAATACACTTCAGGCCCTCAACGCCCTGTTCCACAGGCAGGGACCAAACTGTCCACAGCGTATCACAGCGTTCATTGTGTCCACCTGGTATCACCCGCGTTGTACACGAGAATCCAATAAACCTATTTGGAAAGGCGGCTCAAAGTGTGTGTGTTGACCGTAATTTATTAGACTCGGTAATATTTTTAGGTGCTTCTTTAGAAAATAATGGGTGAAAATTTTAAATAATCTCAATTTTCATAAAGTTATTATATAATTAAGATTAATATATTTTATCGATAAGGATTAATAATATATTGAATAAAATGAGGTTTCGTAATACAAGACTTATTTTAGGAATATTCTTATTTCTTACAATCGGTTTTTCCTTGTCAGGTTATATCAGCTATACGGTAACAAAAGAATATATCCTTTCGAGTTCTTCCAACCAAACTTTGCCCTTAATTAGTGACAATATTTATTCTGCGATCAAGGAAGATCTAATTGATCCAATAATCATTTCCTCGCTGATGTCAAACGATGCTTTTCTTATTGAATGGGTTCAATCAGGTGAAAAAGAGTTAGATGCCATAAAAGAATATCTAAAATTAATTAAAAAGAAATATGGGTACACAAGTGTTTTTTTATCTCTGATATAACAGGAAATTATTATTATTCAGAAGGCATATTAAAAAGAATTTCTAAAAATGATGCGCATGATGTGTGGTATTAAAGATTTAAAGAGTTAAATTCTCCACTTGATCTAGATATTGATAATGATGAAGCAAAGCAGGGACTATTGACAGTGTTTATCAACCACCGTCTGGAAGATGCAAATGGAACATTCCTTGGAGTAACCGGGGTTGGTTTAGAACTCACAGATATCGCGGAAAGCCTTAAGAAATATCAGGATCTCTTCGATCATAAAATCTATATGATTGATAGAAACGGACTGATTCAAATTCACCCTGAAAAGAGCTTGGTGGCAACAACCAATATACAAGATATCGAAGGTATCAGTGATGTAAGCGAGTCAATTTTATCTACTAAAGAAGAAGTAAAAATCCTTGAATACAAGGATTCACAAAGCGCCAAGACGATATCTATTCGTTATATCCCTGAATTTGATTGGTTTCTAATTGTTGAAAAAGACCACAATTCTTCTCTTGTCGTAGCCAAGAGGTCGCTGTTTCAGAATGTGATTATTGGAATCATAATCACTATTTTGATCTCATTTACCATTAATCAAGTTTTTAAGAAACACAACCAACGCCTTGAATATTTAGCATCATCAGATGAGCTGACAGGATTATTCAATCGTCGCGCATTTTTAAAAATTCTACAGAAAGAAGTTTATGTTGTAGAACGGTATAAATATTCTTCCAGTTTATTGATGATAGATATTGATGATTTCAAATCTGTCAATGATCATTATGGCCATTTTATTGGAGATAACCTTCTAACTGAAATTGTAAAAGCAGTGAAAAGCTCTTTACGGACCAGCGATTTCCTCGGACGCTGGGGAGGTGATGAATTAATCGCTTATCTGTTTAGGGCTGATTCAAAAGAAGCGTTTCAAATAGCTAAACGAATTCAGAAATCAGTTGAAAATACTCATATAGGAATTCACAAAAAGGATATACATAGAACGGTTTGCATTGGTATCACTACATTCACTGATCCAAGTCCCAGCACAGAAGAATTAATCAAACAAGCGGATAAGGCTTTAATCAGATCAAAAAAAGAGGGGGAAAACAAGATCAGGGTTTCCTCATAATTAGTCTTTTTAATGCAAACCCAAATATTTTCCTAAGCAAAAATCCTTGATACATTTCATAAGTGCAGCAGTCAGGGATAAAAAGGTGAATTTAATTAGAATCACCTCTATGAACAACTATCCATTGTATCCGCAAGGATTGCACATGAATTGCATACCACTAAAAAAGAAAAAGCAGGCACTTAAGCGCCTGCTTTAATTACGATTTTGTGGATTTTTAATACACAACCGCGTGGACAGAAATACCCAAAGAACCCAGAGAGGTACTGACCTATGATGACCTCTGGCGCATGAATCTAGGTATCTACACAGCGGGTGCAGGATGTATTGAAGATGCTCTGGAACAAGCATGGAAAAGGCACCGGACGGATCTTTCATGGTCCTATATTGCGGAGCAGCTGGATGAAAACCGCAAAAGCGCAGATGGTTATTTTGAAAATGTGAAAATGTATGGGGCGGGTTTTACTAAACGACAGGGGATATTTGAGGTAGTGTATACAAAATAGGTGGACACTATCGAAATTATATATAATGGATTAAGCGAAATAATAGGAAGGCTTTATCGCAATCCTTATTTCGAGGAATGGCTGGCGGGGGTTGCCTTGTTCTGATGTTCTACAGGGAACCCGTAATTTTCTTTTCCACAGACTCGGACCGATCTGTCCACAGCGTTTCACAGCGTCCATTGTTTCTTCAGGAATCGCACCCAAAAACAGGGAAGGCGACTCAGATTTCATACTAATGAATATATAAACAAGACTTTTTGAAAATATAATTACTTCATTGAGCGTAGATTTTTTTAGTGAAACTTAAATGAGCAGAAACTCGTTAGCGGTTTGAGTGTTATACACAAAAAGTACCGCAATCACACGCTTAATGCGTGCATATAGAGTGAAAGGAGAAAACAATGGCTAAGAACTTGACTGTTATTATTGAAGATCGCCCTGGAACATTAGCTGATATTGGCGAGGTTCTCGGGAAAGCTGGCATCAACATTGAAGGTCTGTGCGGTTTTCCATGCGAGGGTAAGGGTGTCATCAATATCCTCGTAGAAGATGCTGGCGGCGCTCGTCGTGCTCTCGAGAGCGCTGGCATCACCGTCCAAAAGGAGCGTGACGTCATTCTCCTGGACATAGAAGACCGGCCTGGGGAATTTGGTAAATCATGCCGCAAGCTTGCAAACGCGGGGGTGAACGTCGACCTGAGCTATGTAGCCTCAAAGAACCGCTTGGTCATCGGCGCAGATGATCTCAACAAAGCTCGTGCCGCGATTGGGTAAGCCCTGAATTTTTCCAAGCAATAGTACAGCGTCCATTATGTCCACGGTGTCTCATTAAAACTGCACCAAATTGCACCCAAAATCAAGAAAGGCGACTTAAAAATTCATTGATTTCTGATTCAGAGTGAGAACCTAAAAAATACATCTGTTTACCTACTTCTTTTCGTATATATTTGCTTGGCAATATTTAACCTTGCTTCACAATCCGAAACAAGTAAGTTATCAGTAACCCGACCAAAAAGCCGATGCCCATATTTGTCACGACTGACAGGGCGGCGGTTACTATCGCGAACGCCAAATTTTCCCCGCGTAGTTTGAGCATAGGTTTCGCCAGCTGGATGCCAACTAACAGCATCATTCCAGCAATTAATGGCATCGGGAAGGCAGCCATGATGTTTGCGATGGACTTACTCAAAAAAAGTCCGATAGCGACCTCAATCAACCCTTCCATGATCGGCGCGCCGCCTGTACGGGCACCGAAATAGTACTGCCCGGCAAGTCCTCCAGCCCCATGGCACATTGGCATTCCGGAGAAGAAGGAACCAGCAATATTCATCACACCCATGTTAAGCATGAGCTTACACTCACTAACTGCTTTTTCTGGAAAATAGTCACGGATGAGCACGGCCGGAGCGATTACGGCGTTGGTGATAGAAAGTGGGATCTGCGCGAAGCCAGCCATCAACATCGCCTGCCAGATATCGCTCAGTCGTGGAACTGTCATGCGCGGCAGTGTGATGACCAGCTCCCACATTTCGGGCAATTTACCTTGCCAGGCGATGATTGTCAAACCCAAGACCATAATTACAATGGTTGCAGGCGCATATCGGTTTTCACGCAGTAGCAGGATTATAGCAATTGCTACGAAACCGAGCAAAGGCGATGGGCGCATCCACTGTATGGCTTGCCAGACAAGAGTAACCCCGAGGGCAAGCTGAATGCCGCGCACTAAAAAGTTTGGTGTAATCTCGATCAATTTACGCAGCAGTCCGGTTAATGTGAGAACCAGCCAAATCAAGCCTAATCCGAACCCGGAAGCGTAAACCAGAGAGGGAGGCCATCTTTGCACGATTGCGGTAACGGCGATTACTTTCTTGGGCTGCAGTGGCATCGGCAGATGATATATCAACCCAAGGGCGATGTTGGTCAAACCAAGCATAATAAATAAGCCGGAGGGGTCTATACCATTTACTGCTATATAACCGACGGCCAATGGAAAGAGGGTTCCGAAATCACCCATGGATCCAGCCAATTCTCGCAAATTGAACTCGAAATCACGGTGTTGTCTATTATGATATTGCTGATTAGGCATTTATCCTCTATATTGAATGTAAATAACTATATACATTAAAACACAAAACCTCATGATCCGAAGTCAGCATTCAATGGTGTCCACAGCGTCCATTGTGTCCATAGTTTCTACTCAGGTTGCACCAAGGTTGCACCATTTGCATATGAAGGATAGTGGGTTTTCCCTATTCTCAAATAAAACAAAATAGCTTTGTCATGTAAAATAATGGTAATATTTGTAGAAATTTGTCTACGTAAATAAATGTGTGTTTTTCATAAAAGGAGCTATAATGCCAGAGAATAAATCAGACAAAATCATGATGACCATTTTCCTAAAACATCAACAATACATGAACCTCACAGAGATTGGAGAAAAGCTGGGTGAAGCAGGATTCTGGGCAAAGTTTCCACCAGAAGGTGTTGAGATTGTATCCTGGTATGTGATGATGGGTATTGGGCAAGTTGTCACTCTTCGCTTTCCACCTTCCAAATTGCGAGATATCAATTTAGCTATTGAAAAGAGCGCCTGGGGTGCTTTTGAAACTGAGTTCTACCCCACCTACGATTTCACTAAGGTTTTCAAACAAAAACGGGCAGAGGCATTAAAATAATTTAAATAGAAAGCCGCGGAATATCGCGACTTTCTCTCTTCAGTCTAAGTATGCATTTGGATCGCGAGCCGTAGTTCCTCGTGATCCTTCGCGTATTCTGCCAACGTTTTCTTTTTAATAACCGCTTCCCATCCCTGTCGCAGGCTCTTTGCGCCACCCTTCGGACCCATCGGATGTCCAAACACTGCCCGCCCGGGCACAATCCCAAAATCAACCGTATCCAGTATTTTATACAACCTTCCCAATGAACCAGCCCATTGGCTCCCCGCCGGAACCGGCAACATTTTCTTCAATCCGCCAAATTTGCACAGGCACGCTTCAGCATTAGCGATCACATCCTCTTTCTGCACTTTCAAACGTGAGCTCAAACCCGGATAAATAAGTACATCATATCCCGCCATTCGCTGCAGTTTGGTGAAAACCTTATCCCGTACACCAAACCACGGCAGTTGGATATAAGGCGCCATGAAGTCAAAATGCGAGACCAGCGGCACACTGGCATGTTTACGCAACATGCGTACCGCACTGAAACCGGTTGTCATTCCATTGATCATCACTGCTTTTGCGCCATTTTTAACGGCGATATCATGTGATTCGATCAATTGATCTACCTCATCGGTGATATTCGTTAAATATATCTTCTTCTCGCCTGTCTCGGCTTCCGCCTTTTTACACAATGCTCCCAGCAAACGAGAGCGCTCTTCAACACTCGACCAACTCACGTCGCCTAATTGTTCATCATCTTTGGCAATGTCCAACCCGCCCAGCCATGCCTGGTAGCCCAGCTCAGCAAATGGTTCCGGTGATAAACCCACATTCGGTTTGATGACTCCCAGCATCAGCGGGCGATCATGCACATCCAGCATATCGCGCAAACCGCTCACGCCAAACTGCGGCCCCTGGAAATCATCCAGGAAGCTCTGTGGAAAATCAATATCCAACAATCGCACCGCACAAATATCTGGCGCGTGGAAGACACCTTCCCCGCAAACTGCCGTCAACAGGTTAGGAATCTTTTTACCAAAATTATTATAAGGATAAAAAATGGTCACATTGAAAGCATATACATACTCATATGGTTTCCCCATCAGATCCGCCAGAAAGGAGCTGCTCGGCCTCGCATGGTCGTTGATCATCTCTATATCAACCACCTTTGCGCCAAATTCAGGGCGAAAGTCTTCGTCCACATCCACCCGGCTCCATTGAGCAGTTGACATTTCCTGGCACATATGCGCTGATCCTTCACGTGGGTCAACCAATGTTTCTAAATAATATGAGAGCACTAGATATTTCTGCGGATCCAACGTATCTCTTTTTGCGTGAAATGCGTCAATGTCTGCTTTATGCATTCTCTCTTATCCTCATGTTTTCTATTTGTCTTTATTCCAAAGTGCCAAGAACAAGTCTACTACTTCTTCCGCAAATGGCTCGTCATTGATATGTTTATCACTAATAAATACTTGTACATCTTCGTTCAACTTATCCGCAATCGCATCAGAATAACCCGTGTTCGCCTCGGCGTCATACAATGGCATACCTTCCCGGTTCATCATACTGTATCCACCCAAAGGTACAAGCACGGCCCGAGGACCTTTACCATCGTTAAGATGCTCGGCAATGTATGTCCCGACTTTATATAGTTCATCGTATGTCGTTCGGAAATGAGTGTGCGTAGGTGTATGTCGCACAAAAGGGCGGTCTTTCAACTCAGCCGGTATTTTTGACCAGTCATGCAGGCGCATATCCGTGCATCCCGGTCCAATAATCTGCGGAATGCCCATATCTCCAGCTGCAGTCATCCTGCCGGGCAGAGCTGGCATCAGCCCATCACCAATTGAATCGATCAATTCATGTGGCGAGTAGTCGATCACACCTTTGATCACACCATGGCGTATAAAATCTTCCATCGCCTGTCCACCAATTCCGTTGCAATGAAAAACAACCACCTCAAATCCCTTTTCCTCTAACCCGGATTTGATTGCCATTGTGCCCGGTGTGGTTACACCAGCCTGAGTTAATGCGATCAGTGATTTCTCAACTTCACTGGATTCACGAACACCAGCCATCGCGACCACCGCCGCAGCTGCTTGGGCGATGATTTTCCTGGTGATGAAATTCAATCCCGCAATATCCGCCACAGAATGGATCATCGTCATATCACTGGTACCCACATAGGGACCAAACATCGTTTGCCCACATGCCACCGTGGATACCATCACCTTGGGTACGCCAAATGGCAGTGTTTGCATCGCAGATGTCGCAATTGCGGTCCCCTGCCCACCACCAACCGCAATCACGCCGTCAAGATTTCCGGCAGTATATTCACGCGCAATGATGGTTTTTAAACCATTTCGCATTATCTCCTGGCTGTGTGGCTTTTCATTACGAATAAGCAGGCTTTCCATGCTTTCTCCACCCGCTTCAGCGATCTCCTCACGTGTAATCTGCGCTTCAAATCCCGCTTTCCCGTGCGAGCCAGGATCAACGATAATCGGCTCATTACCGGATACAGAAATCTTCTCAGCGATGAAAACCGCTTCAGCGAATTTCGTATCCAAAGTAGCGATGACCCAGAATTTCATTATTTCATCCTATTCTATTCGGGGAGGCCGGAGAAATAGAAATTGAAACCGGGTTTACGTTCATACTTCTTGCGCAGCTGGATACCTTCAAATGGGTAAACATCATGCTCTAGGTCTACTTCATCGTGGTAGGTCAGTATATAATCCGCCCGCTTGTCAATTTCCTCAACGCTCTTCCATGCTTCTATCGAGTGTACATTGCGCGCCTGCACCCAATAACGCCATTTTTCTGATTCGCGCGGTTCAATATTGTCTTTCCTCAGCATCGCGTCCCCAACAATGACAAAAGTTCCAACTTTTGTTTCAACAGAAACGCACATATGGCCAAGCGTATGACCAGGTGTCGGAAATACAGAAACACCGGGGACAATGGTTGTTTCACCCTCTACCACTTCAAAAGAGCAGCCATAATATGCCGGGGTGATATCCAACACTGGACTTTCGTATGATCGGTAATAAAGCGGATGTGGATTATATGCCCAATATACTTCCTCTTTCGAAGCTATATAGCGTGCATTCGAGAAATCCTTCATATTCTGGCAGTGGTCCCAGTGCAGGTGTGTAAAAATGCAGATATCAATTTCTTCCGGTTCCACGCCCAGCTTTCGCAATCCGTCAGGGGATTCAGGGCAACCGCGCTTATCACAAGAATGATGGTATTTCGTTGCCCGTTCTTCATCTGAAAGCCCGGTATCCACCATGATCTTATATTCCCCTGTGTCCACGTAGTAACAGGTATTCGGAATATCTACATATTTTGATGGGTCACCTTTCATATATAAGTAAGTCGCGTGGTTCAGCGTAACCCAACCGGTGTTGATCGGATAGATTTTCATTTTCTCTATACTCATCGAATCTCCTTAACTAACTGAATTAACAAGGTCTACGGCTTTCGGCCACAAGCTCTCAACATAATGAAATTGTGTGGGGTTGACATGAATATCCGCAAACACCAGCGGCATACCGCTGCTGCTGTAAGATATGCGTTGGACGATTAATATTTGATCCTTTTCTGCTAAATCTAAAACAGTTGTGTCATCTCGGGTTGGTTTTCCCAGTTCGTATGTTTCTTCTATTTTAGTGATTACTGCGTGAAATTGTTGTTCCAGTGTAACCTGGAAAGATTTTTTAAACAGATCTACCTCTTCAAGCCCCGGGCAGATCCCAAAGGGGATGAAGTTATTCTGGTTAGCCAATACGTGTTCATCCACAAGACGGGTTCTAATCTGCTGATATAGCAAATCTCCAACTGCAGTATTCAATTTTTCCGCTAAGAAAACATCAGCTAGTGCGATAGTAACTGCACGCACAACAGTCCGCGGCTTAAGATTCGATTTTTCAGCATATTGGAATACACTCTCGATGTTTGCTTTAGGCAGTCCATTTATCCGCACAATGAACTCATCAACTTGCGTAATTAATCCCTTCCTTATTAAGGAAGGTAAAATCAGGGCCATATCTGTTAACCCAGAGTTGTAATGTTTACCCAATGCTTCAATTGAGTACTTTTCTCCGCAGTGAAGCAGTTTAGATACAATATCCCGTTCTATCTGCTGCTGTAAAGTTGACGGGTAATCTTTCACTTCAATCATTGATGCCGGTTTGATTATTCCTCCCACCGCTTTTCGTCCATTTCTTTGATCATCGCGACCTTCGGTAGTGAACGTCCACCGCCAAATTCACTCTCCAGCCAGATGTCGATCATCTTCTTAGCCGCGTTAACGCCAATAACCAGGCTGCCGAGCGCGGCGACCTGCGCGTCATTGCTTGCGCGTGATCGTTCTGCGGAATATGGATCGTGGATAACTGCGGCGCGAACACCTGGTACTTTATTCGCAACCATCGCCATACCCACGCCTGTACCACAAACGAGAATGCCGCGTGAATAATTGTGTTTTAGAACTTCTTTGCTCAGCTTGATCGCGATCTCTGGGTAGAGAACGGGCTCATCACTATTCACGCCCAGGTCGATAACCTTATATCCTTTTTCAATTAGATATTCTTTGATCGGGTCCTTCAAAATCAATCCAAAATGATCTGATGCGATTACAATTGGTTCTTTCGTTTTTGCCATTTAATTATCCTTATTTTTGTTTATGAAAATACTCTTCTAACCACTTCAAAGTACGCACATAGTGATCACGTACACATTCCTCTGCTTGATCAGCATCTTTTGCATACATAGCTTTCAGGAAGCTCTGGTGTTCTTCATAAACCTCTTTCATGCGGCCCGGATGGATCATTGTCATATGTCGATATTGCGCAGCTTCAGAGTATAAATTGGAAAGCAGTTTATTCAAGCGTTCAGATTTTGTCCGCATCCAGACAGTTGAATGGAATAAACGGTTAACCCGTTGAAACTCAATGTCATCTTTCTCGATCATGTTTTTTATTTCTTCATTCGCAGCACGCATCTTTTCAAGATCCTCATCCGTCATGTAAGGACATGACAGGCGGGCTGCCAGACCTTCCAACACACTGCGGATATGAAAGATCTCAACAAAATCCTCAGCTGTCAGTTCATTGACTATCGCACCTTTATAAGGCACCAATTCAACCAGTCCAGTTGATGCCAATCGCGCAAGGGCTTCTCTGACCGGCATTCGGCTGATATCGAATTCTTCTGCAAGATCATTCGCAACTAATCGCTTTCCTGGTTCATATTCGCCAGAAACGATCCGCTGTCTGAGCGTATCGTATATGACTTCCTGCATTGTTTTGAATTCATTAGCCATGATCAATTCCTCACATTCGAATAATTTTGATCCGAATTAATTACTTATCAAAGTATTGGTTCAAAAACCTGCGGTAATGGTGTGATTATTTCACAGCCGTCTTCTGTTATCACAAGATTCTCTTCAATTCGGAATCCACCCCAACCCTCGATATATATCGCAGGTTCAACGGCGACTGTCATCCCAGCTTCTAAGACTTCTTCACTGGCGGGATGCAACCACGGAGCTTCGTGGAATTGTAAGCCAATTCCATGTCCAAGTTGGTGATTGAAATATTTTCCATAACCAGCCTTTTCTATTACCGCCCGCGAGATGGCATCCGCTTCCCTTGCCAGCATACCTGGTTTAATTACATCAATTACTGCGTTAACGGATTCCTGTACCAAATCCATCACTTCCTGTGATCGCTTATCCGGTTTGCCAACGAAAAATGAGCGCGTTATATCAATGAAATAGCCATTTGTGACTGCATCCAACTCGACTAAAACAGGTTCTCCCCACATGATTGGTTTTTTCGATGCCACACAGAACGGTCGCCATGAATTAGCTGAATTAATACCGGACATAACAAAGCAATATCCCCGTGCACGCGTGACATTTTTATACCCAATACCCATCCCGTAAATGTATCCTTCAACCATCCCGGCAATGTAGGACTCTTGCACACCAGGTTTAATTAGCTCACGTGCGTGCTCCAGCCCAAACCCGGTCACCTCACTAGTGATCTTCAGCTGCTCAATCTCCATCGCCGATTTGATCACACGCGATTCTTTGATCTGTACTGTCGCATCCACCCATTTGTTGCCCTTGAAAGCATCGAACATTTCATTTAACATCTTGAAAGTTGGCACTCTGGCTTCCGCGGCAACATTATTACCACCGACCAGATCAAAACTTCCTTCAAATCCCACAACTGCTTTTTCATAACCGCGATCCGCCCATACTTCTTTCATAATGCGTAGAATGTTGGCCGGCGGATTAGCCAATTGACTCATATTGATAAATTGATATGTCCGCTGGTCTTTCACCCAACCTTCCGCCGCATAATCCAACTCGGAAAATGGCAGGATCAGCACTGGATCACCATCAACAGGGAATATGATGCAGGATGATCCAAAAACCGGCCAATATCCAGATAAATAAACAATATTCTCCGGCAGGCGGCAAACCAGCACGTCAATACCTGCTTCCCGCATAATCTTCTTCATTCGATCAGTACGTTTTTTATCCATCTTCATATATCTCCTCACCATTCGGCTCAATAATCACTTTCACAGCGCCTTCCTTACGGTTAATAAACACATCCAGCGCTTCTTTATAAGAATCGATTGGAAATTTGTGGGTGATCATGTCTTTCACATTCAACTGCCCGTCCGCAATCATCCCAATCACTTTCCACATCGTATTTGGGTCAGCACGCGAGCCCGTGACCATGATTTCATTATGGACAATGTATTTAAAAGGAACCCCTTCCTTCACATCTCCTGAAGGAACTCCCAGTAAACTGACCTTGCCGCCCTTTTTAACCATATTGATTCCCTGGATAAGGGTACCGGCTGCCCCTGAGCATTCAAATGCTTCGTCCACACCACGCCCATTGGTTATTTCACGCACAGCTTCAACTGGATCAACCTTTTCAAAATCTACAGCGGCATCCGCTCCCAACCGTTTAGCAGCTTCCAATCGCGAACGCCTGCCAACCATTATCACCTTTGCTGCGCCCATTGCTTTTGCCAGACGCATCGCAAGCAGTCCAATCGGACCAGGTCCTATCACCACAACAGTACCACCAGGTGTAATACCAATCAATTCCAGACCATGCAGTGATACGGCAGCTGTATCTCCAAGCGAACCTTCAGCAAATGTCACATTGTTCGGTATCTTTGTCAATGTGCGATTTGAATGCACCGCATACTGCGCGTAAGCACCGTCGCAAATAAAGCCATAGTGTTTATGCCCGGACTCTGTTACACCGTAATTCATGCATAGGGTATATCGCCCGGATAAGCAGTTCTCACAAAAACCACATCCCTTATGCGGTTCACCGGCAACACGGTCGCCTATTTTTAAGTCAGTCACACCTTCACCAAGCGCAACCACTTCACCCGCCCACTCATGGCCGGCGATAAATGGATAATGCGGCGGCCAGAAACCAGCCTGTCCTCCATTAAAAATTTCCGGGTCGCTTCCGCAAATCGCGACAGCACGCACTTTTGAAAGCACTTCAAAACGACCTGGTTTTGGAACTGTAACCTCACGTAATTCATGCGCACCTGGTCCCGTCAGGACGATTGCCTTCATTTTTTCTGGTAACTTTGCCATTTCTGATTTCTCCTTGAGAAGTAATTATTTTCTACTAATTGCAATCTTTAAACGTCTCGCACTTTCAGATTTATTCTCCGCCTTTAATAAATAACCACCAACTACATAAACATCAATTGGATATTCTCGTAAACTATTAATTCGATTTGGATCTATTCCCCCGGCAATACTTATTGCCGACTTGGTTTGTCTCGCCACTTTTCTAATTGCATCCCTATCGAGCTTTGCGTTAGTTTGTACATCCTTCGGCAAATGCAGTCCAATCAAATCTACGCCCAACGCACCTTTATTCACCAGATCAGTTGCTTTCCAATCAACAGATAGATGATCCAGAAGAACCTGACATCCGTTTGCATGGGCCGCTTCTACACAATCCATAATTGTTTTCTCAGCAGCCGCGCTCACTACACTGACAATACTAGCGCCTGCCTCACAAGCAGCCTTAGCAAGTAGTTTTCCACTGTCAATGATCTTAGTGTCCGCTAATATCACTGCGCCCGGATATATCTTTCTGAATTTGGAAACACTGCGCAGTCCTTCTTTCAGGAGTAAAACAGTGCCAATTTCTAAAATATCCCACCATTCATGCAATTCTTCTGCAATTTCGATTGCTTCATTCATTGATGTTGTATCAAGAGCTAATTGCAATTTTGGATTTTTCATCCTACTACTCCCTGATTACCCATCAATGGTTTCAGTTGTGTGTAAATTGATTTAAATCGTTTGATTTGTTCTTGATAAATCGAATAATTTCCAACATTTGGCTGGTACGTCTTGACTATCGGAATACAATTGCCAATTACACTATATGATATATATTTGCCAATCGCTTTGTAAGCCAATGCTGCTGCACCGATGGACGATCCTTCTAAGTCGGCTGTTACCCCAACCGGATGACCAAACATATCTGCCTGGATCTGCAGCATCAATTCCGACCGCAGATATCCTCCAGAAGCACGGATTTCAATTTCTCCTGCATACTCGGCACGGATAATATTAAAAATCGAATAAAGAGCACACAAAACGCCTTCAACAATTGCCCTGGCAAAATGACCCGTCTGATGCATATTGTGGATCCCGAAGAAAACACCTCGCGCGTGCTCATTCCATATCGGTGCCCGTTCACCAAATAAATATGGTAGAAAAGTCAATCCATCAGCCCCAGGGTTGATCTTACTTGCACATTCAAGCAATATTCTTAGTGAGTTGTCAATATCTTTGTCTTGATCAGGATAAAAGTTCTTTGCCGCCCATTGTGTCACCAATCCGCCGCTGTTCATCGCCCCGCCGCGGATCCAAATGCCATCATCAAGTGGATAAGACCAGATCACATTTTCTTCATCACT
>SDBT01011526.1_pt1 | contig 14219 bp, 21 predicted proteins | sample 2277101 | NCBI WGS metagenome assembly SDBT01 (sample SAMN10404973, study PRJNA504765) | marine sediment metagenome | isolation source: marine sediment core GS10_PC15, 103 cmbsf | place: Arctic Ocean: Southern Knipovich Ridge | collected 2010 | reverse complement strand
CGAGCCTCTCTGCTCTCCTCTTCACGTAACACTCATCTTTCGCTTCAAGATTCCCAAACGAGAAAGAAAGAAGATAGCACCCAACCACCCCTACGACAAGCACGTTGATCTAGACAATCTGACAAAATGGGTTTTAGATTGCGGCAATGATATACTGTGGAAAGACGACTCAATTATATGTTCAATTAATGCCATAAAAGTGTATGGTGAAACAGAAGAAACTATAATTAAAATCGAGAATATTACCAATGGCAAAAAAGAGTGGTAATTCTAATATAGCTGGATATAGAACCAGAGAGGAATATAGGTGCTTTCTATCCTATAGAATAAAGCCTGTAACAGACGCTTTCCTCGAAAAACTTACAAAAGATTTAGCTAAATGGGCTAAGAAAGAAAGCTCTCTTGTCCTAGGATGTTTTCTAACTGAAAAAGGGCTCGTAAAGAGTCGCTTTTACGCCTGGTGCGAGAGATACCCCCCGCTAAAGGAAGCAAAGACCTTTGCGTTACTCTCCCTTGGCGCTCGACGGATGCACGGTGCTCTTATCAAAGAGTTAGACGGGAACCTCGTGAAGTACTACGCGCCAATGTACGACCCCGAGTTCAAAGATTACCTTGAGTACCGAGAAGAAATGAGACTCAAGAAAGAAGAAGAGCAGACCAAGAACACCATCGTTGTAATAGAGCGTATCCCAGACTCAGACGTTGTTCCAAATAAAGAGAAGTAACTATGAAAAAGATCAAAGATATCGGAGATTATAGCATTTATAAGGGTGAATTCGATGAGCTCATCAAGAAGGTGGACGTACATGACGATGAAGTTGCAAAAAATAGCACCCAGATAGGCAAAGATTTTATGTTTTGTGATTACAAAGGTTCTCTTGTTATATATGGGCTGTGGGGAGACACCGAGGGCTTTAAGGAAGGAGTAACAGTCATTGCGCCAAGACATTTAATGGAAGAGCCAGCCGAAGAGATGACAGAAGAAGAAAAATCAAATCTGTTAGACACTTGGGTTTTCGGACACGGGAAGCCTAGTAAGCCTGGTGAAGAAGTTGAATTGTGTCTCTTCAGCTCTTGCCCCAACAAAGATGACTAAGCAGCGACAAATAGAAGTTCTCTACCAGTTCTTCCTACCCGACAACAGGAAAGAGCTACTCGCTCTACAATCATCAGAGGATATGGTCCAGTCTTTATGGAAGATACGACAGCTATGCTTAGAGATAGTCTCCAGCTCACCCAGCACGAAACTTGGGTCCTTTGCCACACACATCCTTAAAGAGATAAAAGATATACCCATTGAGGAGATGTTATGACACCCCCACTACACGAACTGAAAAGAGAGATCGCTAGCTCTCTCAAAGATGCCGATAAAAGAATGGAAAATGACTTTGTTGTCCTTCCCCAGGAAATAAAGACTATCTACTCCTATATCAGTGAAATTCACATGTTTCTACATACCATTACAGAAACCCTTATCGCTCTCAAGAAAGAGGAGAAGAGCACTACTGCTGATGAGGAAGTAAATGAATGATCCGTTGATAAATCCCGATTCGTACTATGTTACTATGAATCACAAGTTTCTTTACGATATGCTGCATAGCATAGGTATAATATGGTCTTACTTGTCACTAGTGGCATTTGCCATAATGGCCATGGTGGCTGTATGGCTTGCAGTTAACCTATTTAAGATATTTAAGGATAACTTCGCAGTTTGGCGCACCAAGAAGATACTCAATTTAGATGATCACGTGCTAGAGCTTGAGAAGATGATAATCTCTCTAGAAGATGTAAGGTCGTTGATGGGTCTTGAGGAGGACTCAGCAGAGGTATTATTCTACGGGGACATGCGTAGACTGATGATGAAGTTGCTTCCTCATGAGAAACTCATATACCAAAGGCATCCTCACTTCGCTAAACAATGGAAGAAGTACAAAGAAATAGTTCTTGCAGGAAAACCTGAAGGTGATGCTATTGAAAGTAAAGACAGAGATAAAGCTTGATAAGTGGAGTCCACGCGACTACCAGATCCCTTTCTGCGATGCCTTTGAGAATAAGGGCTACAAAAAGCTACTGATTACGTGGCCCCGCAGATCGGGAAAAGATATTTGCTGTTTTAATCTGTTAATACGAGCTGCTCTTCGTGATGTAGGCGTCTATTATTATGTGTTTCCGACTTACAATCAAGCTCGCAAGGCGGTGTGGACAAGCATAACGAATGACGGTACAAGCTTCCTCGACTTCATACCAAAAGAGCTCATAGAAGGAACAAACTCCTCTGACATGTCCATTCGTTTGACTAACGGATCACTAATCCAACTTCTTGGGTCGGAGAAAGTGGACAGATTGGTCGGTACAAACGCCCGGGGCATTATTTTCTCAGAATTCGCATTGCAGAGAAAGCGGGCATTATTGCTCCTGAGACCGATCCTTGTAGCGAATGACGGTTGGATGATTATCCAGTCCACTCCACGTTCAAAGAACCATTTCTACGACCTGTTTGAGATTGCATTAAGCTCTCCTTCATGGTTCTGTCAGAAACTTACGCTGGATGATACAAAACATATACCTCTCGCGCTCATTGAGAAGGAGAAGGAAGAGGGTTACACCAACGATGAGCTTATACGTCAAGAGTATTACTGCGACTTCCTCACCGCTGATGGTACTTTCTATCTTAAATACATACAGAACATGCGCCTTACTGCTCAGATTGGTGTGATTCCATGGGAGATAGACTATCCGGTGTCGACTTCTTGGGATATTGGCATTCACGATTTAACATCCGTGTGCTTCTTCCAGCAAATTGATAGGCGAGTACACATAATTGACTACTACGAGAACAATGACGAGGGCATCGAGCATTACGTTAACCTTCTGAAGTCTAAACCTTACACCTACGATAAACACTGGGGTCCGTTTGACATAAAAGTGAGGGATTATGGAACTGGTGTAACACGCCTCGAGAAAGCACGTCGTCTCGGCCTGCAATGGGAAGTAAGATCCAACAAGCAGGGTGAACGAGTCTCTGCATTGCCGTCTGTATCTATTCAGGATGGCATTGAGCATGTTAAATCATCCTTCAGTCGCATGTGGATAGACGAGGTTAAATGTTCTACTCTCATCCGTGCTCTTGAGAACTACCACAAAGAAAGAGATGAGATGAGGGAGATATGGCTGCCTGTTCCGGCTAAGACTAAGTGGAACCATGCGGCTGATTCGTTTAGGTATCTCTGTTTATCGCTCTCTCGTAACCGATCTGGGCTTACTCCGGAAGATATTGATAAATCTTATAACGAGGCTAGGTACGGAACTCAATCGAATCTACCCCGTATATTTCAGGACCAGCCTAACCGTTATTAGTGACAACCCTTGATATAGTTATAACTGCCAACTAAACTGTGCTCATCTATAGACATCAACAGGGAGCATTAGTAATGGCACTCTTTCCTGAGATGGGTCCTAAGTATCTTGATCTTACAAATCGTACTGTTAACGATAGAGATATTAAGTCCCGCATGGAGGCATCCTATGCAGAATGGATAACAATAAACCAGTCATTTTGGGGTGAAGCTGATACGGACACTCGCTTTGAAGCGGGAGATCAGACGTTATGGAACGAGATCTACGGTAACCTTCCATCAACTCGAAGAACTCAGTTCAACTTCAATCGTATACGTCGTGTAATTAACATGATTTCGGGTCATCAACGCCGGACCCGTAAGTCTACGATCGTTACTCCGCGTGAGAACTCTGATGCAGTAACAGCAGATCAGTTTACAAAATTATTGATGTGGAACGACCAGCAAGAGGGAATACTCCACACGATCTCAGATTCATTTCATGGCGCCCTTGTTACGGGGATGAATCTCTTACAAGTTTGGATAGATTATCGCAATGATCCAATATCAGGCGATATTAAGGTAGATAACTGCTCCTATAATAGCTTTCTAATAGACCCGTTCTTCCGCAAAAAAGATCTCTCTGACTGTAACGGTTTATGGAAGCGGTCATGGCTAACGAAGCAAGAAGTCTTATCACTCCTACCTGACCATAAAGACACGATCATGGAGTTGCAGGCTATGGGATCACGGGATGATAAGTTCCAGTTTATGCCAGAGAACTATAATTACGGCCAACAGAACCTCCTCGCCTATGACGAGTACTACTATAGAGATTATCGCACTCAGGATATGTTAGTTGATACGCAGACCGGTGAGTCAGTAGAGTGGAAGGGTGATGATGATGCACTTAAGCGATTCCTTAAGCTCTATCCCCAGACTACAATACTCAAACAAGAAATACCTACTGTTAAGCTTGCTGTCCTCGTTCAAGGGGAAGTCTTCTACCATGGCCCTAACCCGCTGGGTATAGACCGATATCCTTTTGTTCCCGTGCTTGGGTACTATAACCCTCAGATCCCTTACTATCCTTACCGAATACAGGGTGTGGTTCGTGGACTACGAGACGCTCAGTATCTCTACAATCGTAGAAGGATAATCGAGCTTGATATGCTTGAGAGTCAGGTCACTACGGGATGGATATTTAAAGAGAATGCCTTAGTTAACCCTAAGGACGTTTTCCTTTCTGGTCAGGGTAAGAGCTTAGCGCTCAAAGAAGAAGCTAATATGTCTGATGTTCAGCGTATTCAGCCACCTGTCATACCAGAATCCATGATAAAATTATCTGAGTTACTTGCTCAAGAGATTCAAGAGATCTCTGGGGTTAATGAAGAACTTCTTGGTTCGGCTATGGATGATAAGGCAGGCGTTCTTGCGATGCTCAGACAAGGAGCGGGTCTCACTACCTTACAGGTCCTGTTTGATAACCTTGATTATGCCCAAAAGCAGCTTGGTGATATACGCCTTCAGATTATGCAGAACAACTTTACTCCGGGTAAAGTGAAGAGAATCATAGAGGAAGAGCCTTCTCCACAGTTCTATAACAAGGCCTTCGGGAAGTATGACTCTGCTGTTGAGGAAGGTCTTAACACGACCACCCAAAGACAGATGGAGTTTATACAGTTACTAAAACTTAAAGAGATTGGCATTCCTATACCAGACGACAAAATTATTGAAGCCGCTACCATACAGGGCAAGAAAGAGCTTATCGAAGCTATACAGGCCCAGAAACAACAAGAGGCGCAAGCTCAGCAGGTCCAGGCTCAGATGGCTATGGAGCAACAGAAGGCTCAAACTAACTTGCTTAACGCTCGTGCCGTTGCGGATCAGGGTCTGGGAATGGAGCGTGTGAGTCGGATTAATGAGAACGAAGCATTGGCTATCGAGCGGAAGGCCGAAGCTCGTAAAGACAAAGAAGCGGCTCTGTTAGACTTCGTTAAAGCGATGAAAGAGGTTGAGGGAGTGGATATTGGAAACTTAGGTAAATTGATGTCCCTATCCGCTATTGCAAAAAAGTTTGAGAATGAGCAAAATAACGAAGATACCCAACAACAAGGGCCAGTTGGTCTTGATGCGTTGAAGGGTTTTAAAAATGCGGGTAATGGAGTGCCCATGCCAGGTGCACCTCAAGAAGGTGTATCTCCGCAAGGGTTGCTTTAATGCGGTAGCTAGAGGTGTTTATTAACCTTGAGGGATTATCCCTCATTTTCTACCAAAGGAGCTGTAATGGCTAAACGATACTATCAAGGTAAAAAAGACCGTATGGATGAAAAGTACGGCATGAAGGAAAGCTTTTCTAAGTCTTACATGGGCCATGATAAAATGAAGCATTCCGAAATGGTCAGTGAAGATTACTCGGCTATTGCTAACCTACCACAAGGTGTAGTGTACAAGAGCTATCCAGCTACAGGATATGACCGTATGGGATACCTTAACGATACTATGTCCGGAATTGAGTCTCAGGTACATGCTGATGACCGTAAGTTAAAATCTAATAAACCAGAGAAATATTAGGATTGTTATGCCTACTAGCATTCGCCCTAAAGGCAAAGCTCAACGTATAGCAGATGATATTCTTGGTGTTCCTTCTAACTTGAGTAAAAGGTCTCGTCGTTCGACACGGGTGTCGGAGAGCGACATTAAAAAGAGACTCATCCATGAGGAAACTCGGTTTGTTAGGTAATGCACTGCCAGAGGGAGGTACTTACTTCCACCTCCCTCGATCATTAAGGAGAACACGATGCCAAAAGCGAAAAAGAAAACTGTAACTTTAGCTAAGGGTGTTAAAGTTAAACGCGGCGTAGAAGAAAAATTAAGTAAGAAGCCTGGTTCATCAAATGTTGGCAAGTACAAGACTGTTAAGCCATCAGATTTTGCTGGAGGATCGGGTGGTTCTAGTAAGTTTAGTTTCCCCATTAATACATTAGCAAGGGCTCGTAATGCATTGGCTCGTGCGCATTTTGCGCCAAACCCAGAAGGTATTCGCAAAGCTGTTTACAAGAAGTTCCCGGCACTCAAAGACAGGGCTGAGGAGCGGAAACCTAAACGAACAGCTAGACGCCCGATTAGACGAAAATAAACCTATTGACTGGAAAGAGCCATGCCCAAAAAAAGAAAACCTCTTAAACCAACAAAAAAGCAACGAGCAAAAATTAAGACAGTCCTTGGAGAGTTTAAAGAAGGTGAGCTCCATAGTGGAAGCAAAGAAGGACCAAAAGTAAAGAAGCGCTCTCAGGCCATTGCAATAGCGTTATCGGAGGCGCGAGAACTTAAGAAGAAACCTACAAAGAAGAAACGTAAGTAAGGGATGTATGACAACTGATACGGTTGGCAAAATAGCAGAAGAGCTTTTAAAGAAGACTCCTGAATCCCGCGATCCCATAGAGCTACAGAGAGAAGCCCACAAGAAATTTGTTAAGGGTGTAATAGAATGTATCGAGAAGAATAAGAAAAAGATCTCAGGAGACTTCTTTGTTGTTGTTCTCACAAAGCACGAGCGTATCCTGAAGAAGGTTTTTCGTAACTACTACGGCGCGCGTAAAACATGCCCTACTCCGGACTATGATCAAACGGTCTATAAATACTGGGCGTCACGAGAAGATCTTGAATATATATGGACTATTCCGTGTCGTGAGGCAGTAAACCACCTAAAAGATAATGCGCTTGAGGTTGCACCAGAAGAGCGGCAGCTTCTTAATTTTGTACTCGACTTCGCTGATGGAACACTCTATAAGAAGTGTAAAATACTTAATAACGAAGAACCCGACTCGAATATGTTACTCAACTAAAGGAAGTTTATGACAGATACTCCCACTAATGAAAATGCACCCGTAGAAAATACACTCGTAGAAAATACTGAAGTACAACTACAAGAAGTAGCACCTGAGGCTACTGCTCCTGTAGAGATGGCCAATGTTGAGCAGACAGCACAAGAGTTCCACGAGCAAGAGTCTCAATCAGATACTCACAAGAACCTTATCGCTTTAAGGGAAAAAGCCATACGAGCAGAGCGTGAGCGTGATGATGCACTTCGATACGCACAACAACTTAAAGACGCTCAGTCTCCAAAAGAAGAGTCATACAGAGATATTGCAGCGGACGACCTTGTTGAAGGGAAGCACCTTAATAAGTTCAATAAGAGAATAGATCAGCTTGAGGGACAGCTTAAGGAATACAAGCTCAAGGCCAAGCACTCAGATTTTGATAAAGTGGTAACGAAAGATAATATTGAGACTCTTGTTTCTACTTATCCAGAAGTTGCAGAGATACTCAACTCCTCACCGGACTTGTACGCCCAAGCAGCATCTGCGTATACACTTATAAAGAGTCTCGGTATTGTGCCTGATGATACTTTCTCCAAAGATAGAGAAAAAGCTCAGTCTAATGCGGCAAAACCACGTCCATTAACAAGTGTATCGCCACAGCAAGGAGACTCTCCACTCTCACGTGCAAACGCATTTGCCAATGGCTTAACTCCAGAGCTCAGTGAACAGCTCTGGAAAGAGATGAATGAGGCTCGTAAAAAACTCTAATACCCCCTATCGCAAAACAATGCCCCTATAGAAGGAGTAAAACTATAGGGGCATTGGTAGGACTAGTAATGAAGAAGTCACTAAGTTTTAACATTCTCAGTATTTCACTGTCAATGCTTTTCCATTTACTTGCCTTAGGCAAAATAGTCGTATTATAATGATCGCAACGTATGGGTGGTCGTTTACCTACATATCAAATTGCGTATCGAGACTCGCAACCTCACGGCGTACCGAGACTCGCCATCTTATGACGTACCAAGATCTCGTCAATCTTAAGTAAAAACATTTCTGATGATCTTTAACCACAAGAATGTGGCATCAGTTACAGATTTAACTTAAGGAAAAATATGGCTATAACCACTACAAGCGTATTAGCTCCACCGGTCCAGCAAAGCTTTAGTTATAAGCTTTTGGCAGTTCCGGTCCCTAATATGATTCACAACCTTTTAGCGGTGAGGAAAGTCCTTCCTGCTAATGGTGGTGATACATTACGAATGCGTAGATATAATCCACTCAGCACAGCGATTGTTCCTTTGGGTAATACGGGTGTTACACCTCCTGCTCAAACACTTACTGCTGTAAATATTGATGCGAGAATCGATTATTTCGGAACGTATATAATTCTCAACGAGCAAGTTACTTTACAGGCACAAGATCCGGTCTTGAACGAAGCAGCGGCTCGTTTAGGCGTGTCTCTTCGTCAAAGTGAAGATGAGCTTACTCGGAATATGATGGCTTCTACTGCATCTTTTGTTAACTGTGCAGGCGGAGTTAACGGCGATGTTCCTACGGAAATTACGAGGTCCGATATTGATGGGGTTGTTAGTTCGCTTCTAAATAATGATGCGTATACAATCACTGACAATATTGAAGGTGCAGATAAGTTTGCTACTGCTCCTGTTCGTGATGCGTATTGGGCTATGTGTTCGGCTACAATCATGCAAGATCTTGAGAGTGTGACTGGGTTCTTACAGAAGAATCAATATCCATCACCAATGTCAGCAGCTCGTTCAGAGTGGGGTGCCGTTGGTAGTATGAGATTCTTGATTTCTTCTATTGGTTCTACCTCTCCTAATGCGTCTGCACTTGCAAATACAGTGCTTAATATCTTCTGTGTTGGTAAAGAAGCGTATGCATCTATAGAGCAAGACAGGTATAGCGCATCCTTTATTTATAGGCCGCCAATTTTTGATGGGCCTTTAGCTCTAAATGCTTCTGTTGGGTATACATATGCACAAGTACCACGAATCTTAAACGATTTATGGCTTGTTAACTTACGCGCAACACTAGCATAGAAAGGAATATATAATGGCTGATAATACTATTTTACAACAAGGTCGTTTTACTTCACTTGGAACTGACGAAGTCCTGGAAATACGATCTGATTTAGATTGGATTACGGTATATAACGAGACCAATGCTGGTGCTACTGGTGATGACAGTGTGAAGTTCTACTTCCAAAGAGGTATGGCTTCTGCAACTGGTATCCGCTACTTCAAGTCCGGGGGTGGCAATAACCTCAATCTGACAACACTTGCATCCCCTAATGGATTCACCTTCCTTGATTCTTCAGGTAATCCATTGAGTGCAGCTGTAGCGATTACAGCTACTACTAACGTTGTGAGACCCATTGTTGCTACTGCCGACACAGCAGGGTTAGTTGCGGGCGATGTTGTTCGTCTTACTGGTGTAACAGATGCAGAAGATCTGAGTGGTCTTGATTTTACGATTGATACTATTAACGACAATGTCGATTTTAGAATTGCTGCTCAATTAGCTACTGCTCCTGGAGCTGCTGGTATCGCAGGTGCGTATAGAAAGATCAATTTTGATCCTCTATATTATCCCCGACATCGCACTATCGTTAATATTTCTCAGGCGACATCTGCTGTGATAACAACATCTGTTCGTCATGGTTATCTTGTCGGGCAGTCTGTTAGATTCCTCATTCCTGAAACTTTATATGGAATGGTAGAAATGGATGGCTTGTTGGGTACTATTACTGCAATTAATGATGCGATTGCAACTCAACAAATAACTGTTGATATTGATTCAAGCGCATTCACTGCATTTACATTCCCAACAGCTGCTCAGGCGGCGGATCCATTGAGCCAAGCTCTTGTGGTTCCTGTTGGAATGAATATCGAGAGAGCTCGAGCTGATTCAGTGAATGAACTATCTGATGCAACGGATAACCGTGGATTCATTGGTGTTAGGCTTCCAACAGGTGCAGATGCGCCCGGTGGTGCTCTTAACGATGTTATGTACTGGGTTGCCGGTAAATCATTTAGTGTTGATAACAGGTAATAATAGATAGAGGAGGGAGGTAATTCTCTCTCCTCCTTTTAAGGAAGGAAATGTTTATGGCAGATACTACTATTCAAGAAAAAATTACCCCTACTCCTACAAAGAAGAAGATGGGAAGACCACCTAAGAAGCATGTTGAAGTCTCTACTGAGCAACAAATAAGAACCGATCAAAAGATTAAGCAAGTAATGGCTCCTCGAGACACCTACAAATACGCCACTGAGCGCGAGCGTGACCAGAAGCCCGTAAAAGGAATATTCAGGTTCTATGAAGTTGAAGGCGGAAACCTCCCTTTTGTGTATAAGAAATACAAGGGAGAGAAGATAACCAAGTACGATCTACATGACGGGGAAATTTATACGATCCCTCTTGGAGTTGCTAAGCACCTTAATACTAATGGTTGGTACCCAATCCATGCACATGCATTAGATGATAATGGTAAGCCATCAGTTAAGATTGGAACAAAGAAGCGCCGCTTTGGGTTTCAGTCACTCGAGTTTGTGGATGATAGTGAGTATACAAGTGCTGATAAAGAGATTGTTACAGTAGAACGTATATAAGGAGCTAAGATGGCCTGTTTTGCAGATCAATCACCTACATATCAGCCATCTATGCGTCTAATATCAGCTATCACTAACGCAAATCCAGCCGCAGTAACAACAACATTTGATCATGATTATGGTACAGGATTAACAGTGCGCTTGCTGATTCCTCGAGATCATGGAATGACTAACGCTGATAAGTTAATTGGAATAGTTACAGTAACCGGTACTGATTCATTTACAGTTGATATAAACACGACGGGTTTTGATGCTTTTTCAGTGCCGGTTGCTTCATTAAATTGTGCACAAGTAGTTCCTGTAGGAGAGATAAACAGTATACTTACCCAAGCGACAAGAAACGTGCTCCTCTAGTACAGATTTTATGAGCATGCTACCATGTTTGGAAATAGATTCTAAAAGGAGAGTCTTATGCCTACGTCAACATTAACGGCGATAAGAACTAAGATACGTAGACTTACAAGAAGTCCTTCAATAGACCAGCTTTCTGCTGCTGACATTGATGAGTACGTGAACACATTCATATCGTATGACATGCCAGAGCATCTACGACTCTTCACTCTTAAAACTAACTTAACGTTCTATACTACTCCGTTTGTAGATAAGTACGATACGACGACCCTTGATGTTGATAGCCCACTCTTCAACTTTAAGAATGTCTTCACAAGCATTAATCCACCTGCTTACATAGCGGGATTCGATGTATTTTATTCACAGTCACAGGACGAGTTCTTTGGGATATACCCATTCATAACGAGCCTTACTCGTATCGCTACAGGTGATGGCGTTATCACTTTTTTCTCAGGAACTCTTGCGAGAGCTCCATTCTTACAAAATAAAGTCCTCTTTACTTCAGTAGATGCAAATGGAGAGGCGATTGTCCTTAAGGATGTTCCACGGATAAGCGCCGTTTTTGAAACTTCTATTATAGGTGATCTGGTAACCCCCAATTCATCAGTTTCAAGAGGATCCATAAACTACTCGACCGGTCTATTTGATTTAACCTTCCCAACCGCACCGGCTGCAGCGGAAGACATAGATGCACAAATAGTTCCTGTAGTTGTTGCGAGACCACAATCGATTCTCTACTACGATAATGTATTCACTCTACGCCCAGTACCTGATAAGGCATATGAAGTTAACCTCGAAGCTTATAAGCGCCCCACGGAGCTTCTTGCAGCGGGGGATATCCCTGACTTGGAACAATGGTGGCAATATATTGCTTATGGGGCAACTAAAAAGATATTCGAGGATCGTATGGATCATCAGGGTGTTGAAATGATTATGCCTGAGTTTAAGACTCAAGAGAGACTGGTTCTCAGGAGGAGTATTGTACAGCAAACACCAGAGAGAACATCAACAATTTATAGTGAACAAACTGCCAACTCATTTTTCGGTGGGTATGGACCAGGAGGAAATTTCTAATGCGTAATGCTGTGTGTCTTTATTTGGTTATTTTCTTTATGGTTCCCTATCAGATGGTGCCATCAGAAGATACAATTACTATTACTATTTCTAAGGAGGATTCCATGAAGAACGACAATTCTAAATGCGAAGATACCCATGTTGGTGGATATGATCCAACAGAGCATGATGAGCCTCATGAAAAACGTATTGATAAGGTTCTATCGATCGTTGGAAAAGTAGTAAAGAGTGGGTTTGGTCTTTTTTTGGTTGTTAAGGGTGCGGCAAAGATTTTTAAAAGTATCTTCCGTAGATAGGACTTGTTATGGCATATACCGCTAATACTCCAAATGCTAACGATCAAATCAATAATACCCAACAACCTATAAAGGATAACTTTGGGGGCATAGAGACCGCTTTTGAGGTTAACCACGGAGCTTTTGGGTCGGCATTTGAGGGTAAGCATGTGAAGGTAGTAATGCCTGAGCAGGCAGCTGCTCCAGTTCCTCCGATACTTGAGAATGAAGGCGCTCTCTATACAAAAGAATCATCTTCTTCTGGTGCCGCACAGACAGAGCTTTTCTTCCAGTTTGGTAGGGGATTTGCCGAAAGAGAGTTGACCGGGAAAGGTCCATTTGTAATAGGTCCTCTTGAGGAAGATGGATGGTCATTCTTACCCTCTGGATTACTAATTAAATTTGGCGTTAGAGATGCGCTGCGGCTACTTTCTACAGTTACATTCCCAGTTGGTGTAGACATTCAGTTTTTACTGAGACATTTTCGGTTCAAGTTACAACTATGTATCCAGATCCCGGAGACCCAGACTGTGGAAGATATGTAAGATTCGTATCAAGTAACGCAGAAGGGTTTGATGTTTTTATCAGCTGTAGAATACAAGTAGGCTTAGGAGGTGCAGCTACTTCGAACTTTACTTACTTTGCTATAGGAATTTGATATGGCATATACCGCAAATACTCCAAATGCGAACGATAGAATTAATGTAACTCAACAGCCAATAAAAGATAATTTTGGAGGCATAGAGACTGCTTTTGAGGAAAACCATGGAGACTTCGACGGTCCTGATGAAGGTAAGCACATAAAGGTTGTCATGCCTGAGCAGACAATTCTTCCCACAACTGGAGTCAATGAAGGCGCGCTATATACAAAGGTTTCTGCTCTTAATGTTATACCAAAAACAGAGCTTTATTTTAGGCGCGAGAGTGATGGAGACGAATTAAACATTACTGGAGGTCTTGGTGATGTGAATGATGGATGGTATTTTCTTCCTTCAGGACTTCTTGTTAAGTACGGTAAGAGATCGGGCCTTCAAGGTCCGGCTCTTGTGAGTTTTGCTGTATCCGCAACAATTCCTGTATTTGCTACGATCTTTGTGGTTCTTGTTACTACTTCATATACGGATCCTACAGACATCGATTTTGGAAGATTTGTCCGATTAAAAACATTCCTTACAACAGGCTTTAATGTTCAATGTACCTTCAGAACAAAAACAGGTGATTTAACTGGAGATGCACGTACTGGACTAACATATTGGGCTATTGGAGAGCCGGTATTGCCAACGATTTAGGATCTAAAAATGCCAAATGATCGCTTTCTCATAGCACCATTTAAGTCTGGATTGCAAAACAATGTAGAGCCATTTCTGATCCCAGATGATGCCTTTTCTTTATTGAAGAACGCGTATGTTTTTCGTGGAAGGGTTAGAAAGCGTGTTGGCGGCCGTCTTATGCAAGGAACAACTACACCAACGGCTGGAGTTGAACAACTTCAATCTAGATTGCGTATAAAGCTTGGTACTCCTGTTGCCGATCCAACTACATTCAATATTCCCGGTGATGTAAACTCTCTTGCAATTGGTCAGATATTCTCTGTTGGAGATCATATCATGACGATATTCCAGCTTGGGGCCGGTGTATTGACCCTTACTACTAATGCAGCAATTCCCGTAACGATAGACTCTGTGGCTACTCCCAATACTGTAACATTGAATGGTGCAGGGATAA
>SDBT01011525.1_pt1 | contig 14221 bp, 10 predicted proteins | sample 2277101 | NCBI WGS metagenome assembly SDBT01 (sample SAMN10404973, study PRJNA504765) | marine sediment metagenome | isolation source: marine sediment core GS10_PC15, 103 cmbsf | place: Arctic Ocean: Southern Knipovich Ridge | collected 2010 | reverse complement strand
CCTACAGAAGGTTCATCAACTGTATTGGGTGTGGATTCTCAAAAGCTTGGCCCAAAAGAGTTTGCTCAAATCGGATATGTATCTGAGAATCAGGAGATACCGGACTGGATGACCATAAAGCAGTTTTTGAAATATTGCAGAAACATGTACCCAACATGGGATAATAAATTCTGCGATGACCTGATAAAGCAGTTCAATCTGCCGATGAAACAAAAGATAAAGAGCCTCTCTCGCGGCATGAAGATGAAGGCGGCACTGATCTCATCGCTTGCTTACAGGCCGAGGCTTTTGGTATGTGACGAGCCTTTCAGCGGTCTGGATCCATTGGTACGGGATGAGTTTATTACTGGGGTCCTTGATATTACCGAGGAAGAGAACTGGACGATATTTATTTCATCGCACGATATTGACGAGGTTGAAAGGCTGGCCGATTGGGTGGGGATCATCGATAAGGGAGTGCTGAAAGTTATCGAGAAAACGGACGATCTGCAGCAAAGGTTCAGGCGTGTCGAGGTGACTTTGGAAGAGCCGGCCGAAGGGAAGATCGCTTTTCCGAAAGAATGGTATCTGGGCCAGCAACAGGGACGGACGGTGCATTTTGTGGATAGCCAGCATGCCGATGGTGATGAAAAAATTCGTGAAATGTTTCCGAATTGTACGAATGTGGAAATGTCCGGGATGAGTTTGCGTGAGATATTTGTTGTATTCGCCAAACAGTTTATGATTGCTGAATTATAGGATTAACTCATGAATATTATAACACATGTGCTCAAAAAAGATGTAATCCGGCTGAAGTATTTGATGCTCGTATGGCTGCTTCTTATTATTGTTCAGTTGGCATTGGGGATATTCGGCCATAAGCTGGCGGCGGAGGTTTTTGAGCTTCAGATGCTTTTGCCTTTGCTTATGAGGCTGATCGGATTTTTGCAGGCCTTGATGATGGTCATAGTTATTCCTTTGATCATTCAGGACGATTCTGTGGTTGGGACAACGGCATTTTGGTACACCCGCCCTATTTTGCGAAAAGATTTGCTGCTTTCCAAATCATCGGCGATGCTAACATTTTTGGTATTGCCGCTTCTTGCAGCCGAACTGTTTGTGCTCTCAGCTAACGGGGCCTCGGGTTATCACCTGGCGCTTGCGGTCCCGGAAGTGGTTATTGAGAAGCTGGCATTTATAATACCTTTTGTCATATTGGCGGCGGTTACCCCGAAGCTTAGCCGATATGCTCTTGTCGGTGTCATTGTGTTTGCAATTGTTGTGGTTATCATGATCCTGATGTTCGTAACTGCGATGATCTTTCCTGCGATCAGACAGCTCGGTAATTCGAAAATATACGAGACGGCATCTTTGGAAGCGTCGTACACTACCGCTAAATGTCTTTATACGATCATAATAGGCGGGTTACTTATCAGTTACCAATTTATGACCAGGCGTACGTCGAGAACCGCAATGCTGTTTGTTGGAGCTTGTATTGTGATGTGGGTAGGTACGCTTTTTTGGAACTTTGACTTTTTAAAAGAGTCTGCGGCGGTTGAAAGCTCGGCGATAAAGGTTGAAGGGATCTCTTTGGGTTTCGACTCTCAACACATGATGGTTTCTGATGAAATCCAGTTTAGTAAGAAAGAAGCAAGAAAAAAATCCATAAACACCAGGAATACCATAAGTGGTTTGCCGGAAGGACAATTCACAATACTTAGGAGGATGGGCGATGCAAAGATGGAATACCCTGATGGTAGCGTTCTCAACTCTAAGTATGTTTCAACAATGAAACGCCGCGGATATTATAATGAAAAATTCATGGCTCCGATACAGAAAGCGTTAGGCGATGTGAAACTGATGAATCCTTTTAATGAAAAGTTTTCTTATACGGAGATATTCAGTCTTGAAGAGACAAATTTTCATAAATATAAAGATAAAACTGGTGCCTATTCAGCTCGGGCCGAGCTTGATATTTATAAATATAACATCGTTTCTAAAGTCTCATTGGGAGAAGGGATGAAAGGTGTTTTCGGTGCCGAGCAGATTGTTGTCTATGATGTTCTCAAGAGAGATAATGCGGTGTCGGTGATTCTTCACGAAAAGAAAATAAATCTATTGTTTGACCGACGCATTAAGAAGGTTTCGCGTATAGATCTGTCGCGGAATATGTATTCGGAATACAGCCCCGTTTACCTGCTTGTTAATAAAGAACGCCGAGAGGCGTTTTTGCCTGAGCCGACGATGAGCAATATAAGTGCAGATGCATTGGATGCTCTCGGCCCGAGGCGTGTCAATACAAAAGCAAGGATGCTGGATTTTATGGATGTAAACAGCAGGAACAGCGCTCTTCCCAGGATGGATAAAGAATGGCTTGCAGGTGCCGAACTTGTGCGGATGAATGCAGTATTGACAGGGACAGCTGATGTCGATTTCAGGGTTGAAGATTTCTCACTGCCTTCTGAGTCAACTTCCCAAGCCGGTGAGTTTGACGAACTGGATCAACAATTAATAATACAGGATAAACAAATGCAAAGGTGGAAACCCCAGTAAGCTGTTGAACTATCCACTAACGCATTTCTGCTTCCAGCTGGAGAATATGAGCGCAAATGATTGAAAAATACGAAACGGATTCATAGTGAAGCCATCTTAGTTAAGAGAGAGAGAGAGTCTATTTTTGAAAGGAAAAAGTCATGAAATTCAGTAACAAACGCCTCAAAACCATCGTTGCAGCACTTGTAATGATCATTTGTACCGTAGGCAGTACTCGTGCCAGCGATGATGCTCTCATGAACATGCTGCCAGATGACTGTTCGTTCTGCCTGCGCATCAACGACCTCAACGGGTCACTGGCCAAAATGGATCAATACCTCACCGGCGCCGCTCCCATCAGCACTGTCATGCTGGTGAACATGCAATTGGCCGGCATTGTCGGTGACCCCGCGCTGACGGGCATCGAAATGAACGGAACGTTTTCAGTTATCGGCTTCTCCGACATGACGGTTGGCCTGCTGGTTCCGGTCACCAATTACACCGAATTCATCGAAAACAATCCGAATTGCAGCCAGACTGAAGGAGGAATCGTAGTTCTTACTTCACCAAATTCACCCATGGGCGCTGTCGCGATGGTCCAGATCGCAGGCAAATACGCTCTCCTCGTGCCGGAGTCTAAAAAAGCAAGCCTTGTCAACCTCAAGGCCGCTCTGACAGACGTTTCAAACCCGCTGAGCGGCAGGCTCACCGAAGCCCAGACTCAAGAAGCCGCCACCGCACCGGTATGGGCCTATGTCAATCTGGCATCCATGTATGACCAGTTCTCCCCCATGATACTGGACCAGATGGAAAAGGCCGAACAGGAAATGCCTGCGGAAATGACCGGAGGCATGGGAGATATGATCACGTTCTATCTGAAAGTGTATAAGGAAATGCTCAAGCAGATCGGAGGCGAAGCGGATTCGCTAACGATCACATTAACACCGGATATGGCAAATTTAACGATCGATACCTCACTGCGTGCCAAGGAAGGTTCCGAACTGGCACAAATGCTGGTCGCCGACTCGAAAGCCAACGGCACGTTTAAATTTACCGGCTATCTGGACAACAACAATGCCATCAATGGATTGATGAAAATAAACCAGCCGAGTATGACCAAAATGTATGACAAAATGTTTGATATCCTGGAAAAATCAAAAGACAGCCCGGAGTTAGCGGAACAGGTCGCCAGGATGAAGGCCTTAACATACGAAATGTTGATGGCATTGGGCGACGAGATCGCCTTCTCATTCTCTTATGCTGCGGGAAAACCGCCGTTTAAGGTTCGTGAAGTCATTGCCGTCAGGGACATGGACGCCATGAGGCGGCTCACAAAGGACTCCATAGAACTTGCGGCCGATTTCTATGCGGCAATGGGCATGCCGATGTACTTTGAATACGAGACAGATGTGGCAACATATAAAAACGCGACCATTGATAAGATGGTCCTGATTTTTCCGCCGTCGGAGGACCCGAACGACCCGATGCAGGCCGCCATTGAACAGATGTACGGCAGCGAGCTGGTTTATACCGTCGCCCACTCAGCAGATACATATTATGTTGCCGTCGGCCAGGACAGCGAAGCTGATATCAAGGCACTCATCGACCAGGATGCTTCAGCTTCTCCGACAGGCGAAACCAAGGCCGCTATCGACCTGCTGCAGCAAACACCATACAACGACTTTGTCTGCAGCGTCAATGTCATCAAGTTAATAACTGGCCTGGGCTCAATGATGCAGAACATGGGATCAATGATGCAAAACTGCGGTGACGCCGAACCGACTCCGATGCCGGATATATTCGGCAGGCTCAATATCACGTCTCAGAGCAGTTTAGCCATAGGCGGCCGGATTGATGATGGACAGCTGGGAACGCGAACCGTCCTGCCCAAACAGCATCTGATAGAAATCTTCGGTGCAGCCATGCAAATTCAGCAAAAGATGATGCCGCAACCGAGCTGGCAAAGCACTCCCGCCCCGGCAACATCAAATTAAATGTCATCAACAACAAAAAGTCCTCTCTACTGGATTCAGTAGAGAGGACTCAATCCACCCGAAATTCTTAAAAAATCGCCCGCCTGAGATTTCTCCCAGGCGGGCGATAAATCATAAACATCATTTACATTATTCAGCAACCGGTTTAGGGTTTAACAACCGGTTCTTTTGAGATAAGCAAAATTACAAGTTGATTTTTATTCTTAGTGCTTTTGTCCTTATAGTGTTTCAAGCAATGATCTGCTTGAACATATCCAGGTCGATATTCCGGCCGCAAATTGTCAGCACCACCTTTTTTCCTTTGAATGAGTCCTTCAGTTTAAGGAAACCACCTACACTCAAGGCTGCCGAACCTTCTGCTACCAGGCGATGCTGTTCGAATAAAATGCGTATTGCGTTTGCGATCTCCTCTTCAGTCAGGAGCGTGATCTCGTCTACATATTTTTGAACTATCTCAAGTGTAACACTATCCAGGTCCAAGCCCCCGGCACAGGTATCTGCCAGGGTGGGAGATGTTTCCATCTCTATAATTTTGCCGGCTTTGACGGATTCGTACATGACAGGAGAGTTTTCCGGTGAAACGCCTATGATCTTAATATCCGGATTGAACGATTTTAGCCAGCCCCCTGAACCGCCGCACAATCCACCACCACCAACAGCAAAAAAAGCGGCCTCAACATCAGGCAGCTGTCTGGATATTTCCAGACCGCAGGTACCCTGACCGCCGACTACCGCCGGATCGTTGTAGGGTGAAATATATATCTTACCTTCTTCTTCGGCTACCTGGCGGGCGCGCTTTTCGGCGTCCCAGGCACCGGGGCCATAAATCACCACATCAAAGCCATGGTCCTTCATTATTTGCAGGCGGGAAGCCGGAAGATCTTCGCCAACATAAATAGTAGCTTGATGACCGCGCAATCTCGCGGCTTCGCTCACTGCCAGGGCATAATTTCCCGTTGATGCCGTCACCACGCCCTTATCCATTTCTTCTTCGGTTAGGGACATAATCTTGCTGACTGCACCACGAAATTTGAATGAACTGGTTTTTTGCACCAGATCCAACTTTAAATAAACCTCCGCATCCGTCAACTTGCTCAAATACAATGAGTATTCCAGTGGAGTTTCGTTAATATGCTCCCGGCATCTTTCTTCGGCGTCCAATACCCATTGACGAACTTTATTTTCCTGTTGTTTTTCTGCAACCATTAATTTTTCCTCTCTTTGAAAAACGATAACCTTACTTAATGTAAACATCACCCGGTGGATCGTCAAAATGCAAAAATCCCACAGGAGCACACTACTTTACAACATTTAATACATACTTTGGGTCCCCATACTATACAATGCAGCTTCTGCTGTCAAGTGTCCGCCATCTGTTTACCACCTCAAAATGCAGAAAAAGGGGACATTCATAACTCTTTATTCTATAACATATTACATAACACGCCCGGCAGGACTCGAACCTGCGACCTACGGATTAGAAAAATGTTGCTCTGGTTTATAACCATTTATACAATAAGGGTTTATAGGGCATAAATCAAAGATATGCAGACAAATAGTAAGCTGGTAGCTGGCCGATAGAGGGCAGATAGGTCATTGTTGGCGCACTGAATGGCGCACTTAAAAGTGAAAGTCCTGTTCGGCTGACAGGATAAATTTCATTGTTTTTAGTGTTTTTCTCATATTCTCAAAACGGCAAGAATTTTCAAAATCGACATATTTCAATAGCGAGATAGTTAATTACAAAATCAAAACCGATTTAATCCAGTTAAATGAAGATTTTATACTTCGAATGAATAAGTTGACACTACACCCTAGGCTTCTCTACTTAACACTTTTGCTTAATTCATTTCTCCCAGAAACAGAGTATCAGACAAGTGATCCACAGGCCAAACGCTAAAAACGGCAATGAACACTCTAAAACCAATACAAAAAATATGACCATTCTTAACTATATCTTAATCTATAGCCCTATAATAACACTTATAAACATTACGCAAAGGCTATTCACCTTTATTCTGCATATTTTTCTAAGTAACCCTTAATATATTCTTGACATTTATTTGTTATTTTGTTACAATGATGTTTGATAATCGAAAGAAGTTCACCAGCTTATAGCTGGGATAATTGGGGGGTAAAAAAATGTACCGTACAATGCACACATTCAAGCTTATCATTGCCGTCATAGGTGCTCGTGGGCCGCCGGTAAAATAAAAAGAACCGTTTTTGGCGATTAACCTGGAGGCAAGAGGTATAGGCCATATATTTGCATCACCATATCATCCTCAAACCAATGGTAAAATCGAAAGATTTCATCGGTCAACACTACATCGATGACGACACGGCAAGCGCAGGCTGTAATTCCTTTGCTTTTTTAATTAACCCCTCGCTTGTTATTGCATCGTCTGGATAGGTAGCACCTCCATAGAGTAATTTAATCTTATCCGTCAAATTTTGGTTAGCCAAGTAATCATTTAATTTCTGATCCAATCTTTCCTTCACCCCAGAAGTATCATCTTTGCTGCAGTTAGCCAGAACAACAAAAATTTCGCTGGAGAGTTTAAAGACAGCGTCAGCTGCTCGATGAGGACTGTTCCCACCTCGACGCAAACTATTTTCTAAAATGGCTTCCATCTTTTTCAGCATCGCGTTGATTTTCTTATGTGATAACTCCTGCTTTAATTCATCAAAGTCAGCTATAGATACAAAGATAAGAGACATTTTTGTATTGTTTTACGAGGCTTCCTTAATCCCATCGTTGACATAGTTGTTAAAGAGTTCTTCGCGCCTGTGAGTAGGCAGGATAAATGTGAACTTCGAGCCCTTACCAAATATCGATTCAACAGAGATTGTTCCATTGTGTCGTTCGATAATTTCCTTTGAGATGGCAAGACCAAGACCTGTTCCGCCTGTTTTTCTCTCGCCGCCTTGGCTCAATTGCTCAAATTTATCAAACGCTCTCGACAAGTCCTTCTTTCTGATTCCACGGCCGGTATCAGAAACCGAAACTTGAATCGATTCATTGCCCTGGCTTGTCTTAATTGTGATGTTTCCTTTTTCGGTAAACTTCAGGGCATTGGCAGCTAAGTTTGTCAAAACTTGAGTAATTTTGTCGCTATCGAATCCGGCCTTGGGCAGGTCTTCATCAAGTTCAAGCAAAAGGTCTATCCCTATATTTTTCGCTGCAGAGACCATCGTTTCATAAACATCTCTGGCGATATCATTTATATTGTTAGGCTGTATATCAAATTTCATTTTGCCGGAATCGAGCTTCTGGAAGTCAAGAACGTCATTGATAAGCCTGGCGAGCCTGTCCACGTTTTTCTTTGAAATGCCCAGCAGTTCCTTTTGCTCGGCATTAATTTCACCGGCTAATCCGTCTACAACAAGGGCAATACCTTCTTTTATAGCAGTCAAAGGTGTACGCAACTCATGTGAAACCATTGACATGAACTCTGATTTCATCTTCATGGTCTCTTTGAGCTTTTCCTCTGTTTCTCTGCGTTCGGTTATATCGGAAACCATAACAAGATGGGCACTTTGTTGTCTCCATTCCGTTTCAACCACACGCATTTCTCCCATGCCTGATTTGCCATCTCTGCGAATGATATTAATCTCCGTTTTACCCTTCGCTACGGGCAGACCAAGTGATTGGCCAAACAACTCTTCTTTTTTACGGTTAAAAATGGTTTCTGTGGCTGGATTGGCAAAAACCACCGTTCCCTGCTGGTCTACAACGAGAATGCCGTCTCTGTTTTTCAGCACTATATTATGAAAACTTGCTTTACTAAGCTGGAGTTCATTCTCAATTTTGGCCTTATAAAGAGCCATTTCTATCGTAATTTTTAGTTCTCTGCCCTTGAAGGGTTTGATTATATAGCCAAACGGTTCTGTTATTTTCGCCCGTTTGAGCGTCTTATCATCAGCATAGGCGGTCAAGTACACAACCGGAATACCGAAGCGAGAGCGTATTTGTTCAGCAGCCTGGACTCCATCCATTTCACCCTTGAGTACGATGTCCATCATCACTAAATCAGGTTTGTTCTCCCCGGCTTTTTTAATAGCGGCCTGGCCCGATGAAACTGTACAGGGAACATCATATCCAAAGTTCTGCAATGTGCTCTGAATGTCCATAGCAGTAATAGCTTCATCTTCAACAACCAGAATCTGTTTTTTGCTCATTACCTTAACCTTCGTTCTTACAATGCATCTATTTGCTACTCCGCAACAAAACCACTATGCGGGTACCGAATCAACGGTTTTAACATTATCAATAGCGACTCTATCCGCCATTTTAAATCTAATGCGAAATTCTGTCCCCTCATCTTTGTTCAGTTCGATTTCGCCCTGCAGTTGATTCTCTGCCAAGGAGATAATCAGTTGCATGCCTAATGATTCGGTCTTTCGAAAATCTAAATCTTCCGGAATGCCAACGCCATTGTCACTAATGGTCAATTCAATCTGGTCAATTTCACTTAGCTGCATAGAAATCTTGATTTGGCCGCTTGCTCCTTCGCCAAAGGCGTGTTTCAAGCAGTTAGAAATCATCTCATTGATAAGCAATGCGCAAGGAATAGCCAACTCAATACCCAATGATATTTTCTCAACATCTATCGTTAAAGCAATTTTACCGGGATCAATATCATAAGAGGTTATCAGATTCTGCATCAGTTCTTTAACATACTCAGCAAAATCAATGTTTGCGAGACTTTCGGATTGATAAAGTTGCATATGGATAAGAGCCATTGATTCGACCCTGTTTTGGCATTCCCTGAAAATATTAATGCTCTTATCATCCTCGATTTTCCTGGACTGCAGTCTCAGCAGGCTGGAAATAACCTGCATGTTGTTCTTGACGCGATGGTGAATCTCTCGCAGGAGCACTTCTTTTTCTTCGAGAGACGCTTTGATTCGGCCCTCTGCTTTCTTGCGTTCGGTGATGTCCTTGGCAATATGCACCGAACCGGTAAGTTCTCCTTCGTCATCAAAAATAGGTGAGGTAGTAACTAAAAGAGGGATACCGATATTCGGGTCATTTACTTCTTCGTTATGGCTTTTATTGTCTTTCTTAGTTCTTTCAAAAGGACAACTTGGCCAGGGAGTATCGCTTCTATGAAGAACTTCATAGCATTTTTTTCCAATGATATCCTCTGGTTTGGATTTAATCGCGTCAGTAAAAGCTTTATTTGCTTTAGTAATAGTGAAGTCTTTATCCTGAATAAAGACCAAATCTGATATAGCATCAAATGTCCTCCACCATTCTTCCGTTTCTTTCTTGCGTGCCAGGGCATGCAGAATCGTTCGAACAAGTATGTTGTCTAATGATTGGCCCTTAACCAGGTAATCTGTTGCACCTTTCTCAATCGCTGTAAGGCCAGTTTGTTCATCATCCAATCCTGTTAATACCACAATTGGTATGTGTGAATTAGTTTCTTTAATCCTTTGAACCGTCTCAACCCCATGACTATCAGGAAGCATAAGATCCAGTAATACAATGTTATACTTCTTGCTTTCAAGGTGTTCAACAGCTTCCGATATGCTCCCAACCGGATCGATCACAAATTCAACTGGCCGCGAACAGTTAGCCAAAGCCCGTTCAACCAATTTGCGATCAATAGCATCGTCCTCTACCAGCAGGACTTTTATCAGTTCCTTGTCCATAAGAACTCGTGTTTTTTCTTCTATCTCAGTTTCCATTTAGCAACTCACTTAAAAACCTGACGAACATTGATAATTTTGCTCAGTACCTCTGTAAGAGGAGCATTAAGTTTTGTCAGAATTACCATTTCTTTTGCTATCTCATTGATCTGCCATAGACCGACGGCTGTTACTAAACTCATCAATATCAGAGTCAAGCCCAGCAGAAGAAATATTTTCGTACGAATCTTCATACCTTTCAGTAAATTTTTCATTATAGAATTCGCCCCTTTCTACTTATTGAAAAACCTCTGAATACCGTCGAAGTAAATTAAATCCTGCAAGTTCAGATGTTGCTGAATAATTCCCTGGGTAAGCATAAAAGTTTCCATTTCTTTCAAAGACTCCAATAGATACCCGGGCTCCTGCGGATTTCCGAAAGCGATTTTGTTCTCCATCATATCCGTGAAGAATATTCCATTAAACGATTCCTTGAAGTCCAAAACAGATGTTCCGTTGAGTTCGCTTAATGTCTGCAGATAATTTTCCGGTTCGCTGCGTTTGAAAGCAATGGCACTATCCCACGCCTTTATCCAATGGTCTATCGCTTCCGGATAATGACGAGTGACTGATTCCTTGACAAAGAGGACATCGCAAATAGCCCGTGGGATTTCTTTCGATGAAAAAACGATGTGCCCGTTTCCCTTTCGTGCCATGTTTGATATATAAGGCTCATAGATACCCGCCGCATCAATTTCGTTGTTTATGAAGGCATCCTGCAGGGCTTCTGTGCCCAGATTCACAAATCCTACTTCCGTTTGCTCCAGTCCCGCCTGTTCCAGTGCCTTAAGAACTATAAAGTGTGCGATTGTTCCTGTTTCGGTACCAATACGTTTACCTTTCAAGTCCTGCAGGGATTGAATTTGTTTCTTTGCCACCACACCATCGCTTCCGATTGTGTAGTCCAGCAGCAGAACTATCTTGATATCCGCTCCTTCCGAAGCTGCCTGTATCGCCTCGTAAATAGTCAGAGTAGAGGCATCAACGTTTTCTTTTTTGAACTCTTCCAAAGCCGGACCATAGTCTTGTGTCTGGTTGAACGTCGTCTGAAAAGGCTGTTTAATCTTTTCGTGGCGATTGACGCCTATCTGGAAAGTGTCCCACACAGGCCACCAGGCCTTGGAAACCGTTAGTTGCTTAGCTTGACACGTTTGAGGGCCTTGCTTGAATAACTTAAGACCCACAAAAACCACTCCGATAACAAAAAGGCACACTAAAATAGATTTTGTCTTATTCATAATAATACATCCTTAAAGGTATCTCTAAAAGCTTTTCGAGAAACTGATACCGACAAAAAAATAATCACTGTCGGTTCCATATATATCAGTGGCTCGTCATCAACAATTAGAATCAGTTTTTTTTCCATATCTTAATTCTTTCGTTAAGTTCAGTTTATACCATATTTTTTTCCAAGGCCGTTTGTCTGTCTATGTAAATTATTTATACCCATCGCAATTATTCGCTTAATTTTAAGACATAATCATTTATACCATCGGTAAGAATCACTCTGTCCCGCTCAATCTGTTTAACAGTCTTGTCATTAATTTTGTCACCTACGCTTACAAATTTTTTGTTTATAAAGGCTGAGGGCTTTTTATCGCCCCACATAATAGCGCCAAGTTTTAAATCAGAAACATCTTTAGTTTCTTTTTCTGTTTGAAGTTTTGCAAATGGGTTCCTTCCCCAATCAGCAAATTCGGTTCTCTTTTTTGGTACTGCTTTTATCAATGGTATTGTTTGGTCAAAGGCGGCTAATGAAATGTTCTGCGAAACATCTTTGGCCTTTTTGCCCTTTGGCATCCATACAAAGATAGCTGACGTCACAAGAACTATCAAAATGGCTAACTTGCTATTACGTTTCATCTTATATTTCCACATACAGGTTAAGCACGAGTTCCACACTTAATTCAGGTGGATTGTTTTTTCTTGGGCGAATAGATAAACTTTCTACTTCTACAATGCTGTTGGAAAATTCTTCAATAAAGGTTAGAAACTGACCTGTATTCTTGTATTCTGATTCTATTGTAAAGCTGATGGGCAGCTTTTGAATGTCGGTTTGTGTTATCTCCTGCAACGGTTGCTGAGCAATAGAACTGAACTGAAGTCCGAGAGATCGTCCCTTTTCAGTTAGCTCAGCGATTGCCAGAGAAATGTCATTTTGCTGTATTATCTGACCTTTTACATTTGAATTGTCCAATGCAGCGATGGCACTTCGTTGATTTAGCAGTTCAGTTTGTACCTCATTCAGCCTGTTTGCTGAATTGTGCAGCTTGCTCATCAATGGCCAGTATGCAAAGAGTAGAATGACCAGACCTAACAAGGCACAGCAGACGCACAAAACAAGCACCTTAGAAGGTCCTAAGTTTTCTGTTAATCTAATCATTCGATTTGTAATTTTTGCTTCGGTCATCATTCAATCCCTAACTTTAATTCAAAAGTATTGAGGTTCTTCTTTGATGAGTCTTTCGTAGATACCAATTTCACTCTCTTAAATATTCCTTTTTCTAATGAACGCATAAATCTGGTAAGGACCTGCTCCCTAACCATACTTGGTGATTTAATTTCTCCTTTTAAGGTAATCACGTTTTCTTTGGCGTTCATTTCAGTCAGGCAAACCTGCTCCGGGATAAGATTGGATATTTCTTTTAAAGCATCGCCCCAATAAATTCGCTGGCTTAAGGTATTGCTTAGGAAGGCCTGCTTTGGCAGTTGTTCTATCTGAGGCGATAGGGTCCTAAGTTCCAGTTCTGCTGTGGCAATATGTTTATCATAAGTTTCAAGCCTTATCCTCATCCCTATATACACTAAAACCAAAATAACTATAACTGCCGTGACAAGTGCCTTAATTGAAGATCGCTTGATTAGCAGCCTGGTCTGTTGCTTTATCTCTACAGGCAGAAGATTGATATCATCTGGCTGAGCCAGAGCAGCACCTAAAGCCGAAGCAAACCTGTTCGCTGTCTCCAGTTCATCATTGCGTAAGGAAGGTTCACCTATTGGAAACGCTGCAACCGGATTACCAAGCTGGACAGGAATACCCAGATTTTCGTTCAAGTTTTCAGCCAGATTCTTAAGGTTGCTGCCTCCTCCGAGCAAAACTAACGATTCAACTGCTGCACCTTGTTCTTTCTCGCGATAAAAAGCAAAAGAACGTTCAATCTTGGTTACAAGTTTTTCCAGATTGGGACGCAGAAGTGAGATGGCCTGTGTACTGGAAATTTTGTCATCTAATATCTCAGAGTTGCCGGAACCAATAAGGCCGTATTTTTTCTTAATACTTTCAGCCTCTTCCAGGCTTAATTCTGTTTTACCGCGAGCAGATACAAGCGACTGTGTCATCTCCTGCGTAAAATCCTGACCGGCCATGGGCAACTTTCGGCTGAATACCAGTTCTTTGTTCTGGAAAATCACAAGCTCGCTGAAATTATAACCAATATCCAAAATAGCAACTGTCTCGTTATGATTTGAACAAAGATTACTGATAACGTTTTTTAAGGCAAAGCTGTGTTGGGTAAATAAAGAAGGCCTGATTCCTGCCTGGCTTAGTAAGTCAAGGTGTCTGTCAACTGTTTCCTGAGGACAACAGGCTGCAACAACTTTAAGTTTTTTGACTCCGCCTTCGCTAATTTCCTGAAGGATTTGGTAATCCATAACTGCCGTCTCTATCGGAAAAGATATAAAGTTCCTCATTTCCCATTTGAGAACCTGAAGAATTTCAGATTTGGGCATGAAGGGGATAACAGATATTTTCGTACAGCTTGCCGGGCAGTTTATGACCACATTGATTTTTGCATCTTTTGTATTGATGTTTTTCAATAAGTTCTTCAGCGCATCTAATTGAGCTTCCTGACTGTCTATCGAAGAGTCTGTCTCCTGCAATTTAAGGTTCAAAGGAACTAACTTGCCTTGCTGATGGGCAAACTCAGCCAACTTGATGGAACGAGTCCCTATGTCCAGACCAATAAGCCTGTCTTTTCTGGGCAGAAGTTTGGATATTTGAACAGGTATTTCTATCATTT
>SDBT01011524.1_pt1 | contig 14222 bp, 9 predicted proteins | sample 2277101 | NCBI WGS metagenome assembly SDBT01 (sample SAMN10404973, study PRJNA504765) | marine sediment metagenome | isolation source: marine sediment core GS10_PC15, 103 cmbsf | place: Arctic Ocean: Southern Knipovich Ridge | collected 2010 | reverse complement strand
ATTAATTGCTTTTGCGACCGATCTGGCCCTGATTAATACAGGCGTTAACAATTGGCGGTGGATGTTTATTTCAGAAGCGGCTCCTGCAATCATATTTTTTGTGCTACTGTTCTTTGTGAGCCCAAGCCCTCGCTGGCTTGTGAAAAAGGGATTAATCAAAGAGGCCAAGCTGGCCATTGAAAAGGTAAATCATTTTGACGATAGTGATAAGTTGCTTGACGAAATAAAAAGCTCCATCGACAATGAAGTGGTGGAACACTTCAAATATCTTTTCAAGCAACCATACTTCAGATTGGTTTTGATCGGTATTGTGCTTGGGGTATTAAATCAGACCACCGGGATTGCAATCGTGATGATCTATTCCAGTGATATATTCAGGGCTGCAGGCTTTGGCACCGAATCGGCCATTTTGCAAACCGTCATTGTGGGGTTTACAAATCTTGCTTTTACAATTATTGCCATGACCCTGATAGACAAAATCGGAAGGAAATTTTTGCTACTGGCCGGTTCCATCGGAATGACCATTTTCCTTGGTCTGTTTTCCCTGGTCTTCTTTAAAGATATTGGTGGATTTATGCCCCTTATTTTCATGATTAGTTTTGTGGCCTGTTTTGCTTTCTCGCAGGGTGCGGTTGTGTGGGTACTGTTTGCCGAAATGTTCCCGACCAATATCCGGTCCAGGGGTGTATCTATCGGGTCATTTTCGCACTGGATGATCTATGCAATTTTATTGTTCTTCTTCCCAACTGTAAAGAGATCATTCAGTGACAATAGCGGAATAGGGTATGTGTTTGCATTTTTCACCATTGCTACATTTATCAGCTTCTTCTTTTACAAAAAGTTTATTGTGGAGACAAAAGGCAAAACACTGGAGGAAATTGAAAAATCCTGGAAGAGTCCAGAAAAGAAAGAAAGGGCACCTCTAAAGAACTAAATATTCATAATATGAACGGAAAACAAAGGATCGATGCTGCTCTAAAGGGAGAATGGCCGGATCAAAGGCCTGTGTTGCTTCATAATTTCCTGATGGCAGCCAGGGAATATGGTGCATCGATGAAAACTTACCGGGAAGATCCGGAAGTCATTGCAAAAGCACATATCCATGCCATCGAGAAATACGATCTTGATGGAGCTCTCATAGATGTTGATACAGCAACCCTGGCCGGGGCGGTTGGCGTACCGGTCGATTTCCCGGAAAACGACGCTGCCAGGGTGCACGAACCGGCTATCTCATCCCTTGAAATGGTCAGGGATCTGGAACCTGTCGATATTTCAAAAGACACACGAATTCAGATCTGGCTTGAGTCTTGCCGCATCATTAAGCAGCATTATGGTGATGAAAAATATATAAGGGGAAATTGCGATCAGGCTCCCTTTTCTCTGGCCAGCATGATGCGTACCCCTTCAGAATGGATGATGGACTTAATGATGGGAAATGACCTGGTGTTTAAGCTGCTCGATTTCTGCACCGATGCTACCTGTCAGTTTATAGATCTGATGATTCAAACCGGAGTTGACATGGTTTCAAATGGAGACAGCACTGCCGGTCCTGCGATGATTTCACCCGAAATGTATGAAACATTTGCCCTGCCTTACGAGAAGAAAGTTGTTGAACAGGCGCACAAATCAGGAACACCTTACCTGTTGCATATCTGTGGAAATACAGATATTATTTTGGATAAAATGGTCGAAACCGGCGCAGATGCTTTGGAACTGGACTATGAAACCAATATACAATTGGTGTATGATATATGTAAAAAAGAACATGTGACATTTAGTGGAAACATTGATCCTTCCGGAGTAATAGCTTTCGGCACACCCGCGTTGGTTGAAGAAAAAACCAGGGAGATTCTGGCGCTTTTTGAAGATAATCCAAGGCTAATCATGAATGCCGGCTGCGCAATCCCGGCCGAAACACCCTCAGAAAATATTGTAAAACTGGTTGAAACAACACGTAAAACCTAATAACACAAGAATTAATCGCTGTAGGTGAAGTAGGAGGAGTAGGAGAAGTAGGAGGAGTAGGTTATGAATTGACTTCTTCAGTCATATCTTCCCAACCTGGCAACTCCGTATAAATATTATTGCAATAAAGGTTGTTCCTGCCTGCCAATGCAGCATATTTTAGCGAACTGGCCGGACCCTTCCCATCCAATATGGCCGACAGGAAACCTGCAATGGCCGTATCCCCTGCCCCGGTGGCATTTTTTACCTTTGCAGGGTCTGCGGGGTAAGCATGGCGCTGCAGTTCAGAGTGATTCCACTGTTCCTCATCCAGGATATCTCCTAATCGATCATTCACAGAAGAAATATCACCGGTAAACAGGTATACTCCCCTGTGGGCTGCCTTGACCATCAGGATTTTAGTTCCAAATGCAACCATTCTCCTGCCAATATCCATGATCATATTTTCAGGGATCTGGTCAATAATATCAATTTGGCCCGGGCTGGAGTTTAGTTTTGCCAACGCTTCAGGCATCATCATTTGTGCAGCCTCCTCCAGGCTGGGAGCACAAATATCCACCAAGGGCAATACCCGCTGTAATATCCCGCACCAGTCAATCCGGCCAGATTCGCTCTCAGGGTCGGGCAAACTGAAATCAAGCGATGTAACTGCCCCGGCTTTCCTTACTTTTGCAAACATCTCAGCCAACTGGTTTCCCCCGTTACGGTAAAACTGTTTCAGAAGTGGTGGATAACCAAAATGGAACATCCTGCTCCGTGAAACTACTTCATAATTGATGTGACTTGCATCGAAAATCTGATTGCATCCCGTGGACTCCAGAAAAATGCGGTCAATGCCTGGCGGGGCAAGAACAATGCTGAAAGCGGTTCCCTCTTTTTCAGTAACCTGAATGCCTTCCGTAAGCCCGTACCGACTGAGCCATTTGTTTAAGGCATTTCCCATCATATCATCGCTCACCAATCCATTCAAATATACCCTTTTATTAAACTTCTTCAGGGCCATGCCTGTATTTGGCACCACACCACCTGGCATAAAGGAGATACCCTCTATCTCAGTCAGCTGGCCGGGTTTAAATATCGTCGCAATGGCCGATTTCTCATTCTTTCTGAATTCCGGGGTCAGGTCAATACAGGTATATCCTGCTACCACAACATCATATTCCCTTTTGTCGGAACCCATCTAAACTATTTGAATATTTTTCAGAAAGCAGAACTCTTTTAATGTCTGGCTATGGTCTCCGTAAGCGATGATATAGTGCTGACCTGAAATCTTCTGTGTAAAATCATCCATCGAAGCGTCAATGAAAATTTCCAGACTGGGCAACTGGGGTGCGGGATCGTCCCAGCCGGCCTCTTCCCAGGCCTTCAGTTTGCCCTCACCTGTACAAATATGCATGGTATATTCACTTCCTCTATTGGATAACCTGACCAGTGTAAGTCTCCCCGTTTTCATTTGGGAAATGTTTAACAATCCTCCGCTGATACCACCAAAAGCGGCCTCAGTAACTGTCACCTTTCCATCCACAACTTCAGCGGGGACAAAATCGGGGACTCCCATGAGTACACTGTTTGTAAAAAACTCGTAGAATTCAAGGTAGGCAGCGCATTGCCCTGTCAATTGTTTCACAATTAACTGGGTCACTGCACCCATGGCATCATTTTCAGGGATGGAACAGAGGCCTGCTTCATCAGAAAGGAGCATAAAAGTCATGGCAGGGGGCATGTCAAGAAGTTTCTTCATGCCATCCACATCTTTTAATGAGATGGCATCAAAATGATTCTCTTTCGCGATTTTATTGATAGCCAGAAAATAGGAGATGCCCTGCTTCAGGAAATCCTCATCAATTGGTTTCACAAATTCCCAATCCTCTCCTATTTTTTCCAGGATCCTGTCGATCTCATCAGGGTTGGCTTTCTCACTCTCCCTTAGCATCTCAAGCATCTCGAAGAATTCCACTTCTACACCCAGCTTGCGTTTAAGCGAAAGCCCTTCGTAAAGGGTGTTGTATAACTTCATGTCGCGGTACCCCATCATGCCAACCCTGGCCCTTTCCAGTGACTTTGCTCCGGAAGCAGCAAGAACGAAACTCTTTATTGCAGCCAAAGGGGTTGGCTGGCCTATCACATTATAGATGTATTTAAACTTGTATCCCAGATCCTCAAAGACTTTCCTGAGTGCCGTGGTGCCTGCCTGTGGAGCTGCGGTCACAACCTTTCCATTGAGAATATCCCCACATAATCCCCATAATATCATGGGCTTCTCTTTGAATTCATCTGTTATGGAGATGACTGCGGGCGAAGGGATCCAGCCTGCAATACAGATGATCAGTGCATCAAATTCCCTGGTGGCAAGATCTCTTTTTGCCCTTTCAACATCGATATTTTCAGGATCATCGGTGACAGTGTCCGTCGTCACAACTTCAATACCAAGTGATTTTATCTGTTCAAGTGCTTCAACACATTTCGCGTCGATTAAATCTTTGGGGGAGTTTATCTCTCCAAAACCAACAAATGCAACTCTTGCCATCTTTTATTGAGTTTTATAATTCTTACTGTTGTTTACCAGGGCTACAAAAAGTAGATATGCGATACAAATTACCGGTACAATAAAGGCTGTAAGGATGGATAGATGATCTGCAATCAAACCCATTAGAGGGGGGATAAATGCACCTCCGGCAATGGCAGAAACCATTAATCCTGACAGCTCATTTGTGTGTTGGGGCATCCGTTCAATGGAAAGGGAGAAAATAAGTGGAAAGATGTTGGCAAACCCAAGTCCAGCAAGGAATATTCCAATCAGCGTCAGGTAAAATGAACCCATGAAAATAAAAAGCAACCCACTGAGTGCCACCAATCCTGTGATTAGCAGCAATCGCCTGGGAGCTATTATTAACATGATTCTTGATCCCGCTACCCTGCCCAATAAGATCGGAAGGTATAACAGCAGCCAGCTAATCAGGATACCCTTCTTTTCAACGGATATGGAATATTTTTCTTTTAACAGGATAGGCACATGGGAACTCATGGCTATCTCCAGACCACAATAGACAAAAATGCCCAACACCATGATCAACACATATCGGTTGCGGAGGAGCTTGATGCAGGATTTTATGGAAGCGGGGTGGTCACTATCATTTCTCTTCTCCTTAATTGTTACAACATTCATCCATACCGTACCAGCCAGTACAATGGCCAGAAAGCACGGGAACACAATGCTCCAGTCGAAGCCAAACAGGTACAGCATCAAAACCGGCAACAGGAATCCAAGCGATGAACCCACTGAAATAAATGATTGGGCCAGGGTAAGATTTCTTGAGTAGTCTCCCTCCTCTGAAACGTCCCGCATCATTGGATTTCCCGAAACCTGAAGAATGGAAGCGCCTGCCCCCAAAAATAGAATAGCAACGAGGATTCTGTAAAAATGATTTAACGAACCTGAATCAATTACCATGGAACCTCGCAAACCGGAAAAAACCGGGATAAGCAAACCTACCAGGGCAATGGAAAGTCCCAGGTTCATGGTGAATTTCTTTCCCTTTCTATCTTGCAGCACCCCCATAGGAACTGAAAAAAGACCATACATGAGATATCCGAACAAGGGCAATAGTGTGGCCATGGTAGTTGAAATGGAAAAAGATTCCCGGGCCAGACTCACCATGGGACCTGTGGCATCCACCAGTCCCATGGCAGTAAAGATCAAATATAGTGGGATTGCTTTTTTTACCATATCTAAATAATTCTCATTATAGCCTTAAAATTATTCTAAAAGGAACCCTCAGAAAACGACTCCATATTCTTATTATGACACTATATTTACATAATATGGACAGGAAATGATTCCGAAACTTGAAAAAATATCGACAGCTGCAACTTCCTCAATCGCCGTAAAAAGGGAAGTCACTCCCTATATGGATTATCCCTGGCACTACCATCCTGAGTATGAAATCATATTTGTCGAGAAAAGTTATGGCATTCGCCTGATGGGGAGTCACATCGGGAACTTTCATGACAGTGATCTTGTGTTTATCAGCCCAAATGTTCCACATGTATGGAGGAATGACCATGATTTTTACCAGGGTAATAGCGACATGTACGTGGATGTTTATGTCATCCATTTCAGGGAAGATGCATTGGGAAAGGGATTCTTTGAGCTTCCGGAATTTAACGGCATCAGGGAATTGTTTAAGTCAGGGCAGCGGGGGCTACTTGTTAAAGGGCGGGAGCATAAGGAAATATCCGGCTTAATAAAAAAGGTTTTTAAGGCAAAAGGAATTGAGCGTTTGACACTGTTTTTAAAAACCCTTGAAAAGTTTGCAGATGTGCAAACGTATGAACTCTTATCAAGCCCGGGGTATATACAATCCATTAACAGTAGCGACCGGGACAGGATCAATAAAGTGATGGATTACCTGATGCAACACTACAAACGGGATATAGCACTGAAAGAAGCCGCACAACTCATTAACATGAACAAATCCTCATTCTGCAGATATTTCAAATCAAGAACAAAAAAAACGTTTTCACAGTTCCTGAATGAGATCCGGATTGCACATGCCTGCAAATTATTAGCCTTTAATGATATGACAGTTTCACAGATATGTTATGAAACCGGATACAATAACATCTCACATTTCAACAGAAAGTTCAAACAAATCACTGGATCAACCGCCAGAGAGTATGCAAAGAAGTATCTGAACTCTGTTCAAAACGTATGAAATTAAAGAATCGCGGTACCCTTCACTGGTCATACGTTCCATTTATAACCTTTTTTACCGCTTCCAGGTAGCTATATCCATACTTCATGTCTGGTAAAAGGTAGCTCCCTTCAACCCATTCATTCCAGGAAAATACAGTGATTAGTTTAGGTTGTTCGGGGCGGGCATCGCAATACTCTTTGGCTTTTTGGAGAAAAGCAGCAAAACTTTCTGGCGATTTGTTATAACTGGTAATATGCATTTTTTCTTTATGTGGAAACCTTGGGGTATCGTCCCAACCTATTGAAACATTCGGGAAATAGGGAACATTCAATGTTGAATCCAATTTATGCCTTTTTTTAATTGTTTCAACTCCCAATCTTATATAATCTTCATGATGACCCCATCCATATTTTGTCACACTATTCACTCCTAAATATTCAATAATTTCATTGACGCTTTTGCCATCACTTAAATCACTACTAAGCAAACTTGGATTCATCCCACCTCCATCTCTGACTTGAAGATGTAATCCGGGAAAACCTGCTTTTTTTGTCTCTTCTCTGAAATATTCAAGGGCATCTCTTGTTTTGTCAAGGCCACCCAGACCTTTCACAAGATTATTCAGAACAAAAACCTGAAAGACAGGCATATCATCAATTTTGAAATAGTTTGGTTTATTAAAATATCGATCAATTACTCTTTCAACAATTATCTTAAAGTTTTCCAAATCAACTGCGCCATCCCACAGCAAAGATGTATCCTCTTTATACTTGTATACGTTCCAATAATTCCTTCTTACATTATGATTAGCCCACATAATGTAAAATTTCATTTTCTCACTATTTTTTGCTTTCAGAAACCCGTTGTTAATTGAACTTTCTAAAAACGGCTCCCCATCATACCAGTACCAATCAAAAATAAATACATTTATTCCATGATCCGTAGCAGCATCGATCCATTGTTCCATAACCTTTGGGTCATCATCCATCTGGTAGCCCCAAAGAGGAACTTTAGGTTGATAATGGCCTTCAAATCTTGGAGTTCCCTTTTGTATGATCTCCCATTCACCCATTCCTTCGGGCCATAATACTTCACGGCTTCGAGGCTCGTCATGGCACGATGGCCAAATATAAGCTGCTACGTTATATTCCTCAATTTGCACTTCATTTTTTACCTCCTGTGAGCAGGAAATACTCCCGAAGAAAAAAAATGAACCAACCAACCATAACAGGCCCATGTTGATTTTTACTAAAATTTGATTTTTTTTCATATCTGTCTGTTTAACTACTGTGATGTCCGACTAAATTACCGGTCAGGGGAGCCTTTGTTTGAGCAACCGGGCATGAAAATATGATATTGTATCCTGAAGATCGGATTGGTTAATGATATTGATATTTTCCTCCGGATCTTCTACGTGATCATACATCATACTGCCAATGCTATTCCCTTCTTCATCAAACCATTCAGAATACAAGTATCGTTTTGTTATTACTGATTCGCCTTTGTGAAAACGGGAATAGACGGCATTTTCCCGGAGTATACCGGGATCATTCAAAAGCGGGACAAAGCTTTTCCCATGAAGTTGTTCGGGCAATGACAGACCTGCCAATTCACAGAGAGAAGGGAAAATATCAATAAACTCAACAAGCTCCTCTGTTTTTAAATGTCCCTCAAAGCCCGGGACTCTTATAATTAAAGGTGCATTTAAAGAGGTTTTAAAATTGGAATGCTTACACCATAAAGCATGTTCTCCCAGCTGCCATCCGTGATCGCCCCATAAAATCACAATGGTATTTTCCGCCATTCCCAGTTCTTCCAGGGCATCCAGTACTTTACCAATTTGTGCATCAACATAGCTGACAGATGCATAGTAGCCACGGATCAGCTCGTGCGCCATCTCATCGGGAACAGCTCCCTTCGCCGGAACTCCATAATAGGCACGAAGCTCGCCAAAGTTAGGCATTGCAATATCGGGCGTATTTTCGGGACGATAATAATTGGATGGTAAATGAATTGATTCTTCAGGGTATAAATCCCAGTATTTTTTGGGGGCATTAAACGGTAGATGAGGTCTTAAAAAGCCGGTTGCCAAAAAGAAAGGTTTACCCTGTCTTTTTAATTGTTGCAGCTTTTCAATAGCCCGCAATGCTATTTTCCCGTCATGATATGACCCATCATCAACATCTGCTGCCTCGTAAGGGTTAGCTCTTTCACCTTCGGAGGCATTGGTCATAATCCTGTTGTTTTCTTCTGAAAGATAATCCAGGTAACCTGTTTCCTGCACCGGACTCCAGGGTTCTTCTGACCAGCTTTCAGGCATATCATCAATATGATGAAAAACTTTACCCAGTGACAGTGTATGGTATCCATTATTTTGAAAATATTCAGGCAGGCTAATTGCATCGGGTGCATCATCCTGTGCATAGGTATGCCAGGTAACAAATCTATTCATTGTCGGTCGGATCCCTGTTAACAGACTTGCTCTGGAAGCCCCGCATACCGGAACATTACAATAAGCATTGATAAAGGTTAATCCTTCTGCAGCCAGGTTGTCAATATTGGGAGATTTAATCTGAAGTTTTCCGTAACAGCCCAGTTCAGGACGAAGATCATCCACTGCAATGAACAAAATATTGGGTTTCTCTGGTTTCTTTTTTTGCACTGTATGACAGTTTATCATCATCAATGCAAACAAAAAAAATATCAGGAAATGTAATTTTCTCATCCGTCTTTAATAATTTTCATCGTAAAATAATTCATCGATCAGATCTACGGTTCTATCCACCAATATCTTTCCTCCTTCAGGGCCTACCGGACAACTTGCTGGTACGGCACTGTACCCACCTCCTTCAACAGCCTCTTCTGTAGGAATGTAATGTCCGGTCCCTGGTCCGACAAGTTGTAACGTAAAAGTCTGCAGGGCCTTACTGCGTGCCTGCATGCGAATTCCATAGTCAGTGAAAAGCTCAAATGGATTGGTGCATATTACGATCTCTCCTATGCGCAATACATGTACCTCTGTTTCCAGCATGGGATGAGGGTCTTCCAGTTGCATCTCGTAGCGACTGACAACACCGGCATTCCAGGACATGCGTGCCTGAACCTTTTCAGCTGCATCAGGGTCCGCCTCTATCATGGCTGCATACTTATCACGTTCTGCTGTGGCAGAAAGATATTCTCTTTCTGATATTTCGAATTCTGGTAAATAGAATGTCTCGACCCTATGGGTTAACTGCACATCGGTTTGCCGTTCGTCCTTTACTGTTTCGTATGTCTCTTCAACAGCCAGAACAATGCGCCTTGCTATCTCTTCCTCACGGGTTAAATTACGTAGTTTTCTCATCCGCTCTTCAGCTGATTTGCGGTAAATAACATGTGGTGACTGGTCGCCCGCAACACCTATCCACCCGACGACACACAACTCATTGCCAAACTTTTGTTTTAGCTTTTGTCTCACAGGGTGCCAGTAGTCAGCATTCACAGCCCGCCGGCCCTCAACCTCCTGAGCAGGACAGGGCACATCAATGGCCATGGCAATGATTTTGTCATGTTTGTCCCAGAAGAACAGCATATTGACATCATCTTCTGCCATACCTTCCAGGCTCATAAAATCAGGAGAATTGGCATTTCCATACATTTGGGCAGTTCCGTTTAAAAAAGGACCCGGGTCGCCAGACCTCGCAGAAAAAACCAATCTGCGATTATGGGCAACGGATGCATGTCCCAAACCCCATGTAACACTTCCGGGTGCACGGGTTTTCCATGCCTTAACAATAGCCTCTGTTACCTGTTGAATAAAGAATGCCTGGTAAGCTTCAACCTGCAATATTCCCTCTTTTGGGATCGGGAATTGCATTTTAGCGTCATTCACCAACACTGGTGATGTATGGGTGTGTGTTGCATTCAGGAAGATTTTTGTCACATCCAGGTCCGGCAACTGTTTTTTTACTTCACTGCGAATCTTCTGAACATAAAGGGTAGGAATAACTACTACATCGCAGGATACAGTGATGGCCATATCCAGTGAATAATTCTCATCCCTTGACTCCAGGGCCACCACGTTGGCTGTCAAAGGTGTTTCTATTGTATCTGCGATTCGCAGATAAAACTGCCCCATCAGGGCTACAGGTAACGTAGGAGTTATGTCGGTTTCTGCAGTACCTATCAGCAATTCGGCAGCTTGTAATTTCGTTGTCAAACATAGCGTGGTAAAAAAAAGTAAAAAAACAAGTTTCTTAAATACCGGGATAGATTTTGTTATAATATACATCATGCGTATGCTTTTAAAATGGTTAATACTCAGTAAGAAAATTATTCCATGGTTAATGGTTTCGGATCCTTAACATACAATGCAGATCGTACTTTCTCACCTTTGTGTTGTGGATCGCCAAGTTCTTTACGAATCTTCTCAGCATGCTGCAGCAACCTATTGACCACTTCCGGATACTGCTCACTAACATTATGCTCCTCTTTTATATCTTCAGTCAAATCAATTAATTTCAGCTGACTGCTACCATAATATTTATACTTATCTCCACCATCATATTTGTTATCTAAAGGTAAATGAAGTTTCCATTTACCTTCTCTCACCGCTTGTAATTGATCCATAAAATAATAACTAAAAAACTCATGAGGAGATTTGGCGTTTTTCTCCCCGGAAATCAGGGGCCAGATATTTTTACCATCTATAATTCGATCCCGGGGAGTTTGTGCCCCGGCAAGAAAAGCAAAAGTGGGGAGCCAATCCATCATCGTGCAAAGTTCATCATTTGAAATGCCTGCGGGGATTGTGCCCGGCCATTGAACAACACAGGGGACACGCATACCCCCTTCCATAGTAGAATATCCAGCTCCTGAAAATGGTTCATTGCTGCCCCTTCCACTGCTACCAGCACGCCCTTTTGGCGATCCATTGTCAGAGGTGAAGACTACCATGGTTCTCTTCTCAATGCCCAATTCCATGATTGTATTTATTATCTGTCCTACCGACCAATCTATCTCCTCGATAGCGTCGCCATATGTACTGTTGGCTGATTTGCCAAGAAAATCATCATTCACCACCGGGACTTTTCTGCTACCAGGCAGATTATGTGGAAAATACAAAAAGAATGGATTATTTTCATTTTCAGTTATAAAACGGATAGCTTCCTTTACGTATCTTTTGGTAGTAGTTGTTAAATCAACCGGGGCTTCAATGACTTTGTTATTTTGCACCAATGGTAAATCCGGCCAGGATGGGTTGTGTGAGGGAACCATGTCTTCACTATAGGGAATCCCATAAAAATAATCAAATCCATAATGAAAAGGCAGAAATTCAGGTTGATCTCCCAGATGCCATTTGCCTATGCAGGCAGTCGCATAACCATGATCTTTAAGCAGCCTGGCAATGGTAATTTCTTCAGGATTCAATCCTTGCGCAGAAAGAGGGTATAACACCCACCCTCCATTTTCGTTCAGATGCATATCAACCCTTTGGGCATAGCATCCAGTCAGTAAGCTGGCACGTGAAGGAGTACATACGCCAGATGAGGAATACAATGTGGTCAAAGATATTCCTTCCTTTGCCATTTTATCAATATGTGGTGTCTTATGAAGTTTTGAACCAAAACAACCAATATCACCATAACCCAGATTATCCGCGTAGATAAAAATAAAATTGGGTTTTTCAGGCTCTTTATTGGTGGTATTACAGGAAATTTGAAAAGCGCCCAATAAGAATAACCCGATCAAACCTATAACTCGTTTTTTAAACATTACATAATTATTTAAAAACTTTGTATCAAATAATAGATGGACTGAAACTCATTCCCTATCTCAAACCGGAAAACTCCATCTTTATATTCTGACGGCATGTAACCAGTTATGATTCCCTGGGGATTGATTGACATCACACGCAGATCCTTCTCATCTGTCTCAATCTCTATGGTGGCTTCGATGATCTCTGCCTGGATCGGGCCGTGACCAACATCCAAAATCTGCGAATGCTCATCGTTATACTTCATGTTGGTGTTTTCAGCCCTGCCTACCGCTGTCAGAAGCATATTCGTTGATCTGCTGATGGGTTCATCTGTTAAAGTACTTATTGCAACCGTTGCAAAATCAGTCTTCACATCAATCTTTAAATCGGTTAACTCCAGGTTCCCTTCCTTACCCACAAAGCCATAAACTGCTTTTGTGTTTGGGGAATCTATCCAGCCAATTTGCTTCGCTAAGTTCCTGTAGAGCTCCCTTGTATCAGAAAGTACCTCCACCTCATCCGACCCAATATATGTTTCATCACTACTGATTACAATGTCTCCCTTAGCGGTAGATCCGGGCAATACAGTTTCAACCCTGTGTTTTTCTGCAATCAGCTCCCAGGAGGACCTGGAACGCGTATGGATATTTACCGGTTTTACATTCATCGTTTTTTCGGCAGGCTTTATATCACCTCTCCTGAGAATAAGTGCTGCATGATAAAACAAACCAAACTTTGCAGGGTCATTGAAAGTATCAAAACTCCCTCCCCTGTAATAGACACCATTCATGGCATCAGCAGTAATAGGCTTGGCTATCATATCAATATCTTCATCCAACGTATATCTGTAAGTATGTATGGCAAATCCTCCCCAACCCTGCATCGCACCTACAGCTGCCAGTAAAACAGAACTTTCCGCCCTCCATTCGTTGGGCCAGACATTATCCCATTCTGAGACAAAGAAAGGTTTATCCTGTACCCTGTAGTAAGCCAGAGCAGGAATCATATTATTCCTGCTGCCTGTCATTGGATCATTCATAAACCGTTTGCTGCCATCATGCCACAATCCGAAATCGTAGAAGTAAGCATGGGAATCGGTAAAATCACCTTCCATCTGGGCAGTTAAATGTGCTGTATTCCTGGTCCAGTTGGTTCCGGCTATTGGGATTCTAACTCCTATTTCCCGCATATGCTGCATCATTTCTATATAGTACGCTTTGGTAATATCCACAAAAAAGAGCTGGATATTTTTATCTGCACGATCAAACTTCACCTTCTCCGTACCTGGCTTTATTTTTTTCTCTGCTGCCCATTGCCTGTAAAGTACTTCCAGTTCTGTCCTATACGGCTCCAGCGTTACACTCTGTGAAAACAGGTCGTTCTCATTGGTTACCTCAACGAGTACGATTACCGGATCATCCTTATATGCCAGCTTCGTATATGGATTCATATGTGTCCATATATCATGATTGAACTTCTTCTGCAATTCGATCAATCTCCTGTTAAAGGTGCTGTATGGTTTTGCCGCATCTTTTAGCTGATCGGCCGCTTCAACCCCGTCTCCTTTTTTAAAGCGCCTGTAAGTCAACAGGTCCATATAAACATAGATACCCTCCTGCTTCAGACAATGAATCAGGTAATCAAGCCTGTCCATGCTCTCTGGGTCAAGCGTCAATGTGTTTGGTTTATTTTCTCCTCTGGTAAACTGAAAAATATTGGGAGTAGACCATTCTCCATCCAATTGATGAAACCTAACCATATTCACTCCAATTTTGGCCAAACGCCTGGCCACCGTTTCACTATGATCATGCGATGGAAAGCAT
>SDBT01011523.1_pt1 | contig 14222 bp, 12 predicted proteins | sample 2277101 | NCBI WGS metagenome assembly SDBT01 (sample SAMN10404973, study PRJNA504765) | marine sediment metagenome | isolation source: marine sediment core GS10_PC15, 103 cmbsf | place: Arctic Ocean: Southern Knipovich Ridge | collected 2010 | reverse complement strand
CTTACTTTTGTAAAATTCTCTTGTAAATTTAAAAAATCAAACTCTTTACCAAAGATTTCATGTATTCCTTCAATCACTCTTTGTTTTTCTGTTAAAGAATATAGACTAGGGATTTTATTTTTAGGTTTTGGGGATAGTTTGTTTAATTCTGCTTTTGCTATTTTACGTAAGCCTTTTTGTTCTTCTAAAGTATGTGCAATGCCAAAATATTTAATAGTTTTAGCTTTTACTTTCTTCCCTTCTCTTACAGAGTGATTGATCATAAAAGCGATCCTATTTCTAGGTAATTTTTTTCTAATATAAACATGATAAACAGAATCAAAAAATGTCTACATTAATTGCAATATTTACTACACTACTTTTTATTAATATTTCATCATTTAGTTTTTACCAGATCCTCTCCTCCAGTAATAGTACCGAAGTCAGGAAATATCATGCTTTATAACATAGAAAATTCAAATATTTACTTTAACTTATTTTTTTCAATTACTTAAATTCTCTTTGAAAATTTTTAAAGTTCCCCTTTGTATCATTATGATCTCCAATAATAGCAAACACAGCTTTGATAGCATCTTTATATGTTTTTCTATCCAAACCCGATATATCAGTTGTTTCATTTAAAACTTCGTTAAAAAGTCTCGCTACAACTTTAGGATCATTATTAAAGGCTCCACATCCAAATGCACTTAAAACTATTGCATCATGTCCTGATAAAATAGCTGTTTTTAGTATATTTCTGATTTTTTGTTTAACGTTAAATTTATATTGAGACGAGTTTTTGTCAGCCCAATCACTACCTCTAGGGTTTAAGCTTCCCCCTCGAGTGTGTTCATGCCTTGGATTTAAATCATATGCAGCTGAGGATAAAACATCTATAAAATCTTTTTCTCTTTTTCCTAAAAGATTATATTTATTATCTCTTAATACCTGAACATTTCTAGATGCAATACAACCAAACTCCGGTATATTATACTCAGTTCCATATCTAAATTGCATAACAGAGCGGTCCTGAAAAGCTCTATTTGGTTGCGTCACCGTTCCTAAAGCAGCATATAATGTAGTTCTACGACAAATGTCCTCTTCTTGGGCTCTAGCCCCATCTTCATATCCCCCGCCCCTGTGAGTTTGATTTGCCATATTTAATAGAATTGGATTAAATCCTTTAGCTTTTAAATCTAAAGTTACATCCAAACAATCTTCATTTATGACTTCTATTTTAGTATCTTTTGGAGTTAAAATTTTGCCTCGTATTCTGGCATAATCCTTTCCGTTTCCTTTTTGCACATTTGGATCAATTAACAAAGTATCCTTTTCTTTTGGCGCTTCAACTGATAAGCCTCCGAATTCAGAAGCATATCCTCCAGCCAACATTATAGCTACATTGGCTCGAAAAATTGCTATATTTCTTGCTTTGGTTTCACTAAATGATAATTCAGGTGCGACAGGAGTATATGATGATGATGATGATGATGATGATGAGGATGATGAGGATGATGAGGATGGTGGGAATGATGACACTCTAGAGTCTAGAGGTGCAGGGGCTTCTTCTTTTGATTCTTTTTGTGGGGTGATGCAGTCCTGTATTATTTTATGAAGTCCATATGCTGCAAGAGGGGTGAATGCGCCAGGTAACCCAAAAAAGGCATATCCTACTACAGCAGCAGATACAGCAGCTGATGCAACAAAAATTGGTCGAATTGGTTGTGACATGAAAAACTCCTTTATTTAAGGTTATAAGTTTATTATTAATTATATATTTTAGCATTTTGTTTATATAAAATCCAATATAAAAAAAATATTATATAAAAAAAAATATTATTAAAACAATTACTATTAACAAAAAATTACTTTAGCATAACAAGCTGATTATCAAAGACTTTTCTGCATTAAAACCTTATCGTAATATTTTCCATTTAGATCTTTCAAAAACTTTTTATGCACCCCATACTTCTCAAACCCTAACCTTTCATATAGTCTAATAGCTGGATTGCCAACATATACCTCTAGATGTAACATCTCCAATTTAAACCGCTCTTTAGCAAGTTTAAACAGTTCTTTTAAAAAAGAAGATCCAATACCCAGTCCTCTATATTCCTTATCAACGATTATCGCAAATAAAGCTGTATGCGAGATTTTCTTTAAGGAGTTCAAATATAGCAAAGCATTGCCACAAACCTTGCCATCATATACCGATGTTAAAACTGCCTTATAAGACATGAAGCTCATCCAAACTCTAACAGAGTCTTCTATCTCAAATTTGTTACACATCGGAAACCATTTTAATATTTCAGGATCTGATAGCCATTTTATTAAATATTTAGCATCTGATTTTTCTGCAAATCTGATCTTTAACTTATCTATTTCAACCATAAATCAAACATTACCTTAGTTTTATATTGATTATTGTCTTTTATGTATTTTTCTTGGGTAGCGAATTTTTCGAACTTAAAATTCTCTAAAAGAGAGATAATTTCGCATCCTTCAATAACTTCAGCAAATATTGTCTCTAATTTAAATTGATTTTTAGCTAGATGAATTAAGTTTTTGAGCATATCAGAGCCAATGCCTTTTTTTCGAAAATCTTTATCTACTATTAGATAAAACATAGCTTCGTGAATAAGCTTTCTATAAGGCATTAAAAATAGCGTTCCTATAGCAACCACTTGGTTATTTAATACTCCTGTTAGAGAAGCTTTAAGCTTCGAAAATCCTATCCAGTTTCTAGAGCTCTCTTCTACTTCTTTTTTTGTAGAAAACATAAACCACTCATTGTTCTCTTTTTGATTTAACCATTTAAATAAATGATCATAATCTGACATCTGAGAATATCTAATATCTAACTCTTCCATATCAAGAAAATTCCTTAAGGTACGCTTCTACAAATATATCTATATCTCCATCTAAAACGCCAGCAGCATTCGACGTTTCTACTTTTGTTCTAGCATCTTTAACTAGAGTATAGGGCTGAAACACATAACTTCTAATTTGAGAACCCCACTCTATTTTCTTTTTCTCTCCACCTATTTTACTAATTTTTTCTTCTCTTTCGAAGATCTGTTTTTCATATAGCTTAGATTTTAACATCTCTAAACAGGTTTGTTTGTTTTGAACTTGAGATCTTTCACTTTGGCAAGAAACAACTATCTTAGTTGGGATATGGGTTACCCTAACAGCAGAATCTGTAACATTTATGTGCTGACCTCCGGCTCCTGATGCCCTAAATGTATCTACTCTTATATCTTGGGGTCTTATCTCTATTTCAATATCTTCAGCAAGTATCGGGGAAACATCAACAGATGCAAAACTAGTATGCCTTCTTTTAGCTGCATCAAATGGTGATATTCTAACGAGTCTATGAACTCCTTTTTCAGATTTGCAATATCCATAGGCAAATTCTTTTTCAAACTTATAAGTAATGCTTTTTATGCCGGCAACATCTCCGTCTACTTTATCTATTATAGACACTTTAAATCCTTTTTTATTAGCGTATCTTTCATACATTCGAGATAGCATGAGAGCCCAATCACAAGACTCTGTTCCTCCTGCACCTGCATTAATAGATAAAAAACAACTAGAAGGATCTAACTCGTGAGATAACATTTTTTTCACTTCCAGATCAGATAGTTTTTTTTCAAGGTTTTCTATCTCCAACCCAATATCGCTCATTAAGCTTTCATCTTTTGCTTTTTTAGCTTCAATAAAGAACTCTTTTAAATCCTTAAAATTTTTTGATATCTCATTAAAAGGAATAGTCCAAGATTTTAAAATATTTAATTCATTAATAGTTTTTTTAGCTTCTTTTTGATCATCCCAAAATGTCGGAGTCAACATTTTTTTTTCTAATTCATCTATCTTTTTTTCTTTTGAAGCAACGTCAAAGATACCTCCACATTTCTTCAATTCTACTTTGAATAATCTCTAGCTTCTCATCAACATTATATATCATTATATTCTCCAATATATCACTAAATATCTAATTATACTACTTGTGAAAAATAAAAAATAGCAAAAAAAAAAATGAAAAAATTTATTTTTTTTATAAAAAACCGGATCTTCTCTTTACATAAATCTCCCGCAAGTTATAATATTTGGAAATTATTAAAGAATTATATAACTTTTTGGAGGTAATTAATGTCAGTAAAAGCAATCACAACATCTGCAACAGATGTCGGAAGTAGAATTTTAAATGCAACAACTAGCACTGTTAAATGGGGTGCTCATAAAGTGGGTAACATTGGAGGATTCTTAAAAGATAAAGCTTCTGTTGTTATGAGTTTTATTATGGGATTTTTCAAAAACATCCCTCAATATTTCTCTTCAGCAAGAACACATGTAGGTGCTTTTGCTCAATTCATCAGAGACAACAAAGCTAATTCTGCAGGAATAGCAGGTTTTGCAATTGCAGTTACATCGCTCGTTGCTCTTGCAATTTTCAAATATTCTAAAGAAGTTTAATAAAATTTTCATGGCAGTAAGTTTTTTCCTTGCTGCCCATCTTATTTTTTATAAGAAAACAACCCTCAAAATACCTTTTAAGCTATATTTAGTTTTTTTTTAGCTAGAGCGTAAAAAAAAAATAAACAAAAAAAAATACGATTTCTTTTGACTATAAATTACCTATAGAGATAAAAAAGATTTTATTGGAGAATAAATTTTAGTAAACTTAAGTTTTAAAGGAGAAAAAACTATGGCTAAAAAAACTGTGACTAAAAAAACTGTGACTAAAAAAAAGGCACCATCAAAATTTATGGCACCCTTAAAAGTAAGTAAAGACTTAGAGGTAGTTGTTGGGAAAGGACCAATGCCAAGAACAGAAGTAACAAAAAAGTTATGGGTTTATATTAAAAGAAAAAAACTGCAAGACGATGAAAATAGAAGAAACATTAACCCAGATGCTGCTCTAGCAAAAGTTTTTGGATCAAAAAAATCTATTAACATGTTCAAAATGACGAAATTAATATCTAAGCACTTATCATAATTTTTTTTAAATTTGCCCAAAGACTAAATATCTTTGGGCTTTTTATATGCCTCTTTAAATATTCTTGATATTTTTGCTTAAAACTCTTCAAAGAAAAAACCTCATTTTTGTTATACTTCTCAATTAACATATAGTAAACTAAAACCATTAAAAAAAATAATTTACGAATGAAAGAATATAAAAACAAAATGAAAATATCTTACGATGGCACGAATTATTTTGGTTGGCAAATCCAAAAAAATAAATTAACTATTCAAGAAGCTATTCAAAAAAATCTTTCTAAAATTTTAGGAGAAGACATTAAAATTATAGCAGCTGGAAGAACCGATGCAAAAGTGCATGCTTTAGAACAAGTAGCTCATTTCAGCTACACAAAAAAGTTAGATTTAAAAAAAGTAATATTTTCTTTAAATTCCCTGCTTCCTCTTGATATTCGAATAAAAAATATAACTCAGGTAGATACAAATTTCCATGCAAGATTTTCAGCTAAATCAAAAATCTACAGCTACCATATTTTTGTAGGAAATATTGAAGATCCTTTTTCAAGAATGTATTCATATAAACCAAATTATAAATTTGATCTGGATCTTTTAAAAAAAGCGAGCAAACGTTTTTTAGGAACTCACAATTTTTCATCTTTCGCTAATAAACAATATACAGGATCAGCTGCTAATAATCCGATAAAAACAATCAAGAGAATAGATATTAAAAAGAGAAAAAACGAAATAATTTTAGAGTTTGAAGCAGATGGCTTTTTATATAAAATGGTTAGAAATATCGTAGGCACTCTTTTAGATGTCGCAAATGAAAAATTACCAATAGAGATGATTGAAAAAATAATAAAAGCCAAAGATAGAAAAAAAGCATCGAAGCCAGCTGAGCCTCAAGGCCTATTTCTAGTAAAAGTTCTTTACTAAAAAAAAAATCTATCAAAAAACAAGGCTTTGGGGAAGCGATCTATTTTCATTCAGCAAGAAATTCTTTGAGATGTCTAATCACTGTTGGAGAGTAACAAATCCAGCTATGCGAAGCTTTAACATCGATCTGCTTATATATACCATCCAGTTTTGTCTCTGAAACAGCTACTTTGCCGTCATTCTTCTCATTAATCCACGGGCTGATACCCAAAGTACCAACTATTTGCAAAACGCTCATATCAGGGGAAAAAACACCTAAATCATCAAAATCCTTTTTTTCCATCAGCTCAGAGCCCGCTTTGTTTTTAAAAAACAATCTCGCAAGCCTTGATGACGAAAGTTTTTGAGCTACTACAGATCCCTTATTTGGAGCTGCTATTAAAATAGCTTTTCCCATTTTAGCCTCGATTGGACACTCTCTATGATTAATTGCACTTCTTAAAACAAGCCCTCCCATAGAATGAGTTACAAAATTTATTGGCTCATTGGGCTTTTTTTTAGCTATTTCGATTAGCTCTTTTACTAGATCTTGGGCATGTTCATTTATATATTTATCCCTACTTTTGTATCTCCAATTATAAACTTCAAAATTCTCTTTTTTTAAGCTTTTTTCAATAAAATACATATTTAGTTTAGTTCTAAAAAAACCATGCACACAAACAAGTGTTTGTTTTTTTAGATTTTCATCTTGTGCTTTCATCACATCTGCTTTTGATTTTATAGGCTTTATTTGGAGTATAACCAAAAATAATAATAAAAATTTCAAAAATCTCATAATTCCATTTTTTTTAATTTAAAACATATCCACTATATCAAAATATCTGGTATTTCTTCAAAAGATTGAAAATGCAGAACATCGTTTGTAATTATACTATCAGTTTTAGGATCTAAAAGAGGTCCTATCAATACACTTTGGGCTGGAGTTTGCTCCAACGCTTTAATTCCGCGAAGAGAATCTTCAAATCCGATTATTCTATCTCCTTTTTTTCCAAAAAGAGTAATTGCTTTTAAATAACCGTCTGGATAAGGTTTTGGTTTTTCATAATCTTCTCTTGTTATCCAGTGATTAATACTTTTTAAAAGGGGCTGCTTTGCTATAATCATATCTGCCATGGGTTTAGAAGAGTTTGTAACAACACATCTTTTAATATCTTGTTTTTCAATCTCATAGAGTAGTTTTTCAACCCCGGGCATTAGATCTATTTTAGAGGATTTTAAAAGATCGATATAAATTGCGTTCTTTTCTTTTCTTAATACATCCCAATTTGGCTCTTTTTCAAAGAGATCTGAGAAAAATGCATATATCCCATCTTTTAAACTCTTATCATCAAAATGTGCTACTGCGCAGAACTTCAAAAAAGACCAATCTAAATTAAATCCTCTTTTTCTTAACATATCAATATATGCTTGATAGTGAATATTTTCTGTATTTACTAAAAGTCCATCTAAATCAAATAAAAAAAGCTGAAAATCATTAACCCACTTCATTTAACCTCTGAAAAATAATATATATATAATAACTATTAGATAATGTTACGCCTCCTTTTAAAAGAAATCAAACAAATCTTCGATAGCAAATTCCTCCAATATAATTTTAAAATAGCTAATTTATTTTTTCATAAATAAAAAAGTATTATATAAAGAAATTATGAGAAGAAAAAATCATTTAGACATAAATTATCTGTATTTTGGGGTTTTCTTAATTATAGGTATAATCATATCAACTCTAGGAGTTTTGGATGTTAAAAACAGCTCTAACCACTCAAAAGCCTTTTTTCTAGTATATGCTTATGGACAAACCATTTTAGAGATAGCATCTTTTGCTTTTCTTTCAGTAATTATAAAAAAATATATGCCAAAAATGGTTTTTACTATTTTTATCGCTTTTACATTTATTTTTTTTATATCTCATATCATCGATTTAGTGCTTTTAAAAATTATGGATATGACAGTTTGGGATGGAGTTTCAATTGCTTTAGATGAAAACTTAGAAAATTTTATTGAAATGCTACATACTACTGGTATCCCTTTTTATGCTTGGATAATTTTTGGCATTTTAATGCTCTCGCTTCCCTTTTTAGGAATTTTTATCTACAAAATCACAGACATTTTTTCTAAAAAAAGAAAACTCCCTCTTTATCATAAACATTTTATTCAGATATTTTTATGTGTACCTTTGGCTTTATTTATCTGGGACTTTAAAGCATCTAAATCAATTGGCGCTAATATTTATGATTCAAATTCTAGAGCTCTTCCTTGGAAACTTACCTTTATACAACCAGATATCTTAAAAACTAAAACTAAACTAGCTTTAAAAAAACCCAAAAATGAAAAAGATAAATTAGCTTTAATCGATAAAAAAAATTTAGAAATAACTAAAAAACCAAACATCTTTATTTTTGTTATTGAGAGTTTGAGAAGCGATTATATTACATCCGAGACAGCTCCTAACATGACCACCTTCAAAAATGAAAATGTCAGTTTTAAAAGATCACTTGCTAACGCTAATGGGACTCACAAATCTTGGTTTTCTTTTTTTTATTCTGAAAGCCCATTTCTTTGGAAAGATTACCAAAATAGAAATTGGCAATCCGGTTCTACAAGTTTATATATCTTGAAGAAAATGGGATATAAAATTAAAGTTTTTTCAGCGCCTGAGCTTAAATATTACTCAATGAGAGAAGCTCTTTTTGGTAAAGATGAGTATCTTTTAGATACTCTTAAACTCTTTCCTCACTACTCTCCTATTGAAGCTTGTGACTCTGATAAGATGGTAATGAAACATATGAAAAACTCTTTAGAAGATAATTCAAATGTTTACATTGCTTTTTTAGATTCTACTCATTTTTTATATAGCTGGCCAAAAGATTTTGAGACTAAATTCACACCTGTATCTGAGATAGACACATTGAATGTCTACGCTTCTAAAGACAACATAGACCTTTTAAAAAATAGATATAAAAATTCAATATACTTTATTGATTTTTTAATCGGTAAATTCATCGATACTTTAAAAGAAAAAAATCTATTTGATGATTCAATAATAGTAGTTACAGGAGATCATGGAGAAGAGTTTTATGAAGAGGGCCATCTTTTTCATGCATCTCACCTATCTAATCAGCAAACAAATGTTCCAATCTATTTTAAGTTTGGTAAAAACATAAGAGATATCCCTAAAAGGGATCTAGTGTGTCATATGGATGTTTTCCCGAGTATCTTTGATTATCTTTTTGGTAAAAACCTGTTTAATGACTCTTTGAATGGCTCTTCAATATTTGAGGAAAGTAATTTTCCTTTTGTCATAACAGCAAGATATAACGCATCTAGAGCTCCATCTGAGTTTTTTATTCATAATAAAAACGAAAAGTTAACCCTTCGTTTTACAAAGAAAAAAAAGATCTTTAGAAAACAATATTTAGAGATTATATCTTTAAAAGATTTTGAAGATAATGAAATAGATATCTCACAGAATAAAAAATCTGCAAAAGTATTAGAAAAAGCTCTTAAAAAGTATTTTAATAAATAATTTATTTATCAAAACTTTTAAGATAACTATCTATTTCAGCAACTGGCTTGTCTTTTATTTTATCTAACGAATTTATAACATTAGAGATGGAATTTGTCCCCATCTTTGAAAAAATTTGGTTTTGATCTCTATCAAAAACAATTATCGTCGGCATAGATCTTATCTGATATTTCGAAGAAAGATCTCTTAGCTTATCAACGTTAACTTTTAAGATTTTAACTTTGCCTGATAAACTTTTAGCCCCACTCTCTAAAAGAGGTGCTATTCTTTGACATGGCCTACACCAAGATGCATAAAAATCAACAATAACCGGCATATCACTAGATCTAAGCTCTTTTTCAAACTCTTTTAAAGATGTAATTTCTACGACCCTTGATGAAAATACTTCAGAAGAATCCGATGCTAATTTTACACTATTTTGTATACCTTGATTAGAATTTTCTTCTAAATATTTTTGACAAGAAATAGCAGCTTTTGCTCCATCCCCTGCTGCTGTTATCGCTTGTTTATATATGGGATCGATAATATCCCCTATCGCATAAACTCCATCTACAGAAGTTGAAAGACCATCAAAAACTTTAATGTATCCAGAGTTATCTAATTTTATTTTACTTTGAAAAACTTTACTATTAGGAGTTGATCCTATTGCTAAAAACAGCCCATCTATTGCCATTTTGTATGATTTTTTGTTCTTAGAATCTAATACATCTACAGATTTAACATTTGTATCATCCCCGTTAATTGCCGTAACATTTGTATTATATATAATTTTTATGTTTTTTCTTTGTTCTAGAGCTTTAATCTTTTCTTTATCTTTTGCTCTCATTTTATCTTTTCTAACAATAATATAAACTTCTTTAGCTAGATTAGATAAATAATTTGCTTCTACTACAGCAGCATCGCCACCACCCACTATCGCAACTTTTTTATCTTTATAAAATGATCCATCACAAATTGCGCAATTAGAAACGCCTCTTCCCCAATAATCTTTTTCACCTTTAACATTTAAATAATTTGACGATGTTCCCATAGCAATAATACAAGAAGATGTTTTTATTTTTTGAGTTTTATTTGAATATAGATCTTTTAGAGTTATACTAATCGGCTTTTTAGAAAAATCAACATCTATAACTTCATTTGATAAAATTGTGCAGCCATTTTTTATAGCTTGATCTTTTATTTTATTAACCAAATCATTTCCTGTTATCTGAATTTCTCCCGGCCAATTTTCTACAGAATGTGATTGGGTAATGAGACCGCCCGGCAAGTCTCCTTCAATAATAAGAGGTGTATAACCTGCTCTTGAAAGATATATTCCAGAAGTTAGAGCACCAATGCCTCCACCTAAAATTACTACGTTATATTCATTTTCTTGAATAATCTCATGTTTTTTAATCTCTTTTGTAGAAGCAAAAGAGGTTATTGAAAACATCAATGTAATAGCTGTTATAATTTTTATTATCTTCTTTTTCATATGATGGACCTGCTTTTTCATATAATAGACCCCTATATTTATCTGGATTTAAACTTATTGTATCATAAAAAGCAGCTTGTTTAAACAAAAAAAATGGGTTATCATATGAGCAAAAAAAAGAAGATGTTAAAAATTTTGTTAAAAAAAATAAAAGATTTTACACTAAAATTTTTAGAAAAACCTATATATATAAACTATATTTTCTTTTCATTTTTTTTATTTATCATTACTTTTTGTTCTACCTATCAAACATCCTTTTTATTTGCCTTTTATTCACTTCTACAAGCTTTAGCCCTTCTTATAGGGTGTATTTTCATTTTAAATAAAATTAAGTCTAGCTTCTTTAAAAAGTTTTTTATCGGTATGAGTTTTTTTGTTCTCCTCGCCTACATAGTAAATTTCATTTTAATAGGTTTGATAAATCAATCTCTGTTTTTTGGATTAAATATATTTTTATCAGGTGGTTTTGGAAATTTATTTGTGACTATCAGGGCTATTAATTTAAATTTAACTATGTACCTTGTAATAATTCTTGCTATCATAACACTGCCAATATTTGGTATATTTTTATATTATTTAACTAATAAACTTTGTTTGAAAAAAACTCTTTTCTTGAAAAAAAAGCATCTTTTTTCAGTTTTTATTTCAACAATAGTCTTGCTTTTTTTAATAGACGTAAGCTTAAAATTTAAAAATATCGATTGCATTTCTAAAAATCAAAAAAGATTACCTCTCGGTTTTACATTCGTATCACCTACAAAAAAACTAATAAATTTCAACTCCGCCCTAAAACCTATTAGAGATGAGAAAAAAATTTTAGAAGAAATAAATCAAAAAGAGCTTACCTTAGAGCACAAACCCAATATCTTTATTTTCATTACAGAAGCGCTCAGAAAAGATTATATCACTCAAGAAATAGCCCCAAATATTTATAATTTTTCTGAAGAAAATATCAATTTCCAGACTTCTTATTCAGCTGCAAATGCATCTATTCTCTCCTGGTACTCGATCTTCCATTCAAACCACTCTATTTACTGGTCAAAAGCTCAAAAAAAACTAGAGTTTGGCTCTCTTCCTTTAAATCTCTTAAAAAAAGCCGGCTACAAAATAAATTTAATGTCCTCTGCAGAACTTCAATACTTTAATTTAGATAAGTTAATTTTTGGTAAAAATCTTGAACTAATCGATAATTTAAATGATTTTTCTCATGCGTCTTCAAATCCATCTATTAGAGATAGCATGGCAATCGATGCTCTTTTAAAAGACTTAAATAGTAAGGATAAACAAAACTCTAATGTATTTATTGTATTTTTAGACTCTACTCATTCTGAATATAGTTGGAAAGATGATTTTAAACCCAAATTTTTGCCCTATGCAAAAAGTATAAATTATTTAAGCCTTTCTCATTTAAGAAACGATTTAGATCCGATTAAAAATAGATATAAAAATGCAATAAACTATGTAGATCATCTATTTAGTAAATTTTTAACAACTCTGAAAAATAATAACTTATATGATGATAGTTTAATTGTATTTACCGGCGATCATGGAGAAGAATTCTTTGAAGATGGAGCTCTATTTCATGGTTCTCATCTAAGCGATTATCAGCTTCAAATACCTATAATTTATAAGCTAATAAATAATGATAAAACTCCAGCTTATACAACATCCCATATCGATATATTTCCAACGATCCTTTCTCAAATTTTTCCAAATGAAAATTTTGATCACTTTTATGATGGAACATCCATTTTTAATGAGAATAGATCACCATATATTATCTCAGCAAAACAAAGAGGGAACTTCACTCCAAATGAACTCCTCATCACCAAAAATGACACTAGATTATACGGCAAAATAAATAACCCTAATAAAAATCTGAGATTTGAAGTAGATGCGTTTAAAAATATAAGTGAGGAAAATATTGAATCTGAGATTACAAAAGCCTTTGAAGATCTAATTAATTAAAAAACTCCTAATTTTCTTTTTCTTCTTAGATTATATGTAGATTGAACCCGCTTTTTATCATTACTACCGAAATCAATTATCCTTGTAACATCTTTTTTTAATGAGCCCAAAGGATTCTCAAAAAAATACGATGTATCTCCTCCAATATTAAAAAAATTAACTTGTAATTCATTATTTTTAAATTTAATTTCTAAGTAATTTGTAGACTCTTTAGGAGCAAAAGTTTTACTACGCATCTTTTTAGCAAAACACTCTGCAATTCCTCCAATTTCTCCAGTAGAGCAAGAATGAAAAACAGTGGTTACAATTTGAGCTCCCTTAATTGGGTTTAATTTTTTAACATCTTCTATCTTCAAGATCAAATTACGAGTAAAGGTCATTTGTTTAGGAGATCCATGTCCTGCTAAATAAAGAAGATTATATTCGTTTTTCTCAAGCAATTCTTTGATTTGCTCAAATGAAGTAGGATGCTTGAATTTTATTTTATTATAATATTTTTCTAAAGTTTTTACTATACCTATTCTTTTATGTATCGAAAAAGATTCATTCCAATCTTCGAGAGGAAAAAGCACTAAAACCTTTGGAAGTTTTAAAATATTTGAATCCGATGATTGCTCTTTTTTTTCTTTGTCTACTTCTAACAATCTTTTTAGTAATTTATTTGCATATGCAGAAATGCTCGATATACTCCCGTTATCGAATGGAATAATAATACTATCGCTTCGAGCTAACTGATCAATAATTTCAATTCTACATTCAGTAAGAGAGAGCATTGTCAAAGCACTCCGACCTATTTTATCTTGTAAATCTTTATCTGCACCATTATCTAACAAAACTGAAAATGTTAATTTATGACCCTTTAGAGCAGCATACATTAAAGCTGTAAAACCTTTTTTAGTTTGGACATCTTTATCAGCTCCTTTATCACATAATACTGAAACTACTTTTCTATACCCCCCATTAGCTGCTACCATCATAGCTGTCTGACCGACTTTATTTTGGGCATCTTTTTTTGTTCCCTTATCGCACAAAATTGAAACTATATCATCACGACCACCTACAGCTGCACACATTAAAGCTGTCATTCCATTTTTATCGTGTCCTTCTTTATCTACTTTTTTTTCGATTAATTTTAAGACAACATCTTTTAAGCCAACCCAAGCCCCATTCATCAATGGCGTCAATCCAAAACTATCTTTTATCTCTATGTTTGCGCCTCTCTCAATTAATTCTAAAGCTATCTCATTTTTTTTTTCTAATATTGCAATTGTTAATGCACCCTGCCTATCTGAATATGTAATATCTAAGTCAGCTCTATTGTCGATTAAATACTTAACCATCTCAAAGTAACCAAATTTA
>SDBT01011522.1_pt1 | contig 14222 bp, 20 predicted proteins | sample 2277101 | NCBI WGS metagenome assembly SDBT01 (sample SAMN10404973, study PRJNA504765) | marine sediment metagenome | isolation source: marine sediment core GS10_PC15, 103 cmbsf | place: Arctic Ocean: Southern Knipovich Ridge | collected 2010 | reverse complement strand
TGGAAACGTTCATAGAAAGAAGGCAATCAGGTATAAAAAAGTACCGAGTCCTTATCCTGAATTAAAAAGTGATTGCTGGATCTGTATTTCTCATGCTAAAGAAAGTAATGGCTACCCTATGATTCATAGAAACGGAAAACATTATTCACTGCACCGCTATGCGTATGAAAGATATTATAAAAAAGAAATACCCGAAGGGATGTGTATATGCCATAAGTGCGATACTCCCGCCTGTATTAATCCTGATCATTTATTCTTAGGAACTGTTCAAGATAATGTGCGAGATATGATTAAAAAAGGAAGGGATAATTATCGAGAAGGAAGCAAGAGACTATTGACAGATAAACAAGCCCTAGAGATTTTCAAGTCAAATGAACCCGGCAGAGTGTTAGTAAATAAATATAATGTAAATATAGCTGTTATAAGCAATATAAGAAGAAGAAGAAATTACAGAGAAGTTACTACTAATATTTGAATAAGAAGTACGAAGACTGTAAGTCAACGACGAAACGAGATTAAAAGGAGGCAAACTAATTGTTAGAATATCAAATTAAAGACAAGCAACAGAAACCGTGGAATTTTGAAGTATGAAGATAATATAATGAATATTTATTATAGAAGGACTTATAAAATCTAAGGAGGAATATTATGGGACTTATTGAAGACTATGAGAAATTAGATTCTGGAAGGTCTCTGAAAATTCAGAAAGAACGTGTACAGGGTTATGTTGTAGCGATTAAATCATCTCTGGCTAAAATTCGAGAAGTAAAGTCTGCACATATTGAAGCTGAAGATGAGATAGATTCAATTGTGAGTGAACTGAGGGTTCTGATAAAATCTATAGATTGAGGGTAAGATGAATATAGATGTAGCATTAGTTGTAAATAATCCAGAAAGTCCATATACAACTGCTGTATGGTGGAAGACTTGGCTGGAAGGTAGAGAATATGTCAATAGCGTTACCTATGAAGATATTGATACTGTTACTCAAGAGCAACTTAATGCTTATGATTTGGTTTGGTCATGTAGAGTTGATTTAGATATGGTAAAATGTAAAGGATTAGATGTTCCTGTAATATTTACAGCTAATGGTAATCGTCAATATTTGAAGTTTGGAATGAATATGGGTTATAGTGCTTCTCAAACTCAAATAAATATAACAAGTAATTCTCATTATATAACTGAAGTATTTGAATTAGGAAATTTAACTGTTTATATATCTTCTGGTATGGGTAGTATCGTTAGTTGGTCTCAAGATGTTACTCCTTTAGCAAAATTAATTGATAAACCTACTAATGCAATGGTTTTATATCTGGAGAAAGGTGATAAGCATACTGATGAAACTATTTGTACTGAAAGAATGGTGTTTTGTGGATTAGACTATGCTACTAAACTCTTAGAAAATGGAGATGCTCTTTTTGATAGGATTGTATCTTGGTGTATGTATGACTATGGACAGGTTGTAACTCCTGAATTTGCTCCAGACGAGGACACTTATTCCGAGGCTCAAGATGTCACAATTACCTGTGAAACAGATGGAGTAACAATTAAATATACAACTGATGGAAGCGAACCTGCTTCAGATCATGGTACTGAATATTCTGAACCTGTAGCAATAACAGAAAATACGGTATTGAAGGCGATTGCATACAAGGCTGGTTGGGATGATTCGGAAATTAAAGTAGGAAATTATTATTTTAAACCAGCAACTCCTACGTTTGATCCAATCGAAGGGGAATATGTTGATTTTGTTGATGTAACAATTGCTTGTGCAACAGAAGGAGCAACAATAAAATATACAACGGACGGAAGTGAGCCAAGCCAAGAGCATGGAATTGAATATACTTCTCCAGTACATATTTCTGAAACTACTACTCTTAAAGCTATTGCTTATAAAGACGGTTGGAATGATTCTGATATTAAATCAGGAGAATACTATTTTAAAGTTGCAACTCCTACATTCAATCCAGATGGTGGAACTTACACGGAACCAGTAGATGTCACAATTTCTTGCTCAACATCAGGTGTAACAATTCGGTATACAATAGATGGTTCAGATCCAACTTTAGAATATGGGACTATCTATACTAATCCTGTTCATATAGAAGAAACTACTACTCTTAAAGCAATAGCTTATAAAACTGATTGGTTAGATTCGGATATCAAAGTAGCAGTTTTCAGTTTTGCAGGAACCATAGGAGACGTTATTGTAAGCGTAGAAAGAATCGGTAGACCTAAAATAACAAGTGCTATAGATGTAAAACCGAAAATAGTAGGTACGATTTCAAAAGATAAATTAATTCCGGGAATAACTGATGTGAAGAGAATAGATAAATAGATTGACAGAAATAAGAAGAAGCGAGAAAATCGATCTAAAAAGGAGTAAGAAAAATGAAGAAGATTTTGATTCTGATTGCTTTATTTATGGTAGCAGGAGTTTTATTTGCGGAAGATGTGAATATTGAAAAATTTAAGGCGTTTCCAGAAAGGTATGTAGATAAGGAATTGACTTTGAAATTGTGGATTTCGGAAGGAATTGAGAAATTTGAATACGAAGATAGATTCTATTTTATTAGCGTCTATGATAATAAGCAACTCTACTTCCATAATTACTTATCTCCAGGTAAAATTTCTTTTGTCACCCCTGATTATATTGCTGAAGCCATCTTAGACTTTTATGAAAGTAAGTATGCTACTGCAGAAAGGACTATATTAGTCAGAGCCAATCTGACGGGAGAATTAACATCATTTACTAAGTATGGAGGAACCTGTTGGGTATTTGTCGTAGATAAGGTTGAGATAATGGATCGGCATGATGGCGTTTTTGCTGTATTAGAATAGTATAAGTATAAAATTTAAACGCTCTCCTCCCACGAGAGCACTTATAATAGAATGGGCGTAAAATACCCTGGTACTTTTTTATAGACCTCCTCAAATAAACAGCACCACGTTAAGATATGAGCGAGTTTTTTACTGTCTTCCTGCAGAATGTGGATTTATGAGCGAATGGAAGAGAAAGTATTATTTGTCTACTTTTTTTAATGCTGCAACACAAACTTTGTCATGTCTTAATATATCTTCTTTACTATCAAGCCAAACACAGAGTGCTTCATCACCTTCTATCATTTCAACAACCATTTCTATTATACGGTCACCCTTCAATTCTACAATATCCCCAGCTTGGATTGTATCCGGCATATTTCTCTCCTTTTTTTTAAATTAGTTCCTTATATCATACTTTATTGGAATTGTCTATTCTAATCTTGAATATATCTTCACATAGAGAGACGTTTTGACACCAAATTGGTGACAGTTTAATCACCATTGTACTGATTTTTAGTATAGTGGTGCTTTATTACAATAGGAATTCAATCCCTAACGCGTCGATCAGTACATTAGGGACTTCTTTTGAATCCCTAAAGGTGAAATCTCACCATTAGGGAAATAAAAGAACCACTAGTATGCTTTTTAACCTAGTGGTGGCATATTTCAGTTTGTGTAAAAGTATCAAACTAGTTTGTGTAAAAGTATCAAATTCCCTTTTTAAACTCCACTTATTAATTCTACGAAGTACTCATTACTGCCCTCATTACTACACCAGCTTTTACTTGAATCAAATCATTTAATTAGTTGTATATGAAAGGATTAATTTAATTTTAGAATTAAATAGAATGGAATATGTAGACATTGAAAAAAAGCTTAAAAAAAAGATTGATGTTGTTGACACTACGTGTTAGATTATATTATGAAGAAAGGATAAAAAAAATGGCAGAAACAAAATCAGCATTAATCAGCGTTCGAGTCTATCCTAAAGAACTTAAAAAAGTACTAAGATTAGCAAAGAAATTAAAAATGGAGTTGGCAGAGTATATCAGGCTAGTCGCTACAACAGAGCGTGACGATGATCTTTTAGAAAAAATAAGCAAAAGAGATGAAATGTTGAAATTGAAGGACGATTTTATCAGAAATCAAGAGCTTGAATATATAAAACTTTTTAAAACTGCGAAGAAAGCAACTTTTCTTGTAGTGGAGCTAAGCAAAAGAATCAATTATCACATGGTCGAAGATACTGCAGAAGTGCGCAGGAAAATAGATGATGAATTGAAGGAAATTGCAATCGAAAAGTTTGAGATTAAGAAATAGATTTTAGGGAGCTGAATAATGACTAATAAAAAAGTAGGAATAGGATCAGCAGAATTCCTTTCGACAATGGGATATCCCGTTGCTTATTATCCAAAAATAGCTATAGCGCTTGGCTCTGTCAAGGCAGGCATTTTTATATGTCAATTACTATACTGGCAGGGAAGAGGAAAAAAGGGAGAATGGATTTATAAGTCTAGAGTAGAAATGACAGAGGAGACAGGACTTTCCAGAGAAGAACAAGATACGGCAAGAAAGTTACTAAAAAGATTAAAAATAATTGAAGAGAGATTAGCAGGAGCACCCCCTATAACACACTACAAAATCGACTTTAATAGATTCAATGAAATCATAGATAATTATTTGATAGAAAAAGAAGAAAAGGAAAAGGCGGAAAGAGAGAAGAAGGAGAAAAAAGAGACAGAAAGAAATAAAGCAAATAATAAAATGATCTTTGAGAAAAAGAAATATCGCTCAATTTAAGTGGATAACTCTGTGGATAAGTCATATTTCAATTTGTGTAAAAGTATCAAATTGATTTGTGTGAAAGTATCACGTTGATTTGTGTAAAAGTATCAAATTCTCAGAGACTACCACAGAATACCATAGAATACAGTAGGGGCGTTGATAACGTTGATAACTCTAATAAGCTTAATTAAAAAGAAGACTGGAAGTCGTAGTCAAAATGAATAAATCAGTTAAAAAAAGAAAGATGAAAGCGTCAAATGAAAAAAGATTTGACGCTTTCGCTCCTTACTATAAAAGGAATTTAATTTCCTACTTAAAAGCTAAAGAGCGTTAAGGCCGGAGAGAGAAGTTACTTTCTTAGAAAAGAGAAAATAAATGAGATCAAGTCTTATAATCCATGACGACGAGATAACAGATAATAAGGGGAACTTTATTTTCGGAACTAAGAAGGAAAGAGCGCAGGCAAAGAAAGAAGTTAATCTCTTAGAAAGCAATGAAGAATACATAAAAACGATGGATGATTATGAAAAGAGTAGGGTCAAAAAATGATAGTCAATCTGAACAAAGATTTATACGTGAATAAAAATGGAATCTTAGAGTGTATTGACAGGAAGAAAATGAATCCTATACTAAGACTGATTGAGTATTTAATAAAACGGACTAAGACAAAGAAGGAAGCAGAACTTGAGAAGGAATTCAACAAGGAATTTAATGAAGAGATTAGAGACGACGAGGATAAAATAGAATTAACCGAGGAAGAGAAGAATGATTTAGATCAAATATTCGATATAATCGATGGTATTGGAGATCGAGTGGCGGAATCAGTAGTATTCGAATATTTTAAAATAAAGGAGTTAAGAGATGGTAGAGCAAATGGAAAATATGAATGAAATTCAGGAAGAAATTTGTAGACTGGATGAAGAAGAAAAAGAGAATGAAATATTTGAAAAGTTCCTGAGTGCCATTGACAATGTAGTAAGGAGTGCTTTAGGTAATAACGAAAAGACAGAAGATTTGATTCAGGAACTAACAATTACATTTTTAGAGATACGTAATGGAATTCATAAAGAGAAGGAATTGAGTCCAGAAGATCAAAGACACAGATCGAGGGTGAGAGGGCTGGCAATTGACGAATTGAAAAGACGGGATTATGGAAAGGATAGAGAGGCTTATGAGATAGCCAGGAAAAAGGAAGTCGATGACAACCGAAAAAAGGGACTTAAGCTATTCCCATACAATGAGAGAGAGGGGGCTGGAGAAGTTAAGAAAGCGGAAAAGGAAACGCATGAACAGCGAGTAGAGAGACTATTGAGAAGTCGGAAAGAGACGGAAACATTAAGAGAAATAAAAAGTGAATAAATATTGAAAGGGAAATTATGATAAAAAATGATGTAAAAAAGTGCAGGAAGTGCGGTAAGGTAAAGTTATTAACGAAGTTTAGTAAAGATAAAGGTAAGAAAGACGGATATAGCTGGCATTGTAAAGAGTGTAAGAATGAATATTATCATCAATATCGCTCAGAACATTTAGAGAAGGAAAAGGTACGAGGCAGAAAGTGGAAAAAAGAAAATCCGAAAACAGTTAAAATATTAGTAAAAAGATGGAGAGAGAATAATCCGGAAAGATATTTAGAGATGGTAAGAAAGGGTAGTAGAAAATTTCAAAAGACAGAAAAAGGAAGGAGAGTGACGAAAGCATCAACCGCAAACATGATAGCTAGTAAACACATGATAAATGATAAAATCAGTGCTAAGGACGTTAAATCAATCGAACAGAGCAACATTAAAAAATTTGGAAAATTGAGCTGTGATTATTGTGGAGTACCTATAAGCGAAACAGGAAAAGCGTATCATCTTGAACATAAAGTTCCTTATGAGAGGGGAGGAACGAATTTGAAAAGAAATTTATGCGTTAGCTGTGATGAATGTAATCGAAGAAAAAATAATAAGACTGCGAAAGAGTATAAGGAATTATTGAAAGTGGAAATGATTGCTTAGATATAAGGAGCGTGGTGAATGGCTAAAAAAACCTGTACTAAGTGCTCTAAAGAAAAACCGCTAATAGAATTTGATAGAAATAGAAGGGCAAAAGATGGGCGTAGTTGCTGGTGTAAAGGCTGTACGAAAGAGTATCAACATCAACATCGCTTGAAGAATTCTGAAAGAGTGAAAGCATATAGTAAAAAATGGAAAGGAAGTAGATGTAATAATAAAAAGCGCAGTAAGGTCATTAATAACTCAAAGGATTTTATTGAATTAAGAAAGGTGATGGGAATTGGAGCGTGACGAATGTATGAAATTGACGGTGAAAGTAAGGGAAAAGTAATGGAAGAGAGAGTAAGAGAAAGCAAGAAAGACACAATATGGTATGAACGAATAATGCTACGGAATCACACATTAACACCGCAAATCCAGAAATTCATTTTGCTCTTTGTGAGTAAAGGCGATGGAAAAACAGTCGCAGATTTTGCTCGTTACTTTAAAGTCCATGCTTCCACAATTGCAACCTGGCTCAGCTATCCTGAAGTAAAGTCGGAAATAAAAAGACTGCTGAAAGATAATCAGACACGAATAATGGCTTACTTAGAATCGAAACAACAAAAAGTACTTGATGGAATGTATGATATGTTTAACAACAAAAAAATTAATCCGGAAATAAGAAGGAAAATAGGATGTGACCTTTTAGGATTCAGCCAGTTAAAGGATATTAATAAGGGGAGAACAATTATAGCTCAGCAACAGACTAATGTAATAAATGAGTATGAAAATATGAGCGATATTGAATTAAAAACTGAACTGGAAGAGCTAAAGCAACTTAGGGAAGCGTGAAATATGCTGGAAATTAACTATGGACAACAGTGTCCTTAGATATAATATTGTCAACAATATGCTGGAAATAAGTATGGACAAAATATAGATTGTGTATACTTGAGAAGAAATTGAAGTAACATTTGTTACCTGAAAACATGGACTAATTATTGTGAAATATGGAGTAAATAAATGAAGTCAACTTTAGAAATGAGAACTGTGAGAACGAAAGAAGCGATTAAAAGGATGGATGGAGTAGATGAAAGTGGTGAGAAGGAAATTGAAGAATCGCTTAACAGGAACTTTAAATTAATGAAAGAAGGCAAATTAAAAATTGATCCAAATTGGCTGAAACCGTTTGACAATGATGCGAAGAGCGTAATGTATGAGGATTCTGACGACTTAGGGAAAGCTCTTGATGAAGCTCTCGGAAAGATAAATAATAAAAGGAAAGTGAATGAAGTTACCGAGTTTGTAAAGAAGTCATCCGGATTATCTGACGAAGAATTCTTTGAGAGTCTTGGTAGTAAAGAAAGTGAACTGGATGAGGAGTTTGAAAGAGTGGAACTTGAAGAAGAGGAGCATTTTGAAACGTTCGGAGAAATGGCGAAAAGATTAGTAGAAGAGCAAAAAGAGACTATGATCAAAAGCAATCAAAATACAATTAAATATGAGGTAAACACAATGAATAATGAAGAATTATTAAGCACCGCTTTAGAATTATGCAAGGCTGACAAAATATCTGATGCTGACTTAATGAGGATTGAAAATAAGATCAACAAAAGAGTATCACTGACAAGTGAAATTAAAATGATAAAAGCGAAACTGGGCCGCAGGGATTATGACGATGACAATAATTACGAACCTGAAGAGAGCAATCCAGATCATAAAGATGAGGATGAATACGGAGAAGAGGAGGAGGGTACCAAGTCAAAAAAGAAAAAGAAGAAGAAAGAGCCCGAAAAAGTTGAATACGAAAGTGACATGAGGAGTAATATTTTAAGTGAAGTCAATGTACTTTGCAAGTCAAATAAAATAACACTCAATGAGGCGATTCAAACTGAAGGGTGCTTAAATAAGGGAGTTGAGATTCCATCAAGAGTAGCCGATCTCATAGGAATTGAGTACGAAGATGAAGATGAGGAATTTTTAAAAGCCGATAATGGTTATCTTACAAAAGCAGATTTGGTGACGAGAAATATTAGCTCCCGTACTCCTCCCAGCAAAATAGTTTCCCATGCGACAGGTGGCGAAAGTTTATCTGACGAAGAGGAATTCAATAATTACTTTTTCGGGCTTTCAAAAGAAGAAGCGATTGCCCGAATTACTCAATTGCATGTGAGTGGTAAGATTACTTGCGATGACGTGATTAGATTAGAGCCATATATAAGAAGGGGACTCAAACCGCCTCCTGAATTTAAAAAGTTTTTTGAAAAAGGAAATTGGCTTATGTAGAAATTATTGTGTCCTGGAAATTGAACGGGCTTAGTATCTGCAGATATCAAGTCCGTTCGTATGTCCTCATTCTCTAAAAGTGGGGGAGGCATGACTCTAGGCGTGCTTTCCTCACCGGCTTTTTGCTTCGTTTATGGATAAGTTGTAACTGTGGAGGGGAGCGCTTAGTTGAGGGGGCGTTCCCCTGTGGACTTTATCCATTTACACTATGAGCAGGGGAGACCATCAACTCCTCTGCTCATACATATTATAATCTCCTTTCAATAGGGCCCTGTCTTTGCTTCTTTCAACAGGGCCCTTCTTTTTATTCACTACCGAATAAAAGCATAAAAGTTGATAGTGACACCGGTGTCACCATCGCTACACCATTTAAAAGGTACTTTCACTGATGAAGGCACCTTTACAAGACAATAATCACACATTAAAATTGAAAGTGTGTGATATTCTACATATTTAGTCAGAAAATCAATTTTCCCCTTATAGAAAGTGCACCAGAATTGATTTTAATGGCATATCCATGAGTCCGTGGACAATTACAATCCGTTTGGTCTTCTATATATTGAGGGAGAAAAAAAAATGAATTATAAACATTTTACTCAAGAAGAAATTGATTTTATTAAAAATAACTATAATAAAATGACAGGAAGGGAAATGGGAAAAATTTTAGGAAAAAGTGACGGAAGTGTATTAAATAAGTTAAAAAGATTAGGAATAGAAAAAGGTCGTGAAAAGAGAATAAGATATAAACGAGTACCCTGTCAATATCCTAAATTAGGAGATTGCTGGAATTGTACTAGTCATGGTAAAGATTCTTACTGGTATCCAATAATTATGAGAAATGGCAAAGCGAGTAAGATAAGCAGATACGCGTGGAAATTACGTTTTGGAAAAATTCCTGATGGAATATGCGTACTTCATAAATGCGACAATAGAAGATGTATAAATCCTGATCACTTATTTTTAGGAACCAGAAAGGATAATATACAAGATATGATAAGAAAAGGAAGAAGCAAAAGAAAATTAACGACGAAGCAAACCATAGAGATATTTAAGTCAACTGAACCCGGCGAAGTATTAGCTGATAAATATAATGTAAGCATAGCTACTATAAGTCACATAAGAAATAGAAAAACTTATAAGGAGATTACTGCAAAATTACCATATCCCACTATCCCACTGAAGAGAGCAAGTTTAGCATAATTATCAATATAGTAATAAGTACTCCTTCCATGATGGAAGGAGTACTTATAAATAGTTTGCCTCGTATAACGAAAATGTATATAATAACATCTTAATGAGTAGTGGATGTAATAAGGACAGCAATACAATCACACTACAATCGAGGGACAACGAGTATGAAATCGATTGCTTTTTCAATTCAAAAAGGAGGACAAGGTAAGACGAGTCTATCCGGAAACATCGCTCATATAGTTTCTGAGAACAGTAAAGTCCTTTTAGTAGACGGTGATCCTCAAGCCTCTCTTAGCTCATGGCTGTTAAATAAGAATCCGGAATATGAACTTTCAGACGTCCTGCAGGGAAAGACAACTTTAAGTGAATCAATAATCCAGTTGAATGAAAATTTATTTATACTTCCAACTTTTGGAGTAGGAGGCAATCTAAGAAATTATGCAGACAATAGACTTGACGAGGAGCCATACATTTTTGATGAACTGAAAGAAGAAGCAATGAAATTGAAATTTAATTTTATGATTTATGATCTTAGCCCAGCGATTGGAAGGCTGGAAAGAAGCATTATTTTAGGATCCGATGAAGTAATAACTCCACTTACTCCTGAATATCTTAGTTTAGATGGAATTGAAATATTTACAGATTTTCTTGAAAGAGTAAGAAAGGGATTTAAACGTATAATTAAGCACGAAAAAATAGTAATCAATTTAATGAATGAACAATATAGGAGACACAAAATATATAGAGATAAAATTAATAGTCTGAATTATGAAATATTTGAAGTAGGACAAGACAAGAATATTCCAGAGAGCCAGATGTTCCATAAATCATTAATTGACTTTGAACCTAAGAGCAGGGCGATCCCAGAGCTAAAAAGACTGGCTACAGCATTGACTTGCTGACACTATAGTAAAAGCCAACTTAGTAACAACAGTGTTACCAAGTTGACGGTTACATCAGTGTAACCGTCAGAACAGAATTACAAAAAAACAAGTATTAGATGGAGATACAGAAATGATTAAGAAAGAGAAATTAATCAAACAAGCAAATATAGAGATGAAAAATAGAAATTTGAGTCAGGCAATAAATGAAAATATGAAGGTCTATAATATAAGATTTCCTGAAACAGAGATGAACCTACTGAGAAAGTATTTTAGATCAAATGGATTAAGCTTGAGTGCTGGCATACGGATGGCAGTATCAAAATATATGAAAGAAGAGGGGCTGAAATGATCGACTTAACAAGATTTGAGAGAATAGAGGAGATCAATGTTGGGGGTGTTTGTGAATATACAATGGTTAACAAGTATCTTAAGGCTGGGTGGAAACTCTTTGCTACTAGAACTGAGGTGACCGAACAACCAGAGGGGCCAACACAAGACACAATCTATTGTCTTGGCTGGCCGGAAGGGTGGGGATCCCCGATAGAAGCTGAAGATATGACCATAGAGGAAATCAAAGCAGAACTAAAGCGGAGAGAAGAAGCATTGTCAAAATAGATAAAAGAGGAAGGATTGAAATAATGGCAGAAGTTCATAAAGAGCATAAGGAATCTAGATTGATTCCTATCAACTACAAAAAGACATGCAGCTGTCCTGATAACCACATCAACTGTATGACAGCTAAAGAGTGGTTGAAGGCCCAGATCGGGGTATGGCAATTTTACTATGAGGGTCGCGACACCAGAGATAAAAAAGTTCATCCAGCCACATTTCCGATTTCTTTGGCAAAGAAGTGTATTGAATTATTCACCCATAGAGGCGAACTTGTTATTGATCCTTTTGTAGGTTCTGGTACCACCCTTATTGCTGCGAGAGACATAAATAGAAACTGTGTCGGTTTTGATCTTAAAGAAGAATACATTGAGTTATGTAAAGACAGGCTTAGCCAACAGGCCCTTTCTGGAGATTCTAAGCAAATTGCAATTTGCGGCGATGCTCGGAATATAAAAGAGTATTTCGAGCCCGAGACTGTATCCCTTCTTCTTACTTCCCCTCCATATGCAAACCTTCTTAATCGCAGAAGAAAAAATAAAAGCCGACGCGGTGATGAAAGAAAAAATCATCAGTACATGAAGGTTGAGCAGTATTCCCAGGATGAAAGAGATTTGGGAACCCTTAAGCTGGAACAATATGCAGAAGATATAGGCGAGATATATAGAAAACTGTTACCCCTTCTTAAACCGAAAGCCCACTGTGTAATAAACGTTCCTGATATGTGGTGGGAAAATGAGCGGATCACCATTCACATATCAATTATAGAGGCATTAAGAAAAGCTGGCTATGAGTTAAGAAACATCATAATTTGGGACCGCACAAACATCGTTAATAGAGTAGGTATTTTCGGCTGGCCGAATAACTATATCACAATGGGAGTGACATTTGAATACTTAATCGATTTCTGGAAACCGCCGAAACAATAAGTAATGAGCCTAAAACAGGAAGTTAAACAAATGATGAAGGAGATTAGGAGGAATCTTCCTTCATCAGAAAGCATTGTAAGCGAAACCTTCAATAGGCTTGGTTATACACCGGAGAACATTAATTCCCAACAGGCAAAAGAAAGATTTGAAGAGCTATTGCACCATGTTTGGGAAGAAACCCTACATGTGCTTGAGGAATATGAATATAGTGTTTATTCGAAAGGGATCCCCTCGCAGCTGATTTCAAGAGAAGAAGACCTTTTTACTGAAAAAGCAGCTCACAAAAATAATATTGTTCAAAGTGTAATTGACCGTTTTCAAAGGTGGTATCCCTATCTTAGGGAGATGTTCTTGAGTGTTGCACAGAGCCGAAAGGCACGAGGGGGACGAGACTTCGAGCTGCAGTTTGGAGGTATGTTAGATTTAATGGAAGTTCCATATCAAAAAGTCAAAAGGCGGACTCGAGTAGATTTTATGATGCCCGATGACAGGACTTTTGAAGAAAATCCTACATCCGCAGTTATTGCCTCTGCAAAAAGGACTCTCCGAGAGAGATGGAGAGAAGTTGTAGAAGAGCTCTATGCAATGAGGTCTCCGAATATCTTTCTTGTAACAGCCGATTATGCTGTATCTTCACGCCATGTGCAAGCGATCTGTTCTGAAAATAGGATACATTTAGTCGTGTGGAAGGAAGTGAAGCAGAAATATTCAAACCCTCTCGTTCTGAGCTATGATCAATGGGTTAGAAAGAGACTTCCAAGCCTTATGCAATTTTGGTAATGATTAAGAAGGTAGTTATGAATAGTGATCTTATACACAGAATAGCAAAAGAAAGGACACTCAATGCCATAAGATAGATGAAAACCTCTACTATACGTACCGCTTAGTATACCATAATTAATAATATGTGAATTCCTACACGTACTGAATTATAATCAATTCCCCCTTATAGAAAGTGTGCCAGAATTGATTCTGGTGGCATTCCGTCAGTTTATGGACACAGGATAGATGTGACAAGTAAAAAATTTATATGATGTTGCCCAGTTAAAATGATTAGCAGGATGATTTACAAGAGATAAATATTATAAATTAGATGAATAATAAAGAAACTGAAACAAAAATTCCTAAGACAAATTGTCTGAGAAAAACTGAAACAGGTTACTACAGTCTATAGACTGCCTTTTAAGACTGTAGACAATTTGTACACAACTACTTTTAACGCCGAAACTGGTGCAAATAATTTAATAATAAAAATATTGACAACATTTTGGAAATGATGTACGTTATTATTGTAGTTATTTTAATTAGCGTTTATAGGGGAAAAAGAATGTCAGATATGCGAATAAGAGAAGTACCGAATGAAATACACTACCAGTTCAAATTAATATGTGTTCGAAAGAGAGTTACTATGAACGATCATCTTCTACAGTTAGTGAAGGAAGAAGTTGAGCGGGATAAAAAAATTGGAAGGAAAAGAAAGAAATGAAATATTTCACTCAAGAAGAGATTGATTTTATTAAGAGTAATCATAAAAAAATGACAGTTAGAAAAATGGACAAAATTTTAGGAAGAGATTATAGAAGTATATGGACAAAGTTAAAGCGATTAGGAATAATTGGAAACGTTCATAGAAAGAAGGCAATCAGGTATAAAAAAGTACCGAGTCCTTATCCTGAATTAAAAAGTGATTGCTGGATCTGTATTTCTCATGCTAAAGAAAGTAATGGCTACCCTATGAT
>SDBT01011521.1_pt1 | contig 14222 bp, 11 predicted proteins | sample 2277101 | NCBI WGS metagenome assembly SDBT01 (sample SAMN10404973, study PRJNA504765) | marine sediment metagenome | isolation source: marine sediment core GS10_PC15, 103 cmbsf | place: Arctic Ocean: Southern Knipovich Ridge | collected 2010 | reverse complement strand
CTTGGCGTAGACGTCCTCATCAACTTGTTGGAGAGCCCTGATACCGCGTGCCGTGTCAGCCGCGATGTCCTGGCTCAGCGCGGCAGTAGCAGGATGCGGCTGTTCGGTGACAAGAGCCCCGAATCTGAACTCGGTCTCGTTCTCAAGGAACTCACGGGCGTTCATCTCCTACTCCTCGGCGGAATGTCTCTTCCCCGCGACTGGGGTGAGCGGCTACCCCTCAGTGCGAGATTCGCTTCACTTGTCCCCGATGCCCATCGCTCGCTAAGGCCGCTCGGCGCCCCTGCAACTCGCTGTCAACAACGACTGTAGCTTTACAGGTTCGAGCACATTCATGAAATCCACTCCTCCCTGTCCTCTCTAATAATCCTATCCGGGGCACCTGGGCGGTTTCATTCATCTCTGAGTCGGTGCTATCCTGCCTCTCATGAGTAGGGTTTCGACCTTGATGTTGAGCGCGGGTCATATCCTGGGCTCTGTCTGGGAACTCGCGCGTTGGGCGCTCAGGCTCAGCTGGGCGCTGCTGCTGCCGAAGGCGCTGCTCGCGAGTCGGCTGGTGGCGCCGGAGAGCCAGCTGGCTGTTGAGCTGAGTGGATCCGCTGGAGGTAGGAGGCGCCGTCGCCAGTTCTCCACTGCCTTTCGGATGCTGTGGGTGGTGCTCGGTGCTCTCGAAGCTGTTGGACGGCTGGGAAAACCTGGCGCATCTGATGAAGCCGGCGACGGTGAAGCGCTGGCACACAACAGCCTTCCGCCTCTTCTGGCGCTCGCGTCCGGGCCGCCCTCCGCTGAAGTCTGAGATGCAGCAGATCATACGCCAGATGAGCACAGAGAACCCACTCTGGGGTCCCGATCGAATCAGGGACACGCTCTTGCTGCTGGGCTACGACGCGCCCTGTCTCCAGACCATCGCCAAGTACATGGTGAAGCCCAGGAAACCTCGAACCCAGTCGACCAACTGGCTGCCGTCTCTCAGGAATCACCTGGAGGTTTCCTGGGCGATCGACTTCTTCACGGTCACGACGCTGGGCTTCCAGGTCCTGTATGTCTTCCTGGTCCTCGACCACGCCAGGAGAGAGGTGCTTCACTTCGCGGTCACTCCACACCCGAGCATGGAGTGGGTGATTCAGCAACTGCGGGAGGCGACGCCCTTCGACGAACAGCCACGCTATGTGTTCAGAGACAATGACGGCATCTTCGGCTACGGAGTGCGGGCCTTCCTCGAGTCCTGTGGCATCCAGGAGGTACGCACGGCCTGCAGGTCTCCCTGGCAGAATCCCTATATCGAGCGCATGATCGGGACGCTACGCCGGGAGCTGCTGGACCACGTGATCGTGCTGAACCAGCGGCACGTGGAACGTCTGCTGCGGGACTACCTAGAGCAGTACTACCACAGCACTCGACCCCATCAGGGATTGGGCGGCGAAACACCTGCAGGGGAATCTCTGGAAGGCGGAGGAGAACTCATATCGGTGCCGGCGCCCAAGGCCTTTGCCCCGTGGCCGCCAAGCATCCAGGTGCCGGCCGCGCATACGGGACTAACATTGTGACTGGTATCTCTTATGGGGGCAGGTCACATGAGTGGGCGGGCCGGCCCACCGCGGCTGCACTGCGTGCCCTCTTTGGTCTGGCCGCCTCGCCTGACCCTACTCAACGCCCGCGTCTCATGCTATCATATCTCAGCACCGCCCTTCAGGGCGCCCGGATGGAGTTTCTAGAGAGGACAGGAGTCATACGAAATGGGAGACAAGCTCGGGGATCGAGTTCTGGCGCTGCCGATCGACGGAGTTCGCGAATTCATTGAGAAACGGATCGAAGGCGACGCGAGGGGTTGGGCTCGGCTGCTGGTGGCGATGACGAAGGCGCTGGAGGAGGAACTCGGGAAGGACGAGGGCTACCGACTGGCGTGCCGTGTACATGACAAGATGGTGTGCGGCGAGAGTCCGACGCCGTCTGATCAGAGCGAAGACCGAAGTCTACAGGCCTTCTGCGCAAGGCTTGAGGTGGGATGCATCGGCACCCACGAGTGGGAGCGGATGGAGGATACGTCCGACCGGGTGGCCTACCGTTTCACGCGGTGCGCCTGGGCCGAGCTCTTCCGGGAGCTCGGGAGGCCTGACATCGGGCACTGGTTCTGCGATGGAGATGAGCCGGCGGCCAGGGCCTTTAACCCGAGGATTGGCTTCCGGCGGACACAGGTGCTCATGGATGGGGACGCCTGCTGCGACCACGTGTTCTTCATGGAGAAGGAGTGACCGAGGTCTCGCTGGCTGTGAACAACGCCTCAGGAACGTGACCAGCACGATCTGCGATGGCGCGAAGATCGGCTGCGCCCTCGAGACGATGACGGCGGCAGACGCGGCCTTTCCTGCCGCCCCAGCCAGGCACCAGAATAGCTCCCGTGCGAGAGTCGTTCTAGCTCCGTGACAGGCCAGCAGCGGATAGCAGGAAAGTCATCTGCAATACCTTCGAGTGCTCTGACACAGCCACGCCAGAGTCGCGCGCATGCCCAGCACGTGCCGTCCGAGTCGTGCTCTGAGACTGAGAGATTCCGTGGTCTGCCACGAACAGCCTTTGGGAGCCCCGCTCCGTGTCTCCATAGGGACCTCGCCTTGTGGTACAGCTCATGGGGCGTCCTCCACGCGATCATCCCAGGCCCTCGCCGGCAAGGATGCATCCCGCATCGCATCCAGTTTATCAAGGTGGCGGACGCGCAGGAGAAGGTCGAGGCTTGGCGGGAGCACTATGACACGGCGCAACTCCACAGCGCGCTCGGAAACATCGCACCCGAGGCGGTCGTGCGGCAGGCCTCTGCCCTGGGCTCCTGCCTGGATCTACCCAAGCAGGAACTTGCCGTTGGCGGTTGGAAACCCGTATTCCGGGTGGTACAGTAACGGGGAACCCCCACCAGACCAGGGGTGCCCACGAGCGCAGATAGTACCACGGTATGGGGTGCTCCGGGACGTTGAGAGGTGGATGAGTTTCTGGACACGATGGGGTAGGTCACCATCGCACTGCTATCCAAGGGGCTGTGCTGCCGATCGGAGCGAGTCCCCAGCGGTGTCTCAAAGGCACTTGACACCTACATCTTTCCCCGGGAGCAGGGGCCCTAATCTCAACCAATAGCTATGACGGGACTAACACTGTGACAGGTAACACTCAGGATGGCAGGTCAGTATCGCTCCGCGCTGCAGGCAGACCAGCGAAGCCGCTCTCGGTGCGTTTTTGGATCGTGTGCGCATTACTCGTCCCACTGAATCTGGTGTGGTCGGTGTGGACGCTGTCGGGCTATGGGCCTTGGTTCGACGAGAACCTGCTGCTCGCCAATGTGGTCGTCTACCTCTTCGTGCTCGCCGGCGTGAACGCGGGGCTGCGCCGCATCCGTCCGGCGTGGGTACTCTCCCAGGTGGAGCTGTTGCTGATCTACACGGTGCTCGCGATCTCCACCGCCGTGGGGGGTTCCTGCTATGGGCAAGGCCTGGCGCTAGTGCTCGCCTATCCTTTCTGGTTTGGGAACCCGGACACGCTGGGGATGTCCGCAACCTTCGACTGGCGACCGTTCCTATCCGACCTGCCCCTCTGGCTAGTCGTGTCGGACCCGGAGGTGCTGGCGGGCTTCTGGCAGGGCCAGACGAGCTTCCTCAGCGCGCGGGCAGTGGAGGCCTGGGCGCGTCCGGTGCTCGCCTGGAGCGGGCTGATCATGGCGCTCTTCTGCGGGATGATGTGTCTGAATGTGTTGCTGCGCCGACGATGGGTGGAGGACGAGCGCCTGACCTTCCCGATCGTCTGGCTGCCGTTAGAGATGACCCACCCGTCCGGGGCGCTCTTCCGGTCCCGCTTGCTGTGGCTGGGATTCGTAGCTGCCGGCGCGATCCCGCTGCTGAACGGGCTGGCCTACTTCCACCCTATCCTACCAACCATACCAGTGGAATTTCGGCTCGAGCGCTTCTTCACGGACCGTCCCTGGGATGCGATGAACATGCCGACCATCACCTTTCATCCGATGATGATCGGCCTCGGATTCCTTCTCCCTCAAGACCTCTTGTTCGCGAGCTGGTTCTTCCACTTCTACTGGCAGTTCCAACGAGTCGCTTCATCGGCCCTGGGCTTCAGCCTGAGCGGCGGTGCGATGACTGACTTCCCGTATATCGGCGAGCAGGCCTATGGTGGTCTTCTCGCTCTGGGCGGTATTGCACTCTGGGGCGCGCGGTCGCAGCTAGCCGCGGCCTGGCGCCGCGCCTGGCGCGGGTCGAGCAGCGAGTACCAGACGGAGGCGCTCTCGGAGCGGGCCGCCTTCCTCGGGCTTTTGCTGTGCGGTGTAGCGGTGCTGTGGTTCCTGCGACTTACGGGCATGTCACTGGTCGTTTCCAGCTTGTGGCTGGGTCTGCTGGCGCTGGGCCTCGTGGCGATGACGCGGATCCGGGCGGAGTCCGGAGGGCCGCTGCTGCCCTCGGGGCCGATGGCGGCAGGATCTGTGGAAGCTGATCTCACCAGGTTGGTGGGCACCCGAGCGTTCTCCCGCCGGGACCTAGTGGGTATGGCGCTGCAGCGGTGGCACCTGGAGTATGGCTTCAACCAGCCCGCGCCGTACGGCATGGAGGCGCTTCGCATGGCTGAGGCCTCGCGCCAGTCGCAGCGGCGCTTCCTCATAGCCGCCCTGATCGCGGCCCTCATCGGCATCGTGGGGACGGTCTTCGTAGAGCTCAACTTCGCCTACCGCCTGGGAGAGGCTGCAGAGTTCAACAAGACCGGATGGGGCCAACGCAAGGCCTGGATCGGCCTCGAAGCGTGGCTCAGCCATCCAACCACGGCGCGACCGGAACGGATCGCGGGGGTGGCAGTGGGGGCAGCCTCCGTGCTCTTCCTTGGAGCGATGCGGACGAGGGTCCTGGGATGGCCGCTACATCCCGTTCCCTTTGTGCCCACTGCTGGCTTGGGGATCTACGTTGGGTACTTCTGGGGGCCCTTTCTCATCGCCTGGCTGGTCAAGCTGCTTATCCTGCGGTACAGGGGACTATCGGGGTTCCGGACGGTACTCCCGCTGTTCTACGGACTGATAATCGGCGAGATGACGGGCGGCATGTTCTGGCCCCTTTACGGCATGCTCACCGGCACACCATCTTACTCGTTCTTCGGCTACTGAACGGCCGTAAGGTGCGCTTCCGCGCACCTGCGGACCGTGGGGCAAGGCAACGTCCACGTCGAGCACAGTGAGCCCCTCTCCTGGGAGAGTGAGTTCAGCTAGCCCCGGTATCGCGTCACCTTTCTTCCTGGCTGCTCACACTAGGCGATCGCCTCTTCGTGGTCGACCCTCAAATCCTCCGCGTCGACTCCGTTACCAACCGTACGCGTTCCAGTGTTGTCCCAGGTGTCAGCGGACTCCCCAGCGACAGGATGAAGTTGTGAGGACCGGCGACATTGATCTGGCGCTTCACCTCCGACAGCAACTCGTCATCGCTCGCATTCTGTACGAAGAGCGCGTCCAGGTTCCCGAACAGCACTTTGTCTGGCCCCATGGCGCGCCGCACCTCCCCCAGGTCGATGCCGTAGTTCTTGCGATCCTCCTCACAGCAGAGTGCGGTGAATGGCAGGTCCTTCAAGTACTTCAGGAATGGCATGAGATTGCCCGAGAAGTAAAGCACGGTGCGGAATCCCATGTCCTCGTAGAAGTGCAACGCCGGCTTGTCGTACTCGTACGCGAACTCTTGGTACATCTTCGGTGAGATGATGTCCGCTGACGCCATGCACTCCTCTACGAACACCAGGCTGATGCCAAGGCTGCGAGCCGCGGCCAGTCGTGCCGATGGCTGGGGGATCCCCCCCTGGAGAATCTGGTGCAGCCTCTCGGGTAATTCGGTCATCGCGTACATGAGCGCCTGAAACCCGAGCCTATACGGCAAGCGGTTGTAGGGTGATGTGCCAACTATGTACTGCGGCAGTTCGTCCTTGAACCGCGCGGCCAGCGCTTTGGCTAGATCCCACGCCTGCGAGCTAGCCACGGCCTCCACCTGCTCCGGCGTCGGCTCGGGCACTGGCCGGAGCAGGTGATCGAACTCGGCCGCGGCCTCGCCAACCACTTCCTCAGTCTCGCCCCGATCCCACAGGTCGGACCAGCGAGACCCGATGCTCGCCTCCTCGCCCTGCAGCGTCGGCGCGATCCATGAGGCCACGCCATCTGACTGCAGCCAGAACAGATCTTCGCCCCGCCGCACGACAGCACAGCCTTCGACCTCCTGGGCCGTCTGGTTGTGAGCGATCTGCGTCCAGGCCGGCCGCATGTAGATCTCGCTCAGTATCTCGGTCTCTATCTCCAGCCGGTGTGCCAGATACATCTCGTAGCTCACCGGTAGCAGATCGGTCTTCCCCTCGTCGAGCCGCCTCTGCCAGAGTCGCCAGTCCCTCTCCGTCCGCAGATACTGCAGCGGCCCAAGTCCCTCGTAGGCCACCGCCACGGGCACGAAGTCGACCGGATGACCATGCAGTACTCGCGTCACCGCATCGTCTGAGTGAAGAGGTCCGTTCATGTTCGATCCCAAGCGCGAAGTGTGTGGCACCTTACCCTCATCCATTGAGCTGTCCTCACCACGCCCGAGGCCATTGCTTTCAGACGAGCGCCTTCTCGTCTTTGCTGTACTCCTCGTCGGCTCGCGCACAGATGGTCCTGAGTGTCTCCTCGTTCGCCAGCGCTGGCGGCTCGAAAGACTCGAGGATGTCGATCACTCTCTCCCGGACCCGCTGACCAAGCGTCTTCGAGCCCTGCTGCTCCCAGGTCTCGCGCCGGCTCCGATCGATCAGCTTCGGAAACCAGAATTCGCTCTTGAAGTGGCGCAAGGTGTGGTCCTCGGCGAGGAAATCGCCGCCTGGCCCCACGCGATCTATGACATCAATGGCGAGGTGTTCGTCATCGACGACTACCCCGCCCACGATCCGTTTCACCATACTGATGATCTCGTCCGACATGACGAGCATGTCAAGGGAGCCGACTAGCCCCGATTCCAGATAGCCCACATCGTGCACGAGGTTGGCGCCGGAAAGCGCAGCTACCGCGATGGAGATGGTCGCCTCGATCGCGGCCTGCTCGTCCAACACCTTCGAGTCGCCACAGCCCGCGGTGGAGAACACGGGCAGCCGGAGCCGCTTGCACACCTCGGTCTGGGCCGCACTCAGCAGTACCATCTCCGGCGCGCCGTACGGCATGACCGTGGTGCTCATGTCCAGGATCGTCACTACGCCGCCCAAGATCATCGCCGCGCCCTTCTTCTTGAGCTGCGAGAGCACAATTCCGATGAGGCCTTCGGCGAGGGACTGCGTCAACACCCCTGCCAGCGTCGCTGGCGCGGTGGCGCCAGCTATCGGGGCAGGGACGTAGATCGCCGGGATGCCTGTCTCCGCCGCGTAGAGGAGTTTCCCCACCGCCGCCTCCGAGTTGCTCAGCGGAGACGAGGGCTCGACGTAGACCACAAACAGCGGCGCTCGCGCAAACTCCTCCGTCCCGCCAACCGCGACGCAGGCCATCTCGTACTGGTCGGCGAGGCCGTTGCGGTCCACTGCGGTGATGACCATTGGCTTGGTCGTGCCCTTCAGCATCGCCAGCAACTGGTGCCGGTCATAGGACTTCGGCGGGACGTCGGAGGTCAGGCCCAACGACATATGAAAGTCGATGTTGGGCAGGGCCTCGGAGATCCTGGCTGCATTGTTGACGTCGTTGAAGGTATAGCGCCGACGCTCGTCGGTGTAGGGGTCGAGGGTGAACGGGCAGTCAGAGCCGGTGCCGAACCAGACCCTGTTGTACTCCAGCGTGACGCGCTTGGCTCGATCACGCCCGGCGATGGTGATTCGCTCAGGCACGGTGGTCAGGCAGGACTTCACAAGCCAAGAGGGGATGCGCACGAGATTACCGTCGCTCACCTGGCACCCGGCCTCACGCAGCAGCGCCACTGCCTCATCGTGGTGGATACGAGTGCCGGTGCGCTCCAGCACCTGGAGGGCGGCCAGGTAGATGTCCTCGATCTGATCGTCAGAAAGCACACGGAACAACGGCGTCGCGTTTGCCTGGTAGTTGGTTCGCATCACGATCTCCTCAGGATTGCGCTGATTCCAAGCGCGCATCGGCGTCAGCGAGTATAGCTGCGATCTCCTGCCGGGCGGCACTGGCGAGCGGAGCCGGCTTGTGTGAATCAAGGATCTCGACAAGCCGTGCCTGTGCCCGCTCGACCATCCGGGTCTTCCCCGCCGCCTCCCAGCCCTCGCGGCGGCTGCGATCAATCAGCTTCGGAAACCAGAACTCGTCTCTGAAGTGCGAAAGGGTATGGTCGTCTGCCAAGAAATTGCCGCCGGGACCCACGCGATCGATCACCTCAACCGCAGTCGTCTCGGGCGTGACCTCGATGCCGCGAAGGATACGCTTGACGTATGAGATGACCTCATCCATCATCACCAGCTGCTGGAGCGAACCGGTTGTCCCCGACTCGATGTACCCGACGTCGTGGCACAGGTCTCCCCCCGACAGCCCCGCGAACAGCACTGACAGTGCCCCCTCCAGCGCCGCCTGCTCGTCTACCCCCTTCGAGTCCGTGCAGCCGCCGGTGGTCCACACGGGCAGCCCTACGTGATGAGCCAACTCGGTCAGCCCTGCCTGCAGCAGCGACAACTCAGGCGAGCCATAGGCCGCCACCATCTGGTTCATGTCCATGGTCAGCACCACTGCGCCCATGCAGAAGGGCGTGCCCGGCCGGAGCAGTTGGCCCAGCACTAGCCCCAGCCAGGATTCGGCCGCCGCCTGGGCGATGACCGCGGCCATCGTGGCGGGCCCGGTGGCGCCGCCAATGACACAGGGGGTGAAGATCAGCGGGATGCGATGCCGGGCGCAGTAGATGACCTTGTCGATCGCCTCTCCGGTGCTTACGAGCGGCGACAGGGGTTCGCAGTAGAAGATGTAGTTGGGTCGGCGAACAAACGCCTCTTCGCCCCCAGCCACCACCACCCCCATCTGGTGGATCTCCCGGCAGCCGGCCTCGGCGTAGGACCAAGCTACAATGGGCTTGCCTGTAGAGCCGATCATCTCGGCGAACTCATAGGTGTCGGCGAGCTCATCCGGGATATCGCCAATGCTGCCCAGGCTCTCCACGAAGTCGATGCTCGGCAGCGCGTCGCAGACCGTCGCCACCGCCCGCGCATCGGCCCTCGTATACTTGCGCACCGCGCCGGTGCGCGCGTCCATGAAGCTCGAACAGCTCGGGCCGGGACCATAGTAGAAGCGCCCGGGAGCGATGTGGAGGTCTTTGTCGGGATCGCCCTCGCGGCTGAAGACGGTAAAGCTGCGAGGAGCGCTGGCCAGCGCCTTCACCACCATGGGTGAAGGAAGGCGGACGCGGACACCGTCCACCCATGCTCCCGCGCTCGACAGCAATGCCCGCGCCTCTTCGTTGTGCACGTCCAGGCCCGTGTACTCGAGCAGATGCAGTGCCGCCCGGTAGATCTCCTCGAGTTGATCCTGCGAGAGAAGACGGAACTGCACTGACTGGTTAGCCAGCTGGTTTGCGCGCATGATAACACCTCGTCGAATGATGCTAGCCGAGAAGCGCCTTGGCCTTCTCCACCGCGCTGGCGGCATCGGGGGCATAGCCGTGGGCCCCGATCTCGTCGGCATAGCTTTGTGTCACTGGCGCGCCGCCGATGACGACTTTGACCTTGCCCTTCAGACCCTCTGAGCCCAGCGTCGCCACGGTATCCTTCATCGATCCCATGGTCGTGGTAAGCAGCGCCGACATGGCGATCAACCCCGCGGAGTTGTCCTTCGCGGCAGCGACAAACTGCTCGGCGGTGACGTCCACTCCCAGGTCCACCACCTTGAAACCGGCCCCCTCCAGCATCGCCGCCACGAGGTTTTTGCCGATGTCGTGCAGGTCGCCCTTCACCGTCCCGATGACAACCGTGCCGATGTAGTCCACGCTCTCGCCGGACATCAGGCCCAGCGCTTCCTTCATCGCCCGCTGCGCGATCAGCAGCTCCGGCACGAAGAACTCGTTGGCGCGGAACTTCTCCCCAACGACTTCCATCGCCGCCGCAATGCCATCGACGACAATGGTCTTCGCCGCGATGCCCTCCGCCAACGCCTCCTTGGTCAGTTCCTTCGCCTGCTCCCGATTCCCGCTGATGATCGCCTGCTTCAGATCGTCAAGTGTAGCCATCTGTCGCCCTCTCCTCTTGGTCCGGCATCCCGCATCCGCGTCTACGAAAGGGGGCTGCCACAAGGGCATTGGTGCCCCTGCTGACACTGCATCCCGCCAGTAGTATACGTCGGGCTCGCCCTCCTGTGTCTCAGAGCGACTCACAGGCCCTCCGCTTCGAACGAAAGAAGAAACCCTTCCGTCAGTTCCCCTCGTTCCGGCACAAGTCCTGCCAGAGATACCCAGCCAGACTCTACGCGGCCTCAGCCCTGATGTCAATGATTGGCATCGAGGCAGGGAAGAGACGGCCGTGCGATCGGCGGCGGGCCCCGACTGGATCGGCGCGAGACTTCTGCGGCGACAGCGGGCAGGAAGGGTCGGGCATGAGGCGGAGAGTGCCGGCCTCGTTGCCTAGGAGAGGGAAGCGGATCCCCCAGGCCCGCATCGGGGCAGGACATGACTTGCAGCCCTGTGGACCCGCTTTATGATCTCGTGCCGAGAACGCCACCAGAGGTAGAGGGGCCGATGTACGCGTACATCAGGTAGTCGGACGCCGAAGGTGTGGCTGACTCCACGGTTCCTTCCGTGACAGAGACGCCGACACTCTACACAGCCACCAGGCTGCCGAGACAACCAGCTCCCTCTAGCTCGACTTTGCGCCGCTACCCACTCGGTGCTGGCGGTACTCGCCCGGGGTGCAACGATAGGATTCTACAAAGCAGCGGTGCAGATGACTGGCGTGAGAGAACCCCGTCTCCCTGGCAATCTGCTTCAGCGGCGACGCCGTGGCGACCAGCAGCGCCGCGGCACGGCTAACCCGATTCCGGCCCACAAACTTGCCAAAGGTCACTCCCATCGCCTGGCGGAAGAGCAAGGCGAATTGGGAAACACTCAGCCGGCAGGCCACCGCCGCCTCCTGCCGGCTAACTCGCAGCGAAGCCCGGTGCTGCACTAAGCTGATCGCCGGCATGATCCTGGCCAAGTTGTTCATCCGCGCCTGGCTATCGCGGACACGGTCTTCGGGCGCCCTCCAGCCTCGGCACATGCTCAGCAGTATCTGGAGAATCCCAAGCCGCACCGCGCTCTGCCATCCCCACTTCTTCTGCTCGATCTCACGGATCAACTGCCTTCCCACCCCAACCACTTCCCGCCGCATCTCCTCGTCAGTCACGCGGGGCCGCTCCTCAGGACGATTCGCGAACAACGTCAGCCAGTGAATCCCTTCGAAGGACTCCTCACCCAGGAATTCCGGTACGAAGTAGAGCGACAGCCTCCGCGTGCCTCCCTCCAGAATACGCGCTCCATGCGGTTCCCAGCCCGCGATCAGTGACACATCACCCGGTGCGAGCTGGATCACGAAATCCTGGTAGTGCTGCTCCTGTCGACCGTCGATTAGGACTCCCACCTCGAGGCACTGGTGCATATAGATCTCCAGTGCGTGTGGCTGCTCGTACTGCACGATCACAGCATCGAGGGGGTCCTCAGGGGTAAGAAGGCTCTCAACCGGCTGCGCCAGCATCGCTTCGCCTCGCTCCTCACACTTCCCTCGGGCGGCACTCTACCGGTCACATGTGCAAGAGAATCGCCCTTTTGTGCACTTCCCTGCACTGGAGGTTTCTGACATATGGCTGTATAATCCTCTTGTAGAAGTCTGCTGTAGCACTAACGGGGGACTGCCGGGCGGCAGCTAGAGAAGGGTACTGAGTAGCATGATGTCCGTGTGCAGGGGTGGCGCTAGAAGGTTGCAGGCCGCCGGCAAACCGTCTTCGTTGCACTCTCCGCAATCGTTGGAAGCGTTGGCACCGCGTCTTCTCTCTCCTCCCGTACGTCAACTTCCAGAGCGGCGCATCTCATGCCCGCGCGGTGCGCGGGTTCCCCATACGCGAGCGCGACGCGAAGACCTTGCGCCAGGTGAAGGGAGGTGATGAGCAGCGCATGCCTCTGATGTTGCGGATCCGTCCTGTCGAGCTGAGAATCTAGTGGAGGTTAACCACTATCATGAGAAAGAGACGGAAGGGTTTCACGCTGATCGAGCTGCTAGTGGTAATCGCGATTATTGGGATCCTGGCAGCGATGGTGTTCCCGGTGTTCGCGCGGGCACGTGAGTCCGCGCGCAAGGTGGTATGTCTATCTAACGTGAAGAACATTGCCCTCGCGTTCCAAATGTATCTAGCGGACAACAATGACACGCTTCCGCCACGCGAGCACCGCCAGGCTGTGCACGACTACTTGGCTCCTGGCCCCGGTGGGGGCGGGGGCTGTGGTGCGACAAACGACTGGATGGCCTTCAAGGCGAACCCCTACCTCAGGTGGCCAGTGGTCCTTGATGAGTACGTGAAGAACCGTGACGTGTGGAGGTGTCCGAGCGCAAAGGTAGAGTATGCGGCCGGCTTCATCCTGCCTGGGCCTGATTTCCTGCAAGCCCTTCGTGACGGCGAGGGCTCCTGGGGCAAGATCGGCGGCTGGAACTTCGGCTTTGGCATCTGCATGAAGACCTACCCACCTGGATGGGGCGGAGAAGTCACCGACTCGATCGTGCAGCAGCGCCTAGGTGGGGCTAGCGCAGGATACGCGGCGACTGACGCCACCGCGCAAAAGGCCTTTGTGGCGAGCATCGGCACCAACTACTCCAGCAACCATAAGTTGAACACGGGCGTGAAATTGGCGGAAGTGCAAGACCCCGTCAATTACGTTATCGTCGCCGACTGTGGTGTCGTTGACTTCGTGGGTGAACCCACGAAGCTTGCCTACCCCGAGATGTGTTGTGTTGAGTGCTCCCCCACGTGGCCTCCCAGTGACGCCACCAAGGCTGCTGACCCGGACTATTACATTCCAGGCTGCGCCGAATTGCACGCCAACGCAGAATGGGCGGCAGACCCAGACAGGAAGAAGATGTCCACCCGACATTTGGGTGGAGTCAATATCGGATACCTGGACGGCCACGCGTCATGGATAAACTCTACGACGCTGCTGACCAGGTACATCGAGGATGAAGTCGACGGTCTTGACACCGCATGCTTCGGCTTCACAGAAGCCCAGGCCGATCTCGTCTGCGGCCCCGGTGCTTGGCCAGGGGCCCCCTGGCTGCCGTGAGGCTGGTTCGGTGATCAGCTAATCTGACGCTAGATCGTGAATGTGGGCAGAACGCTATCGAGTGTTCTGCCCACTTCTCTATTCACCAGGGACTGCGAGTTGATTGCGGTGACACGGGCAGTCCGGTCCGCGCTCTTCGCGAGGGTCACTCGCAGCGGGGAGAAGCACGGCAGGACCCCTCCTACAAGTAGCGCGAATTCTCCCCAAGGCCCAGCCACCCACTGTCTGCTTCCTTCGGTAGGGACTTCTGTAGGGCGCGCCCAGCCCCTCTTGGCACGGGAATGGGGTAATCAGCACGGCACCGCGGTGCCGTGCGAGAGGGCGCCCGAGAGCTTGGTAGGCCCGGACTCTCGGATGACCGGGGCACAAGGCACTGTCCAACATTCCCTGGCTCTACGACCGCAGAGCAGACCCCCCAGCTGAAGTCCATGCCGTCGCGGGCTTCTCGACTCCTGAGCGCCAACCCCAGATATGACACCCGACGGTCATGATACCGCCTCTTCTAGCTCCTCTGCGAGCCTTGTTCCTTCAAGTAGCTGACCGCCTCGAGAACCGGGGCAGTCAGGCCGGGCTCCCTGTCGACGGCCGAGGCGGACTGGCCCATCACCTCGAAAAGCACTTCGCAGGCCCGTTCATACCCGACACCACTGAGACGGGCCACATAGCGCGTGGCTCTGTCAATGAGCTTTCTGTTACTTGGTACGACATAGACCATGAAGTTGCCGTGCACTCGCCCGAGTTTGGCCATCGTCCCTGTCGAGATGGTGTTGAGCACGAGCTTGGCCCCGATGTGGCTCAAGAGGTCAAGTGGACTCTCGAAGTGCGGGAAAGAGAATGAGAAGGCAGTTGCCGAGAGGGCGCGGGGCGCCTCCAGTGCTTCGTTCTCATACCTCAGAATCACCAGCGCGTCACCCTCTGACAGCGAACGGGTCGTGATCGCATCACGGTGTAAGGGGAAACGGA
>SDBT01011519.1_pt1 | contig 14224 bp, 18 predicted proteins | sample 2277101 | NCBI WGS metagenome assembly SDBT01 (sample SAMN10404973, study PRJNA504765) | marine sediment metagenome | isolation source: marine sediment core GS10_PC15, 103 cmbsf | place: Arctic Ocean: Southern Knipovich Ridge | collected 2010 | reverse complement strand
GTCATTGCTGCATTTGCTCTAACGGCTTTATCTACTCCAGATGCATCACATCTATCTAATAATACAGTACCTGTTCCATGATTTTTAACTCCAATATTAGAAGTGGCAAAAATCACATCTCTACAAATTACACTAACAGTTGCATCTTCAGGTGTTATTTCAATACATGAGTTAATAGTTTGTTGTGCTGCTGCTGTACTTTCAACTGTTAAATTTTCAAAAGTAACATTTCCAGTACTAGCATTGCCTATATTGAAACCAGTAACAACAACTTTATCCTTAGGTCCAACACCTTGAAAAGTAAGATCAGCACCATTAGTAGTTATAGCGCTATAAGCACCGGGAAACAACTGAATAGTGTATTCTTTCTTTAACATGGCTGTTGGAATATCTGCAACACTTCTAAATTGAGCATTATCTGCTAATGTAGGACTAACCTTCAAAAATTGCTTCTCGGCCATTTTTATTCTCTCTTTAACATAGAGTAGGTACTTGTCTTATTACAAATACCACTCTATATAAATTTATATACTCTTACGCAGTACTTTCAAGTACAACTGCATAACTATACTGATTATCGATTTTAGCTTTACCAGCAGAACTATTAGTAGTTAATGGTTGCATATCAATACGAGTACTCATGTAGATTGCAGTTACTTGCTGACGAGGCTCATACTCAGTTTCTACTAGCATTCCTCTACGCTCAGCAATTAAGAACCCGGGCTTATAAACTAAAGCACCAATAAGATTCTGGGATGATCCCTTAACATCTAAGAACTCAGTAATTTGTACTGGAATTCCATAGATAGAACCTAAAGTTCCTGTATGATAAGTAGCTTGTGGGCCAAAAGTATCTACAGTACGGAAGTCGGCTGTTTGTACTAACTCATTATAACCTTCTACAGTAGTTAGATATACTAAATCTTCATTACCTACACGAAGTCCATACTTACCTAATTTAGCACGGGCAGAAGCAATGTTACTTGGAGTAGCAGCAGTTGCTGAACCTGTGTTAACTCTTAGATCATTAGGTGAGTGATTAGAAGCTAAAGATACAATACCTTCAATAGCTGCTTGATAACCAACACCAACACTAATATCTGAAGGTGACGCAACAAAACCAGTTACGGTGCCTGATCCACGTAGAACTGCTTTATCAATAGCACGGGCCATACGACGAGCAGCAGCACTACGTAAGAAACCAATTAGAGGTAGTACAGTATCTTCTTCTTCATCAAGTGCTAGGTGGGTTGCACCCATAAACTTATGTGGAGTATAAGTTACAGCTTGAATTGAATGTTGATTACTGGTTGGTACATTTGTAGCATCAGCAATACCTGTAGCAAATGTTCCCGATGCAAACTGTGCAATATCACCGTCTGTATCTTCGTTAGCTACTGGAACTCTAAAGTTTCTTGCATCAACTTGAATTCTACGTAACATAGGAGTAATTACTAACTCCTGTTGTAACTCCTCATGAATAGTTTGAGAGAAATTACTTAAGAAGGCATCAACTGTAGTAACGGCTTTTATTTTTAAACCTAATTTACTAAATTCGAATAGTCCTTCGTCATTTCTATTATATCCAGCTTTAGCAGCATGTGCTTTACATAGCATGAAAGCATCAGCCATTTCGGCTGCAGAGAAAGGATTCTCTTTGCGAGTATTTTGGTTATAAGTCATCTTACTTTCAGTAAGAGCTTGTATAGCCACTCTTTCTCGTCTCATTTCAACTTGAAGTTCTTTAAGTTCTTCAATTTGTTTTGTAACATCCTCGCCGCGATCTTCTTTAGCAGAAACTTCTAAGGTCTTTTCCCCAGTAGCTTCAACTAACAGCTCGGCGCGATTATCACCAACTTGTACAGAGGCAGTCTCCCCTTGAGACTTCTCTTCTTGTGCAACTGACTGTTCTTCAATCTGAGTTTCCTCATTCTTTTCATCAACAGCTTGTGTATCAGTTTCTTTAGTTGCCATTTCAATCGTCTCCTCTTTTACCGTATCGGCACTATGTCCATAAAGTGATAAAACTAACTTATCACCTGTGGGTTTGACTGCCTCCAGGTATTTGATCATATCAACATAACGTGCAGCAGCACGGTAATTTGTATTTGTCCAATCGCTTGAACTTAATTTTAGTAAGTTTTGTAACTTCTGAACTCTGGTTTGATAATTAGCGTTGTTAACTACTCTTTCATCTTTTCTAAGTTCATATAACTCTTCGTCTGTTAAATTGACATACTTGTCAAAGTCTTCTTTAATTTGATTTCTATCTCCGTCAGTAAGATCTTCATCTAAACTCTTATGTTTTACTAATTCTAGATCAAACTTAGACTTTATATCCCAATCATTCGCCACGGAAACTTCATCAACCTGTAGATATTTTGCCACATTTTTGTGGTTTCCGTCAATATCTACTTCCTTAATTTGTATAATTGGGCTCGCCTTTGTGGCTTTTTTAATAACTTCCCAACGACTGTCCTCATATTTAACCATAGTCCCATTATCTAAGTTTGAAATATCGTAACTTAGTAGATTTTCCAAAGGAATTTGTACAAGAGGATTATTCTCTTCATCAAGAATTTCTTCGTTATCTTCTACATCTTCCTCGATAACTTCTAGGTCAATTATGTCCATTACTGTTTCTTCTATAACAGTAACAGCTTTATTATCTTCAACAAGAAGTATAGTTTCGTTAGATACTTCAACTACATCATTATCTTTAGTAATATTAGCCATATCTATATTTTCCTCTATATCATCGAACAAAGTTACTTCTCCGGTAGGATCTCCGTCACTAGTAAGAACAACATCCTTAACTCTTGGTCGATGCGTATGTTCATTTGTTTCCTTTAACTCATGATCTTCAATATCATGAAGATGAGTATCAAAACCGTGGGAGGTAAAAGTAGTTCTACCATCTCCGTTTTCATCCACTTCAAACGCATGATAATGGTCTTGATCAAAAGATGTAATACCAGCTATTAGCGATTGATTATCATCTTGTTTTTCAAAGTTAGCAATATAAGTATTATATTCTTTTTCAGTATCAAAACTTTTACGAACACTGAATAAACTATTTGCATTAGCAGGAATACTAACGATGCTAATTTCCATCAATTCGAGGTCCGTAATAGTAGAAGCCTCAGTATTTCTATCAAATTTTTGATCTTTTACTCTAAAACCAACACTAAAACCTTTTAACACTTTATCTTTAATTAAAGTTTGAATACTATGCTGACTTTCAGCTGCCTTACTAACAGTAGCTTCAATATATAATCCTTTTTGATCAACTCTCATTTTATTAATTCGACCAATAGGTTTATCAGCTTGATGTTGAAAAAGTAAAACAGGATTAGCTCTATAATTATCTACTCCTTTTGCCCAAGCAGAAGGAAGTACAATATCACCTTGCCTATCTTTATCTATAGTATTAGCATACCCAGCAATTTTTAAATTACCATCAGCATCCTTTTTTGATTCAGCTTTGGTAATAAAACTGTCAATATAAAAAGTTTTACCACTCATTTAATTAATATCCTTATACATTACCGCTTTCACTCTGAGAACCTGAGCTTGGAGGTCTTCCACCCTGTGCAGGGTTAACAGCACTTCCGGCTATATTTTGAGGAATACGAATATGATTACATTCATCATCATCAATTTTATCAAACCGTAAGCCTTCTCTAGCCTCATTGGCAGTAATAATTCCTGTGTTTACTAGCGTTGAATAAAATAACGCTTCTGATCTTGTATCAGGTCTTAACGCTGTTATTGATTGTTTATCTGGTTGTACAGTTACATCAAATCTATGAGCAAATGCACTTGCAAATTGTTGTAATATAGGTAAAACTGTATGTGTATAAAACATTGATTGATTAGGAGCTATATTAGCATTATTTCCTGCTTTTAATAGCACAAAAGGTACTCCTAACGCTTTAGCCATATCTTGTTGTATTCTATCTACAGCTTGTTCAAAATCCAATTGTTGAAAATTAACTTGGGAGAAAGGATCCACCTTTAATCCGCCATCTAATATAGCTGGTCTTTTAGCTCCACTGAATAAAGAATTATAATTCTGTGACCACTCTTCTAATAATCTTTGTTTAATTTTTTGACTTAATACATTATCTGTTCTTAATACAAATCCTGGAACAGCATTATTTTTAAAGAATTGTTGTTGAAAAGATATTAAGTGATAATATAGATTTATAATTCTATCTAAGTTTTTTAATCTACTATCACCACGATATATATCATCTGAACTATCATTTTTTATATGAATAACTTGATCCGCTTCAAAGAAAATAGCACTAGTTTTATCTTTTACAGGATCAGGAGTCATTCTACCAAATCCAAATACATCTGCAGGATTTACTGCTAAAGGTTGAAATTCATATCCAGCTATAAAAGTTTTTGTATCAGGAACTACTGTTACATCATTAGCAGGAAGAATATAAAAACTACCTTCACCTTTAGGTAAATCTTTATCATATAAAATAAAAGTATTACCATCTAAAAAGAAATCTAAAAATGCTCGTCTAAAGAATCGGGCTCTATCCTCAAAAGGATTAGGAGTCTTATTTAATAATACATCAAGTTTTTTAGAAGGCCCTCTGCTGATTGTATGATCAATTAAAAAAGGTACTTCAACTAAAGCATTAATTATAATATCAATAGATCTATGAACCACATCAATATCATCATATGCAGTTCTAAAATCTACTATATTTTCCGGTGCACTTTCCCCTTGTGATGCAGCAATTGATGGCTGAGCAGGGTTAAGTTTTGTAAGGATATTATCCAACCAAGCCATATTCTTTCCCTTTTTGAATTTCAAGCCAACGTTCTATTTTAGGAACTAAATCATTAGTATAACGCTGTCCATAAATAGTATGTAGCTTGCTATGGTGTAACTTACAAAGCGTGTATAAGTTGTCATTAGATAGATTTAATTTACATTGTTTTTGAAATAGTTCTCTTAACTCAATAACATGTTCTACTGAATCTATAGTAATAATTTTTTTGTTATGACACCACTCTCTCCATAGTTGAGATAATGAATAAATATGATGTAATTCTAAATTATTTTTTGATCCACATATATAGCAACTAGATGCTTTATTGTAATCTTTTTTAATAAAATCACGAACATATTTAACTACGTGTCTTTTAAGCTCTGTCATATATTTTCTATTGTACTTATAATATCATAAGCATCCCACCGGGTCAATCTTTAATTTTTATAATTTTAATTATATACAGGACCAATCTTTAAGTTTTGTAAACACTCCTGTAAAACTTTCCATTTTTCTTTATTATTATATTCTTTATCTAAATCCAATCCAACAGAATTTTCAGGTAACCGTTCTACTTCTGTTTTTATAGTTTGATGTAGTATATTAAATACTTTTCTAAAATATAATGAATATATAATATCATCTCCTCGTATAGAAGAATTTATAGAAGTAAAACTTTTAAAAATTATTTTCAAATCCTGAGATTTAAAAATTAAACAAGATCCAATAATTAATTCAACTATAGCTTCCTCACAGTAATAAGAAACTAAAGAATTATAAGATTTAGCTAAGTCAATTCCTTGTAATCCATGAATACCTATTAAATGACCTGAAGATTTTTTAATCCAGTAGTGAAGGTCCAAGAAAGTTTTTTTAAACGGAAGTACATCATCATCCAGCAGAATAACATATTCGGTAGTAACATTACATGCCTTATCCCATCTATCCCAATTATATTTATTTACTTTATTATTAAATACTTTATCAGCATAATTAGAAGGAATAGTTATAGACTCATTATTATTTATAATCCAAATAGGCATAAAACCTTTAAATCTATTTACTATAGTTTCAACATTTATTGGTCTACGATAGTTAGTAACTATTAAAGTTGTATCTTTAAGTTCAGCCTGCATAAATTCCTACAGCAGTTTTTAAATGAGTATAAATTGCATATCTAATTGCGTCACAAGGATGTGAATGTTCATCATGCACAGGTTTTTGCATTTCTATTTTTTCTTTCCAACGATAACCTGATAAAGCTGCAAAACATCTTTTAGCATTAGATAAGTCACAAATTAATTTATCTTTTTCCACTAATCCTTGAACATGAGCTATTCCATCATTAACACTTTTTATAGCATTATCACAGTAGATATCATATTCATATGCTAAATCTGCTTTAGCTTGCGCTGATGATGAATCAATATAAATATTATCTATTCCCCATTCTTCTTGCATTTCTTTTATTTTCTCTGCCATCACAGGAGTAGGAGTTTCTTTAGTCACGTATTCATCTACAATATAATATTTTTCACCATCCGTTGCAATTACTATAAAAGCAGTTTCATCCCTGTATCCCATATCTAACCCAGCAATAAAATCATAAGAAGGATCTTTAGGTTGAATATAGGATAAGTCTTCTAAATGCTTATCCTCATCCATTGAATAAATCTGTCCAGCAAATACAGCCCATTCGCAGTAATATTCTTGTAGAAAGTATTTTACTGAAGTTGATGATTTTCTTGCTTCATCAATATCTTCTTGACTTAAAATAGGATTTGAAGTCCAGTCAAATAAGCCACTACCCCACTGAGGATATTCTTCATGATTTATATTACCACGAAGATAATAATCATACAAATAATTTGCTTTACCACGGGGAGTAGATATAAATAATGCCCTAGAATCACTATAAGATGATAGGGCAGGGCGTAGATCTCGTTCAAAATATTCATTATCAGATATTAAAGCTGCTTCATCAATTATTAAAAAATTCGCACCTCTACCAACTAAACTTTCTCTATTATTAGCTGATAATAATCTAAAAACAGAATCATTACTTAATACAACAACTTTATCTTTTTCATTTTTCTTTTTTGTTTCTAATCCAAGCTGCTCAATAAAAGATTTAACATATTCCCAAATAATACTAGACAAAGCATAATTTGGAGCAATAATCATTACTTGTTGATTAGGTTCAAGTAACTTAGCTAATGCTAATAAAGCAGCTCCAACAGATTTACCTGTTCTTCTCGCACTAATATGAACCCAGAATCTATGACCTTCCAATCCTGATACCATAGATCTTTGACTTAAATTAAAATTATCATAAAACCTAGTTGGCATATAAGGATCATGTAATTTCTTAGCAAGTTTAGGTACGGGTAACCTAAAGAATGGAGTTTGTGTATTAATTATTTTTTGTTCGCTAGCTGCGAGCATTATTTCTTTCTCTTTTATATGTAATTAAGTAACTCTTTAACTACATCACTTCTAACAACGTGTTCTTTTTCAAACTTTACAACATTAACTATATCACAATTTTTTAATTTGTCAATAACCCAAGTAAGACCGTTATCATTTTGTAAGTCACTTTGTTCAAGGTCTCCAGTAATTACACAAGTACAATTATCTCCCATACGAGTAAGAAACATTTTCATTTGTTTTATAGTAGAATTTTGAGCTTCGTCAAATACTATAAAGCAATTATTAAATGTACGACCACGAATAAAAGCTAATGCAGCAATTTCTACTTCCATATTTTCTAAACTATGTTTTATTTTTTTTGGGTCCCATCTATCACATAGCGCATCAAATAGTGGTCTTAAATAAGGGTCTAATTTTTCTTCATAAGTTCCAGGTAAAAATCCTAAAGTTTCTGTAGCCACAGCTGGACGAACAAATACAATACGACCTATTTCGCCACCATCAAACGCCTCTACTGCTTCTACAACTGCTAAATATGTTTTACCGCCACCAGCAGGTCCAATTCCAAAAGTAATTGGAAAATTGTTAATTGATTCTCTATACTCATCTTGTTTTTTATTTAAACTTTTAACTTTTTTAATATAACGAATTTCTTTATTTAAGTAAGATACCTTCTTCTTTTTTGTCAAATTTATCTCTCCTAACTTAATATTGGTGCCAGTACAAAAGCCCATAGTAATAAGCATGTAGGAATAAAAATTGAAGCGATAAGAACGCTATTTATTATATAGTGATTTCTACATTTCTTTTTTCTAACCGCTTTTATTTCTTCTGTATTATCTTTATAAGTCCCGTTAGTTATATCTATAGTAGTAACTAATAATCGCATAACTAGCCTCCTAACACCAATAATTTAATTATAGCTCCAATAAGAGCCATTAAAGCAGATCCTACTAATCCATATACAAGCATTTTAATAGGGGCAAACTCATCTTTATTAATATAATTATCTTCAATATGTTCTACTTTTACTTTTAATTCAACAAGAGTAGCAGCATCTTTATACCCGTTAGGATCTATTTTTAGATATTTAATATCATTACCATTAGACATAAAAATTATCCATCCTTCTGTTCTAACTCATATTTTAGAAGTTTCATAACTTTATTATGATCCATTTCTATTTGATATACTTGTTCTTTAGTCAATATAGTTTTCCATTGGTTAACTGTACCTTGTCTAAAAAACTTTTTTTGCCTATTTGATTTTTCCCTAAAGCCATCTTTATCTTCTTTTTTTGATACATTTTCAAAAGATATAATATCCAAAGTTTTAATAAATAATGGTTTAACAATTGGTAAGTTCAAATGAATTAAAATACCTGTAAATGCTTTTTCAGGATCAATATGAAAATTTTCATACTTAAAGATAATACTTGGCATATTCATTTTATTATGATTCCAAGAATTAATATGATTACTCCAAGTGCCTAAATAACCTGTAATTTGGTTATTTTTATCATCTACTATTTTACGAGAGTTATCATTAAGAATTGAAATTACATCATCTATTGACTTATTAAAATGATCAGCAAAACTAATAACTATGTCACGAGGATCTCTTACAATATAAATAGCATTTCTACTAACAACCTGTGGAATTAATTGAACTCCATCCATAGTTATATTTGCATTATGTGTTTTTAAATAAATAGCTCCTGGATTTTTTTCAAGTATAGTATATAGTAAAGAATTTCTTAAAAGTAATTGAGCTTCTTCAGATATTATTCCATTTTTTTCAGCATGCTTTCCATATTTAAAACTTGTACCATCATCATATTTACAGGGCGTTAAATCATTAAAATCTAATTCACCATTATTAAAATAAGCCGATAAAAACATACGAACCCATGTATTTCCACTTTTAGGATAAGATGCTAGCCAAGTAATACGTTTATATTCATTCATTTAAAACTCAAACATTATTGGTTTTGGTTTTAATACAATTCCGGAGGGAGCAGCACCTTCTGTTGGGACAACAAAACCAACAGCAGCCTCTATAGTTCCACTATCAACAGCAGGAGTCAAAGCTGTAGTAGTACCTGTAGCTTTTTGAAAACCATCTGATACTCTAATTTGTTGAGCAGACCAATATACTTCAATTATTTCTGTTTCGCCTGCTCCTGCTGTATGTCTATCTGTTCCTGCTGTTGTATCATAATCCTGACAGGCATATAAAGCTAAATCATCAGTAACAGTAGCCAATGATAAATCTATTGGATTTGCAAAAACATCTGTATCAGTAGCAGGAAAACCCGTAGCTGTTATTTCAGCTGCATCAGCGGAACTTACTCCATAAACTCTAAAGGTAGATCTATCTTCGTCATCTAATCCTGTTACAACAACGCTAATTGAAGTTCCTGTTGATGGTGACGCAAATGCAAATGCCCAAATTACATCGCCTGTATCCTCAGCAGTAACTGAATCATCCGCAGAAGCTCCTCCTAACGTTACTACAGGAGTATCTCCTGTTAAATTATACCCACCTAAAGTTACTATACCTACATCTACTCCTGTACCATAAGTTATAGTTAAGGTAAGAGAATTACCTGAACAATCCGCAGTTTGAACATCACTTTCATAATCTGCCATATTATTAGCTAACTATATTTGCTGGAGATGTAACTGTTACTTTATACGGAAATTCAAAATGTTCAACACCATTTCTTCCAACTGTTACAATCATTTTTAACCCAACAGCCGCAGGCGCAAATTTCATAGTATCTCCCCGCTGTTTAATTACTTGTAAAGTATTTCCCTCTCCAAACGATGCCGTAATAGTATGATTTTCAAAACCTACGTTTTGAACTTCAAGTTTAATTACATTTAAAGTTTGATCGTTGTAAGAATAAACTACTTTAATAAAATGTCCAAGAATAGGACGGTTTCTAACTAAAAATTCATCATCAATAATTGCCATAATTATACCTCCGCTTGCTTATCTGTAGTGTAAAATATTTTAAGTCCTATTAATCTCATATCTTGAGTCATATCATCGTTAGTATCAGAAACATCTCTAAATACATCAAAGAATACTGTTTCACCATTAGCAGGAGTTCCTCCTACTGTAATAGCCCCACTTTCAGCTACAATATACAGCTCATTAGCAGCTCCTTGTGCATCATCTATCATTACATTAGCTGTTCCAAATACTGCATCAATACTTTCATTATCACCTACTGATAATGCTTGAAGACCAATAGCTATTCCTGTTGATACTGCCCCAGCAGTAGTCCAGTATGCTTTGAAAGTAAGTGTATTTTTATTCCAAGTATCCGGAAATGCAATAGAAAACTGTGCATGATCATCTGCTGCTGTAGCAAAATCTCTTACTAATAAATCTGGTCGTCCTGCTGTAGTTTCAACAGCTGTTAATACAGAACATCCTGCTGTTACTGTTTCTGCCATTGCAGTAGCAGGAACCCAAATACTATGCTTACCTATAGTAGTTCCTACATCAATAGTAACATTGCCAAAGTTTGTACTTGCTACAGATTGCACATTAGTAAACAGAACATTAGCAAATCTACCAGCAAGAGTAGCATCAAATACTCCAGCACCTACAGTATTAGCTTGTAAATTACCTTGTCTCCAAACTCCTGCTTGTACTCCTCCAATAGAAACAGCTATTTCATCTGCTACTGCATTAAAAAATCCAGTGTTAGGATCGCCTGTAAATGAATAGGTAGGAGTAGCAGCTGACCCGCCAGCAGTCCTAAAGGCTACAGTACTTTGAGTAGCAGTTGCATTAAGAGTAAATCGTTTAGTACCAGCAGTAGTAAATCCAAGTGTATCTGCAGGTATATCTCCATACATTCCTGTATCTGGCTCTTCTTGGAAAGAATAAACAGGTCGTATTGAAGTACCACCATTAGATAATAAATTTTGAGTAAATATTGTTTTTATATAGTTACTTGGATGAGAACCATAATCAACACCCAAATTAGCTACAGGCTGTAATGCAGTAACAGAAACTTCTACTCTACCTGCTCCAGCTACTGCAATTCCTAATACATTAGCAGTATCTCTATATAAGCCTTGATCTACTTCTGATTGATTTTCTAATCCTGGATCAGCGGGTGTACCATCTGGCCAATCCGTAGTTCCTGCTCCAGCAGTAATAACAATATCAACATTACCAAAATTATCATTAGTTATTGAAGTAATACCTGTTCCAGAAAAGTTAATATTAGAAAATCTATTTAAGTGAGTTCCATTATTTATAATACCAACAGTATTAGCTGTTAAACTTTGATTAGCCCAATGGCCAATTCTAAGTCCACCAGTAGATACTCCTATTTCATCTCCAGTTTCATTATAAAAACCCGTATTAGGATCACCAGTAAATGAATAAGTAGGTAATGATACAGTTCCTGCTGGTCCTTCAAAAATTTGTCCAGATCTAAATTGACTTCCAGTAAATCTTACTACTTCAACACCACCTACTGCAATTCCTAGTATATCCGCTCCAATATGATATAATCCAGTGTTTTCATCATCTTTAAATGTAATAGCTGGACGAGTTACTACACCTGCATTAGCTATTAAATTTTCTGTAAATACAGTTTTAACAAAATTAGCTGCATCTTTACCTATATCATAAGCAATATTAGCAACTGGAAAAATAGCAACAGCATCAATATCCCATCTATCAGTTCCAGCAATAGAAAAGCCCATTGTATTAGCAGCAGGTTTCCATAATCCCATATCTGCTTCATTGGTATAAACAAATCCAGGATCAGCAGCAGTACCATCATCTATAGTTGTAGATCCTCCACTAACATTATCTACATAAGCTTTAGTAGCAACGTGTAAAGCAGAGGTTGGATCATTAGACATAGTAGCAGTATGAGGACCAAGAAGCTGAAGATTCATTTTCATTTCAAAAACAGAACCATTAGCTTCTATAATATTAGCATCATGAGCCACAGCAAAAAGCTGATGAGTACCTCTAACAACAACTAAAGTATTAGCACTTTGAACATTTTGAAATACTTTAGTAGAAAAGAAACTAAAATCATCTTGTATTAATACGGTAAGATTAGATTGTACCATATCTGCATTACCTTCCGCAGATAAAGGAAATGATAATTTTGCAAGAGTAACTTCACCGTCAAGAATATGACGAGTAATAATTTGATTATTAGCAATAAGATCACTAATAATAGTATTACTTTGAATAACTGAATTGGTTATTTTAGTAGTCGCCATTTACTAGTCCTCTTTAATTTCTAATAATTCTGTCATTACTTTATGATAGTTAGTATTATTATTAATTTGTACAGCTAATCCCGGCTGTTGTTTTGGTCTCATATCAGACTCCATCTGAGTAGCAAGCTTTATCCAATCAAATAAATCTTTTTTAGAATGAGTTCCAGTTTCCATAGCTTCTTGTAATTTTTCTTCAATTACTTTATTAATGATTGCAAGTTTACGAAAACGATCCATATAACCTTGAGTCATATAGACACCTTCAATGTATGATTTTACATCTTTTTTATCTAAAACACTAATAATTACATCGCCAGAAGTAGAAAATTGATCAGCAATATCAGCAATATCAGTACCTTTTAGATACTCATTAGCTACACCTAATAGTATAGGATCTAAAGGTTTTCCTTCTAAACTTTCAATAAGTGCTTGTTCTGATTGTATAGTTATTTCTGACATTAATGTAACATACCTTGCATTTTTACATAGTAAGCTTCAGCTCGAACAGCCCAATTTTCAAATTCTATTTGAATTTCTTCTATGTTTGCACATCTATCAATAATAGCTAACCAATCTTGCATATCTTGATTACAAACTTTTTCTGGATGACCAGCGGCTATTCTCTCACGAGTAATAGAAACTGCACACTCATTGGCTTTGGCTATTACTTTCACTATTTGACTCACTATCACTTTCTATCCTCTCTTCTTTTGGTACAGAGGTCTTTGGAAATGGACTTTCAACCCAAATAATAGGGTCTAAAGGTAAGATTCTATCTTCAATATCACTATTAGGTTTTTTCGGCATCATTTTTTACCTCATCAAACATACTAATAACTTTCCTTTTTTCGGGTCTTTTTTTATTTAACATATAATTCTCTAGAATCTGATTAAACTCATCAGGTGAAACATCCATTTCCGCCCTCAAAGTTGACGGATCATTTTTTAGCATTTCTTCTACGCCTTCACTATGCATATGAATTAGTTTATCTCTTCCTAAGTATTTAATTGCTGCTTCTTTAAAAGACATTATTTATTCCTCCCAGTATTTGTAATATCCGGTTGGGTCAGGGGGCCAGTATCTAATGGGTCTTTACTGGGAATATCATTAGTAGGCGCTCTACCCTCAATTTGAACTACAGGATTATCTATAGTTGGTTTTCTATTTGGTTTAGTCATTATTATTTTCCTCACATTGTTTAACACGATAAAATTTTCTACATATAGCTTTAACAATTTTTTCGTAAGTAGTTTCTGCTTCAATAACAGTTTTCTCTTCAACAACAGTTTCTTCTTCAACTGTAGTTTTTACTTCAACTGTAGTTTCTTCTTCAACTGTAGTTTCTTCTTCAACTGTAGTTATTGGATTAGGCTTAACAATAGTTTCATTATGATGAGTGCTAACTAATGCTCCACCTACTAACATACCACCTACTACACCGCCTATAACTGCGGGAGCACACGCGGCTAAAACACAAGCTAACATAGAAATAATAATTATTTTCATTATACATTCACATCCTGTTGATATACGATTTCTGCAGTTACTTCAGCAATACCTTGCGGATCAAAAAGTCCTTCATCTGTTACCACTCGTAATATTCTTGCTTCTTCAATAACTAAATCATGACCATCTTGTAGATAACTAAGTCCATTAACTATTACTTCTATATCTTCTAATAAATTATCAGCAACATCAATTGCATTTAATCTATCTTGCATATTAGT
>SDBT01011518.1_pt1 | contig 14225 bp, 12 predicted proteins | sample 2277101 | NCBI WGS metagenome assembly SDBT01 (sample SAMN10404973, study PRJNA504765) | marine sediment metagenome | isolation source: marine sediment core GS10_PC15, 103 cmbsf | place: Arctic Ocean: Southern Knipovich Ridge | collected 2010 | reverse complement strand
CAAACGATCGCATCATTTTCGGTTTGGCCTTCCGCAAGGGTGATGTCTCCGCGGGCACCTGGGCGCAGAACGTAGAGAGGCTTTTCGGGTCGACGGCCGCTGGCGACAACGATGAGCTCGTCAGTGAAGATGGGTGTGGGGGCGGTGATTTTCGAGCTACCGCCGAGCCGCCAGAGCTCCTTTCCACTCCGCAGATCGTAGCCGCGGATGAAGTTGGAAGCGTTGATGACCAGCTCGGCGCCGGAAGCCCCCTCGTAAACCGTTGGCGTGCCCCAGGACGGGAGCTCGTCGCGGTGGGCCTTCCACACGGTCTCGCCGGTTTCCGAATCGAAGGTGAGAATGAACGAGTCCTTCTGGGTGTCGCACTGAAGGATGACCAGGCCGTGCCAGAGGATCGGAGAGCTTGCCGGCCCCCATTCGAACGTCGGGATATCGTAGGCGCCGAGATCGAGGTGCCCGAGATCGGCTTTCCAGAGAAAATTACCCTTGACGTCGTAAGCGTACACGCCCTGAGATCCAAACGCAGCGACAACGACGCGGCCGTCGGTGGCCGGGGTCGAGCTGGCATAGGTTGATTTCATGTGGCGCTTGTTGATCGGCTCGCCTTCGTAAGCGATCCGCTCCCAGATGATGTCACCGGTGTGCTTGTCGAGAGCGTATAGCATCCACTTGTGTACGGAGCGGTCGCTGGAAGCGTCGCCCTCGCCATACAAACCGGGACGGAAGCTCGCGTCGGTGCGGCTGCTAATGGCACTGGTCACGAACAGGCGATCCCCCCAAACGATGGGACTCGAGTGGGCGAGACCGGGAATCGGCGTTTTCCATAGGATATTCTTGCCGGTTTCGCCGTTCCATTCGTCAGGGAGCTTCTGCCCGTCCGCGACCCCGGAAGCGGCAGGTCCACGGAACGAAGGCCATCTACCCGCAGCGCTGCCGGGATCGGGCAGCGGCCCACGAGTCACCGCGGTGGTGAGCACAATGCGGCGTTCGACAACCGGCTCGGCCTCCCCCGCAGGTCGCCATGTGCTACCGTCTAGAATCATACGGCGCGGGGTGCAATCATCAGTCACAAGCTGCAAGTGCAAACGACCGGCTTCGACTTCGAAACTATAACGCCCCGGGCCGGGGCATTCGTCTGCACCTTCGGCAGGCACAAGCAGGAGCTCGGAGCCCCCAACCTCCCAGGTCCCAACAAGAGCCGGCCAGCCCTGGCCTTCAATCCTGAAGCTTCCGTCGGCACTGAACTCGCCGACAAAACCGCCGAAGGTTAACGAACCAGCGGGTAACACCGTTGGTACCTGTGTCGACCCCGCGATGAACGAGGCGGCGGTAGCGGATGCTAAAAGGCCCACCGCAATCGCTATTCCCACGACGCTACGAATATTCACCAGACCACCTCGACGATCCCGGACTCTGCGATCCCTTGGTCCTTGGTAATCAATGGAAGCTCTTTGGTCGATGCGGTGGCCACGACCGCCGCATCGAAGATGTCATCGTTGATGCTGAATTTCATTGCTTCGCCGATAATGATGGGATCAAGCGACACCAGATCAAAGCCCGGCCTCGCCAGTAGCATATCGGCCCACTCAGTGAAGGGTTCGACTGGGCGAATGCGCCCAATACGAATGAGAATCGATACTTCCCAGAGCACGACCGATGGAACTAGGATGAGCGCATGGTCGGAATCGGCGGCTTTGAACGCCCTGAGGGCCTTTCTGGAAAGTCGGCGGTGATGTCCTGCAGCATACCAGATCAACGGATGGGTATCCGTTATGTAGAAGCTCACGTCAACTGGTTAGCAGATCGCAAGAGAGATTTCATCAAATTGGCGCTGATCGTCTTTGAACCGGTCTCGAGCGAGCCCAAAATTCTCATAGAACCGACGACCTTCCAGTCTTTCAAGAAACCTTGCTGTACCGCTAGCTGTGAGAGTGCCTTGACGTTTTCTCGATCGGGTGCTGCGCGCCCCGCCTCCCAACGCCAAACCGTATTCTTGGGCACACCCAGCAGGCCTCCAAGCTCTGATTGGGAACGCTTCCCACGGAGTCGTCTGATGAGCGAAGGTGTCCACTGAATCTCTGCCTCGGCGGTCTTTGATCCGGTTGAAACCATTTTTCGTTTTCCCCAAACGAGATAGAGCCAGTCTACACTGCAAGTCTACATCCGGTTGAGCTTTAAAACAAGGCAACGTCTATGGGATCACGTTTTCGAATCGTGGCGAGCTGTCCGGCGCCGACGTCGCTCGATGCCGAGTCGTTTCATCTGGTTTCGAAGCGTGCTTTCCGGGACGCCGAGCACTTCCGCGGCGCCTCCTTTTCCGGATACTTTCCAGCCACAGGATTCCAAAACACTCACAATGTGAGCTCGTTCCGCCTCCTCGAGCGTTCGAGGTTTTTGTGCGCTCCCCGCGCTTACCTGCAAGGGCGTTGGATCAGCTCCGGGAGAAACCATTCCAAGCGTCCCCACTCCAATCGATTCGTCGATCTGGAGAAGCGGGCCTGGGGAGAGGATCACGGCGCGCTCGATGAGATTCTCTAGCTCGCGAACGTTGCCCGGCCAGCCGTATTGTACGAAAGCTTCCATCAGCGATTGAGGGATCTGGTCGATCGTCTTGCGCAAAGCGGTCCCGTGGCGGTTGACGAAGTGCCACACCAGAAACGGAATGTCTTCGCGGCGCTCCCGAAGTGGTGGGATCTCGATGGGAAAAACGTTCAGGCGGTAAAAAAGGTCGGAGCGGAAGCGGCCTTCACGAGTAGCTTTGTCGAGATCCTGATTGGTCGCAGCGAGCACCCGGACGTCCACTTTCAGGGTCTCGGTTCCTCCCACTCTTTGGAGCTCACCTTCTTGGAGTACACGGAGCAGCTTCGTTTGCAGGCTCGGGTCGAGCTCACCGATCTCGTCGAGAAAGAGCGTGCCGCCATGCGCCATTTCGAAACGTCCCATCCCCCGTTGGATTGCCCCCGTGAACGCGCCCTTTTCGTGACCGAAAAGCTCACTTTCGATGAGGGTCGAGGGCAGGGCGGATGGATTGATCGTGATGAGTGGGCGAGCTTTACGTAAACTGCAACGGTGGATGGCCTGGGCGATGAGCTCCTTACCCGTACCGGTCTCGCCGAGAATCAGCACCGTCGTGTCGGTCGCGGCGACCTGCTGAACCCTGTGGATGACCTTCTTCAACCCATCGCTTTCCCCGATGATCTCGTGAAAATCGGAGTGGGTTTTTTGAACCTCCTCCCGGAGGTAGACGTTTTCTTGCTCGAGGTTTTCTTGGAGCTTTTTTATCTGGGAGAGTGCCGATCGGAGCTCGAGCTCGGCTTGTTCGCGCTCGTGGACGAGGCCTTCCAGCTCTCGATTCCTCGCTTGGATCTTCTTGGTACGCGCTCGATAAGCGGCGTAGAGCAAGGCAGCTAAGAAGAGTCCCGACAGCAGGCGAAACCACCAGGTTTCGTAAAAATAGGGCAAGAAGGTCAGTGATGTCGTTGCCCCTTGCTCGTTCCAAACACCGGAGTCGTTGGCGGCCCTCACGCGGAACCGGTAAGATCCCTGTGGAATGCTTGTATAGTAGGCCACACGACGGTCACCGGCCTCGGTCAAATCGTCATCGAAGCCCTCGAGCTGATACTGGAACCGGACTTTTTCTGGGGCTCGGAGGCTCGGTGCGGTGTAGTGGATCTCGACGTCCCGCCGTCCCGGTGGGATACCGTCCAGTGCGTCGCGCCGAACACGCTCTCCGTCGGCGAGCACTTCCTCGATGACGACCGTCGGGGGCAACGGGTTCACGATCTCTTCCGGTCCGACCGCCGCGATGCCCGAAAAAAGCGTAAACCATAGTCTTCCGTCGGCTGTCGTGGCGCCGGCGGGCAGTCCGGTGCGGGCCTCGAGTGTCTTCAAACCATCTTCCGTTCCGTAGTTGCGACACGGTATGGTCGCGAGCCGGCCGGTGTCGAAGTCGTCAAAGTGTTTCCGTTCGACACGATAGATGCCGTGCTCCGAGCTCACCCAAAAGGATCCACCCCCGCCTTCGAGCATCCAAGATATTATGTCCGAACATAGCCCGTCCTGCTTCCGGTAAACTCTGAACGAACCGTCTGTTTTCCTTCGCACGAGTCCGTTTCCCCGGGCCCCGATCCATAAATCTCCGTCCTTGTCTTCATGGATGAAAGGGATAGCGAAATCGAACAAACCGTCCGGATCCGGAAAGCGAACCACGCTTCTGTCGCGCAGGTAATACAGTCCTCCGCCGCGACATCCGAAATAGAGCGTGCCGGCCCGATCCTGGTAAATGTGTCGAATGTAAAGGTTTGTCATCGTGTCGAACACACCATCCTCGAGTCGGCCGAGCCCAACTCCGACGATGTGCAACCACAAGCGATCGTCCTGATCGACAAAGACGGAACTGACACCACCGGCTGGGAGTCCGCTTGCGGTCTCGAGCTCCACATTGCCGCCGGCGTAGCGGATCAGACCGGTTTCGCTACCGAGCCACAATGTCCCGTTGCGATCCTCGGCGATGGACCAGACCGGCCCCAGAGGTTTGCCATCGTTCGGCACTTCGATTTTGAAGACACCGTTTTCGTACCGCAACAAGCCAGATTGGCACCCGGCTCTAAGGATTCCGTCACGAGAGCGATGCACCGCGAAGTAAGGATATTCAGTACCATCTGGAGCTCCGAAAACCGAGTATTGCGAGATCCGGCCCGCCTTGAGCCGAAACAGCCCGCTGTCGGTTCCGCCGAACCATAGGTTCCCCTCGCGATCATCCAGGATGGCCCGGGGTCGTTCCGTCGAAGGGTTGTCTGTAAACGTGATGCGCTCGACACGACCGTTTACTATACGGTTCAAGCCGCCAATACCGACCCACATCGTGCCGTGTCGGTCTTCATGAAGCGCGGTGATGCCGACACGAAGCCCAGCGGGGCGCTCGATCTCCACGGCCGACACGCCCTCCTCGTCCACCTTGTACAGCTTCAGCCCGCCGGCCCAGACTTCGCCGGAGCGGCCGACGAGCACCGATGTGATTTCTCTGTCGCCTCCCGCTCTTGAGACGACCGCGCTAAAGCGACCACCGCGATACCGATACAGTCCTTCCGGAGGCCCAACCAGCCACACGCCACCCGAGGCGTCGACCGAGATAGCCCCAATGGTACGCGGAGCGATGTCCGGCGGCAGCCGGATGACGGTGATGGCGCCATTTTCGAGCCGGTGAAGGTTGCCGTCGACGGTACCGATCCAAAGACCACCACTGGAATCTTCTGCCAAAGCCCTCACATGGTCGCTCACCAAACCGTCTTCCTGGGTGAACAATTCGAATTCTCCGTCGGCGTAGCGGAGCAGACCGCCGCTCGTTGCGATCCACAGACTCTCATCACGTGCGAGGTGTAAATCCCTGATGTAGCTGGAAGTGAATGTCTCTGTGTTCGAGGCGTCGAAATTTACGAACCGCTCGCCGTCGAATCGGCTGAGCCCGTTGTCGGTTGCGATCCACAGGTAGCCCGCCCGGTCTTGCGCGATGTCGAGAATGGTACTCGAAGGAAGGCCGTCCTCTACCGTCCAAACGTCGTGAACGTATTGGCTGAGTTCCTTGGTGGGATCCAATCCGACGAGCGCAATGTCTTGAGCATAGATGCAGTTTGCCCAGATAAAAGCGAGGAGCAGGGTGGAGACGATGCTCTTCAACGCTTCACTCCATCGAATTCGAGCCATTTAATTGGCCATATACTGGGGATCATGTTTTCGAATTGCGGTGAATTGCCCGGCGCCGATGTCGCTCGATGCCGAGCCGTTTCATTTGGTTTCGAAGCGTGCTTTCCGGGACGCCGAGGATTTCCGCGGCGCCTCCTTTTCCGGATACTTTCCAGCCGCAGGACTCCAGCACACTCACGATGTGAGCTCGTTCCGCCTCTTCGAGCGTTTGAAGTTTTCGGAGGCTCCCCGCGGGTACCTGCAAGGGAGTTGAATCGGCTCCAGGAGAAACCATTCCCAGCGTCCCCATTCCAATCGATTCGTCGACCTGGAGAAGGGGGCCGAGTGTGAGGATCACGTTGCGCTCGATGAGATTCTCCAGCTCACGAACGTTGCCCGGCCAGTCGTATTGGTCGAAAGCTTCCAACAGCGATTGAGGGATCTGGTCGATCGTTTTGCGCAAAGCGGTCGCGTGCCGGTTGACAAAGTGCCACACCAGAAAAGGAATGTCTTCGCGGCGCTCTCGAAGCGGTGGGATCTCGATGGGAAAAACGTTCAGGCGGTAAAAAAGGTCGGAGCGGAAGCGGCCTTCGCGAGTGGCTTCATCGAGATCCTCATTCGTCGCAGCGAGCACCCGGACGTCCACTTTCAGGGTCTCGGTTCCTCCCACTCTTTGGAGCTCACCTTCTTGGAGCACACGGAGCAGCTTCGATTGCAGGCTCGGGTCGAGCTCACCGATCTCGTCGAGAAAAAGCGTGCCGCCATGAGCCATTTCGAAAGGACCCATCTTCCGTTGGGTCGCCCCGGTAAACGCGCCCTTTTCGTGGCCGAAGAGCTCGCTTTCGATGAGGGTCGAGGGAAGAGCGGATGGATTGATCGTGATGAGTGGGCTACTTTTGCGCAAACTGCGTTGGTGGATGGCCCGGGCGATGAGCTCCTTGCCGGTACCGGTCTCGCCGAGAATCAGCACCGTCGTGTCGGTCGCGGCGACCTGCTGGACCCTGCGTAGGACCTTTTTCAACCCATCGCTTTCCCCGATGATCTCTTGAAAATCGGAGCGATGTAGTAGCGCCTTGCCAGCAACTCATAGCTTTGGCCGTCAACCGCATGAACAACGCTCAACCAATCCACGTTGATGGGATCATTGAGAACCGCAAGGCTGTCGGTTGACTCGAACAGGACCTGCGCAGCTGAATGCAACATAGGACGTTTTCCCCTCCCATTGTGGTCTTGTTCATACAAATTACACGGCACGCTCATCGAGGCTTGCCCTCTTACGCCCACCTCCGGGCCTCCGAACCCGTCCCGAGCAAGGCCCATTGTCCATGGGTTTGGCCAGGTCTCGGACACCTTGTGTGATGGTGGTACGTGAGAGGCCGGTTGCTCGTGCAGCAGCCGTAACGCCTCCACGCCCGAAGGCTTCAGCTTCGGCTGCGGCAAGCAGACGTCGTGCCCGTTCGTCAAGATGGTTTTCCAATCGCTGGAATCGCTGCCTGATACCCTGTTCGAGCTCAGCTCTTGAAACCTGTTGAGCATCCGCCAACGGAAGGGGGTCCCCGCGCAGTACCGTGCGAAGCGCCTCGATCCTATCCTTGGACCATCCGGACAGGTTGGCGATAGTTCGTTTCAGGACTCGGCCCTCTTTTCGGTAACGTTCCCGAAGCAGAACGGCAGGTGGAGACTTCCTGTTTGGCACTATATCAACATACATGGCCCTTATATACCAATAACATATTAATATGTCAATTAATTATTTGCTGTAAACATGGGCTAATAGGATTGTTGCGTTGAGGCTTGTGGTCGAGTGCTATCGGAAAGCCCTGCTATTCTGCAGCTATGTCACATACCGAATTTGTCGGATTGGAGTCACAGATATCCCATGGAAGGGTATCGTTCAATTTAATTAAGACGAATCACAGAACTGAACCCTCGCTCAAGGCTTCTCGGTTGCTCGAATCCACGAGCAACTTTGCACTTGTCACTATCGATGGTGCTGACGACAAATTCCCCCGCCCAAAACACTTGGCTTTTCGTGATCTTTGTGGGCTTTTCGGCAGAGTTTGCTGATAGCCGTTGCTTTTCATGCAAAGGTCAGACAGGATTGACCACGGTAAATTCCCGTAGTTGCAGGTCATAGTGGATTTGTAGGGAAGCTCTTAACAGGAGGTTCACGTTTCTTCAATCACCACTGATGGAGCGAAATATTGGGAGCGTTCAACTTGCGAGCGGATCGTTGATTTACTGAGGTCTGGATATCGGTGCAACACGATTGCGCGAGCTGCCATCTCTACCAGGACGCGGAGGACTCAAACGCTTTGACCCTTCAACAGGAGTGGACTTCATCGACAGCCCTGGAGCGCCACATTCGCTCGGACCACTATTTGACGGTCTTGGCCGTAATGGAGCTTGCAGTCGAGCGGCCTGAAGTCGAGTTCGTCACCGCATCCGGCAGAGCCGGGATTGAGCTCATAGAAAAGATAAGAGGAGGAGGAGAGACATCCTTATGAAACGTTCCCTGAATCGGAAATCTTGAGAGGAGGAGGTGCGGGACCTGACAAGTGTTTCGTTGTCGAAGAAATAGAAAAATTAATCCAAAACAAAAGGAGTTAAAGAATGAAGTACAAAGGCAAAAAGCAAGCTAAAGAGTGGTCGATGGAAACTTTTTGTAGTGGTCGTGCCGGGCTGATCGCCACCATTCCGACACCCTTCCACGACGACACGTTGGAGATTCATGAGGAGGATCTCAGAAACACCGTCCGGTACATCATCGACACCAAGAACGACGGGCTGTTCTTCCTGGGTAACGTCGGGGAGTTCTACTCACTGACCCGAGAAGAGCGGATGAAGGTGGCGGAGATCGTGGTCGATGAAGCCAAAGGAAAAATCGCCCTCATGCCGCAGACGGCCCATCACTCTGCGAGAGAGGCGATCCTGCTGTCTCAGCACGCTCAGGAAGCCGGCTGCGATCTGGTGGTGCTGCTCTCCTCGTACTTCCAGTGTGCCACACAGCAGGGCCTCCAAGAATGGTGGAGAGAGGTGTGCAGCAATCTGGAAATCGGAGCCGTCTTTTATGACAGCCCCCTTTCCCACCTTGCCACCTCCGATACTCTCGCAGGCCTCGCGCTCGAGATCCCGAATATTGTCGGGGTCAAGGATGGTCGCCCGGACCTGATGTGGTGCTCTGACGTCGAGCGGAAAGCCGACTACAAGATCTGGGTCAGCGACCCGCTGGAAGACCACTGGCCTCAAGAGATGAAGGTGATGAGGAATCCGGTCATGTGCACTTGTTGGCACCTGTGGCTCCTGCAGCAACCAGACTACACCCCGATTCGCGACTACTCCGACCTGATCATGGCCGGCAAGTGGGAAGAAGGCTTGAAGAAATACAACGAGATCGAGGGTGGACGGCAGCTCTTGAACGAGTTCTTCTGGCCTAATTACCGCAAGGGTGTTTACGTTGTTGCCTTCTGGAAGTACTGGTTGGAGCTCAAGGGCGTCGTCAGTGGCCACAAGGTGAGGTCACCTCTGCTGAACATGACCGAGGCAGAAGAGGACTGGCTGAAAGGACGTGTGGATCTGTTGGCGAAGGGTGAAGGGCCGGTGACCATGAAGCCGCTCAAGCCCTATCCGCTACAAGTGAGCGACGCGTCCTCATCTCTCGTAGGGATTTAAAAGCCGGGGTTGTTCCTAATAGGACTTCAGAGTCCGGTTTAGAGCCGAGGGGGCGGCTTTCGCCCCCCGGCCTTCCCACGGTTAGGAACACGTACACTTGCAGTAAAGGGAGACATCACCATGATGGCCGTTTTCGTCAAGTACAGCGTGATGGGCGGGGTCATTTTCTTGATGCTTGGTGTGGGATTGAGCATCGCCTTTCGAGATGTTGTCGACGTCGCAAAGCGATTCAAGCTAGTTACAAAGGGGGTCCTGGCTAATTTTCTTGTCGTCCCCCTGTTGATTTACCTGGTCATTTATTGGTTGCCCCTGTCCCCGGACGTCAAGATCGGGATCATGTTGATGGCGGCTGCGCCTATCGCCCCGATGGCACCGCCCTTTGTGGGCATGGCCAAGGGTGACCTCCCTTATTCGGTCGGGCTCATGACGATCGTGGCCTTGCTCAGCGTGGCTTTGACACCTTTGATTTTGTCCCTCTCTCTGCCCAAGAGCGAGGGAGGATTGGTCATTGATCCCTTTCAGATCATCGAAACACTGCTGACCGTCCAACTGATACCCATCTCCATAGGTATGGCGATCCGCACGGCTCGCTCGACATGGGCCGAGAAACTGCTCAAGATCGTACCCAAAATCGGCCAAATCGGGCTTCTCGTAGGAGTGGGCTTGCTTCTCGCGGTGCAGGTCAAACAGATCCTTTCCATAGGCCTTCTAGCCTATTTGATTCTCATTTTATTGGTCATCGCGTCACTATTCGTCGGCGACTGGATGTTGATCGGCGAAACAGCCGGTCTTCGGCGATCGCTCGCGATATCGACGGCAATACGTAACATCCCTCTCGCCTTTCTGATTGCGAACGCCAGTTTTCCTGGAACGGCTGCAGCGTCGGTGGCGCTCGTCTTTTCGGTGTTTACCATGGTCTTGTCCATTGTGTACGGGAAGTGGATGCTCCGGTTGGAAGCTCGAGGCTCGAATGCTTGACAGCTTGAAGTCACCACAAAGTGTGGGGAGAGCATCGTGAGTGAAAACGATAAGACGCAAGCGTCACGACAAGACAGCGGTAAGGACCCGGAAAAGCTCCCGCGTGACCGCGAAGTAATAATGAAGTCAGCACTGGTTCGGACACAGCTCTCCGCCGAAAATACGCTGTTGGCGTGGATTCGCACCTCTGTTTCGTTGTACACTTTCGGTTTTACGATTGCCAAGTTTTTCGCCTACTTGGCTGAGCAAAGAGCAAGTTCCCAGGTTTCCGGAGGCGCACAAAATTTGGGGCTTGCCCTGATCTTTGCTGGGATCGTGGCGCTTGTGTTTGCAGTCGTCGAGCACGTGAAAGTGAGCCGGAAACTTCGAGAGCTAGGACTGCCAATCTCCTCGCATTTGTCTCTGCCGGTCGGCTCCGCGGTAATGCTCCTTGCGATCGGGGGCGTTTTATTGGTGAGTGTCCTTTTGAATGGATCGGTGTAGCCCGGCAATGAGGTGGCTTGTGATTTTGAGAAAACGCTCCGTGAGAAACCGATCGACTGCACTTGTGAGCCCCTTGGCCGTTCTGGGACTCGTTTTGTTGAGTCCGTGGGCGCCTACGATGGCGCGGGCTCAAGAGGATCCCATCGAAGGTTGGCCGCGGGAGATCGATACCGACAAAGGTTTGGTGGTTCTGTATCAGCCTCAGTTGGACAAGTTCGAGGGTAACGGCATCGAGGCTCGAGCGGCGGTATCGTTGACGCCCAAGGGAAAAACCGAGCCCTTGTTCGGAGCCGTATGGTTGAAGGCGCAGGTGGAAACCGATTTCGATACCCGTACGGTCGAGATCGTCGACGTCGAGGTGCCCCAGGTCAAGTTTCCGAATGCGACCGAGGAGCAAGAACAAGAGTTCTCACAGCACTTGGCGCAAGAGATGCCCTCATGGGACCTCACTATCTCCCTCGATCGGCTGCTTACCATGATGGATCTCGCCGAGACGCGGCGGATGGCAGCCGAGGGCTTCGACGACAAGCCGCCGAAGATCGAGCTCGCCACCTATCCGGCCATTCTCGTCACCATCGACGGCCAACCTCAAATCAGGGATGTGGAAGGTACGAGTCTGAAGCGCGTGGTGAACACGCCCTTCCTCATCGTTCTCGATCCGCAGAGAGGCGGCTATTACCTGTATGCGGGCAACGAGCAGTGGTACACGGCGACAAAAGTGACCGGCCCGTGGCAGGTGACGGCGAGCGTACCTTCTAATGTGGCCGCCCTTGCCCCCATTGAGGAAGAACGTGAGGCCCAACGCGACGCGGAAGCCGAGGCTGCCGAGGACGAAGTCGAGACCGAGCCGGAGCCTAGCCAGCCGCCGGCGATACTCGTTGCCACTGAGCCCACCGAGCTCGTCGTGACCGATGGAGACCCGAAATGGGGACCCCTTCAAGGGAACGACTTGCTCTACGTGACCAACTCGGAGAGCGACATCATTCTCGAGGTCGCGACGCAAAAATATTTCGTGCTTCTCTCGGGACGGTGGTTTGTCAGTAAGTCTCTCGATGGACCGTGGGCCTTTGCGCCTTCGGATGACCTCCCGGCGGCCTTCGCGGAGATACCGGCCGATTCCGAGATGGGACACCTCCGCGTTTGGGTGGCGGGAACCGAGGAGGCCAACGAAGCGGTTGCCGAAGCTTCTATACCCCAGACAGCGACCATCAAACGCGACGCTACGGTCCAAGTGACGTACGACGGAAATCCAAGATTCGAGAAGATCGAAGGGACAGAGCTCGACTACGCCGTCAATACCAGCTCCCAGGTGCTCCGTTACGGCAAGAAATACTACTGTGTCGATGAAGGTGCCTGGTACGAGGCCGACAATCCCCTCGGGCCCTGGAAGGTGGCCGTCGAGATTCCCGACGAGATCCAGAAGATACCGCCGTCGAGCCCCGCGTACAACGTCAAGTACGTCTACATCTACGATTCCACTCCCGAGGTCGTTTACGTGGGCTACTACCCCGGCTATACCTACAGCTACGTGTACCACGGCAGCGTCGTTTACGGGACGGGCTGGTACTACAACCCCTGGTGGGGAACTTACTACTACCCGCGACCCGCCACATGGGGATTCCACGTGAGGTGGAACCCTTGGCGGGGTTGGGGCTTCGGGTTCAGCTACGGCACGGGTCGGTTCACGTTCGGGATTGGTTTCGGTCGCTGGGGCCGCCGCGGCTGGTGGGGTCCCAGGGGATACCGCGGTCACCGTCGGGGATACAACCGAGGTTATCGATCTGGGGCCCGCGCCGGCTACCGGGCGGGAAACCGGAATCGGAACATCTACAACCGACAGAATAACGCGGGACGTAACGCAGCCACCACCCGGTCACGGCGCAGCGGCCAGCAACCCCGAGTGTCGTCGACACGACAGAACAACGTTGCCGCGGACAGAAACGGCAACGTGGCTCAGAGGACCGGGAGCGGCAGCTGGCAATCCCGGGCTGGTTCTTCCCCGACGAGAAGCACCACCCAATCGCTCAATCGCACTCAAGCGGCGCGCCAAAGAGGTGCCAACCGCACCCGGAGCTCCCGAGGCGGACGGCGCGGAGGCGGTCGACGGAGATGAGTCCAAAGGGGGCCTTGTATCGAATCATGTTTGAAAGGAGAATCATCATGAAAACAATCGTTGTAACCGGACTAGCGATCCTATTGTTAGCTGTCCCGAGCTTTGCTCAGAAAGTCAACATCGACTACGACGAGGAGGCGGACTTTACCGTTCTCCAGACCTACGCCTGGCACGAGGGAACGCCTATCCCCAACGCCCTCATGGACCAGCGCGTCATCGCGGCGGTGGATTATCACCTGTCGATGAAGGGATATGAGAAGGTCGACAACAATCCGGATTTCTACGTGACCTACCATGCCGCGACGAAGGAGGAGCAGACCGTCCATACGGACAGCTTTGGCTACGGCGGCGGTGGCCGGCGTTATCGAAGGTACGGAGGCGGCATGGGCACATCGACATCTCGAGTCTACACGTCCGTAAAGGGAACACTTACCGTCGATATCTGGAACGCGAAGGCCAAGTTGATGATGTGGCGTGGAATTGCCACCGATACCCTGAGCGACAAGCCCGAAAAGAACGAGAAGAAGATCAACAAGAGTGCCGAGAAAATGTTCGAAAAGTTCCCTCCTGAGGAGAAATAAGCTTTCGTCAGGCGCCCATTCTTCATACTCCTAAACAATATGGCAGTTGTTGAGATAGCGACACTGCTCGGAGTACTCTTAGTGCGGGCGCGCCAGCAGAATTCCCCGGCTTGAGCCGGGGAATTGTCAATGATACACATCGCGCGGATTGCGGAAGGTAAGATCCACGTACTGCGTGTGGAAGGATGGCTACGGGACGAAGCCGTTACTGAACCAAAACGCATAGCCGAGGCCGCCGGATCGGAGGTGGCTCTGGATCTCTCCGAACTGCGCATGGCAGACAGGCAGGGCGTCCAGGTCCTGCTGGAACGTGTATAACGAGGCATCGAGTTGCGGGAGGTGCCGCCGTTGATTGCCTCCTTCTTGATTCCAAGCGAAGATGACTGTGGATCACAGGAGCGGAGGAACACAGGTGTTGCTATAATTGCTGAGCCTTTCCAGTACGTGCGGAAACCGGTTTCTGCGCCAATGCGATATGTTTCGAAATCGCCACCGTCGATGGTGAAGATGGTGGAAATTTAGGTCAGGGAGGTAGGCGAGGAATGCATTCTAGAGTAATGAAAGGGCGGCTCCTTGCGGCGCTTGTCCTCTTCTCCACCGCATCTTGGAGCGGTGCCTTGGCTCAGGAACCCGAGTCGGTCACCATTGGGGTGGTCCGCGACGGCCCGGCCGCCTCCGGGGACGAGGACGTTGTTGTTGCCATCGAAGCCGAGCTC
>SDBT01011517.1_pt1 | contig 14225 bp, 23 predicted proteins | sample 2277101 | NCBI WGS metagenome assembly SDBT01 (sample SAMN10404973, study PRJNA504765) | marine sediment metagenome | isolation source: marine sediment core GS10_PC15, 103 cmbsf | place: Arctic Ocean: Southern Knipovich Ridge | collected 2010 | reverse complement strand
TAGGATCATCTAAAAATGTTAGTGCAACTTCTGGTAATTTATTTAAATCATAGAGAATCCCTTCCGCTGGTTGTTTTAGAAATGCATCAAGGTCTATTGACATAAGTCCTTCAAATGTGCGGAAAACAATCTTGCCCTCATCTCTCTTTTCTAAAACCAATTTTTTTATTTCTTCTTCGTTCATCTCGTCTCCATCAAGCCTCGCAGATATACCTCTGCAATCTTCAGTCATCCGCGAAATAGGCTGTTATTGATATTTCCATCGCGGATACTTTTCCACTGGAACTTGTTCTCCGCTCAACAAAATCCAATCTATATAACGCTTCCTCCCTCGGTTTACATGTACCACCATACCGAGCATTTCTACGCCATTGTAATCAACAATTACAGTGGAGTAATAACGTGGAAGATTCTTGCTTTTTTTTATCGTATTCCAAACCGTATCACACATCACCTCATCTCCTTATCTGGCGTTCTGGTGTGTGCCTCTAATATCATTCTGCCTATGAACTCTGTGTATGCAGGTGGAATTGCTTGTGTTAGCTCTTTTCCGGACATCCATTCAATTCCCATAGCCTTTCCTCCCCTTCGCCGGACGGCGGTTAGCCGCCCGGCACAAGGAGAAAGAGAATGGCTATGATGTGATGAGTTTGTAGGCGCGGTCTGTCAAACTATTGAAAGACAGCTTGAAGTTTGCCTTGCTTACTTTTCCAGGCATCCCGCGTGTTCCCATAAGGTGTAGATACTTGCTGGTGGTTGCATCGCGTTGATCCACAAACTCCTGGATTACGTCATCCCGCTCCTGCACCTGTTTCTCAAGCTCGTCGATGCGGAGATCACGCTTCTCGATTCTTAGCAGAAAAGCATCGATTTTTATTTTGTTCAGGATGTTCATGATTTTACCCATCCCTCACTTCCAGTTCTGCTTGCAGGGCAATAATTTGTCGCGTTTGGTGACATGCGACTTTATGGAGTGTTTCAATTTCACCCTTGAGTTTTTCAATCTCATCTGCTGGATCACAATTGCACCAAACATATGGTGCATTACAAATAGTACAAGTGGGTGGTCTTTCATCATTGTCTCTTGCTTTATTTTCAACTTGCTTATTCATTTTTCACCTCGTTTTGTATATAATATTCCCGAACAATAGACGCCGCTTCTCTGACGGCCAGACTGTAATAGTCCATATCTTCAACGATCTCTGTCAGTCCATCGATGCCTACGTCCCGCATAATCATTATGTCCCCCATGTACTCCACTTTGGTATTTAGGCAGGTGTTCAGCAGCTCCCTGTCTACCATTGATTCCGGTGGTTCTATAAAACTGTTTGATACTGCTTTTTTATTCATCTCATCTCCTAAATCAACTACTCTTACGCGCCTCGTTGACGACACAGAATGCTCCCAATCATTCATGTGTTCGGCAAGCCGCTCTTCGATCATGCCCCTAATCATGTTCTCGATACCAAAAAGTATCACCCTGCTTTCTGGTGTAATTGGTGGGCACGCTTCCTCTCCCTGTGCTTCCTCTTCTTCCTGTGCTTCTCGCTCAATCTCCTTTGCCCTTTGTTCGTCATACATCTGATCTTCGCGCTGCTGTTCTTCGCTCTCAATCTCATCAGGCTCAGCCCCATCCCGCTCGAATTTGTTGCAGACGGATTGCTGTACATTGAGTTCTGGATCCTCATCAACCTGTAAGGCGCACGCCCCCCACTTGCAAGCCCAGCAACACTCATGCTCAGTTGCCCTGAAGTTTGGGCGGGGGTCTGGTGGATCAAGTTTGGCGAGAAGTTCTTCAGCCATTATCATAGTGTGATAAAACGTCCCTGAACATTTCACAAACTCCACAACCTCCTCAAATAATTTGTCACTCATCCAGTGACCACCTCTAACTGTTTTCATCTTCTGCCTCCACATGTACAAAAACGTCCACGAACAATAGCCCCTTCATTTCGTCAGGGGTGAAGCCTATGCCATTCTTCAGGATGGCAAACAATACTGATAGATCAACGTACCTCAAACTATTTTTATTGAAATAGTTGTATACGGTTGGGCGGCTCATTTGAGAGCCGCGTATAATCTGGTGAATGTTATTCACGCCGCGCTTTTCGGCTTCTTTCAGCAAGTTCACCGAGTTCAACCTGGATTTACATATAAATTTCATGTTGCTCCTTTCAGTAATTTACTTCATTATACATGCATATTACTCAATTGTCAAGTATAATTCACCCTTGACAAATACCGGATAAGTTGTATAATAAGGGTACAGATAAAATTAGTGAAAGGATGATGAAAATGTTGATAGTAAAAGTCAAAGGGGTTGAATACAAGATAGGTTTCAAACATGTAAAATTTGAACGGGATGAAGATGCGGGTTTTGTGCCTATGATTCGCGGATATACTCGGTGTCATGTTTTTACGCTTGATTTACTTTGTAATTCTAGCGCTGCGCTTGCTTTATGCTCCATCAAAGACAACTTCAGCCGAGCAACCGGACGCAAGATTTCACTTGGTCGGGCATTGCTCAAGGCGTTTCCAGACAAGGAAGATCGACGATATGTTTGGGAACAATACTTCCGAAAGTTGGAAGACGACCGTAAGAAAAGCAAAGCGGCGCAAGCGAAAAAGGTGCTTGTTTTCCGGGGTGAAGAGCATGTACTCAGTGAGGTAAAATGATACAACACACGTACAATCCCACAACCGATCTGGGGCGCTACAACCTCAAGGGACAGCAGAAGCCTGATTACCTGTTGAAGGCTAATGAGATTGTAGAGTTGGCATGGAAGACGCACGCTGTTATCGTTGACAAAGGGTATTCACCAGAAATGAAAGAGCGCGCTCGTGCTTTTGCTAATGACTGCCAACAACTCGCCAGAGACGCATACATCCGCTGGCAGCAGTCCATGTGTAAGCACGAGTTCACCAGGACGCATCACATCGGCTCAGAGTATATGAGCATGGGCGAGCCGGACGATAACGACACCGGCGGGATTGACGTTTGTATATCCTGCCACAAGGAGATCGGTTGAGTTGAGAAACCAACTGGAGAGGTATAAAATGAAATACACGGAAGGAACGAATAGAGCAATGAAAGTACCAGCACCAGAAGTAAAAGCGCAACTTAGCAGATTGTCAGCAGTCGTAGCGTCTATTGAAGGAGCATCAAGAGATTTGAGTGATCGATTACTGTTTGTTTCTGGTGGTGATGCGTACCAGGATTCAATAAAATGCAAAGAAGAGACAGACGCAGGCACCAACTGTGAATTGGCTTTGGCGCTTGTAGAAGGCTGTGAGCGCCTTGATAAAGTTTATCAATATCTACAGCAAATGAAAGACTTGCTCCAGATATAACCCCTAGCCGCAGACCCGCTAACAGCGGACGGCCAGAAGGCCAGGTGACCAGAGATGGCAGCACAATCACTGATGGAATGGTTCAGAGTTGAGGACAAGTTACCGATTGATGATTTTCCAGATCAGTTAGGCGTGATTGATTTATGGGTCGCATATTCGTATGGTGATGATAATATCGGTGGACACTTTTACAAGCAATCATCTTATTGGAAAAGCGATGGTTGGGAATATAGCCGTATATGCGGTAAGTTCACATCGTTTTTTGATATGGGATTCAAGGTGGTTGGTTGGTGCTATTTGCCAACATTTCCAGGGTGGGAAGAATAACCCCCAGCCGCGGAACCGCATAACAGCGGACGGCCAGAAGGCCAGGTGACCAGAAATGGGAGTCAGTTCGAAACTGACCTGCGGTACAAGGGCAAGAGCGAATAGCTAACGCCCATTTATGAGCTTGTACCAGGCCAAGCCGCAGGGGTGCGACTGCGAAACAACGCACAGTTTTAGAAAGGAGGTCACAGAATGGCTCAAAAATGTCGTAATTGCGGCGAGACAATCAGCGGCAACGGACACTGCCCTTATTGCGGGGCAGACCCAAGAAGTAACTAGTGAAAGGTAGAGAGATGAGTGAAATTGTAGTAGCAAATAGTTTTATGGAGCCGGTGGCGAGCGTTGATCAGGCGCTTGCTAGATACCAGAAGGTGAAAGAGTTTGTGAGTAAGATCCTCAAGGAAGATGTGGACTTTGGAACCATACCAGGGACAGGGAGCAAACCGGCATTGCTGAAACCTGGGGCAGAGAAGTTATCGACATTCTTCGGCTTACACCCAATATTTGAGATCCTCGAAAAGACTGAGGACTGGACAGGTGATCAGCATGGCGGAGAAGCATTCTTTTATTACATGTACCGTTGCAACCTTCTGCGAAATGGCGAGATCGTTGGCTCAGGCGATGGCTCATGTAACAGTTGGGAAAAAAAATATCGCTATCGAATGACCGAGAGAATATGCCCAGATTGTGGTCACACCCCGGTTATCAAAGGGAAGCAGGAATATGGCGGCGGTTGGTTGTGTTGGGCAAAAAAGGGTGGCTGCGGAAATAAATGGCTAATCGGAGATCCTGTAATTGCTGATCAGAAAGTTGATGTTGTAAAAAACCCTGACCCAGCAGACCAGGTAAATACATACCTCAAGATATCCCAGAAGCGGTCGATGGTTGCCGCTGTATTAGTCACTGTGAATGCGAGCGATTACTTCACCCAGGATATTGAGGATTACATTCCTGAAGGAACGTATAAGGATGTTACCGAAGAGGCGGCGCCAAAACAAGCACCAGTACCGAAGAAGAAGAGCGACAATAGCAAGCGTCCTTGGCAACCTGACAAACTGCGTGAAATGCTTAGGAAAAAAGCGGACACGTATCCGAAAGATTACGTTGTAGACGAAAAAGCGCGGCAGCAGTTCGCGGCAGCACTTGACCAGTTCACGGTTGGCAAACGGAAACCTGTACAGGTTGAACTTGGATTGCTTGAAAGCACCAAAGACAGCGACCAGTGTTATTTACAGGCGGTCATGGACTGGCTCTGCGCAAGCTGGAATAGCGACCTACAGTCATACTTGGTTGAGAAACCAGTTGTCCTTGAGGAGTTAGCGCTGGTAGTTGCACAATTCGACTCAACAGTTGACAGCCTGCCCAAAGACGAGAAGATCATTGCTGAACTCGGCATGACAGAGGGTTACTAACCCACACGGGGGTTGCATATTCTACACGCAGAGAGAGGTTTGAAATGCACATAAGAGTAAGAGTGACAATATCAGATGCGAAATATTATAGTGACCGTAGTAAAAGTACCGAAGAAGAAATTGATTTAGTCTTGCCTGATTCCGTTGACGCGTCAACCATAAGTGGTGCCGTTATTGGGATTATGAAGGTAGCGCAAATCAAATACAACTCCCTCCCCGATTCGGTTGAGGAAGATGAGGAAGGTGACGAATGAACACAAAAAACATGCTCAACGCATACGCAGATCTGCAAGACCAGAAGGCGTTTCTGGGACTCAAGAAGCAGGAACTTATCGATCAGGTATTGACTGAGGAAGTGAAGCAGCAACTTGACGATATTGACTTTGAGTTTGCAGAGAAGCTCGAGACGGTTGACCTTAGTATTGCAGATGTCGCTGACAAGATCAAATTCCAGGTTATCTCTGAAGGCGCAAGTGTGAAAGGTGAACGTTTCCGGGCTTCATTCGTCAAAGGTCGGGTGACCTGGAATACAAAGGCGCTTGAAGGTTATGTAATTGCGAATCCTGAGATAAACGTGTTTCGCAAGGTTGGCAATCCTTCTGTGAGGCTGGCGGCGGTGAGATGAAAACCACAAACGATGAAATAAATAAATTCCGGATCGTCACCGGGCGTTATGCATCATCGGATGCTGATGGAATGAATGGCGCTTTTTCTGTCATTGGCCCTCGAGGAAAGCTGCTTTGCGTTATCTCAGATAAGCTAGAATGGGAGCATGTGTCTGTCTCCAGGAATAGAGGCAATGTAAAGAAACCCCCTATGTGGGATGAGATGTGCTTCGTAAAAGACTTTTTCTGGAAAGATGATGAGGTGGTTATGCAACTTCACCCAACGAAAGCGAGCTACATAAATTTACACAGTGGAGTGCTGCATCTATGGCGGCCTATCGATGCGGAGATCAAAGTACCACCCCACTGGATGGTATAAAATTCGAAAGGATAATCATGGAACTATCAAAAACCAAAACAAGCGACCTTCGCAAACGCACTAGGGAAATAGGCATTGAGCTCAATGTGATGCTGGAGGGGTACATCCCCAAAGAAATAAGGGAAGCACACAGGGAAGTATTCATGGAGAAGTTGGTTGAGCTTTCTATTATTGAGAAAGAGCTTGAGTGGCGATTCAAGGTGAAAAAAGAGGAGAGCAAGGATGTGGTATAATATTAAAGTCGAGGTTACAAAGGTTTTTTGTTTCTAAACAAACTACCGCTCTCCTGGTAAACCTTTGGCCTCGACCCCAGAAAACAGGAAGGCGGTAGTTTGTTTTAGTCGAGGCTAAGATGAATGGATTGTGTACAATTTCAGGATGTAAAAAGAAAAGAAAAAAGCATAACAAGCGTTATTGCTCAATGCACAGTGCAAGATATTATCGCACAGGAAGATTTGATAAGAAATCAAGTATTGAAATATTCATTGAGCGTATAAAGATTGATAAAACTACTGGGTGTTGGAATTACACTGCGCGCAAAGTAAAAGGATACGGCAGATTATGGAGAAATGGCAAGTTTATTATGGCTCACAGATTGATGTACAAACACAGTTATGGAACTATTCCAGATGGATTGAGCGTTTGTCATCATTGCGATAATCGGGCTTGTGTTAATCCTGAACATTTATTTTTAGGAACGTACAAAGACAATGCTATAGACAGCGCAAATAAAGGAAGAAACTGGATGCAACGAGCAAAAGCGCAAGGACTTAAGGTTCGCATACGTAAAGGAGAAATACCAGATGGTTACAAGAGATTACACGAGTTGTGGTAGTAGAGCAATGCCAAGAAATTGTAAGTGTTGTGGACGTGAAGCGAGTCTGTCTAAAATAGGTATTGGCAAGTCGTTTTATGTCAGTTGTCATAATATAGAATGCTTCGCTGCTGGTCCTCAAAAGCCAACGGAAGAAGCAGCCATTGAAGCCTGGGATCACCTGCACGCCGCGGTATCGCTTTCGATTCGGTTCGATGGTGATCATGATCCAAAACAGATCTGACTGAGATGGAAGAATCGAAAGCAAATATAGACAAGGGGATCGCGTTGATCTGGACAGAAATAGCGAGGCGTAAATATGGTTACGGATAATCGAAAATACACAGAAGAAGAAATCAAGAAAGCGTTCTGGGAAATGTTCCATAAACTCGGATCCATATGTTTTTTCACCCATTACAAAGAAGAAGATAGCGAGGCATCAACAAATAGTTATTGGAAGGAATTCCTAGAGATATTGAGGAGTGAGATGGTGAAGATGAATGATCCAATAAATCTCAGGAAGCTCAATAACAGTATCAAGATTATACAAGGACAGAAGCCAGACGGTCCAAAAAGAATTATTAGCCTTGTAACAACCGAAAGAGCAGCACAACTTCAAAACGAAATAAATGAATTGAAGCGCGGACAAAAGCATATTATCATATTATTGAAAACGCTTGATGATGCTAATTTGATTAATATGAGAGTTGGTAATTATGATTCTTTTGCATGGTTGAAAGAAATGGACTGAGAACATTAGAAAGGAACATAAAAAAGAAGTAAACTTGCAAAAACAAGGAGAGACAAGATGGACAATAAACCAATATCTGAAATGACGAATGCGGAACTTGACGAGGCGGTTGCGGTCGAGGTGATGGGGTGGAAAAAAGTTAAGTCTAACTTGCTTCCCCCTCATCTCCCATTTATTTATGAAGACGATGAAGACATGCCCATACCATTCAATTATTATAACTTCTCTAGCAGTATTTCTCATGCTTGGATGGTGATTGATAAATCGGAAGGTAATTTTACGTTGCGTAGGTTTTGGAAATTATCGGTTGCTGACCCAGAGAATTATCCAATGGAGTGGGATTGTGATATCAGATTTGGAAATAACCTTGGGCGTTCGATAAGATGTGCCACGCCAGAACGCGCGATCTGCGAAGCCGCTTTGTACGCAATGAGAAGCATATAAACTTGCAAACTCTCCAGGTATATGATAGTATCTGAGAGAGTGACCCCTTTCTTCGGTGCTCTTCGATGCACCTTAGACCCTTGGGAGGTTGCTCAGGCAGCCTCCCTTTTTTTGTTTCTCAGATAGATTATTTCGGTGAGATGGATGAGCCGAGTACAAAAACTGGATGAACTGATACCAGACCGTAAAAATGCCAATAAAGGCACGCAATACGGTCTGAAACTATTAGACGACAGCCTTAGAAAGTACGGGGCTGGTCGTTCTATTTTGGTTGATAAGCACGGGGTAATCATAGCGGGGAACAAAACAGCCGAGCGCGCTATGGATCTAAAGATTGAAGATGTGATCGTAGTCAAGACTGACGGCACGCAGCTCGTAGCGGTGCAGCGGACTGACCTTGATCTTGAGACGGATGAGCAGGCGCGCAAGTTGGCATATGCCGATAACAAGGTGGGGGAGGTGGACTTGGAGTGGGATGCTGATGCGCTGTTCAATGACATTGAAGCGGGGCTTGATTTATCAGACATGTTCACGGATAACGAGCTTATTGACATCATCGGCGAGCGGATGAATGGGGGTACTCCTGATGACGTTGAACCACAGATCGATAGGGCTGAGGCACTGCGGGAACGTTGGGGGGTTCGAAGCGGGCAGCTGTGGCAGCTTGGCGAGCATCGCTTGATTTGCGGGGATTGTACGGATGAGGCGGTGGTTGCGAGGTTGATGGATGGGGAGAGTGCAGATATGATATTTACTGACCCACCTTATAACGTTGCAAGCGAGAGCAGGAATTACGCGGCGGATAGGTCTAAGGCTATGAACGATTTGAAAAACGCAGAGTGGGATAAAGACTTTGACATTGGAGAGTTATTTCCTATTCTTGAGAATGTAATGTCTGAAAATTGTGCTGTATATGTGTGTACGAGCCAATGGCTCGTACAGCAGATATGGAAATGGATGTGGAAGTGGTCAGATTTTTGTTCTTATGTTATTTGGTGCAAACCAAACCCGATGCCATCTTTGTCGATGCGTCATTGGACATGGGCGACTGAGATTATACCTTATGCGGTGAGAGGAAAACATATCTCAAACTTTCCTAAAGGCGAACATGCTTTGAATTGGTGGAATATTGCCAAGAGCAAAGAGACAGAACATCCAACAGAGAAGCAAATCGAGGTTCCTGAAAGAGCAATCAGGTTTTCAAGTAATGAAGGCATGGTGGTATTTGATGGCTTCCTCGGATCAGGCACAACCCTCATCGCCTGTGAGCGCCTCAATCGCAAGTGCAGGGCAATCGAAGTAAGTGCAGGATATACTGCTGTGGCTATCCAGCGGTGGGTTGATGTGACTGGTGGGACGCCTGTTATACTGGAGAATACAGGTGGCAACTAAGAAACCAGGAACATTTACGAAGGGCGACCCACGCATAAATCGCAAAGGGCGACCTAAGAGCTTTGACGGTTACCGTGAGCTTGCAAAACAGATAGCGCATGAGGTAGCGAAAGACAAAGAAAAGAAAATGCTTATTAGAGATGGTCACAAGGTAACGATCGCTGAGGCCATTCTGGTAAAATGGGCATCCAGTGGAAATTTCCAGATGCAGAAGATGTTCATGGAGGTAGCGTTTGGCAAGGTTCCAGATGATGTGAATTTGGATATCAAAGGGAGTGTAAGAGTAGAAGTTAAAGTCGGGGCGAAGGTGGACATGTTATGACAGTGGCAACCTATCATATCGTTGAAGCACCTCCAGAAGAGGCGATCTATACTCCTTATGGGGGGTGTGCTGATTTCTTCTATTCCAGAGAACCTGAAGTGATTGCTCACGGGCCAGTGGAAACCGGCAAAACGCTTGCAGCCTGCTGGAATCTGCATATCTTGGCTTGCAAATATCCGGGTGCTCAATTGGCGATTATACGTAAAACTTACAAATCATTGTTAGCATCTGTGTATCAAACGCTGAAATTAAAGGTACTCGAACCATCACAAGCGCCGATCAGGTATTATGGTGGGGATATTGCTCCCACGCAGATAATTTATCCTAATGGTTCTATTATCTGGTTGGGCGGCATGGATGACCCAGGTAAAGTATTATCATCTGAGCGGGATAAAATCTACTATAACCAGGCCGAGCAAGGCACGCTTGACGAATGGGAGCATCTGACAACGAGAGTAACGGGGCGTGCTGGAAACATGCCTTATTCCCAAGTTGTGGCGGATGTCAATCCAGGGCCGCGCGATCACTGGATAAAAGTACGTGCTGAAGCCGGTGATCTTGAGTTTATCAAAACAACACGCCGAGACAACCCAACCCTATATCATCCCATCACTGGTGAATTGACAGCCCAGGGTATTGAGACAGAAGCACGCCTTGACAAGCTGACAGGCGTCAGGCGCAAGCGATTGCGTGATGGATTATGGGTATCTGCTGAAGGCGTCATTTATGAAGAGTTCGATGAAGATGTTCATGTTGTTGATCGCGACCTCGGTGAGTTCAAATACTGGTTGATGTGCGCTGACGATGGGTATTCTAATCCCGCTGTGGTATTATTGGTAGGAGTTGACTCGGATTGGCGGCTGCATATTTGCCGAGAGTTCTATGAAACAGGCAAACGCCATAGCCAGATTGCGAGGGGTGCGATTGATATGCTTCATGGAATACGCCCGGCGGTAGTGGCGACGGATCCTTCTGCTGCTGGATTAATCGCAGAGTTTAGAAACCATGGGCTGAATGCTGAGGGCGCATCCGGCCTGGTATCAGATGGGATCGACACGGTGAAAGAGTTACTTGTGCCACAGGATGATGACTTGCCCAGGCTGACCGTTGCACCTGAGTGCGAGAACACAATCCGTGAGTTTCAATCCTACACTTGGGCAACTACACGGACAGGCGAGAAGAAAGACGAGCCGAAGAAGGTCGACGATCACACACCAGACTCAATCAGGTATCTCACCAACTGGCTCTTTGCTGAACAGATATTCGTGCGAGAAGTAGACAATACAATTTCAACAGGAAACTGGTAAATGCCAACAATTAGAGAGCGCATAGCAAACGTGTTCTACGGACGCCAGGTCAGGCAGCTTGAAGATGCTACCAAGACGGTGTTAGATGTTTATAACCGGATGCCGTTCACAACCACACCGGAGCAGCTCATAAACTCACTCCAGGAAGTTGATAGCCAACTCCTTGACTTGTTGATCAGGCAGATACGGGATAGAGAGCATCATCTCGACAGTACAAACGAACAGGTGCGCCTGGGGGTTGTGTATGAGTGCCGAAGCCTGTATGTTTGGGATGTGGTCACACAGTCGATTGTTGACTTGTGGACTGATTATGGCTTCGGATTGCGCATCGATGTGACTCCCGTTGATGAACGTGCCAGGGAATTTTGGGATGAGTTCTGGATTGATCCGCGCAACTCTCAAATGCTTGGTGAAATGGATATTGCGCAGCTATCGACCACGTTACTTAGTGACGGCGAGTTTTATTTCGTGTTCTTTATTTCAAGCCTGGATGGGAAAACTACGCTCCGCGTTGTCCCAACAGAGCAGATAACAGAGGTCGTGACTGAGAAGGAAGATCAATTCAGCTACCAATATTTCAAGCGTGACTTTGTGTCCGGCAGCGACAGCGCACAATCGACGGTATATTATCGTGATTGGCGTATCCAGGAGAGCGACGCCAAGAGTAACCTTCTCCCGACAGATGCGGTTATCGCAGATGAGCAGAATGATAGTACCGACGTTGTCATGATGCAGGTCTCTTTCCGGAAGCGTGGCAAACGCGGCTGGCCATTGATGACCGCCGGAGCTTCATGGTCGAGGGCATACCGTGACTTTCTTCAGGATCGGGCTGCCGTTGCGAAAGCAGTTGCGACTTACGTTGACAAACTCAAAGTCAAGGGTGGTAGTAGAACCGTTGCTGATATCAAGAGGCGCCTTGAATCTTCACATGTGACATCTGGCTCTGGACGCGATAGAAACCCTGTATCAACTTCTGGTTCAGAATGGATCGAGAACGATGCTATGGACCGCCAGAGGATGTCGCTCACTACCGGTGCATCGGACGCCGAGAAAGACGGAGCCCCGCTGCTTGCCCAAGCTGGACTTGCAGGGCGTATATTCCCACATTATCTGGGGCGCGGTGAATCATTTCGATTGGCTACGGCCCGCGCAATGGAAAAACCGGTTAAAATGGCATTCAGCCGCTATCAGCTTCTTTGGTCAGCGGTCTGGCGCGATGTTGCCAATGTTATATTGACCGCAATTGAAACTTATAATAATACTGTCAGCTTCAAAACTAAAGATATAATTGTTCATACTGACAATATCGTCGAAATCGACCTTGAGAATATGAGCAGATTACTAGACTCCGTAACAGCCAGCGCAGAGAAGGGATTATTTGATGAGGAAGAGGCCAGGAACGTGACACGTAAATTAGTGCAGACCAGCATGGTATCACTTGGCATATCTGAGGTAACTAATATACTACCTGACGAAGATGAATCCGTTGAACTTGGAGAGGTGGCGGTCACGGATAATTACCGTACTTCATTGAGGTCGGCAACATACGGGCTATGGTCTGGAAAGCTTTCATACGCTGAATTCGATGTGGCTATGCAATCTACCATTGATCGTGGTTTGCGAACTGCCTGGAAAAAGGCACTTGATCAGTTTGGCATGTCTTTGGCCGACATCACGCCGGATGAACAGCTTGCACTTAGCCAGGCGATCCTTGAGGAGATGGGGCATATAGGCTCGTTTGGCGATTACATACTCACACGCAACAAAGCGTCCGGAGGATTGCTAAGAGACCTGGCATCCAGAATGGAGTTGTGGGTGAATCGCTACCGGGATGTATTCAACCGGGCAACCGTGATGGTCGGCGCCAACCTGCCGCTTGAATGGATCTATGGCGATACTATTGAACACTGCGCTTCATGCTCCATTTTGAAGGGCAAAGTAAAACGAGCTAAACAATGGGAAGCATTCTCTGAAGCCACAGGGCTTCGCCCCCAATCACGGGACTTGGCGTGCAAGGGTTATAACTGTGAATGCTCTTTGAGCCCGACAACTAAGAAAATGAGCATGGGCAGATTGCCCATTAGAAAATAGGAGATTATCATGTCAGATTTGTACGTATTCGCACCTGATCTAACAAACAGAGTGACAGCGCGAGTTTTAGCTGCGCTTCCAGCAGCGGGCGCATGGGACGGGGCTCCCCTCGAGCTTGACTGTTCTCCGTATCAGTTCGTCACGTTCGCTATGCGGTATACTGAGGGCGAGCAAGCTGCTGATGGCGCGGTGGATTACAGGATCGAAATAAGCCTGGATTCTGATGGCGCCGACTGGTATCAAACGAGCGAATATTCGCCCGCCATTCTTGTGGCTGGGTCGCCTTCGCAATCCTTCGTCCAGCGCGAGTTCATTACATACACCGCCGAAGGTGCAACTGAAGAACTCTGGACTTACGGCGCGATTGAGATTCGTGGAACCATTCAGAGGATACGGATTGCAGCTCGCGAGAGCGGCGTTGCCGGAACGCCTGGTGATTTCGGAATTGAACTGCTGTTCTCGTAGGAGCGATACATGTTTACTCGACAACTAACTAATTACGAAGTTTTACAAGAGGCCGCTATCGACCACGGTGGACTTTTGGGATTGGCAGATGACGACCATCCGCAATATGTTCTTGTAACTGGCGACACCATGACGGGGCCGCTGGAGATCGATGTTAGCTCTGCAACTGCCCTTGTAGTTGAGGATGATGGGGTAAACGATAATGTATTGGTAGTTAATACTGTTAATGCAGTTGTTACAATTTCAAAAAACGCTGGCGATTTTGGTCTAGCGATTGCAAGAACCGGAGGAGCGCCGTCTCACTACACGCTGTACAACTCAGGCGGATATATTGAATCAAGTTACAACTCATCAGGTTTTAAATGGACTATATCTGGGACGGAACGGCTAAGACTAATTGGCAACCTCTTAGAATTAGATGCACAGGAATTTAATGTACTTTCTACCGGAGCCACAGCGATTGATATACAAAGAACTTCAGAAAACGCATTTAGCCCAAAAGTATTAATGAGAAAGTCCCGCGGAACCATTGCCGTTCCGACTGCCGCATTGGGTGGTGATTCAC
>SDBT01011516.1_pt1 | contig 14225 bp, 14 predicted proteins | sample 2277101 | NCBI WGS metagenome assembly SDBT01 (sample SAMN10404973, study PRJNA504765) | marine sediment metagenome | isolation source: marine sediment core GS10_PC15, 103 cmbsf | place: Arctic Ocean: Southern Knipovich Ridge | collected 2010 | reverse complement strand
ACTACCACGGCCACCAAATTCAGCCACCTGCTGGAAACCGGTGTTATCAAGTCCGGGGTAATAGGTCCCCGCAGCCTCGGTCTGTCGCAAGCCAAAATGTCGGACCTGCAAGGCGGCACCCCGGAGGACAATGCCAGCCTGATCCGGGAAATCCTGTCCGGTACGGCTGGGCCGCGACGCGACATCGTAGTGCTCAATGCCGCTGCCGGCTTGCTGGTGGGGGGTAAGGTTGCGGACCTACAAAGCGGTATCGCTTTGGCCCAGGAGAGCATCGACAGTGGCCGGGCCCTCAAGGCGCTGGATAAACTGGTTGCCTTCTAGTAACCAAAGATGACGATTCTCGATGAAATAGTAGCCCATAAACGGGAGCAGGTGCGGGAGCTGTGTCAGCGGCATCCATTAGCACTGCCGGCCCAACGTCCGGACCAGGCCCGCGACTTTTTTGACGCGCTGGCACGTCCCGGCCTGCAGGTAATCGCCGAGATCAAGCACCGCTCGCCTTCCCGGGGGGCTATCCGCCCGGATATCGATCCAGCTGAACTGGCGCGGCAGTACGAGTCCGCCGGGGCCGCTGCAATATCAGTCTTGACCGACAACAAATATTTCGGCGGCAGCCTGCAACACTTAAGGGCGGTGCGGGCGGCCGTGAACCTGCCGGTGTTGCGCAAGGACTTTATCATCGATCCCTACCAGGTGCATGAATCGGCGGCGGCCGGGGCGGATGCCATTCTGTTGATCGCCGACTGCCTGGATGAAACTGAACTGGCCGAGCTATACGAGCTGGCCGGTTCGGTGGGACTGCAAGTGCTGGTGGAAGGGTATTCGGACCACAGTCTGGCGGCCATCCGCCGGCTGGCCCCCCAGGTCGCCGGGATCAACGCGCGCAACCTGGCCACCATGGAGGTTGACCTGGCGGGAATGCTGGAACGCCGCTCGCTATTGCCGGAGCAGGCAATCCAGGTGGCCGAATCGGGGATCGCCTCCGCTGATGACCTGCAGGCTGTTGCTCTGGCAGGCTTCGACGCCGCCTTAATCGGGACGACCCTGTTGCTTAAAGGTAACCCCGGTGCTACCCTGAAGGCCCTGTTGGCCGGACGGCCTCTTCCTGAGAAGGCGGCATGATCCCGGTCAAGATTTGTGGTCTCACCAACCTTGACGATGCGCAACTTGCGGTGCGGCTGGGAGCGGCCGCCGTCGGGATGATCTTCTTTGAGGCCAGCCCCCGCTGTGTCACCCCCGCCCAGGCCCGGACGATCATCGCCGGGTTGAATAGCGCCGTGACTAAGGTGGGGATATTCGTCAACGAGCCGCCGGAGCAGGTTAACACCGTGGTAGATCAGGTGGGATTGGACCTGGTACAGCTGAGCGGTGACGAGTCGCCGGAGGACTGTACCCACATCACCGCGCCGGTGATCAAGACCGTTCATGTGGCTGCGGATTTCGACGCCGGTCGGGCCGGCCAGTATGATGTCCGGGCGCTGCTGCTGGACACTCAGCGGCGCGGCAGCTACGGCGGCACCGGCCAGGTTTTCGATTGGCAGGCCATCGATCGCGGCGCCCTCCACCGACCGGTGATTCTCTCCGGCGGGCTGCAGGCCGGTAATATCCTGGAGGGCATCGCAACACTGGCCCCGGATGCCGTTGACATTGGCAGCGGCGTGGAAGCCGCACCCGGCCGGAAGGACCCGGAAAAGCTGGCGGCCCTATTTGCCACCCTGAAAAGTACTCGTGCCACCGATGCCGTCATCTTCTAAGTCACGGCGCTACTCGCAGCCCGACGAGCATGGTCACTTCGGGGCCTATGGCGGCCAGTACGTCCCTGAAACATTGTTGCCGGCACTGAAGGAACTGGAGGCTGCCTACCGCAAAGCCAGCCAGGATCAGTCTTATTGGGAAGAGCTTAACCAGTTGGCGTCCCACTATGCCGGCCGCCCCACGCCGCTGTACCATGCCGGCCGGATCAGTGCCCAGCTGGGAGTGGAGGTCTACCTCAAGCGGGAGGACCTGAACCACACCGGGGCCCATAAAATCAACAACGCCCTGGGGCAGGTGTTGCTGGCCCGGCGGATGGGCAAGAGCCGGATTATTGCCGAGACCGGCGCCGGCCAGCATGGGGTAGCCGCCGCTACCGTGGCCGCCCTGTTCGGCCTGGAGTGCGAGGTCTACATGGGCGAGGAGGACATGCGGCGCCAGGCGTTGAACGTCTTCCGCATGGAGTTGCTGGGAGCCCGGGTGCGACCGGTGGGGTCCGGCAGCCGTACACTGAAGGATGCCACCAACGAGGCCATCCGCGATTGGGTAGCCACCGTGGAGCATACCCACTACCTGATTGGCTCGGTGGTGGGGCCCCACCCCTATCCGATGCTGGTGCGCGATTTTCAGGCCGTGATCGGGCGGGAGGCCCGGGAGCAATATTCCAAGCAGGCCGGCGGCGTGCCCGACCTGCTGCTGGCTTGCGTGGGCGGCGGGAGCAATGCCATCGGCCTGTTTCACCCCTTCCTTGATACGGACGTCCGGATGGTAGGTGTTGAGGCCGCCGGTCGCGGCCTTGACTCCGGTGAGCATGCCGCCACTTTGACCAGGGGTACACCGGGTGTGCTGCACGGCTCGGCCGGTTACCTGCTGCAGACCGGCGACGGCCAGGTGCGGCTGCCCCATTCCATCAGTGCCGGCCTGGATTATCCCGGCGTGGGGCCCGAGCATAGCCTGCTCAAGGACCTGGGACGGGTGGAATACCTCACTGCCACCGACGAGGAAGCACTGGCGGCCTTTCAGTGGCTCTCGGAACTCGAGGGAATTATCCCGGCCCTGGAGGCGGCCCACGCCCTGGCGCTGCTCCAGCAAGGTCGGCTAGGCCTACCGGACGGCAGTAAGGTCGTGGTTTGCCTGTCAGGACGAGGTGATAAGGATGTGCAGACCGTGGCCCGGGCACTGGGAAGGGAACTGCCATGAGGCGTATTCCCCAGGTGATGGCTACCCCCGGCAAGAAGCTGGTACCGTTCATCACCGCCGGTTACCCGCAGCTGGAGAGTACGGTCCCCCTGGTGCTGGCGGCGGAGCGGGCCGGAGCGCAGTTGGTGGAGTTGGGCATGCCCTTCTCGGACCCGCTGGCGGATGGCCCGGTGATCCAGCAGAGCAGCCAGACCGCCCTGGAAAACGGTGTGACCGTCCCGTGGATATTGGGGACTGTGGCGCGCATTCGGGAGCAATCACCGATCCCCATTATCCTGATGGGGTATATCAACCCCATCCGACGGATGGGGGCGGTAAATTTCCTGCATGAGGCTGCCGGGGCAGGCGTGGATGGATTGATCATCCCCGATCTACCGCCGGAAGAGGACCTGGGATTCTTTGAGCAGGCCCGGGAAGCGGGGCTCAGCACTATATTCCTGGTTGCCCCCAATACCAGCAACGAGCGGATAGTCCACCTGGGGCGGGAAGCCCGGGACCTGCTTTACGCCATTTCCATCATGGGCGTCACCGGTACGGCCTTGAGCGCCCGGCGACAGCTCACAGACTACTTAAAGCGCGTCCGGATCAACGCGCATGTGCCGTTTCTAGTCGGTTTTGGGATCGCCACACCGCAGGATGTGCGCCGGGTAGGTAGCCTGGCCGACGGGGTGGTGGTGGGCAGTGCCCTGTTGAAGCGCCTAGCCCAGGCGACCGATCCGCCGGCCGAGGCCTACAATTATCTACATGCACTGGCGGCCGCGCTGCCATAGACAAGGAAGACCAACACCAATGATGGCCAAAAAGAGGGTAAAAATCGCTGTTCAGGGAGCCGAGGGGAGTTTCTGTGAGGAAGCGGCCCTCGATTTCTGCCAGCGGCATGGTATCGGCGACTACCGGATGGACTACCTGATCACCTCCGCAAAAGTCATGGAAGCTGTTGAACAGGGAGCGGTTCAACTGGGTATCATGGCCATGGAGAATGCTCAGGGTGGAGTGGTAATCGAGAGCATGTACGCCTTGGCCCGGCACAGTTGCGAAATAGTGGAGATGTTCCATATCCAGGTGGAACAGTGTCTGCTGGGCCGGCCCGGTCTAACCATCGGGGACATCACCCAGATCCATTCCCACCCACAGGCTTTGCGCCAATGCCGCAACTACCTGGCGGACCACTTCTGGACCCGTCCCTTGGTCGAGGAGGAGGACACCGCCGTGGCTGCCAGGCGGTTGGCCGAAGGTGAATTGTCCTCCACCGCGGCGGTGGTGGGCAGCCGGTTGTGTGCCGAGCTGTACCATCTGGTAGTCCTGACCGAGGGGATTCAAGATCTGAAAAATAACCTGACTTTGTTTTTGGGAGTTAAAAAATGACCACGAAAAAACCGGCCCCCTTGGTGGGTATCATCGGTTTCGGCCGCTTCGGCCCGGTGCTCACTCGCATGTTGACCCCGGTCCACCAGGTGCTGGTATACGATATTGCGGATGTCAGCCAGCGGGCCAGTGCTGCGGGAGCCCGGGCGGTATCATGGCAGGAGATTACCACCGCTGAAACGCTCTTCGTGGCAGTGCCTATCCGGCACTTCAAAGAGGCGGTGGCTCGCCTGAATGAAACCGTGCGGCCGGGCACCACCGTGATCGATGTCTGTTCGGTCAAAGTCTACCCCGCCACGGTGATGCGGGAACATTTCGCTCCGGAGATCACTACCATCGCCACCCACCCCCTGTTCGGCCCCGACTCCTGTCGGGGAGGCTTCTCCGGATTGAAACTGATGATGGCGCCGGTTTCCCCCCGGAAGGAAACCTTCACCTATTGGGAGCACTATTTCAAGGGGCTGGAGATCGAAACTCTGGTCATGACACCGGAAGAGCACGACCGGCTGGCCGCTAACAGCCAGGGAATTACCCATTTCCTGGGCCGGGTGCTGGAGCAATTCGGGATTATCCCGACGGCGATCGACACCGAGGGTTTCGTGGACTTGCAGGCGGTGGTGGAACAAACCTGCCACGATACCCTGGAGCTGTTCCAGGACCTGCAGAACTTCAACCCCTACACCATGGGTATGGTGGATGAGCTTGTAGCCGCGGTGGAGCAGGTGAAACAGAAAGTTCTACGGAGGGATTAAATGCTGGTAATAATGGATGCCCGTGCCACGGAGGCGGAGATTGCCCGCGTCCAGGAGCGGATCAAGGAGCTGGGATATCAACCCCATCCCATTCCGGGGGCCAATCAGATGGCCATCGGCGTAACCGGCAACCAGGGCACCGAGGACCGCATCTACTTAGAAGGTCTCCCCGGTGTCCTGCAGGTGATCAGGGTGACCAAACCCTATAAGCTGGCCAGCCGTGACACCAAGCCGGAAAACACGGTAGTGAATGTGCGCGGGGTAAAATTCGGGGCGGGCAACATTGTGATGATAGCCGGCCCCTGCGCGGTGGAGAGCCGGGAACAGACCCTGCGGATCGCCCAGCTGGTGGCGGACAGGGGCGCTTTAATGCTGCGAGGCGGCGCCTACAAACCCCGCACTTCGCCCTATGCTTTCCAGGGAATGGGCGAGAAGGGACTGGAAATTCTGGCCGAAGCGCGGGAGAAAACCGGCTTGCCGGTGGTAACCGAGGTCGTGGATCCCGCCACTGCGTCGTTGGTGGCCCAGTATGCCGACATGCTCCAGATCGGTACCCGCAACATGCAGAACTTTACGCTTCTGAAAGAAGTTGGTAAATTGGGGTTGCCGGTATTAATGAAAAGGGGAATGAGCGCCAATCTGGATGAAACTCTAATGTCAGTCGAGTACCTGATGTCCCACGGCACCAATGCAGTGGTGGTGTGCGAACGGGGTGTGCGCACTTTTGGCAGCCACGCTCGTAATACCCTGGATGTGAGCATAATCCCGGCCTTTAAGAGAGTGAGCCATCTGCCGATCATTGTGGACCCCAGCCACGCCGGCGGCCACAAATACGCTGTGGTACCGCTGGCCCTGGCCGGGGTGGGTGCCGGCGCCGACGGGTTGCTGGTGGATGTCCACGACGATCCCGACCATGCGCTGGTGGACGGGCCCCAGGCGCTGCTGCCGGCCGATTTCCAGGAGCTCATGGCGGTTCTGGGCCGAATGGCTGACGCCCTCGGGAAATCGCTGGGATCACCCTCGGCTGTTGCCGGCGAGAGGGCTTGACCTGATGAAAATTTCCATTCCCGGCGACAAGTCTATTTCGCACCGCGCCCTGATGCTGGCGGCTATTGCCGATGGCGTCACCGAGCTGCGTAACCTATCGCAAGGTGTGGATGTCACCAGCACCCGCAACTGCCTGGGCCAATGCGGCATCGAGTTTACTGATAAAAAAGGTGTGGTCCTGGTCAAGGGGCAAGGTGGGTCTTTTTCCGGGCCGTCTGATGACCTTGACGCCGGCAATTCCGGCACTACCGCCCGGCTATTGATGGGATTGCTGGTGGGCCGGGAAATTCAGGCCCGCCTGGTAGGCGACGTTTCCCTGTCACGCCGCCCGATGGCCCGGGTGGTGGAGCCGTTACGACAGCTAGGCGCGCAGATGGTAATATCCGCCCGCCAGACCTTACCGGTGGTCATCAAGCCCTCTCAGCTGGGAGCGCTCAGCTATACTCTGCCGATGGCCAGTGCCCAGGTCAAATCAGCCCTGCTGTTGGCGGGTCTCGCAAGCAAGGGAGTTGTCCGGGTGACCGAGCCGGTCGCCACCCGCAACCATACCGAACTGATGCTGGCGGATCTGGGCGTCGATATCAAAGTTGCCGGCAATGTAATTACTATCGGAGCCGGCGTTCAGGCATTCAACAGTTTTGACCTGGACATACCCGGCGATCCATCTTCGGCCGCGTTCCCGGCCGCTCTGGCCACCCTGGTACCCGAAAGGGACGTCACCTTCCCCGGCTTGCTACTCAATCCTACCAGACTGGGATTCTTTCGGGCCTTGAAGCGCATGGGGGCCCAGGTAGAGTGGACCGTCGAAAAACGAGAGTTGGGGGAGGAAGTGGGCCACCTCAGGGTAAGATCCTCCCCGCTTAATGGCATAAAAATCCGGGGTGACGAAATACCCACCCTGATCGACGAAATTCCCATCCTGGCAATTCTGGCCTGTAGCGCCCGGGGTGAGACAGTGGTCCGGGATGCCGATGAATTGCGGCTTAAGGAATGTGACCGGATCAAGGCGATCGTAGAGAACCTGCGTCGGATGGGGGCGCGGATACAGGAACTGTCCGATGGGTTCCGGATCCTGGGATCCTCCCGGCTGCGGGGCGCCACCATCAGTACTCATTCTGATCATCGCATTGCCATGGCTTTCGCCGTGGCCGGGAAAATCACCCGGGAGAAAACCACCATCGACGACCCGGATTGCGTGGAAATCTCTTTCCCGGGCTATCATAAACTCATCAGCCGATTGAAAGCATGAAAACCCTGGCGGTAATTGGTTTCCCCCTGAAGCACACCCTCAGCCCGCTGCTGCACAACCACCTGTTTGGTCTGCTGGGGATCGACGCCCGCTACCAGGCGCTGGAAACCCCGGTGGAGGGATTGCCACAGGTAGCGGCGCGGTTGCGTGACGGCGGCTTGGCCGGTCTTAATATCACCCGCCCCCACAAGATTGCCTTTCGCGAGTACCTGGACCAGGTGGCGCCGGATGCCGCTATCGCCGGGGCGGTGAATTGTGTCTGTGTCGACCGAGTGGGGCTGCGCGGCCATAACACCGACCTGGCCGGGATCGTACATGCCTTCGAGGCTGCCGGCCACGATTGCTCGGGTCAGCAAGTCCTGTTGCTGGGCGCCGGAGGTGCTGCGCGGGCAGCTGTGGTAGCCTTGCAGAGACTTGGTGTGACCGGGATAACAGTAGCTGCCCGACGTTTGGCCGCCGCTGACGAACTTGTAAATGCATTACCGGTCGAACACCGGCCCGCCGATTTCCGGGCGCTAGAATTGACACCCGACCTGGACACGCGGCCCTTCGGGCTGCTGGTGAATGCCACACCGGTGGGCCTGTGGCCTCGAGTGGATGAAGTCCTGCTGGGCGCCGGGCAATTGCACCGGGGGCAGGCGGTGTTTGATATGGTCTATCATCCTGATGATACCCAGCTTCTGCAGCGGGCCCGCTCGCTGGGGTGCCGGGTGATATCCGGCCTGGACATGTTCGTGGGACAGGCCCTGGCCTCCCTGGAACTGTGGTTTCCCGGCAGCACCGGTTTTGGCAGCGGCTCGCTGCAGTCAGGCATCGACCCAGCCGCCCTGAAAGAATTATTGCGCGTGGGCAGCTTGGGATCCACTGGCCGGATACCGACGGTCGAAACGCCTGAGGCCTCGGTTTGATGCGCCGGCTGCGGTGGCTCACGGCGGGGGAATCCCACGGCCAGGCACTGGTGGGAATTCTCGAGGGTCTGCCCGCCGGTCTGGAAATCGACAGCGAATATATCACCGGGCAACTGGTCCGTCGGCAGTTGGGTCACGGTCGTGGCCGGCGCATGAAAATCGAGCAGGACCGGGCCGAGATTATCTCCGGCGTGCGCCACGGTTTGACTTTAGGGTCCCCTATAGCTCTGATGATTCCTAATAACGACTGGGACAATTGGCGCGAGCGCATGTCGGTTGAGCCACCCGTGAAGGAGATCCAGCCGGTAACCTTACCCCGTCCGGGGCATGCCGACCTGGCCGGCGTGCAAAAGTACGGCTTCCGCGATATCCGCAACGTCCTGGAACGGGCCAGCGCCCGGGAAACAGCCATGCGGGTGGCGCTGGGTTCCATGGCCCGACGGCTGCTGGCTGAGATGGGCATGGAAGTGGGCAGCCGCGTGGTGGCGATCCATACGGCTCGGGACGAGCATCCCTGGCCCGGCGAGCAGTCCCCGGAAGCCGTCAACGCCCGGGCTGATCAGTCTCCGGTCCGTTGCCTGGATGGTAAAGCGGCGAAACAGATGATGGCGGCCATCGATAAAGCCCACCAGGCGGGCGACAGCGTTGGGGGCCTGTTTGAGGTAGTGGCCACCGGGTTGCCTTATGGGCTGGGCAGTCACGTTCAATGGGACTTGAAATTGCGTTCGCGCTTGACCGAGGCGGTCATGTCGATCAACGCCATCCAGGGGGTGGAAGTGGGACTGGGATTCGCCGGCTGCCAGCAGTTGGGCAGCCAGTTCCATGATGAAATATTGCCGGACGACTCCGGCGGCGTGCTGCGCCCAACCAATAACGCCGGGGGTATGGAAGCCGGTATGAGCAATGCTCAGCCGGTGGTGCTCAGAGCGATGATGAAACCCATTCCTACCCTGGTCAAACCTTTGCGCTCGGTAGATATTACCACGGGCAAAGCGGGCCTGGCCCACCAGGAACGCACCGATTCCTGCGCGGTCCCGGCAGCCTCGGTGGTGGCCGAAAGCATGGTCTGCCTGGTGCTGGCCGATGCCCTGTTGGAGAAATTCGGCGGCGACAGCCTGGAGCAGTTACGGTCGCACATGGAATCCTCCGCTAAATATTAGGGTCGACAGCGGTGGCTACGGACGGACCGGCGAATATCTGCCTGGTAGGCCTGATGGGCAGCGGTAAATCGACGGTGGCCCCTCTGCTGGCCGGCCGGTTGGACTTGGAGCACATCAACCTGGATAAAGAGATCGCCCTGCGGCAGGGGCGTACTATTATGATGATCTTCGCCGACCCGGGGGAGGAATCTTTCCGGCGGGAGGAGCAAGTGGTTTTGCATCACTATTGCGGCCGGGACGGCCTGGTTATCGATTGTGGCGGTGGGATAGTATTAGCCGCCGACAACCGGCCCTGCCTGAAAAGCAACTTCACCGTCTACCTACAGACCACGCCGGCGACCCTGGCGCTCCGGGTAGGCTCAGCCGCCGGGCGGCCTCTGCTTCAGGGAGCTGAGCCGATCCGGGATCGACTGGCAGTTTTGCTGTCCGAAAGAGAACCTTTCTACCGGGAATGCGCCGCTCTGACCGTTACAACCGATGGCCGTACCCCTGTCGAGATTGCCGACGAGATCATTGCCCACCTGCCCGCTAGCCTGAAACCGGCTGTATCGTGACTACCATCACCGTTGATCTGGGGCCCCGCAGCTACCCACTGCACATCGGCGCCGGGCTGCTCAGCTCACTGACCGAGTTGCTGTCCTCGCTGGGGGTGGACGGCCGGATAGGGCTGGTTAGCAGCGCCCCGATCCACGACCATTATGGCGCCGCGGTTACCGCCACGTTGGAAGCTGCCGGTTACCAGGTTACCGCCACCCTGGTTCCCGACGGTGAACAGGCCAAGAATCTTGAAACCGTCGCCCGGCTTTACGACACTTTCCTGGAGGCCGGTCTGGACCGCTCCTCCACCCTGGTGGCCCTGGGAGGCGGCGTCGTGGGTGATCTGACCGGTTACGTGGCGGCTACCCTTTTCCGGGGCATCGGCCTGGTGCAGATCCCCACCACCCTGCTGGCTATGGTGGACTCCTCGATCGGCGGCAAGACCGGTGTCAATCACCCGCTGGGGAAAAACCTGATCGGGGCCTTCCATCAGCCGCTGGCGGTGATCATCGATCCCACGGTGCTGGGCACCCTGCCAAAGCGGGAGTTGACTTCCGCCTTCGCGGAGCTATTGAAGGCTGGGGCCATCGCGGAGCGTCCCTTCTTCCAGTTCCTGGTGGCCAACGCTCGGACTATCCTGGATCTGGCCGACGCGGACCTGGTACTGCAAGCCATAACCGCAGCTTGTGGTATCAAAGCTGACGTGGTGTCTGCCGACGAACGCGAGGGCGACCGCCGGCGGATCCTCAACTTCGGGCATACCTTTGGTCACGCCCTGGAGGCCACCCTGGGTTACGGCTCTGTCCGGCACGGCGAGGCGGTGGCAATGGGGATGGCGGGCGCCGGTTATCTCAGCCAACAACTGACCGGCCTGACCGAGCATGACTATCGGGAACTGCTGGCCGCCCTGGAACCGCTGGACCTGCCGAAACTGCCGCCCCTGAATAGGGCAGCGGTGCTGAAATACCTGTACCACGACAAGAAAGTGAGGCGCGGGAAGCTGCATTTCGTATTGTTGGAGGCACTGGGACGGCCGGTGATCACCAACGCGGTCGATGACACCCTGATCGCGGCGGCCCTGGACGAAATCGAAGGGAGGTTTGGATGATCTTTCTGGTTATCAACGGCCCCAACCTGAACCTTTTAGGCAAGCGCGAGCCGGAACTGTACGGCAGTGAGACCCTGGCCGACGTTCAGGTCTGGTTGCAGTTCCAGGTGGAAACTAAAGGGGATAAACTCCAGTTTTTTCAGAGCAACCACGAGGGAGCCATTATCGACTACCTGCACGGCCAGATCGGTGTGGCTGACGGGGCGGCGATCAACCCCGGCGCCCTGACCCATTACAGCTATGCCCTGCGGGACGCCATCGCCGCCGTGGACTTCCCGGTGGTGGAGGTGCACCTCACCGATATCCATAGCCGGGAGGAATTCCGGCGGCATTCGGTCACCGCGGAGGTGTGTATCGCGCAGATTTCAGGTCAAGGGAAAAAGGGATACCTGGAGGCTATCGAGCTGCTGCGTAAGCATAAGGAAGGTTAGTTTTTTCCCTCCTCGGCTGGGGCGAACAGCTCGTCCGGCAGCCCCTGATTGACCCGGTATTTGCTGAACTCGATGACCGCCTTACCAGCGCCCTTCTGCGGCTGATCGTCATCCCCCCCCCGATGCTTCCGCCGCCGGTGAGGGCCATGCGGCAGGCGCTGGATAAACCGCTCGTCGAAATTGAAATGTATCGTGGTGCGTACCGGCAGAAAGATACCGGCCGTAACCTCCTCGAAATCGGTATTCAGCCGCAGCAACTCCAGGGTATCGCTATAAGAGGCTACCCCTAGGATTACCCATCGTTGCCGGTCTACCAGCACTTCCGCCCGCAAGGGCTGCCCCTCGATCTCGCTTTCGCCCTGTAGCACCAATACCGGCCGACCCTCCACCAGAGTGTCACCGGCCAGTCGCAGTTCGCCCAGACCTGCGAGTAGAGAATCGGGCGATAGCAGCAATCCCCGCCGGGGTACCATGGCAAAACCCCGGGCCTTGAGTGCCAGCTTATCCGGCTGCTTGAACGATAGGGTCATCCGCTTGCGGGGCAGGCGCATCCGGGGCATCTTAAGCCGCACCTTCAAGTCCACCTGGTAGTCCTGGATCCGGCTGAACCGCGCCCGCAGGGAATCCCTTACCGTGGATACTGTTACGACACTGCCCGCGTCCACGGGAGTTTGGGCGGCCGGCTGGGCCGACAGGCAGAAGAAAAGGGTCAGTATTGCCGAGCGAAAAATCATGGTTTCCTTGGTAGAATGAAAAGTGAAATTAGGAGCGGCGTGGCACTTTAGAAAAGGTGCAATCGTCGCCGAGGACTCGATGCTTGCCCTGAGCTTGCCGAAGGGCTTGAGGCTGGATACTGGATACTCGATATTTATCCCGCCGTAGGCGGGGCTCGATACTGGATGTTAGATATTGGATATTGGATATTGGATATTTGATGGAATCCCGCTAACGGCCTGCCCGGGCTCCCCGTGGGTCCGCCCAGGGCCAGGGCGGGGCTGGATACCGGCAACTAGAAACTCGTAACTCGTAACATGGGACTAGGGGTCCAGGGCTGAGGACCATGTTGGTGTTAATGTAAAAGCCCCCGGCCGGGGGCTTTTAGTTGGTGGAGGCGGGGGGAGTCGAAGTCTCGCCGTAGGCGTAGCCTCCGGCTACGACGAGGCCCCCCGTCCATCTGACTGGGCAAACATGGCAAGCCTATTGCGAGGGAACCTCGCGATCAAATCACGCTTATGCTTACCAAGTGTGGGTGATTTAAGCGCTTTTTCACGGAGGCGTGCATCGATCAGGGTAGCGTGCTCCTCATAATAGCCCAGCCGGAGGGGTCTGCGATATCGTGTACTCTTGCTGTGTCCCAAGTTATGCTCCTCGATCCTGCGATGTAAATCGGTCGTCGAGCCGGTGTAGAGCTGACCGTCATTTGCAGATTCAAGTATATATACGAACGCCATGGGAAGTAAGGAATTGGTGGAGGCGGGGGGAGTCGAACCCCCGTCCGAAAAGGCGACCTGAGCTGCTTCTACGTGCGTAGTCTGTTGCTTAGTCTTACCGCCCGGGCGCCGGCAGACAAACTACCGGGCGGCCAGCCCACAAAATCTTATCCCGTACCTGCGGGCAATGTACGGGACCAGTCCACTAATATGACGCCGGCACCTGGGGAAATGGACACTCCTCAGGGCGACGAGCTGCCTAACTGTTAAGCGGCAGCCAGATAACCGTAGTTATCGGCATTTGTGTTGGATTGCCCGGATGATTCACGAGGTAACCAGACATCCTCGGCACGCCACGGCTCTCATCGTCCAATCCGTCGAAGCCGTTTCGCCCCCTTTTCAAAGAGCTGTGGCCGATCAACCCTAAAGGCTGTTTTCGGTCACCTGGATAATATAACTTGTTTCCCGCCCAATCCCAAGGATTTGCGGGGCTCGATCTTAATCCTAATCGGTCGATAGTGAAAGTTATTTAATATGATCAAGATCACCTCGGAAACGCTGCCCCGGTTCCAAAAGTTCCTGCGGGACCGGGAACTGGACGGTTGGCTGCTCTACGACTTCCACCACCTCAACCCCTTCGCCTACCTGTTCCTGCCCTTAGACGATGGCGTTTTCACCCGCCGTTGGTTCTATTTCCTGCCGGCTAAGGGCGCTCCGCAAATGATGGTGCACCGCATCGAACAGCACCATTTCACCCATCTGCCCGGCGAGCGCCGTCCCTACAGCGGTTGGCGGGAGCTGGAGGCCGGCCTGGGGGACCTGCTCCAGGGCAGCCAAAAAATCGCCATGGAATACTCCCCCGGCGGGGCCTTGCCGTACGTGAGCATGATCGATGCCGGTACCCTGGAGCTGGTGCGCGGCAAAGGGGTGCAGGTGGTCTCCTCGGCGGACATCATCCAGTACTTCCATTCCCGCTGGACCCCGGCCGGCCACCGGGCTCACATGGCCACCGTCCCGGTAGTGCACGAAATTCGTGAAAAGGCTTTTCGCACCATTGCCAAGGCTGCCCGCGAGGGCCGGGCAATTACCGAATACGACATCCTGCAGCAGATCGTAGCCGATTTCACGGCCGCCGGCCTGGAGTTCGACCACCCGCCCATAGTGGCGGTGAATGCCCACGCTGCCCAGCCCCATTACGAGCCCACCGCCCAGTCCAGCGCCCCAATCAATAGGGGCGACCTGGTGCTGATCGACATGTGGTGCAAGCGGGCCGACGATCCCGAGGC
>SDBT01011515.1_pt1 | contig 14225 bp, 10 predicted proteins | sample 2277101 | NCBI WGS metagenome assembly SDBT01 (sample SAMN10404973, study PRJNA504765) | marine sediment metagenome | isolation source: marine sediment core GS10_PC15, 103 cmbsf | place: Arctic Ocean: Southern Knipovich Ridge | collected 2010 | reverse complement strand
GGGACACTGGTTGAGGTACGTCAAAGAAACGATAATCAGTTGCCAAATTCGTGTTTTTGCTATTATTGTGGCTGAAATATTTTCACAATGAAGCTGGAAATCTTGAGTTTTTGAGACAGATTTGATATTCTATTAGAAAAGAGGCTCAGCGGCGTAGCTGGGCTGAGGTATATAAGGTTATATGGGAAATCCCAGATTAATGTAGAAGTGTGCGAAAGAAATGGTGCGCCTATACGAGGTAGAATATGAATCGACGTGAATTTGTAAAGTGTGTTGTTGGCGGGGCGGGGGCGTTGGTATCCGGTTGTGGGAGGTCTGCGGCGAATAAAGGCGTCGGGAAGGATAGTCGGCCTAATGTTATTTTTATTATGGCCGACGATCTCGGTTATGGTGATTTTAGCTGTTATGGGGCGACTGATTTTCAGACGCCTGCTTGTGACCGACTTGCCAATGGTGGGATGCGGTTTACGGATGCTCACTCGCCCTCTGCGGTTTGTACGCCCACGCGTTACGCAGTTTTGACCGGGCGTTACGCCTGGCGCAGCTGGCTTAAGAACTGGGTTCTTTTCGAGAGGCATCCGCTGCTGATCGATACGCAGCGGTTGACAATGGGTAAAGTGTTTCAAAAGGCCGGTTACAAAACCGGATGCATAGGCAAGTGGCACCTGGGCTGGGGAACGGAACTTAATACGGATTTTAGCGGTGAGGTCAAACCCGGCCCGCTGGAGGTTGGATTTGATTCATTCTACGGTGTCCCGCACAGTCATAACAGCGGTAAACCGCATCGGGTGTTTATGCGCGACCGGCGGATCGTAAATCTCAAAGAAGGTCTTAAGTATAACAGCGAAGAGGCAATGAAAGATACCGTCCGCAAGTTGGAGGACACCGCTATCAATCTGTCCAAAGAGGCTGTTTCGTTTATTGACAAAAACAAAGACGAGCCATTCTTCCTCTACTACCCTACCACCAACATTCACTTCCCTTTGACGCCTAACAGCCGCTTTAAGGGAACTACAAAAATAGGTGTATATGGCGAGTTTGTGGTTGAATTTGACTGGGCGGTCGGCCAGATTCTCGCGGCACTGGACCGCAACGGACTTACCGGCAATACGCTTGTAGTGCTGACCAGCGACAATGGAGCAAGGCCGCCGGGGAAAACCTTAGAGCGTAAAGACTTCAAGAACCACCAGTGCAATGGCCCATGGCGAGGGACCAAGCGGCATATACATGAAGGAGGGCACCGCATTCCCCTGATCGTCCGCTGGCCGGGAAAAGTCAAGCAAGGCACCGTCTCTAATGAGACCGTGTGTCTGACCGATTTTTTCGCCACCTTTGCGAGCATACTGAAACAGCCGGTCCCGAAAAATGCCGGCGAAGACAGCTACGATCTGACGAATCTACTCGTTGGCAAACCACACAATAAACCTTTACGTCAAGCTACGGTCCACCACTCGGTATCCGGGCAGTTCGCGGTACGTCAAGGCGACTGGAAACTGATAGAAGGCAGCGGCAACGGCGATTACCCCAGGAACCAAAAAGGCCGTATCGATATAAAGTCGAATAATCCCGAGCGAGACCCGGTAACGGGTAAATGGGGCAAGCTCGATTATTTTGAACTGAAACACGACGGGAAGTTCCAGCTTTATAATCTGAAAACCGACCCAAAAGAACAAAACAACCTCAGTAAAGAGCACCCTGAAAAAGTGTGGCAAATGCACAATCTGCTTAACCAATATCGCGACAGCGGACGATCAGTAAGTAGATAGTAGGCAGTAGGAGATTGTTTTGTTTTTGACTGGCGAAATCCGTGATAGACTATCTAATGGTAGCCTTTTGGGGATATTGATGGAATTTTTTGAAAAAATGTACCGGGGACGAATGGCGATTAACTTATTAGGTCTTTGACGGTTCTACCGGCACGGTACGCGGAACTTGCTGGAATCATTTTGGAATTGAGATGAAAGTTCTGTATTATGCGACTTGAATTGTGCAAGGGCGCCTCGAGAAAAGCGTCAAAGCGTGCGGAAATGCCATTTATGAAGGTAGATTCAAAATCGAGATTTAAGCTTGTAAAAGGGGCATGTCAGATGAAAGATGCCAAGTACATGGCGATGAGCAAATGGAATAGAATTGCAATTGTTATGATAGTATTGCAAATATTAGTCGTTTCAGTGTCGCTGGGAGAAGAAGAGGAAACACTACATACATCGCAACCGGCAAGCCCAATGACAGTTCAGGCAGGGGAACCCCAGCAGGGTGACGCGGAGTCAGCCCCAATGCTATCTCAGACATCCGAGCCCCAGCAGGCTGGCGCTGAGTCAACCCCAGTGGCGTCTCAGACATCGAAACAACCGCAAGCTGGCGTTGAGGAAAGCCCAAGGCCGTATTACATCTTATGCTCCTTCTTTTGCTGGCATTGCTGTTTGGGGCATGTATCTGGACGGCAAAACGTAGTCCGACCAGGGGGATCGCCGGCTGGTTATTGTTACCTGCAATCGGCTTGGTCACTTTACCGCTCATAACGGCAATAAGTATAGTCGTGGATTGTAACGCCTTGCCCAAGGTGCCCGAAGCGAACATTGGTATTATACAACTTGATATCTTCAAGAACGCCATTCTCCTCGGGTTCGGTCTATTTGTGACTCTGTTGTTTTTCCAGAAGAAACAGGAAGCACCACGAATGTACGTGGTGCTTCTAATAGCGAACACAGCATTTTCAGCACTAATACTGTCGCAGGGCGGCGAAGCCTTCCTCAAGACTGCTTTGATCGCTGTGGTTCAGGCATGTATTTGGATACCGTATTTATGTTTATCGACGAGGGTCAAGGCAACGTTTGGCTCGGAGAACCAAACTACACTCGCCGAACCTTCATGATTACATAGGGCTCTGCCAGGCATTGTCCAAAACAACAATATAAGTTTAGATTTAATCTGTTTTCGTCATCGGTTCGAGCAGTTGGCTCTGCAGCCATTCGGCCTCCTGCTTGGTGGGAAAACCATTCATCAGGCAAAGAGGCCACTGGGTGAACTTTTCGTTCCAATAGACAAGTATCAGATGCAGCCATTTGGGCAACTTCATTTCGTAGACCGCCTTTAGATGGTGCAGGCTCCCGGAACGTGCGAGTTCTATTTCTATTATTCTCTCGAATGCGATCCGGCGCGTCCGAGGGATAATCCCGAACAGCCGAACCCTATGACAGAGCATCTCCTTTTCGATCCACACTCTTTTGGGGCTGAGTTGATAGATAAGGAAGTATGGGATCCAAATCAGGCCAAGCCCCAGAATAGCCACCAGCGACAGGTCGAACGTGCAGGTGAAAGCAAAAAACAAAACTTTATCGAGCCATGCAATGCCGAAGAAGTCGTCGAAAACAGAGCTCACCATGTTGAAGATAAAGAGTATAAATCCCAGGAGCATCGCGATAACGACAAACCCGACAACGGAAGTCAACACCCCCTGCCAGCCGGGCCACGCACGGGCGGAATAGATCGTCAAGCCGTTTTCCTGAGAAACGACGACACGTTTCTTTTCATTCATATCACTGCTCGTCATAGACCCTCAAGGGAATAGCTCGGGATTTCCCGCTTGAACGATTAAAGAAAACAATTCAGTCGTTATCGACGTCAATAATCTTATCAAAACCACCCTCAACCGCCAGGATTTATTGTTTGACTTTTTCGCGAGATCTGGTACAGTAGAAGACACTTATGGAGGAGTGGCGAGAAGGCTTGCCTTTTTCACCTCAAGACACGGTTGTCATATCAAAGTATGTCTAATCAAAGTCAGAGGAGGTCGACGGTGAGAAGCAGAAGAGTAGAAATCATCGCAGCGGTGCTGGTCTTGTTTGTAAGCGCTTCGCCGGTTATGGCTGTGATTGAATTCAACGGCGGCCTGTCGCATGATATTGACTATGAAATCAATGACGAGGTGTGGGTTGACTTTGAATTGCCCGGCCTGGGAACTACACTAAACTTCCTTGAAGGAGGAAGCATAAAGTCAGCTCACTTGAAAGCCTTCGAGGACAGCGCCATAAACGTTCTCGGCGGATCGATAGTGTACCTCGACGCCATGGGCAGCAGTCACGTTGCCCTCTCCGACGGGTTTATTGCCGACTTCTACGCCTACGGCGCCAGTAAGGTTACCGTTTCAGGCGGATCGATAGAGCAATTGTATGCCCGTGACAACTGTCAGGTTGACGTTTCCGACGGGTCGATTGGCGAGCTTGTGGCCTTTGACAACAATCGGATGACAGTTTCAGGCGGGTCGATGGGCGAGATCGTGGCCCTTCTGGCGAGTCAGGTTGACATTTCCGGCGGATCGATAGGTTGGCTTCAGATCACCGATACCAGCCAGGTCACCGTTTCCGGCGGTTTTTTCACAAAAGAAATGCAGCTTGGCGGAAATACGGTTTTAACGATAGAAGGCTCGGATTTCGCCGTCGACGGCACGCCTGTCGGCTACATCGAGCTTACGAGCATACTCGGCGAACAATATAACAGAGACCCGCATAGAAGATTAACAGGAACCCTGCTAAATGGCGACCCGCTCGATAACGAGTTTAGAATCGGATACAGCGGAAAAATAGTCCTCGTCCCAGAACCGGCAACACTCCTAATCCTCGCACTCGGCGGATTGGCGTTGACGAGAAAACGCAGATAGCACCGTAGAGTAGCCACGTCCCGCCCCGGTCATTGCGACTTATTAGGGACAGCCTTGAAGTTTGTCGTGACTTACCCACTCCCTTACGGTCGTGGCTTGTTGCTTTCCCTGGCAAGAAAATCCCGAATTTTCGTTCACGCGCCCGGCGGGGGCGACTTTCAGCAGTGCGGTGCACTAACTCTTGCCGACCAATGTACTTGCATCGAATTACGCCCAATTCGCAGCCAAGAAGCCAAACGCCCAATCACTTCCATAATCTCTTTCTTCGTGCCTTCGAGCCTTAGTGGCAGCCAAATCCCGAAATTTCGTCCGCACCGCCCAAATTCCCATCTATAGCCCGCCCCGCCCCGCTAAACTGCATAGCAGCAAATTCCCACTCCCCGATTTGCCCGCTCTCGCGCCGATTTTCAAAACGCCATCCAATCGGCCCTTAGAAAGCCGTCTGCGGTGAGCAAGATCTTTTTCACACTCGTTCACCCCCGAAATCCCGAATTTTCGCTCAAATGCGCAGGGGTTTGAAACGTAAAATCGGAAAAACGAAGTATTTTTTTATTGCTTCCACCCCAACGACTTACCGCAATTCCAGTGACAAAAAAATCCCGAATTTTCGACTCAAACGCGCAGGTTCCCCCAATAGTAGAGAGGCAACGTTTTTTGCCCCTCGCGGAAAGGAACAAAACCAATGGCCACAGAGAGCACAGAGGACTTGGCGCAGCATGGCCGCAACCAAAAGAAGATTTGCACCACGAAGAACACGAAGAGCACGAAGAAAAAAAGAAAAAGGAATTGATCGCGGATTTACGGGATTAAACGGATTTTTAAGTAAGGGCAAAAGGGAAAAGATAAAAAGAATTAGCCACCCCGATGTTCATCGGGATGGCAAAACAAAAAACGGAAGCGGAAAGATCGATACCAACGGCACATTCAGTTTTATTCGGTGGCTTGAGCGTGTGCTCATCGCCCCGGTTCTGCTGTACCGGCGCCTGCGATACGGTTGCGCTTTCCGGCGGATTCGGTTTTCGCAGCCTAAATACGCGAAGGTGGACCCGGGTGACTATGACGCGCTGCGAAAATACGAATGGTTCGCTGTTAAAGGGCGCAACACGTTCTACGCGGTAAGACAAAAGTCGATTGTAAGGTCGGCGAGAAGGTCAATCGTTCAAATGCACCGTGAGGTTATTCAGGCTCGCAAAGGTTATGTCGTCGATCACATGAATCAGAATGGCGTGGATAATACACGGGTGAATCTGCGAGAGGCTACACATGCACAGAACAATACTAACAGGGGCAAACGGCGTGTCGCGGCCAGTTCGCGTTACAAGGGAGTGAGCCTGACAAAGGGCAGCGGTAAAGTAAGATGGCTTGCTCGGATAAACGTCAATGGCAAAGGCGTTTATCTTGGTCGGTTTGACGATGAGGTCGAGGCTGCGCGTGTGTACGACCGGGCGGCGAAGCAATACCACGGGCAGTTCGCCTTCCTGAATTTCCGGGAGGCCAAAGGCTCTCTCTTGCCCTTGGGGGAAATACTCCGCATGTGCATATCCAGGGTGATTCGATTGATTAAGGCTGATCTCCAGGCAAATGCGCCTGGGGGGAGGGTCAATCGCAGCTTGGGGACGGGCGCGGACGGATGGAAGCCCCTCCCAAAAAGAGCCAAGGCCCGATGGGGTGTGGCTAATTTTTCTGGCGCGAACAATGGGCAAGCTGTAGAATGTGGGCAAGATTGTTTTTTTATCAACCATATTTTACAGGAGCCGTTCATGGACGAAATGAAATTGCCGGAAATCGAAGCCAAAAAGTTGGAAGAGTTGTTGAAAGAAGATATTGAAAAATGTATCGCCGAGGTGACAGAAGCTGTGAATACTGCACGGGCCGGTTCGGTCATCGACGACAGCGAGGAACCGGTGCGAATAGCGACAGGAGAATTGCGCCAAAAGATATTCGAGAAAGCTTTGCAGATGAAAATAGACGCGGCTGAGGCCGCTTTTTCCCCCTCGGCGGAAGGCAAAGACAAACGATAGGCCCCGTCATAAAGGTAAGCAGGCAACCGAACATAACACGGTCAATGGTGCTGTCCGTTTAGGGAGGATTTACTGGTGGTCCTCGCGGTCCGGCCGAGATGATACGATTGATCGATTGCTGGGTATTGCCGCGGCCAAGATCAGTGTTGGGGTTCGGCAGATGTGCAGCCGAGTTGCGGTTAGCCAGCAGGGTTTTGCCAGAGCGGCTGAGCACCTTAAGGAACTGGCGCAGGTTAGTATAAGCAAGGAGCGTCTGCGAATGATAGTTGAGCAAGAGGGCCAGTTGGTATTGGCCGGTCAACAGAAAGGCCTATTGGACGCCGATTTTACTATGGAAGACTGTAAGATCTCACCTAAAGGGCCAAAACGCATATATATGGGCACTGATGGTGTTAAGGTTCCGATGGTCACCAAGCAAGAGAAGGATCGCAGACGCAAGTCTCGTGCGCGGAAACGGCCCGGGAGCAAGCGCAGGCAAATGCGGCCCGGAGCGAACAATGCCTATAAGGAATTCAAGATAGCAACGATGTATGACCCGTCCAACGAGCACCGTCAGGTGGTGGCGACCAGCGGCAATCATGAAGTGCTCGGCAAGATGCTAAGAAGAGAAGCCAAACGCCTGAGGATCAATGAGGCGGACGAAAGAATAGCGATTGCCGACGGGGCCGAGTGGATTCGCAACCAGTTTCAAAGTAAGGTTCCGATGTTAGATTGCCAGATACTGGACTTTTATCATCTTAGCGAACACATATGGGCAGCGTCGAATGCGTGCTATACCAAGGGCAGTGACCCAGCCAAGGCGTTTGCAGAAGAACTGCTGCACATTGCCAAGCATGTGGGCCCTACTGCGTTGTTGACACGGCTGACGGAGGAACGTAAGAGGTGGCGCAATAAGAGCAAACGCAAGGAACTCAAAGATCTACTCAGATACATTGCCAATCGTTTTGAAATGTGTGATTATCCGAGATTTATTAAGAATGGCTGGCAGATAGGTTCCGGCCCTACCGAGGCGATGTGCAAGCTACTAACATACCGGCTCAAAGGCCCCGGCATGCGTTGGGATCGTGTAGGTTCTGAAGCAATAATGGCGCTGGTTGCATTGCAGGAGTCGAATACGTGGAAAAGCTACTGGAATCTCCAAAAACGCCCAGCATAGCCCCGCCAGAATATCTGGCCACACCCGCCCGATGATAGATGGCCCGGAAGGATTGACTTTTAGGCTGTTTTATGGTACTATTAGCTTGTCTGGGCCTTTGTCCGGACCGATGAAATACCTGTGAAGAGATTTGCACCTTGATGCTCGTAACATGTGATGGAAGGTAGAAGATGCGCCTATTTGAAAGAGTATCGTACTTAACCTTTGCGCTGGCTGCGATTTTCGCGGTCTCAGCCGGGGCCGTTTATTACCCCGTAGGCGATCTGGACGATGGCAGAGACGTCGATTTCGACGATTTGAGGCTCTTCGCAGAACGCTGGCTCGATCCAAGCTGCATGATCCCGGGCTGCGAAGCCGATCTCGACGGCAAGAACGGCGTCAACGCCGCTGATTACGCAATGCTGATCCGAAACTGGGGCGGCACGGCGGTCATCACGGAATTCATGGCATCCAACCACAGCGAAGCGCCGCTCACCGCAGGCGAACTGCTCGATGAGGATGGCGCTTCTTCCGACTGGATAGAGATTTACAACCCTTCCGATACAACAGTCAATCTGGCTGGCTGGCGCCTCTCGAACGAACCATGCGAGCCAACTCAGTGGAGTTTCCCAGACGTCCAGCTCGATCCCGGCCAATTCATGGTCGTTTTCGCATCAGGCAAAAACCGCAGAGACCCCGACCCCAACAAGCCCCTGCACACAGACTTCAAGCTCGGCAAAAGCGGAGACTACCTCGCCCTGATCGCAGGCGACGGCAAAACAATCGTCCAGCAATTCACGCCCGAATACCCGAGACAGTACGACGATATTTCCTACGGCCTGGCCCAATACGCCAAAGTCCTAATAGCATCGGGAGCGAATACCACCTATCACGTACCGACAGCCGCCGACACAGCCGAAGATTGGACAGCGGTGGCTTTCGACGATTCCGCATGGCAAAGCGGAACAATGAGCCTCGGATTCGGCTTCGGCGGAGTAGAAAAGGCATCATACAACGACTGCGTCTTCCAGGACCCCCAGTACATAGGTGAAAACGTAACTACCTACGGAACAGGCGGCAACTTCGCCGGCGAGAACTCCGGCCCACTCCTCGACCAAACCACAGGAGAGCCAACCGGGGTAACCGCAACTCTCGAACAAAGCGGCGGCGTGAATTGGCAGCCAAGCGGAAGCGGAGGCAGCGATACCGCCATCGGAACGGACGCCTTTAACACGTTCGGCGGCCTGGCGGATATGACCGGTGTAATGTACTACGGCAGCACCGGATGGTACGTCGATTTAACTTTTACGGGCCTGGACCCTTCGACGGAATATACCTTTGCAACGTCGGCGGCACGCGCCAATTATTCCGATCGGTATACGCGCTACACGATCAGCGGCGCCGACACCTTCACAAACGCCAGTACGAGCGGGGTCGATGTGGTCTCCGAAGACTCGGTCCGCTTTTGCACGGGCGATAATTACGCCGAAGGCTACGTCGCTCGGTGGACCGGCGTCAGGGCCGCCGACGGAACCTTCAAAGTTCGCGCCGAGGCCGACCCGGACAATCCCAGTTCCGACCAGCGCAAGGCGTATTCCTTCGATGTCTTCATGCTAAAAGGCGGATTCGGAGGCACGGATCTGCGGGACCGGATGCACAATGTAAACTCTTCGCTGTGGTCGCGAGTGGAATTCCGCATCGACGAAGACCCCGCTATTTTCGATACCTTAACCCTGAAAATGAAATACGAAGACGGCTTCGTAGCATATCTAAACGGCGTCGAGGTGGCCAGGGACAATTTCTCCGGCCCGCCGAACTGGAACTCGAGCGCCAACGGGAATCGAGAGGACCGGTACGGCTACGATTTCGCAACGTTCAACATTTCCAGCCACGTATCCGATCTGCGAGAGGGCACAAATGTACTGGCAATACAAGGCCTAAACGACAACCCGGCCGACCCTAATTTCCTGATTATGCCAGAATTAATCGTAGCCAGCAGCATGGACGTCCGCCAGTATTTCAGCACAGCAACACCCGGCCAATACAACACTTCGGGGTCTCTTGACATCGTTTCGGATACGAAATTCAGTTATGATCGTGGTTTTTACGATGCTCCGATTTCCGTTTCAATTACGACTGAAACGGCGGGGGCTACTATACACTATACGATGGACGGGAGCGCTCCTTCGGATATTGCGGGGATCGAATATGTCGGGCCGATTGCGATCAGTACGACTACGTGCCTTCGGGCGATAGCATTCCGGACGGGGTGGATGTCCACCGATGTGGATACGCAGACTTATATCTTTGTTGAGGATGTTATTAACCAGTCGAATAGTCCTGCGGGATTTCCAAGTTCGTGGGGTAGTACTGCGGCGGATTATGCGATGAATTCGAGTATTGTGAGCAGTAACATTGGGAGGATCAGGGATGATCTTAAGTCTATTCCGACGATGTCGCTTGTGGTCGATGTCGATCAATTATTCGGATCTGGCGGGATATATTCCAACTGGGGCAGTTCGGGTACATCGTGGGAGAAGGCGGCTTCGATTGAGTTGATACATCCGGACGGTTCTAAAGGGTTTCATTTTAATTGCGGGGTTCGGATTTACGGTGGTGTGGGTCGGCGTGAGAAGAAGAAGAGTATGCGTCTTTTGTTCAAGCGGAGTTACGGGGCTACGAAGCTGCGTTATCCGATTTTCGGTGCAGATGCGGCGGACGAATTCGATACTATAATTCTTCGCGCCAACTTCAACGACGGTTATCCGTGGGGCGGGCGTAACGCTCAGTTCATTCGTGACGAATGGATGCGGCGTGCGAATCAGGCTTTGGGTCATCCGTCTGCGATAGGGACTTTTGTTCATCTTTACGTCAACGGGCTTTACTGGGGGTTGTATAATCCTGTTCAGCGGCCTGATACGGCTTTTTCGGCTACGTATTACGGTGGTGATAAGGCGGATTGGGACGGGATCAATTCTACTCGGCCGGTGAACGATAGTCAGACGGGGGCGTGGAATACTCTTATGGGGATGAGCAACGACAGTCTGGCGAACAATCGGGACTATCAGGAGATTCAGGGCAGGAACCCGGACGGGAGTGATAATCCGGCATACGAGAGCTATATCGATGTCGATCAGTACATAGATTTTCTGATTACGAATTTCTACGGGGGCAATAACGACTGGATGAGCCACAACTGGTACGCGGGCAGATATCGCGGGGCTGGTAGTACGGGCTGGAAGGGCTATACGTGGGATGCGGAATGGGTTATGGGGATAGGTTCGGGCCTGACTGAGAACAGCGTCAGGGATACGACGTCGAGCAGCTACCTTCTGAAGCCTTACAGTTATCTTCTTTTGAACAGCGAATTCCGTCTGCGATTCGGCGATCATGCTCACAAGGCATTCTTTAACGGGGGAGCGTTATATGTCGATGGTGACAATCCTGCGTGGGATGCGGCTCGGCCCGAGCGAAACCGGCCTGCGGCTTTATACTCTGAGCTTGCCGATATGATCGAGGGTGCGATGATCTGCGAGACGGCGAGATGGGGCGATGTTGGCGGGGGCTCCGGGTTTACTATCTCTGACTGGCGCAACGGGCGCAATTGGATTCTGGACAGTTATATGCCTCAGCGTTCTGCGATTGTTTTCGACCAACTTCGGGCTGCGGGGCTGTATCCGGCTGTTGAGGCGCCTGTATTCAGTCAGCATGGGGGGGCGGTTGCGACGGATTTTGCGCTTACCATGTCTGCGGGTAGTGGGACGATTTATTATACTCTTGACGGGAGCGACCCGCGTTTGGCTATAGGTCAATCATCGTCGGGTGGTACTGTTACTCTTGTTGCCGAGGATTCTGCGAAGAAGGTTTTGATTCCGACTGAGCCTGTTTCATCGACTGTCGGGTCGATTCTTTACGAGTACTGGACGGGGATCGGTGGGACGGCGGTTTCGGATCTGACTTCTAATGCGAATTATCCGAGCAATCCGAGCGGGAGCGATTATTTGGGTCTGTTCGAGGGTCCGACGAACTGGGCTGAACAATACGGCTGTCGCATCAGCGGCTATCTACATCCGCCGAGCACCGGTGACTACACGTTCTGGATTTCGAGCGACGATGGGAGTCAGTTGTGGCTTAGCACGGACGAGAGCCCTGGCAATGCGGTCTTGATAGCCCGCGAGGATGGTTGGAGCGATCCAAGGGCGTGGGAGGACGGCACGCAAAGATCGGCTCTCGTTCATCTTGAGGGCGGCAAGAAATACTACATCGAAGGTCTTATGAAGGAAAACACTGGCGGTGATAATCTTGCGGTTACGTGGGACGGTCCCGGCGGCTACCCCGAGCCGATTGACGGTGCTTATCTTTCTCCTGCCACTGCGACCTGGTATATTCCTTATTACGACGACGCAGCGTGGCCGAGCTGGCCGAGCGGGACTACGGGAGTTGGGTACGAGCGAGAATCGGGGTATGACGGGCATATCGGCGCGGACGTCGAGGCTGCGATGTACAATACGAGCGGGACGTGCTATATCCGCATACCGTTCACGACGGGTCATGGCGATTACTTCGACATGACATTGAGAATCAAGTACGACGACGGTTTCGTGGCTTATATAAACGGGGCTGAGGTCGCCAGGCGCAACTTCAGCGGTTCTGCGAGGTGGGACTCGAGCGCGAGCGGCGCGCATGCGGACGGTTCTGCGGTTGTTTTCGAGGAGATCGATATATCGAGCCATGTTTCAGTGCTGAATGCGGGGGAGAATGTATTGGCGATCCACGGATTGAATCTTACTGCGAGCGATCCTGATTTTCTTATCTCGGTCGAGCTGACAGCCAGCGAAACCGGGCAGGGCGGTATCTCGCCCGATGCTATCGAATACACTGGGGCAGTTACGCTCGATCAAAGCAGAACTATCAAGGCCCGTGCTTTCAGCGGGGCGTGGAGCGCTTTGAATGAGGCTACTTTTGGTGTTGGGGATGTTGCGGGTAGTCTTCGGATTACCGAGATTATGTTTCATCCTCGTGAGGGCAGCGATCCGGACGATCCGAACGAGGAATTTATCGAGTTGAAGAATATCGGCGGCGAGGCTATTAACCTTAACATGGCGAGATTCACAAACGGGATCGGCCTTACGTTCGGCGATATCGAACTGGGGGCGGGGGAATTGGCGGTGATCGTTAGGGACCGGGCTGCGTTTGACGCTCAGTATCCGGCGTTTAGCGGTCTGATTGCGGGTGAATATTCGGGCAGCTTGAATAACGGCGGGGAAAGGATCGAACTCGAAGAGCAGTGATCTCCCGCACTCAATCCCGTAAACCTTGCGAACCGACCGGTCCCATTCCACATAACGCCAGTTCTGTTTGCGATCCAGCGCCGGGTGTCCGTGCTCGAACGTGGGACGGATCCTGTCGTCGTGGGGAATCTGCAGCGGCAGGTCGATCAGCCGGTCGGAGTTGACATCGTATTTCCAGATCCACCAGTTCTGGCAAGTGCCGTAGAGATTGCCCAGGTCGTCCAGGACAATCATCCGGTTCACATCCCAGTTGCTTACCCTGCCCAGGTCGCGGGAGATGCGTTTCTCGATATCGAAGGCATAGATATGGTTATCCCAGCAGGAAAGGTAGACGATATTTCTCTTTTTATCGATTACCAGCCCGTATGAGCCGAAATTACGGGTGATCCTTCCCAAGACCTCCAGCTTTCCCCCGGCAGGATGATAGCGCAGAAGGTGTGAGCCTTTATCAGCCCAGGTGAGCGGATCGATCTGGCGCGGGCCGCTTCCCTGGTTGCCCGTGGCGAAATATATTCTGCCCTGGCTGTCCTCGCCGAAACGGGTATGGATTTTGGCGTGCGTGCGTTCCCCGGTTCCCTTATCCCCCATGAACTCACCGATGTCGGCGATCATCCTGTTTACTCCGGTGGCCGGATCGTACTCGTAAAACAGTGCGCTTCCGCCGTGGGTGCAAAGCCCGGAGTAGATCTTTCCGCTTTCGGCAGCGTAAAGCCCGGCCCACATGCCGTCCGGCTTGTAATTATCCGGGTACTCGATAACTGTCACCACCACACGGCCCTGGTTCATTGCAGCCCTGACCGGCGAAACTATCAATCCGCCAACCAGGAGAACCGCGCCAAGTCTGCCGAGATAACGTCTCATTTGTCACCGCCCATGCTGTCCTTTATGGGTATAAAAGTATACTTACTATCTTCCTTCATTGATTTAACTAAGATTAATATCTCCGAGTCTCTTTTGGCAATACTTTCGTGACTTTAAGATTTCGGCAATCCTGTGTCCCAGGCAAAGAGTAGAATCTGTCTTGAATAGTTGCTAAAATTTTCAATCAGACATCTACGGAAAATTCAGACAACTCAGCCGAAATAGCGCCCGTTGAGTTTCTGCACCTCATCCAGCAT
>SDBT01011514.1_pt1 | contig 14225 bp, 14 predicted proteins | sample 2277101 | NCBI WGS metagenome assembly SDBT01 (sample SAMN10404973, study PRJNA504765) | marine sediment metagenome | isolation source: marine sediment core GS10_PC15, 103 cmbsf | place: Arctic Ocean: Southern Knipovich Ridge | collected 2010 | reverse complement strand
TGCCACAAGTAAACCAGTTGGATTAATAATAAACTTCGGAGAAGAAAGGGTTGAGGTAAAAAGGAAAGTCAGGGAATTAGATACAGCAAAGGATTAAATGGGCAGAATAACATAATATCCTGTGATCCTGTCTAAAGTCTGTTCACAAAAGTGGAGTAAAAATGGCCAATCAACAGAATATAATCTTTACCGGCGGCAATGGATTGTTAGGCACGACATTCAAGAAACTGCGACCGGACATAGATTTTCCCACCTCTGCGGAGTTCAATGTTGCTGATTATGAACAGATGAAGGCCTATATCAAGCCGGATGGTTTTGATTTGATGATACATTGCGCCGCGTTCACCTCCCCTCCTCTCATAGACAAAGACCCGGTAAAGGCGATTGAAGTCAATATTGTCGGTACGGCCAACGTTGTAAAACTTTGCATGAAATATGACGCCAGGCTGATTTATGTCTGCACTGACTATGTTTTCAAGGGGGATAAGGGAAACTATAAGGAAGATGACCCGGTGTTCCCCGTCAATAAATATGCATGGTCGAAATTAGGCGGCGAGTGTGCTGCGCGACTGTATGACAAATCGCTGATTATCCGAACGACTTTCGGACCGGATGTGTTTCCATACCCAAAGGCATTTGTCGATCAGTGGACGAGCCGGGAGAGCGTGTCCGTGATTGCGGGCATGATAAGCAAGCTGGTGGATACGGACCTGACGGGTGTCATCCACGTCGGGGGGAAGCGAAAGACGGTGTTCGAATTCGCAAAGGGCCTCGGGGAAACAAAAGAAATTGGGGAGCTTTCGATAAATGATGTGAGTTTTGACGTGCCTGTTGACACGTCCTTGAATTGTGACAAGTATAATGAATTAGTGGGATAATCTGATTTTAGGAATAGAATGATGCGGATACTTATTGCCGGCGGTGCCGGATATGTGGGTTCATCGCTGATACCGGTTCTTATTGAACACGGATATGATGTCGATGTGGTCGATTTGATGTGGTTCGGCAATTTCCTGCCGGACGGAGTGAAGGTCGCCAAGAGAGATCTGTTCCAGTGCACGGAAAAGGACCTGGAGATATACGATCAGGTGATATTTTTAGCGGGACTGTCGAATGACCCGATGGCCGAATTCGACCCTTCGAAAAACTTTGTCTATAACGGAGCATTGCCTTCGTATCTGGCTTTTATCGCCAAAAAGGCGGGGGTGAAACGTTTCATATATGCCTCATCCTGCTCTGTATATGGATATACGGTCAATGAACTATACGACGAAGAGAGCCCGGTAACGTGCGGGTATCCTTACGGCATATCCAAGCTTCAGGGCGAGAAGGGGGTTATGCAGCAGCATGATGAGAACTTCTCGGTGATTGCCTTGCGGAAAGGTACGATCTCCGGCTACAGTCCGCGGATGAGGCTGGATCTGATCGTGAATACGATGTTCAAATTTGCGATGAGTGAGAAGAAGGTTACGGTGAACAATGCTTCCATATGGAGGCCGATCCTGGATATCAGAGACGCCGCCACAGCATATCTTCGAGCCATTCAAGCAGACTATGCCATTAGTGGAGTTTATAACATAGCCTCCGGCAACTATACCGTCGGCCAGGTTGGCGATATGGTGAAGTTTGAGGTCGAAAAACTGACAGGCGAGAAGATCGGGATTAACATAAAGCACATTGAAGACTTTCGAAATTACAAAGTCACCTGCGAAAAGGCCAGAACGCACTTAGGCTTTCAGCCGCGATATACGATAACCGATACTATTGAACATCTGCACGAGAATAAGGGCGGGTTCGAGGATTTTGAAAATGATCAGTTCTATAACATCAAGGTCTTCAGGAAGATAGCTGGTCAGTAGAGAGTTATTGCTGTGTCAACCGCAACCGCGGATTGCTCTGATTTCACAGATGTTTTTTGTCAACAGGAGGTTGTGAAGTTGATGGCTTATGGCACAAATTGCGAGGTTTGAAGATGGACGTATCAATCATTGTAGTTGCGTGGAACGTACGTAAGTTCGTGTACGACTGCCTGAAGTCTGTATATGACGAAACGAAGGGAATTGAATTCGAGGTGATGTACGTGGACAACGCTTCCGAAGATGGAACCGTTGAGATGGTGCGTGCGGAGTTTCCTGAGGTGCGGGTCATTGAAAACAGCGAAAACATGGGGTTCATCAAGGCAAGTAACCAGGGGATTGAGATTGCAAAAGGCAGATATGTACTCCTCCTTAATTCGGATACGGTTATTCTTGAGAATGCGATTGTAAAAGCAGTGAAATTTGCTGACGAGCGACCCGACACAGCAGTGGTGGGATGCAAGACGTTTTATCCCGACGGGACTTTACAGAGAAACTGCTTCAGATGCCCCGCTGTTGTGAATATGTTTCTGTCAGCAACTTATCTGAATAAGCTGTTTCCGCGGAGCAGGTTTTTTGGAAGAGAGAGGATGGGGTGGTGGGATCTTGACGAAGTCCGAGAGGTCGAGGCCGTATGCGGCTGTTTCCTTCTTGCAAGAAGAGAGGCGATCAACCAAGTTGGTGTGATGGATGAAAGGTATTTTGTGTATGGTGATGATGCAGACTGGTGTCATCGATTCAGGAAAGCAGGCTGGAAGGTCATGTTCACTCCGGAGCCGCAAATCATTCATTATCATGGCGCAACAACAAAGCAGATGGCGAGGGAATTCAGATGGCAATTGGTTGGCAGCACCCTTATCTTTATGCGACTGCACCGAAGCAGAGTCTCTTTCCTGGCTTCCTGTTTTCTGAGCGGATTCTCTCTTGCTTTGCGGACGCCGTATTGGTTATCTAAGGGGCTGTTTTTTCGCAAGGACAGATCAAGTGCCATATTTAATGCGGGTACTTATCTCTTAGGTGCCTGGTACTGTCTTACCAACTGGAGAAAGCTTCTTATGAAGCCCAACCTGATTCAGTCAGTGTCGTAGGAATAATGAGGTTGATCAACGTGACATTCCACGGGGTCGGAGCGGCTGGGAGAGAACTGGCTAATGGAGAGAAAGATGTATGGCTTGACACAGAAGCTTTCAAAGGGATTCTTGATGTGCTTCATAGGTATCAGCAAGTCTATGTGACAATTGACGACGGCAATTCCTCAGATCTACGTATTATTGCGCCTGCTCTCAAGGAGCGAAACATGCAAGCCAGTTTCTTGGTGCTCGTCCGTCTCCTTGATCAACCAGGATATCTGAGCAGGATGGATGTAAAGGAGTTGGCAAGGATGGGCTTTACTGTGGGCTCCCATGGGCTGAGCCATTGTGACTGGCGGAAGTTGGGAGATGATGATCTTTGGCGTGAGGTTTGCGATTCGCGGCAGATGTTTGAGCAGATGATCGGCCGCAACGTCTGTGAGGCCTCCTGCCCGTTTGGCTCTTACGACTGGCGGGTACTGCGATTTCTAAAACAAGCCGGATACAGGAGAGTCTACACCAGCGATAGGGGCGTTGCCTATCAGCAGGCATGGCTTCAAGCTCGCAATACGATCTATGCTTGGGACGATCCAGGTTCTGTAGAATGCATGCTGTCCAAAGGGTCCCTGTCGCCGGATTTCATTATGTGCAGGATTAGAACAGCAATCAAGCGGCTAAGGTAGACGTGGATTAAGAGGGCATGGCAGCAACAATCAGAACTGTTGACCGGGCCGAATGGCAACGACTGGCTCCGCTATTTTGCGACTACAATTATCGCCAGATATGGGATTTTGGAGTTGCCTGTGCCAAGCGACTCAATGCTACCAGTGAACATGTGGCCATAGAGGAGAATCAAGAAATCCTTGGATTAGCGGATGTTCGCGTTAAGCGCATAGCGGTTTTTGGGACAGGAATCGCTTATATCAATGGCGGTCCCATGGTTCGCCGAAACCGTAATGGTGAGTGCGAGAGAGAACACGTGCGGTCAGTCCTTGTTGGACTGGTGGACTACTACGTCAAGAATAGAAAGTTTGTCTTGCGAATTCAGCCGCCTCTTGGGCCGGGGGAGTGGAACAATCTTCAGAGTAAAATATTTCAGGATATGGGGTTCGAATTCCGCGGGCAATCAAATCGTTACAGAACCATAGTGCTGGATATTTCCCCGCCTCTTGAAATGGTACGAAAGCAGTTTCATCAGAAGTGGCGCAATTGCCTGAATAATGCAGAGAAAAGGGATTTAATTGTTAAAACCGGAACTGATGAGATGTTCTCTGGGATGTTCATCCACCTGTATCGGGAGCTTGTTAGTCGGAAAACTTTCGATATAAATTTGAGTCCTCAATTTTATTTTCAGGTCCAGAAGAGATTGATTAATCAGGAACGATTTCTTATCAGTATTGTTTACAAGGACGATCAGCCTATTGCCGGGCACGTGTCAAGCATCCTCGGAGATACCTGTGTGTATCTGTTGGGAGCGACTAATGGGATCGGACTAAAAAACAAGGCCGCCTATATCGCCCAGTGGTCAGTGATTCAGATGGCGAAAGAACGGGGATGTCAATTCTATGACCTGGGAGGAATTGATCCTGAGACGAATCCGGGTGTGCATCACTTCAAAAAGGGCATGGGCGGAGAGGATATTACGGCACCAGGGCCTTTTGAGTATTGTCCAGATGGTTTTAGGCGGATGTTGGTGAGTGGTTGTGAGAAAGTGTATACGACGCTGCGCCGCTTGCGAACCCGTTAGTTTTCTTGAAGAGTATAACAGCAATGAACTCTTATGTGATTATTACACCCGCCTATAATGAAGCCCAATATATTGGGATGACTATCGAGAGCGTGATTGCTCAGACTATCAGGCCGCTGTTGTGGGTGATTGTGGATGACGGATCCACGGATGAGACTGCGGAGATCATCAAGTCGTATGCGCAGAAGCATGAATGGATTCGGTATGTCCATCGGCGGAAAACGCCGGGGCAAACGTATTTTGGAAGTAATGTCCATGCAATCATGGAGGGGTATGAGCAGGTCAAGGACCTTTCATTTGGGTACGTTGCGATTCTAGACACGGATATCTCCCTGCCGCCGACGTATTATGAAACGGTTCTTGGGCGTTTCAACCAGGATCCAAAGTTGGGGATCGCCTCGGGCGTATACGAGAACCTTGTCAGAGGGAAGCTTCATAAGGTGCTGAATGACCGGCGATCGACGCCTAAGGCAATCATGGTCTTTCGGCGGGAGGTTTTTGAGCAGATAGACGGTTTTCTACCCTTGGCATTTGGCGGCGAAGATACTGCGGCGTGCATTATGGCGCGGATGGAGGGATGGAGAACATGGTCATTCCCGGATGTTAAAGTAGTGCATCTTCGCCCTACTGGCACAGGTAATGGGGGCAACATGCTTTCAGTTAGATTCAACCAAGGAGTATGCGAATACAATTTAGCAATGCATCCACTCTTTTTCCTATTGAAGGCGTGTAGAAGAACTTTGCTGGAAAGGCCTTACATTATAGGAGGACTGATGAGATTGGCCGGCTATCTATGGGCTGTGTTGCGACGCGACAAGATTGTTCTTCACCCCGATGTTGTTCATTTTATTCGAAAGGAACAAATAGGGAGAACCTTAAGATGCAACAGGATACCCGAAAAGGAAAAGGTGGTGGTGCAGTCACAGAATGATGCTACTAGACAAAGAAAGTGAAGTAATATACACAACACGTTTTTTGCATGTTGTGTGTGAAGATATTCAGTAAGGGGCAATCATGAGAATATGGTTTGATTTGTCGAATTCTCCCCATGTCAACTTCTTTGCAGCAATGATTAACGAACTGCAAAGGGAACACGAAGTGGTCATAACTTGTCGACCGCTTGCCAACACGATTGACTTGCTGAAACTCCACAACATCCAGTACAACGTTGTCGGGCGGCATTATGGCGCCAACAAGTTCTTAAAGGTTCTTGGTTTTGCCCAGCGTGTCGTACAACTATATATGTTTCTGCGGAAGAAGAAGCTTGATGTGGCGATTTCTCATAGTACATTCAATTCGCCTTTAGTAGCTAGGCTTCTGCGAATAAGGTCAATTTATCTTAACGACAATGAACATGCTATGGGCAATATACCGGCTTTTTTGTTCGCAACTACCGTAATGATTCCCGAGTATCTCAGCCGCGATCGAGTCATCAAGCAAGGGGCAAGAGATTGCAGACTCATATCATATCCAGGGGTAAAAGAAGGCGCATATTTATGGAATCTCAGTGAGTTTACCGGTGATTCAAAGAGAGTTGATGGCCGCGAAAATGATACCATTGAAGTAGAAGATAAGGATACCATATATGTTCGTCCAGAGCCTTGGGCTGCACAGTATTACACGGGAGCCAGGAATTTCTTGGATCCACTACTTATAGCATTGCAAGGCAGTCATAGAATCATCGTATTACCAAGGGGAGAAGTTCAGGCAAAGCACTATAAAGCCCCTAAGTTTGGCAGCATAAGAATTCCGAACAGAGCTTTGGGATTGGCTGAGATAGCAAGAAACTGCAAATTGTTTATTGGGGCGGGAGGCACAATGACACGGGAACTGGCAGTACTTGGCATTCCTACCATCTCAGTGTACCAAGACAAATTGTTAGATGTCGACAAACATCTTATTAGAATAGGCTATCTAATTCATAAGCCTGACTTGGACGCCAAGTTTGTGCTCAACTTGCTGGGCGAAAGGGAGCACAGGCCTCCGGCCAGAGAGTTGCTCGATAAAGGCAAGGAGGCTTATGAACTTATTAAGGAAGTCTTGTTACATGGTAGGCAGATCAGAAAGGAGGCACAACGACATGATTAAGGCTGCTGTCGTCGGCTTGGGTAAAATGGGTATCTCTCATTATTCGATACTTAACACTCATCCAGATGTTGAGGTTGTTGGGGTGTGTGACAGTTCCAGTTTCATGACTGGCTGTATTAGCAAGGTCTCGGATGCAGACTTCTTCAACGACTATACCAGGATGCTGATGAAATGCGATCTGGATTGTGTCATGATTGCAACGCCGACCTCTTTACATAAGAAGATTGTGAGCGACTGCCTCGACAGGAACCTTCATGTTTTTGTCGAAAAGCCCTTCTGTCTTCATTTGGAGGAAGGCCGCGAAATGGCTGAGGTGGCTACGAAAAAAAATGTTGTAAATCAGGTTGGATATCATAACAGATTTATCGGGACGTTTGGCAAGGTTAAAGAGTTTGTGGATGAGGGGCTGATCGGGGAGATCTATCACATTTGTGGTGAAGCCTATGGGCCGGTGGCTCTAAAGGCCAAGAGCAAGACATGGCGTACAAAGAAATCTGAAGGGGGCGGGTGTCTGCATGATTATGCCGCGCATGTAATCGATCTGATGAATTACTACGTGGGGCCCCCAAGTGGCGTGGCTGGAACAGTGCTGCAGAAGATATTCTCGATAGATGTGGAAGATGCCGTGTTCTCCACTCTGAACTATCGGAATGGTTTAACGGGGAGGTTATCCGTGAATTGGAGTGAGGAAACCTATCGGAAAATGTCAACCATGATTACTCTGTATGGCAAGAAGGGAAAGATTATTGTTGACCGGCAGGAGTGCAAAGTATATCTGAAGGAGCCAAATTCCCGTTTCAATCTCGAACAGGGGTGGAATATGCTGTACACTACCCAACTTACCCGGCCAGTTTGGTTTTATTTGAGGGGGGAAGAATATTCAGCGCAAATTGACTACTTTGTTCAGCGTGTCAAGTCAAAGCGGATTTCGGGAAATGTCAATTCTTTTGAGAGCGCTTTGCAGACGGATACGGTGATTGACATGTTGGTGAAAGACGTAAATTAGCCTGAGGGAATGCAATGGATCGAATCTTATTTGGAGACAATCAGTTTTTTGGTGTCAATCACATGTCGGAAGAGAAAGCGCGGGGGCAGTCTCTCAGGTTTCGGGACACGGCATCAATTATGAAGGTTTTGGATATAGCATACGATGCTGGGATTAAGACATTTATGTGTACCACTCATGACCGTATTGCTGAGGTATGTGATGTAATTCGTCAAAACCCAAGTCGGTATCCCGATTTCAAATTTTATCCGGGTATGCCTTATGCACATAAATATGCGAATGCGGTAACGGAAGAAGGGGCATTTGGGGCGTTAAAAAAATTTACTGCCGGCAGTATGCTTGGAACCATTGCCAAGGGAGGAAAGGCACTGGCGACGCAAGACGTTGTGGCGCTGATGAAACTGCTGGTGGATGCGGAAATGAAAATGTTTGAGGGTTTGTCCACAGAAGTGATTTTCTTGCAGAATGTCCTGGTTGATTTGATATTGGGCATGGATTTGAAAAAGGTTTTTGTCGAATTTTCCAAATACGTGAAAGAGCGTTATCGCGCGGAAGCTGGTTTTTTCACAATGAATCTGCCGCGCTTATTGGATGTCCTTGAAGATGCTGGAATTGAGAATCCTATTATTTGCAGTTCAATTAACAAGATTGGGTTCCGTATGTGCGGTGGCAAAGAACATTACGAAAAGGTGATTGCCGAAAGGACGTTCCGCCCCATTGCCATGTCTGTTCTGGCTTCGGGGGCCATCACTCCTGGAGAGGCTGTCGAGTATGTGTGCAGCCAGAAAAAGATTGAATCAATCGTTTTTGGTGCGTCAAGTCGGGCGCACATCTTAGAGATAGTTAAGTTGATTAGAGGAATTCTCAATTAAATAGATTGGAAATATAGGATTGAGACATGTCTGAGGGAGGAAAGTACAACCCATCATTGTGTAGTTGCTGCAAATCAAAGGAGTACTCCGTTGTAGCCCGTGGGCCCAGAGTTCCAATTTTCATGTGTGATGATTGTGGGTTGATGAGGTTAGGGTCGTCGAAACATTCAGCAAGGTCCTCGTGGGTGGGGTATGCCGGGACCAAAGAGAGGCTTATTCGTCAGCGTGAGACTAAGGAGATTCTACAGATTCGAGATTATGTTTCTGTTATAGATGACTTGGATGAGATCCTTGGTCGCAAAGGCCGGCTACTGGAGATTGGCTGTGCGATGGGTACGCTCCTGAACGAGATTCGGCAGAGGGGTTGGGAAGTGACAGGCATAGAACCTGAGGAATGGACCTGCAAGATTGCGAGGGAAAGGTACGGACTAGACGTGATAAACGGCATTTTTCAAGATGCTATCATAGCGAAGTCTTCTTTCGACGTTGTATTGATGTTGCACGTCATAGAGCATCTTGCCGATCCTCTTGGCGGACTCATTCGCATCGGCGAGTTTCTTAGACCAAGTGGTGTTCTGGCTTTGGAAACACCGCGCTATGACACGGCAATGTTCAAGTTTTTGAGAGGAAGAGAACGTAGCGTTTTCGAGGGGCACACTTACTACTTTACACGGCATTCAATTCAACAAATAGCTGCAAAGGCTGGCTATGAGATGATTAAGCTGAGATCGGTGGGTAGAACGGTTTCTCTGGACAGGTTATGCTTTTATGCAGCAAAGCTCTTGGACACTAGGATTACAACACGGATAATCACTCTTATTTCAGATTCTCTGAGGCTGCATAAGGCACATGTGCACATAAATCTTCATGATATGATGCGTGTCTATTTGCGCAAGATTTGAATCGAATCTATTTCGGAGATTCTTGATATAATGAAAGACGAGTTTGCCCGATATTGCGGCTGAGATGACTCAATCTGACAGGGCCAGCAAGGTACATGTCAGGATGAATTTGTAGCGTGCAAGCAAGATTGGAGATAAGAAATGTTCATGTCCAGTTTTTTGTTTCATTTATACGCAATAAGGAGCCGTGCGCTCAGGGGCATCATCTTAAGATTGCTTTATAAACTTGAAAATGGCACGTGGATTCGCAGACTCAAGTGAGGGTGGTCAAAAATGCAGTATGTTGACAAGTTCCGATTGGATGATGTGAAAGAAGTAGCTAACCTACACAGCAAGGTATTCTATCCGGAAGGGGAAGTTCCTTCAGAGGGATTATTCAAGTACTACAGAACCGTCTTCTTTGACAATCCGTGGTCGTGTGATGACGTATCATCGTTTGTTTATAGGTCCAAAGGAAAAGTAGTGGGTTTCATAGGGATTATTCCCCGGCCCATGAGTTATATGGGAAGAGAAATTAGAGTTGCTGTAGCCCATCGTATCATGGTTGATCCGGATAGCAAGACTCCACTTACTGCCATCAAGCTTGTCAGAAAGTTTCTCGGCGGCTGCCAGGATCTATCACTTGCCGATGGTGCCAATCATGCAGGGCGTAAGCTCTTGGAAGGGGCGGGAGCTAGCGTGTCGTATCTCTACAGTATGAACTGGTTTCGGCCGCTGAGGCCTTTTTCATACGGGATGACTTTGCTGGCGAAAAAAGGGAAGTTGAGACCATTGTCTGTGTTATTGAGGCCCATGAGTGCATTGGCCGATTCGGTTGCAAAATCTGCTCTTGGCGATCTTCTGCGGCCGTTGCCTCCTGAAAATGTCTCATCGGCGGAATTATCTCAGGAGTTGTTGTTAGATTGCATTCAAGAATTTGCGAAAGTTAACTCCTTGTATCCTATATATGATGCCAAGTCAATGGAGTGGATATGGAATTTTCTGAGATGCAATCAGGACCGAGGCGAATTGAATGGTTCTGTGCTTTATGACAAGAAAAATCGGAAGATTGGCGTATACCTTTACTGCTTACGTTCCAACAGGATTGGCGAGGTCATGTTTCTGTTGGCGGCCAAGGGATGGCACAATGAGGTTGTTAGCTACCTCCTAAATCATGCTTGGGAAAAGCGTGTGATATGTTTATTTGGCAGGCTGGAGAGTAAGTTTCTGTCCGCGCTTTGGGATCACCACGCCCTGATCAAAAGGGGATGTTGGGGACTTTTCCATGCAAGAGACGAGAACTTGTTGAACGTCATTCACCGTGGGGATGCATTCATTTCTGCTTTGGATGGAGAACTTCTGTTCCGTTCGCCGATGGACAGGTTGTGAGAATGGGCCCGACGGACGCTCGTCGGAGCATCGCCGCCGCACGCGGGACGAGAAGAAACAATAATTTACAGGGATATTCAGGATTTACAGGATTAAACAACCACTGCTGTTTTTTAAACAGCTTGTAAGGCAAAGTTAGCCAGTTTCCTCGATATTAGTGTCTGCGGACCTGCCTGGTATTTGCCTTGGTCTGAGGTTATCAAACGGCGGTTGAAAAAGGGAAGCCCAGTAGATGGGTAGGGATGAGGGAGGTGGCGTTGCGAGAATGGGCCCAACGGACGCTCGTCGGAGCATCGTCGCCGCACGCGGGACGAGAAGAAATGACAATTTACAGGGATACAGGATGGGGTAGAAGTGGAGGAGTGGAGAAGAGTAGTAGGGGAGAAGGGGAGGGAATAAAGGAAGTAGTGGAGGAGTGGAGAAGAGTAGTAGGGGAGAAGGGGGGAGCGAAGCACGCAGAAGAGGAGAAGAGTAGAATGGGAGTAGTGGAGAAGGATAGAAGAAGGGGGAAAGTGGCCGTTGGCTTTTGTGAATATGCTGTTGGCCTCAATGCGGCAAACTCTCCGTCCAATTTGTTTACAGGGATGGACAGGATTTACAGGATGAGGTGACCGCGGCTGTTTATTCAAACAGCTTTCATGATACAAACCATCGAATTTATCGAAGCGAGCTTCTGCGAGTCTTCAGGTTTGATATCATGGCTGGCTCTGCCAGTGAAGCCGTCAATGAAAGCAGTTGGCTCTTACTGCTGTAAAGGAGTGGATCGATGAGAAGAACATGGCGAAAGTTCCGGGGGGCGGGAGCAAGGGTAGTTTTTCTTGTAACCGGGGCGGCTGCGCTTGTGTGGTTTCTCGTTCGGGTTATTCCCAAGCCCAGCCGGGCGACGTATCCATGCCAGAGGGCAGCGTTTCCAATAGCATCGAGCTTTGTGATCTACCTGGTGGGGCTTGTGGGGACGGCCTTGGCGTTTCGCCGGGCGAGACAGCGTATCCGGCAGGCACGTTATCTGCTGGCCACCATCTGTGTGGGTGTTGGGTTAGTCGTTATCTTCCTGACAATGAGCTATCAATCCGAGACGGTCAGGGGTCAGTCTGCTGCAAGCTTTTTACCCAATTCGCCTATGGGACAGGCAAAAGGTGTTTTCCCCGGGCGGGTCGTATGGGTGTATGATCCGAATGCGACCCATTGGGACCCTGCGTGGAACGATAGAGAGGATATCTTCTTCTGGGATGATGAGCATACGGATGCAGAGGTTATCGAAGAAATGATGTCGAAGGCGATCCGATGGCTTGTGAGCGAACGCGATGACCCCAACGCGTGGCAAGCCCTATTTCGTGATTTCAATGTACGCAGGGGCAAGGGAAGCGTTGGCTACAGCTCCGGAGAGAAGGTGGTGATAAAGCCAAACCACAATAATCAGTGGGGCCCCACAAATACGGCGAACGACGCACCGGTTACGCCGCCCGCTGTTTATGTTGCGATCCTGAAACAGCTCGTTGTGGAGGCCGGCGTGCCTCAGGAGTGTATTACAGTTTGTGATTCGATCCGCGGCATAAGTGACAACATATACGAGAAATGCAGTTCACTGTTTCCAGATGTTCATTATATGGCGCCGGGGGGTGGCCAAGGGCGAGAGCCCGTCGAAACTATCCCGGATATGATTGTCTGGAGCGGAGTCAATATTGCTACGGGCGAGCCGATAGTGGATTACCCATTGGGCAGGACATATGTTGAGGCGGATTACATCATAAATCTGGCGAGAATGCAAGGACACGGGATGGCGCAAGTTACGTTATGTGGGAAGAACTGGTATGGCTGTTTTGGCGTCAGCCCGTTGTATGATAATGAGTTTCACCCGGGAGGATATGCACTGCACCAGATGTTTGCGAACTCACCATATCAGCCGATAACGGATCTTATGGGGCATGAGCATTTAGGAGGCAAAACAGTGCTTTATGTGCTGGACGCATTGTGGGGCTTCCACAATAATGGAGGCGGATATCCTCCAGAAGTATATGCCGGTCCGCCTTTCAACGACGACTATCCATCGAGTCTCCTCGTCTCCCAAGATCCAGTGGCTGTTGATTCGGTGGCTTTTGATTTCCTGAGTACAAAACGGGTCATGTACGGTGAGGTTGACCGTTATCTCCATGAAGCGGCTTTGGCTGATGATCCGCTTTCGGGTGTGTTTTATGATCCTGAAGGGGATGGGACGGGGCTGGAGAGTCTGGGCGTGCATGAACACTGGAATAATCCAATTGACAAGCAATACTCTCGCAACCTTGGGCTTGGCGCGGGTATCGAGCTTGTGTCAACTGATCCTTCGGAATGTGATGGAGAGATTAAAGGGGATGTGTCGGGGGACTGCAAGGTTGATATGCGTGATTTTGCGGTGATGGCAAGGGCGTGGCAGAGCGGGCCTGGGTCGCCCAATTGGAATGGGCTATGTGATGTCGCACCCAGCGGAGGAGACGGGGTGATTGATCTCAAGGATCTGGCGGTGATGATGGGGCAGTGGTTGGCTTCTGGCGATTAGCTGTCAGCCGTTGGCTATTAGCGGTTGGCGATGAGCTAAGTTTCTGACAAGGATGCACAGGATGTTCAGGATGGGGAGAGCAGCTATTGGCTGTTAGCTATTGGCGATTGGTTGTGGTGAATATGCTGTTGGCCTCAATGCGAGAAACTTTCCGCCGCAGGTGGGTCTTCTTCAGGTACTTTGTTGGATTTGAGCCTTGTTTTATTAGTTCTATCCGGGCTTCTTGTTTTTCGCCGTCTCCGCTTTTCGCCGCCTTCGTAAGAAAGTGCGGTGGCGAAAAGAAAGGGACGATGTCATGTTAGCGATTTGCTGTTGGCTATTAGCGGTTGGCTGTTGGCGAAACCATTGACAAGGATTGACAGGATTATCAGGATTAAGCAACCGCTACTGTTTCTACGAACAGTTTGCAGGGCAAAATAGGTAGTTTCCTCGAAGCCAGCTTCTGCGAGATGTCATGTGTTTTATCATGGCGGGCTACGCTCGCCGGCGGTTGGGTAGGGATATCCGGCTGTTGGCTATTAGCTGTTAGCTATTGGCCATTGGCGGTTAGCTATTGGCTGTTGGCGATGAGATAAGTTTCTGACAAGGATACACAGGATGTTCAGGATGGTCTGCCACAGAGGGCACTGAGGACGCAGAGGCGCTTCGCAGGACGTTTTGAAACAAACGTCCTGATGAACGCGACGGGTTTGGCCTTTCCGAAATAAAGTTTCTACAGGCCCACGCCGTCTTGCTCCGGCGACTTTGTCGGCTGCGAAGCGAGGAGAGCAGCTGTTAGCG
>SDBT01011513.1_pt1 | contig 14226 bp, 16 predicted proteins | sample 2277101 | NCBI WGS metagenome assembly SDBT01 (sample SAMN10404973, study PRJNA504765) | marine sediment metagenome | isolation source: marine sediment core GS10_PC15, 103 cmbsf | place: Arctic Ocean: Southern Knipovich Ridge | collected 2010 | reverse complement strand
ATAAGAACGATGAAAAAGGAGACCACTGGTCGACTCCCGAAGAGACGCTGAAAAATAGATGGGCAGATTGCGAAGATTATGCCTTTTTCAATCAAGCGGTTCTTCGCCTGCTTGGTCATCAAGCGCAAGTCTTGGCCATGGGCGGACTGGGCTTTCGTCACGCACTTTGTGCTTTTGAAGAATACGGTCGTTATTACTGGATAGACAATACCGAGTTAAAAAGAACCGAAGCAGAATCTATATTAGAATTTGCTCAGCACCTCTTCAATAAATATGGCGCTTGTTATATCCTTTCCCTTAACCTTGAAACCAGAGATTGGGATATCTTATTTAGAAGGTCAGAGATCGCAGGAACGCTAAATTAGTTGGAGTTAACAAAGAATAATAAGTAGTTTAAATTATGGCGGGCGTAGCTCAGTTGGTTAGAGCACTTGACTGTGGCTCAAGATGTCGGGGGTTCGAGTCCCCTCGCTCGCCCCAACAATTGACAGGTCAGGGTGGCTCAGAAAGTCGTGGGTTCAAATCCCATCAGCCACTCCAATTTTTCTTTTTGAGTTTCGGCGAGGATTTTAAAAGCACAACTGTAAGAAACATAATTGTGTGCCGAAAGACGTGGCTCTAATTATGCTGTCAAATATCAAAAGTTGGATAGTTTGTCAAGAACAATATAGTCGCATTTTCCAATTTTGCGAAGGAAGTAGGTAGCCATGAGTTTTAATCCGAAATTTACAATAACACCAAAGATAAACAAGTCTTTAGTTGAAGTTGAGCGTGTCCGAGGTTTTCTTGATGCAGTAAAACTTAAGGATGAGTGGATCACGGACATGCAGAAAAAGGCTCTTATCCTAGAGTCACACCACTCAACACACATTGAAGGTACAGCGCTTAATCTTGCACAGGCTCAGGATATTCTTTCCGGCAAGAAAGTTAAAGGCATAAACCGGGATGATGAGAAAGAGCTTCTTAATTATAAAAAGGCAATGGATTTTATTTCAAAATATCTCGGCAAAGAAGATCCCGTAACAGAAGGGCTTATTAGAGAGTTACATAAAATACTGGTTAAAGGTGTTCGGGGCGAAAAAGCAGACCCCGGCAATTACAGAAAAATTCAGAATTATGTTGTTAATTCAAGAACAAAAGAGGTAATTTACACCCCACCGTCACCTCTTGAAGTTCCACATCTTATGAAAGAGTTTGTGTGCTGGATTAACAAAGAGAGTGAAGATTTATCCCCTATTCTCATTTCAGGCATAGCACAGTTTCAATTTGTCCTCATTCATCCATTTATAGATGGCAATGGAAGATCGGCTCGTCTTTTATCCACTCTTATTCTTTATAAGACGGGGTACGATTTTAAACGATTATTTACAATATCTGAATTCTATGATAAGAATAGGCCTGGTTATTATGAGGCGATTCAATCGGTCAGAAAAAATAGTATGAATATGACAGCCTGGCTTGAGTATTTTGTTAATGGTTTAAGGTCGCAAATGGCTGAAATTCAAGGAAAAGGAAAACAGCTAATTAAACAAGATGCAAAATTCCAGAAGATTAAAAAGCTTAGTCTTAACAGCCGCCAGGAAAAAGCAATAAAATTCATCCTGCAAAATGACAAAATAACAGTTAATGATTATCAGAAAGTTGTTTCGTGTATTCGCAGGACAGCCCAGAGGGACATGGAAGATTTGATCAAGAAAAAGGTTATTAAAGCGGTCGCCAAAAGTTCGACCGACCCGACAAAACACTATGTTTTACTGTGACATACTACTGCGACATTACTGTGACATTTTACTGTGACATATTTTATACTCTGTAAGAGGCATTAAAGGGGGCGCAATATTAGCTATGTCTTGCCTGGCAATTAATTGGTGAAACATTGGCGATTAGAGATATGGGACATATTTCGGACATTTATAGGATACAGGTCCTATTGGAACAAGGCTAAAGTATGATTGGCGATAATGTAAAAATATTCCGGAAGAAAAAAGGTTTAACGCAGGATAACCTTGCGCGAAAGGCAGATATCCCTTATACTACTTTAACAAAGCTGGAATCTAATGTGGTTAAAAAGCCTTCTGTCCAGACTATAGCAAAGATAGCTAAGGCACTATCTGTTAAGATAGAAGAGTTGATAAAATAAACCGTTTCAGCTTTTGTCTACCCCTTGAAGCAAGTTCTTACTTTCTGATAAAGGTACCCCAAATCTCGTTTGTCGGTTACGATTAGGATTTTATGGATTTGTGTTTGATTCGGGGACGTCCCTAATGATATAATAATATAAAGTGAGAAAGGAGGTGATATAGGTATGAGCTGGAAAATGTTTTGGCAGATAGCATTGTTGATAGTTATAACTGCATTAGTCTTGTCTACTTTGAAGTGTGGACTAGCGAGTTATAAGCGCGGGTATAAGGACAAATGTTTAAAAGGACACTCACAACACGAGAGCCTTAAAAAATAACCCAAGATTCGTTTCTCAATATGTCTCTCTTTTTCAAATTTCAAATTTAACCTGATCTATCGGAATGATTTGTGGTTTGTGATTTGGGGATAGGTCTGGGAAATGGGCGAGGGCCGTCCCTAATACCCTAATACGTTGGAATCATTTTGTTAGGTAAAAGTTAAGAGAGGTATAGAAACCTTCCAGCCTCAAGATTTATCTTGAGGCTGTTTGTTTTTAGGGGTATAATTTAATATGGATTAAATAAGAAGGAGGTGGAGAGATGAGGAAAGCAATTGTAATTGCAATGGTAGTGCTTATTGCATTGACTTTTAAATCTGCCTTTGCTGCTGAAGGCGGGAAAAAAGGGGCTGGCGCAAAGGCCTATGAGCATGCAAACGAGCAGGCGATATTTTATCGCGTAAGCGATTGGTTTGCTACAATAGGGAAATCTCCGGAAGAAAAAGCCAAAATATTAAAAGAGCGCAGAAGAGAGAGAGCCGAGAAGCGTGCGGAAAAGCAGATTAGAAAGTCCCAGAGAAAAGAGGAGAGGCTTAAAAAGCAGCAAGCTTCAGGGGGCAGCGAAGTGGAGAATAGAATCAGGGCCAGAAAGAGAATGGAAGATAAAATAAGGACAGGAAGAGGCAAAGGCAAGGGGAAAAAGTAGGTCAAATTGTGTTTATCTGGATGTGAATCTCTATGCAATTTAGTGTAAGTAAGGCCAAAGAGCAGGCATTAAAGGTAAAGATGGAAAGGTTGGGGATCCGCGAGCGGGACCTTGAGGAGAAGTTTATCCGTTCCGGCGGAAAAGGCGGGCAAAAGGTTAATAAGACATCCACCTGCGTCTATCTGAAACATAGGCCCAGCGGCATAGAGGTAAAGTGTCAGCAGCAGCGTTCCCAGGTCCTTAATAGATTCCTGGCAAGAAGGATTCTTGCCAATAAAATAGAAACGCGCATATTGGGAAGACTTTCAGAGGAGAGAAAAAGAATAGAGAAGATAAGGAGGCAGAAACGTAGACGGTCTAAACGGGCGAAAGAGAAAATGCTACGAGACAAGAGAAAAAGGGCCGAAAAGATAAAGATGCGTAAGAAGGTAGAGGCCATTGAGAATTTCGATTAAGGTTAAGCCTCAGGCTAAAGAAGACAAAGTTAAAAAGATAGGCTTGAATAACTATACAGTTTGGGTAAAAGCGAAGGCCGTAGAGGGCAAGGCCAACCAAGCTGTGATAAAAATACTATCTAAATACTTTCATACGCCTAAATCTGGCATTCTTCTTATTAAGGGAGCAAGGGCCAGAGATAAAATCTTTATGATAAAAATAACACAAGCCGTTTCTTATGACAAGACTAAGATACGAAGTCGATCCGCATAATAGGTTAATTGTTCAGGAAACCGGTAAGAGATTACGCTTGACTCGTTTTCGCAGAGTTTTTGACGGAAGATTTAAAACCGGGCCGAACAATTACTTAACCTACCACATAAAAGCGCCTATGCAGGGTGTTACGCCTGACCGCAAGGCGCCCCACCAGGTAAAACTCAGAGGCAAATGGGCCTTAACCAAAAATCATGATTTAAAGCTGACGCTGGATAAATGGCGCAGGCAGAGGCCGGGAGATGAACTTACCTTACAAGCCGAGATAATATCTGCCGAAGCAAATTCACTGCTTTTTACGGTTACAACAAGGTCTGAAAAAAACCTTACTTCAACTTATCTTCTAAAACTCCAGGGCATATGGCAGGCAGATGAGCATAATCGGCTTACATTTAGAGTAAAGAAGGGTGAAGGTAAGCACGACACCTTAATCTTTGATGGAATCTGGGAGATTAATAAGCACCATAGAATAATCTATCGCTATGAAAAATCTCAGCTTATACGCAAGCAAAGACGAAAGAGGACCATAGAATTCAGGGGCTTCTGGAATATAGCTAAACGCAATAGGCTTTCTTATGAGCTGAGCCTGGATGGAAAGTCGGCATTTGACTTTAGAACAGGTTTAGGCCTCTTAACTGAAAAGTATATAAAATACGAACTCGGTATAGAAGTATCCGGTAGAAAACAACCCCTTAGGCGTATCATAACCTTATCCGGCAAATGGAAGATAAAGAGAAACGTTGGCCTGTTATTTGAAATAGAATATGAAAAAGGCAAAACCAAAGCCATTGCATTTGGCGCTGACGCCAAACTGACTAAAAGAGATAAAGTCCGATTCAGGCTTAAGAATGAACTTAAAAAAAACTTGGGCATGGAGCTTAAGTTATCAAGAAAGCTACTCCGGGGCGATGGCGAGGCCTTTCTCAAGCTCCTTAACTCTAAGAGAGAATTTAGCGTATATACAGGCGCAGCGTGGCGATGGTAAAATATAATAGCCTCCGGGAATATAATTAAAATATGAAAATATTAGGAATAAACGGTAGCCCAAGAATAGGCGGAAATACAGATATTCTGCTTGATAAGTCCCTGGAGGGAGCCAGGAATAAAGGCGCTCAGGTAGAAAAGATTATTTTAAATACCCTTAAATTTTCTCCCTGTCAGGAATGTGAGAATGTAAGAGACGACGGCGCCTGTATAATAGAAGACGATATGCGGCTTCTTTACAAAAAGATTGAACAGGCGGATGCCCTAATCCTGGCTTCTCCGATATTTTTTGGAAGTTTGAGCGCGCAGACAAAGATGATGATAGACCGTTTCCAATGTATCTGGAGGGCAAAATACGTATTAAAAAAAGATATATTTAAGAAAAAACGGAAAGGCGCATTTATCTCTGTCGGGGGAGCCGCCAGAAAGGATTTCTTTGATAACGCAAAAGCAATAGTCAAGAATTTGTTCGCGGTTATTAATCTGGATTATCAGGAGGAACTCTTTTGTCCGGGAGTCAATAAAAAAGGAGGTATCCTGAAATGTCCGGATGTGTTAGAAAAGGCATTTAAATTAGGCGAGAGAATAACCCGGGCAGAATAAATCAGTGTCAAAGTGTCAAGAGGCAACCTATCGTCATTGTGAGGGAGCCCCACAGGGGCGACCGAAGCAATCTATTTTCAAGAGATTGTTTCGTCGGCCTTCGGCCTTCTCGCAATGACGGGGAAATTCGCTTCGCTCGCAATGACGGGAAAAGAGTCAGAGAGGCAGTATAGGCCAGTGGGCTCAAGATAATCCTTGAGGCCTTTTTTTGTTCCTAAGGATATAGTTACCAAACGTTCCTTGAATTTTGTGGTATTTTGTTTGGTAACTTTTTGCTTGACAATTGTTACCAAACAAGTTATATTTATTTCAGGTATTTGTTTGGTAATAAAATGAGGTGTTATCGTGGGTATTATTAAAGGTGTTCTCAAAGAAGAGCTTGAGAATTCTATAAGGATGAAGAAAGATTATAAAAAGGCATTAAAGTCACATCCCGGGGGCTGTTTTGTACAAAAAGAGATAAGAGGACATAAATACTATTATTTGGTTGTTCGAGATAGGAAAAAGGTTAAATTCATCTACAAGGGGAAGAGATTATCAAAAGAAGATATAGCAAAACTTGAGAAATCCAAGCGACTTAGAAGGAAATATAAGCAATTAATCCAGAAATTAAATAAACAAATTAAATATTTAAGGAAGTCTCTACGTGGAAAAGAAGACGTATAGTTTGTGTTTGAAAGTACTAAGAAGATTCAATAAAGCGGGAATACTTAGATATTTTATTCTAATTGGCAGCTGGAGCATTTATTTTTATAAAAGTTATTTTAGGTCAAAGTCTTATTCTACATATATTAGGACTAGAGATATAGATTTCTTGTTACCAATACCATTTAAACTTAAGAAGAATTTAGATGTTTTTAAGCTTGTTGAAGACCTTGGCTTTTTGGAAGAATATAGAGGCTCTCAAGGGTTTATAAGATTAAAACACCCTGATTTAATCATTGAATTTCTTGTTCCTGAAAAGGGTCGTGGGTCCGATAGACCATATTCCATACCTCAATTAGGGATTAATGCTCAACCGTTGAGATATTTGAATTTTATTACAGAAAATACTATAGTAATTACTTCCCATGGTTTAAATATTAGATTACCGCATCCCGCAGCCTATGCACTCCATAAATTTATTATATTTAAACGACGAATAAAAATAGATAAACACGATAGGGATATTGAAGGGGCTTTAAGAGTTTTTCAAGAATTGATAAGAAGTAACAAACACAAGGAAATAAAGCAAATCTTCAATAAAATGCATAGAAAATGGCAGCAGACGATTATAGGGAATCTCAAATCCATAGAAGAGTTTGAAATCATAGATATTTTACAGCAGCAATGAGTTATGGATATTCTTTCAGAGAAATGATAATATATTTATAACAGGGGACAGGTCTGGGATGCGGGTAAGAATCGTCCCTAATAAATAATATAATAATATAATACTAATAATAGATACCCGTACCGAACTAACTAATGAGGATGGTGATATGAAAAAACAAATTAAAATGGTCGTTTGGGCAGTTATGCTGGTAATGCTAACAACTGGATTGGAAATAGCTGAGGCAGGTAGAAGAAAACAGGTTCCAGTGACCGTCGAGATAACCGAAGAACATTATCGGCAGGGTATGGATTATTACCGTCAGAAAGAGTATTTCCGGGCGAAGGTAGAATTTGACAAAGTTTTATTTTTGTCTCCCGGTTATAAATCCGCCGAGAAATATTTAAAGCTGGCAGCGCAGGAAACAGTAAAGGATTTGGATAAAAAGGCTAAGGAGGATTATCAGGGTAAAAAGCCGCCTCGGCGAAAGGCAAGCGTATGCGAGTATCTTTATGACTCGGGCCGGGATAGTTATTTTGCCGGAAGATATCAAGAGGCATTTCAATCCTTCAAGCAGGTATTACTACTTGAGCCCGTTCATAAAGGGGCAACGGTTTATTTGCTCCAGATTCGAGATAACCTGGTCGCGAGCAATGCAGTCAGTTCGGAGGTAACTGAAGAAATCGAGCAACGCACCAAATTAAGGAAGGAGGCCGTCAGGCTCAAAGCCCAGAAGAAGGCAGAAGAAAAACAGGCTCGGGAGGCAAAGAAAGAGGCAAAGAAAGAGGCAAAGGCAGAAAAGAAAAAAGCCCGGGAGGCCGGAAAGGCAGAGTCAAAGAGTCAAAGAGTCAAAGAGTCAGAGGAAAAAAAGGCCTGGAAAGAAGCAGTTAAGCAGAAGAAACAGGAGAAGAAATTAGCTGCCCAGGTGGCCAGGGCAGAGAAATTAAGAGCCCGGGAGGCAAAGAAAGAGGCAAAGAAAGCGGCAAAGGCAGAAAAGAAAAAGGCCCGGGAAGAAGCAAAGGGAAAGAAGAAAGTTGAGATAGGGGCCAAAGAAGAAAAAGACAAAAAAGAACAGAAAGAACTGGCCGCCGAAGTGGTTCAATCAAAGGAATTAGATGCCCGTCAGGTCAGAGAAAAGGCCCGGGAGGAAGAAAAAAAGGCCCGGGAGGAAGCAAAGACAAAAAAGAAAATTGAGGCAAAGGCAAAAAAAGAGGCTCAGAGGAAATTAAAGCAGGAAAAAAAAGAAGCCAGGGAACATTTACGCAAGGCCAGGGAAGAGAAAGTGCGGAAAAAGAAACGGGAAAAAAGATTGGCCAGCGAGCTCGCTGAAGTAAAGAAGCTTCAGTTGAACGCTGAGGAGAGGGCCATAGCTGAACGGGTGATAGGTTATTATCTCGAGGGAAAGGACTGCTATCATTACCGCCAGTATAAGGAAGCAATAGAACTCTTTCAAAAGGCCCTGGAACTCGACCCCGATTATAGCAAGGCGGCTAACTACCTCAAGAAGGCCCAGAAAAAGTTAGACAGGCTGGGCAATAAATAAATTAATTTTTCCCTTGACAAGACTTATTGTATGTGCTATAAGTAATGTACTATTTATTAAGTGTTAGCAAGTGCTAATAAGTATTAGCAGGTATAGTATATTATGCAAAGAACAATGATTTCTCCTCAACAGATTTCTATAAAGTTCAACGTCTCATACCAGACAATAAATCATTATACGAATCTGGGCATTTTGGTGGTGAGGCAAAGGAAGGGTAATGGGAGGCTATATGATGAACAGGAAGTTGAAAAATCCTTCCAGAAAGTCAATGAACTGAAAAACGCGGGTTACCCGTTGAGACTGATACGGACGATGCTTTAATTGCTAAGGTGAAAGATGAGTTATTATCAAGTGCTTGGTTTAGAAAAAGAGCCCTTTTCCACCAGCCCTGACCCGGGTTTCTTCTACCAGTCGCTGACACACAGGACCGCCTTAGCTAATGTCTTGATAGAGAGTAGATTAAAGCGGGGGTTAAGCATTATTTTAGGCGATATCGGTACCGGCAAGACTACCTTAAGCAGGAAGATTTTTCAGATTTTTAGCATTCGCGAAGATATCGACTTCCATATGATTTTAGACCCCAGTTATGATACGGAATATCTATTTTTATTGTCATTGATAAAAATATTTAAAATCGAAATTAATTTTGCCAATCCGACTATTCTTGACCTTAAAGAAGAGATAAAACGATTTCTTTTTCAAAAAGGCGTAAATGAAAACAAAACGACTATTTTACTTATTGATGAAGCGCAAAAACTCAATCAGATGTCTTTAGAGGTCTTGCGGATGCTTTTGAACTATGAAACTAACGAGTTTAAATTACTTCAATTAATAGTATTGGGCCAGATGGAACTTCTTCCCAAACTTGTCGGCACCAAAAATCTTATGGACAGGGTCAGCCTGAAATGCAGGCTTGGTCCGTTTAACGAAGAAGAGACAAGGGAAATGATTAACTTCCGTATCAGGCAGGCCGGTTATAACGGGAGCGAGGATTTATTTTCCCAAAGAGCCATTAGGATAATATATGAATATACCCAGGGGTATCCCCGCAGGATAGCAATGTTGTGCCATAATCTCCTGAAGAGTTTAGTAATGGAAAATAAAATAATCGCAGATGAGGGTTTGGTAAGAGACCTTATCAATCGTGAGGCGAGGTTGGGATGGCAAAAGCAAGATCTGGTCGACCTACCCCAGAAGAACAGTTATTAAATTTAATTGAAAAAGGAGGAGGTAGCCCCGGGGCTGTAAAGCTTACGCGAAAAAGAAGAAGGTTTTCTGTTTTGTTAATTTTTAAAAAGCCGGTCTTGTTTTGCAAAATAAGATTATCCGGTATTATAGCCGGCTTAAAAAGCGGCCTCAGAGAGCCCAATCTTAAACTCCTGAACAAATGCTTGCTCGTTGTAGCTGCTCTGTTGCTGGTTTTTTTAATAGCAGATTTTATTTTTAAGCAGTTGGACATAGAAGTTCTTTATGACCGGGCAAAAGTAAAAAAAAGGCGTGTTTTACTGGAAGAGATTAAGGCCGAGGTGCGTCCTTTCCTGCACTATTTGGAAATGGTGCAGAGAAGGGAAATCTTTAGCCCGGTAAAGTTGAAGAAGGCCGAAGAAGAACCGGTGATTAAAAAGGCGGATTTATCCGAACTGGCCAAAGACCTTAGTCTGGTGGGGATTGCCTGGGGCAAAAATCCCCAGGCGATGGTTGAAGACGAAAAGGCCGGAAAGACCTATTTTCTGAGGGCCGGAGAAAGCATTAACGAATTCATGATAGAAGACGTCTTAAAGGATAAGGTCATATTAAGCTATAAAGGGGAAACGATAGAGTTGATGTAGGTGCAGTGATATTATGAAAAAATCGATTTTAATAGTCCTGATAATAGCATTCGTTGCCTGGATAGGTTCGGGATGGCCGCTAATGGCGCAGTCCGATGAGCAGGAGGCACCGGTTGTTGGCCAGACCCCGGCTACTCAGGAACAAGCGCCAACTGATAACCCTCCTCCGGCTGAATCTGAACGGTTCTCAGCCGTCAAAGCCGAACTCTCCAAGGTTGAAGAGAATACCGATGACATTTCACAGGAGCCCTCGTTAGGGGGCTTATCCAAAAGGGTATCTTTAGACCTGCGGGCAATGGATATAATAGATACGATTAAATTCTTATCTATGAAGGGTAACTTAAACATAGTTACCAGTAAAAACGTCAAGGGCAGGATAACGCTATTTTTGAATAATATAACCATTGCTGATGTCCTGGACGTAATTTTACTCACCAATGACCTGGCCTGCGAAGAAAAAAACACCATCATTACCATAATGACCGAGACTGAATACGAAGCGCTCTACGGCAGGAAATACACGGATAAAAAGCAGATAAAGACAATAACCCTTAAATACGCCGATGTCGAAAAGACCTTGACAATCCTATCCAATATAAAGAGTACTATCGGCAAGGTTATTGCCGATAGCCAGACCGGCCTTATTATTTTAATAGACACGCCGGAAAAAATAGAAGAGATGGAGGCAGCTGCTAAAAAGGTTGACCTGCCCACCATCAACCGGGTCATTCCAATGGTTACCGAGGTTTTCGAGTTGCAATATGCCGAGGCGGAAGATATCAAAAGTGAAGTGAGTGAGGCCTTAACCGAAAACCTCGGCACTATCAGGACGGATGAAAGGACCAATAAGTTGGTGGTAACAGACCTGTCCCACAATATGGAATTGATTAGAGGCTTGATAGCTGCCTTTGACAGTAAGACCAGGGTGGTCTTTATCGAGGCAAAGATCATAGAGATAACCCTGGGCGAAGAGTTTGCGCTGGGCGTAAATTGGGAACTGTTGTTCGGAAGCATACCGAATGCGAACTTTTTAGGCAACCTGCCGGTTACGATTGACAGTTTTGCAGGCACAATGGGAAGGCTTGCCCTCGGAACCTGGAAGAAAGGTTTTTATACAGACGAAGGTACCGCGGATCAAGCGTGGATTGATGGAGGTATGGACCCCAAAAGGACGCAGACAGCCCTGACGTTTCTCAGCACACTGGGCAAAGTAGAGATTATCTCATCCCCGCATATAGCTGTCTGCAACAATGAAGAGGCCCAGATTATGGTCGGGACACGCCAGCCCTATGCTACAAGCACTGTTTCCCAGGGTGAGACCACAGCCACGACTTCCTGGAGCGCGGAATTTGTTGAGATAGGCATGACCCTTACGGTTACCCCGACGATTAATAAAGATAATTTTATAAGAATGCATATAAAGCCGGAGGTGAGCACCCTTACGGAGTGGTTTGAGATAACTGATGATGCGGGGGTAGCCCAGATTCGCCTGCCGGTGGTGGATACGTCCAACGCCGAGACCGATGTCCTGGTTGAGGACGGCAAGACGATAATCATTGCCGGGCTTATCAGGGAGACCACCCGGGAAAGCGAGGATAAGATTCCCTTCTTAGGTGATATTCCCTTCCTGGGGAGACTTTTTAAATCGACGAGGACTACTAAAGAAAACAAAGAGCTGGTTATATTCCTGACTCCCCATATCATTGCCGGCGATGAAACCTTCGCTTCTTTAGAAGACGTCTATTCAGAAGAGGCCTATCCGGAAGAAGACTTTTTGGAAGAAGAACTACTGGAGGAAGAGCCGCTGGAAGAAGAACCCCCGAAAGAAGAACTCCCGAAAGAAAAACCACTGGAAGAAGAGCTGCCGGAAGAAGACCTTTCTTCGGAAGAACCGGTTTACAAAGATGTCCCCCTCGAAGATAGCAAACAGGAAGACATCAATTATTTTAAACTCGGGCTTTCTTATGAACAGGACGAAGATTATCCGCAGGCCATAAGGGAATACGAGCAGGCGTTGGATATTAACCCTAAAAATACTCTTGCCCATTTGCATCTGGCCAATATTTACGCTCATCATGTTGTGGATTTCCAAAAGGCAGACCGCCATTTCCGGTGGTATAAGGTCCTTGCCCGGGGTCTGAAGTGAAAAAACACTTGGTTGAATGGAGATTGTTGGCCGGTTTCAGCGCCCTCCTCTTTTTGATAATTGCCATCGGCCTTATCGGGATTTTTCAAATCCGGTCTTTAAGTAAAACAGTAGATATCCTGGGCAGGAGTTACCTTCCGGCACAGGAGGCCGCCTTAAAGATGAGAATCAATAACAACCTGTACGCGATGGGGATTCGCAATTATGTCTTCTGGAAAGGTTCTAAATACCTCGAGGCAGCCCGGGCCACTGCCGATTTAGGTATAGTTCAACGGGCCGCAAAAGAGTTTGACCGTCAGCTGGATATTTATGCCTCTCATTTCTGGCTGCCCGAGCAGCAGCAATGGGTGAAGGAGATTTCGGCCTCCGAAAAAGAGCTTCGGACGGTAGGCTCGGGGATTATTGATTTGGTTGATGAAAATGCTAACCCGGAAGCGATAAATAAGTCAATAATGACGTTTGAATCGCAGCTGTACCGGATAGACGATTTTATTGACAAGACCATTCAGGAATTTAATCTGAACGCCGTAAGAAATGAGCTCCGCAGGGCCGACCTCCAGAAGGTGCGGGCGATAGCTTTTTTAAAATGGTCACTGCTGATTGGCGTTTTAATCGGTGCCGAGACTGCCTGGCTGGTTTACCGTAACCGCCGGCGCGAACAGGAAAGGCGCGAACAGCTTGTGCGCCGGATGATAAGGCTGGAAGAGGAAAGCCGGACGAATCTTTCTTTTCAGGTTCACGACCAGATGGGGCAGGATTTAAGCGCGTTAAGGATTTATTTAGACCTTGCCGACAAAAAAGTGCCGGAAGAAAATAAAGACGTAAAGGCCAATGTGAAGGAGAGCAGAAGGATTCTTTCCGGCCTGATAGAAAAGACCCATAATATCTCTGAGTTATTGAGACCGCCGGCCCTGGATGAAGTGGGGCTGACAGATACGATTGCCGCGTTAATTCTCCAGTACAAGCAGATGACCGGTATTAAGTTTGTCTATCAGAAACCAACCTTTGATATAAAGCCGTCCAGCGAATATTCATTGGCCCTTTACCGGATAACCCAGGAGGCCTTGACCAACGTTGCCAGGCATGCCCGGGCAAAAAATGTCAGGGTTGGTCTTGGGCTGATAGATAAGACCATTCAACTTACTGTCAAGGATGACGGGATAGGGTTCAATTACAAAGATTTTCTGGAGCGCTCGCGCCGCCGGAAGTATGCCCGGGTGGGACTGGGGCTTTTAGGGTTGAAAGAGCGCGTCGAACTTCTCGGCGGATTAATGGATATTGACACCGCCCCGGGAAAGGGAACACGCCTCACTGTTCAATTGCCGGTCACGAAGACATAATTATGCCTATTTCGATTTTAATCGCCGATGACCACGACGTAATTAGAGAGGGGATAAAAAACATCCTCCACGACCAGCCTGATTACGAGGTGGTCGGAGAAGCGGCAAACGGGGAAGAGGTATTAGATAAGGTAGAGGCCCTTAAGCCGGATATCCTGCTTTTAGATATTTCTATGCCCCGGCTAAGCGGGTTAGACGCAATCGGGCAGGTTCACTGTATCTCCCCCAAAACAAAAATTATAATCATCACTGTCCACAAGGCGCACGCTTATATAGTGAAGGCGCTCCAGGCGGGCGTAAAGGGCTATCTCCAGAAGGAAAATGCGGCCGAGGAACTTTTGCCTGCCCTTGTCAGGATAACCAGAGGCAAGGTTTACTTGAGCTCAGCCACCTCTTCTTATCTAATGGATAAGGTTTCAAAAAAGGGTCCGGAGGATACCCTGATAAAGAAAGACCTGTTGACCGGCCGCGAGGAAGAGGTTTTGCGATTAGTGGTAGAAGGAAAGACAGCCAGGGAGATAGCCAGGGTTTTATATATCAGCCAGAGGACGGTTGAGAATTATAAAAATACGCTCCTTAAGAAACTCGGCCTGCACAAGACCAGCGACCTGATTAAATACGCCATTAAGCATAAGATAGTTGATATTGAGGAATATT
>SDBT01011512.1_pt1 | contig 14226 bp, 10 predicted proteins | sample 2277101 | NCBI WGS metagenome assembly SDBT01 (sample SAMN10404973, study PRJNA504765) | marine sediment metagenome | isolation source: marine sediment core GS10_PC15, 103 cmbsf | place: Arctic Ocean: Southern Knipovich Ridge | collected 2010 | reverse complement strand
TACCAGCAAGACCGATGCTGGTGGAAACGCATACGCCGCTGACGATGTGATAATCGTCACCGACTATGAAGAGAATGTCGCTGTGATTGAACAGATTCTTGAAGATCTGGACGTAATGCCGCAACAGGTAATGATTGAGGCTACGATCCTTCGGGCGACACTTACTGAAGATAACGCTCTTGGTATTGACTTCAATGTTATGACCGGCCTCGATTTTACTGATCTTGGCGGATCAACGAACGATCTGACCGATTTGATTTTTGGTGGCTCGGATATAGCTGACTTACCTGATAGGGGTTGGCGTCAGACTTCCAGTACAGACTTCTCCCGTGCTGTTCCTACCGGCGGCCTGACCCTGGGCGTAATGAATGACGATTTCTCATTCCTTCTCCGTGCGTTGGAATCAATCACGGACGTTAACGTCCTGGCCAATCCGAAGTTGACTGTTATTAACAAACAGCGCGGCGAAGTTATGATCGGTAGGCGCGATGGCTATGTGACGACGACAATAACTGACTCACAGGCTACTGAAACCGTTCAATTCCTTGAAACTGGTACCCGTCTTGTAGTCAGGCCTTTTATTGCCAAGGACGGGTACATCAGGATGGAAATCCACCCGGAAGATTCAACCGGCGGCGTCACCGTCGTTGGTTCAAACGTCCTGCCAAGTGAACAAACAACTGAAGTAACATCGAATATCCTTGTTCAGGATGGACATACGATAATTATCGGCGGCCTGTTCCGTGAGAGAACTTCCGCCGGCAGAGGCCAGGTGCCTTTGCTTGGCAATCTCCCCTATATTGGTGCATTATGGCGTAACACTATAGATAAGACCGAACGCGAAGAAGTAATCATTCTGATTACCCCCCACATTCTTGCACAAGTTAATGCCGAAGCTGTCAGTGCACAACTTGGCGATGATGTCGAGCGTTTCCGCATGGGTCTGCGCAAGGGACTGCGATGGTGGGGTCGTAATCGTCTCAGCCAGACGCACATGAGATGGGCAAGAGAATCCTTCAATGCCGGTAAAAGCGGTGATGCACTTTGGAATGTAGATATGGCCCTGTCTCTTGATCCGAAGATGATCCAGGCTATCCGCCTGAAGGAAGAATTGACCGAGAAGGCATATTGGGCTGACGAATATCGTTGGTCGGCCGTCAAGTACGTTATCCCGCGGATGATGATGCAGGAGCTGGGCAGGCCGGTGGATATGGTTATTCCGCCAGACCGGCCACGAAGCGTTACCGCATTGCCAGGCGATGTAACACATAGGTTTGGCTATCGGCCAGAACCGAGCGAACTTGAACCGATCAAGCCCTCGCAAGGTTACCTCAAGGAACTGCAAAGCCTCGAAGATGAGGTAGTTGGCCAGGATGCGGCCGATACGCCAGCTGCCCCCCCAGAACAACTGGAGACTTTGGTAGAGCTGGTCGAAGAGCCGGTAATCGAAGAACAAGCCGATTCAGCCGAGATGGATGCCGAAGAGGTTCTCGCTCCTGCGGAACAGCCAGCCGAAGTGGTACCAGCCCCGGCCGAGGAAGTTACCGAGCCCGAAGTCGAATCGCAGTCCAGTCAGATTATCTCGGATGAGATTTTTGAACTCAGGCCCGAGTTTGATGTCGAAGACCTGGATCAAATCGAAATCGAAGAAGCGACTGCAGAATCGGATGAAACAGAGGCAATAAACGTAACCCAACGATGAGTCTGCATGACAAGCAAACCAAAAGTAGAATTTGTTCTCGAACCTGTGATTGGCTGTTGGCCAGAGATAACTCGTTAGCCTGCAAAGGCTGGGGAAAGACAATGAAAAGAAGTATTATCGCTGCAATGTTGCTGGCATCATTGGTTGGATGCGAAGTCGGCAAACAAGATTTTCAAAATGAGTGGTATTCAGCCCGTGCGAAAGTGCTCTTCGGTGTAGCCCGTGAGCAGTTCCAAGCAGGCCAGCTTGAAGAAGCCCACAGCAAGTGTCGTGAGTCGATTACTCTCGATAAGACATTTGTCCCGGCCCAGTTGTTGCTGGCGAAGGTTTACATTGAAAAAGGCCATTACGGCGGGGCAGTTCGCCTGTTGGAAAAACTGGCCGAGAGGAATCCTGATTCCTCTGAATTATTTTTCCTTCTTGGCTGTGCGCAGGAAAAGCATGACCAGGCCGAAAAGGCTGTAGCAAGTTTCCGTAAGGCCTACTCGTTGGGCGACAAGTCGGATATGTCTCCGATCATGGCCGCCACCGAGGCACTGACCTCAATGGGCCGTCTTCGTCAAGCTCAGTTGTATGTAGAGAGTTATCTCGGCGAGGCCGGCAACGAAGCGGGCATGTTCGAATTGGCCGGCCGACTGGCAATTATGCAGGATCAGTTCGACAGGGCGGCAAGGTATTACGAACAAGCACAAGACCTCGATTACGATAACATTCGCTACGGCGAGGCCGTCGGCAGAGCTCAATTCTTTTCCAGTCGATACGCCGATACGAAGGACACTTTCAAAATTTTGACTAAGCGGGACGACTATGACGCGCCTGCATGGGTGTGGACTATGTTGGGCGATTCCAGCTTGGCACTGGGACATCTCGCAGATGCCCGCAATGCTTATCAGAAAGCTTGTGAACTTCAGCCCGATAACCCGGGTGGATGGTTGAATCAAGCGAAGGTTGCATTGGCACTGCGTGATGAAGTACGCGCGATTCTTTCTGCTCAGAGATCACTTCAGTTGAACCCGCACCAACAGGCTGCAGCAATGGTCCTTGGCTATGCTCTTATCCGCAATGACCAGGCAGAAAAAGCTGTTTGGCTTCTCGATAAGTACACAAAGATGCATCCGGGTGAGGCGAACTTCCATTCTCTAAGAGGCAAGGCCTATGCCGAGATAGGTAGGACTGATATCGCAGTCGAGTGTTATCAGCAGGCCTTGAATGTGGAACCCGGTAATGTGCTGGCAAAAGAATTATTGTCGGCAGAATCCGGCCAAACGCTCTCAAAGCTTAACTAAGTGAATATGCCGCGACATGCGAGTCGCCAATGACAAATTTCAGGAGGATACGGTAGTGACCGCTGGTTTTAGTCCAAAACTAGCTAGGGGAGGATTGCTTCTTGCAGGCGCTGGAGTGGCCTACACCTTCACCTCCTATCTCACGAGTGGGTGGTTCCCCGCCAACTACGTCCGTAACTACCTGGGCCTGGTGCTGGTTTCGGTAATCATCGCGCATTTGCTTATCGCGTTTAGAATGCGTATTCGTCGCATGGTCAATAGCATCTCCGGACAAATCGAGCAGATGACCGCAGCGGGCAAGATCACCTCTGTGCAACTGGATAAAAATTGTGAATTATCCAGCGCAACAGACAAGCTCAATCAATTCCTCACACTGACTCGCACTCAACGCGAACAGATGTCTCTGGAACTTCACGAGCTTAAAGTTCAATCGAAAATCGCTGCATCTGAGAAGCAGGATATCGAAGGGATTCTATTTTCCATTTCCGAAGCTGTGATAGTCACAAATCGTTTCGATGAGTTGGTACTTGCCAATGGCCCGGCCGAGGAGTTGCTGGGCTTCCATTTCCGAATGAATTTGCGGAGAAGTATCGATCAGTGTATTAGCGACCCTACTCTGGTTAGATTGATACGCGATGCTCGTAGAAATGGAATCGCCTCGACTCGGCGTGTGTTTGAACATGTTATTGACGTCGAGGGTAAACGCCGAACCTTTTCCGTTACACTCAGTTGCGTATTCACGCCTGATGATGACATAAATGGCGTAGTGGTCGTCCTTAGAGATGTAACACAGGACAAGGAAGTCTCTCAGATGAAGTCCGACTTTGTCTCAAATGTTTCGCACGAATTGAAGACTCCGTTGGCATCGATCATGGCCTATGTCGAGATGTTGGTAGACGGCGAGGCCGGCGACGAACATACGCGACAGTCCTTCTATGAGATCATTGCCTCTGAGACCAGCCGGCTGAATCGTCTTATCGAGAACATATTAAATGTTTCCAGGATCGAGTCGGGCTCGATGCGAATGGCCACTCATCCATTCAGTCTAAGCGTTCTTATCCGTCAGGTTCAGGCCGTGGCCGTACCGCAGGCCCAATTTAAAGATATTTTGCTGAGCGAGCAACTGGCTCCGGATCACTACCAGATCGAGGCTGACGAAGATCTGGTCTACCAGGCGGCACTTAATCTTATCTCAAACGCCATAAAGTACACACCGCGCGGGGGGACGGTTGATGTTGAGGTAAGTGTCGATGAGGGTAGAGGCTCAGTTGTCTTTCGTGTAACGGATAATGGTGCGGGCATTCCGCCGGAGGAACTGCCCCGCATATTTGAAAAATTCTACCGTGTTCAGGCCAATAACAAGTTGGCCGAGGGAACAGGACTTGGACTGTCCCTGGTTAAATATACTATTGAGACTCTATGTAATGGAAAACTCGCAGTGACTTCTGAAGTTGGACGTGGCAGTTCCTTCAGCTTCGAGTTGCCCTTGGTTCGTAATGAGCCCTAGGATCTCCAAAAATGCGTGCCTAGGGAGGTAACGACAATGAGTACGAAAATATTAGTAGCCGATGACGAAGCGCATATCCTTCATGTTTTGGCTTTGAAACTTCGTAACGCCGGTTATGAAGTGGTCACAGCTATGGATGGCGAGGAAGCGCTCGATCTTTGTCGCACTGAAAAGCCTGACATGATAATAACTGATTTTCAGATGCCGTTTATCAGCGGCCTCGATTTTTGCACGGAAATCCAGACATCAAACATCGCTCCGGGGGTGCCTATATTAATGCTCACGGCACGCGGGTTTGATATTACGGAAGAGCAGAAAACTCAGGCAGGACTCAAGGCCGTACTGTCTAAGCCTTTCTCACCTAGAGAGATTATTGAGAAAGTAAGTGAATTGCTGGCTGGAAGTTCCGCCCAAACAACTAGTGCTTAATATGCAAATAGACGCTATTCAACACGCAAGTAGAAATGCCAGGATCGAACACGTCTTCGATCGTGTGTCGCAACAATTGGCCCAGATAGGTCTGAGCGTCTCGGCCTGGTCGGTTGAAGGACATCTTCGCGGTAACTTGAGTCCGGGTTGCCAGTTCTGCAATGTTATCAGTGGGCATGATGGCCCGTGTTTTGAGGCACACAAAAAATTGGCTCAGCGCGTAATGAGCGAATTGGAAGAGCAAACTTCAACCGATGGCCCTTGCTGCTGCTTGATGGGCGTTCCGGTTTTCCGCAGAAGAAGACTGGTAGGGGCCTTGGTGGCTAGCTATCCCACCGGTCAGTTATTGGATGATGAACACCTTGCCAGGATTTGCAGCCAATCCGGGTTGGATCTAGAGCATGTAATGAGTCTTTTGGAAGAAATGGATCAGCATCAGCCGGCCCAGTTGCAGGTATTCAGTCATGTGTTGAAATGGCAGCTTGAATCGGCACAATCCATGGAAGTTGCCGGAAGTGAGATCGGAACCCTCAGTGCAAATCTGGCACAGACATACGAAGAACTGAACCTGCTTTATCGAATTGCAGGATCAATGCAGGTTACGCAACTTCCGCAGGACTTCATGCTCAGCATTTGCAACGAACTGCAGGAAGGCTTGCTGATCGAAGCTGCAATAGCGGTCGTCTATGCACATCCGCCAACTTTCGAGAAGGACTTGATCGTCGTCAGTGGCCAGACTGATATGGATGATTCTGAAATCATTCAACTGGTATCTGAAGTAATCGAGCCCCGGATAAATGAAGATGGCCCGGCCGTTGCAAACGGATTCACCGCTCCATCTGAATGCCCCGAAGGCTGGCAGTCGATCAATAGCTATCTGGCTTCGCCTTTGGTTACAGGTGATTCCCTTGGTGTGCTCATCGCAATCAACAAGAGTCCCGATCAGTTTGATTCATTGGACCTCAAACTTACCGATTCCATTGCTTCTCAAGCTTCGGTATTCATCGAGAACAACCGTCTTTTCGCCGATCTGCAAGATCTGCTGATGGGCGTTTTGCATGCCCTCTCGGCCACGATCGACGCCAAGGATCCCTACACCTCAGGCCATTCCCGCCGCGTTGCCCTGATATCAAAGCGACTGGCCCAGGAGTGCGACTTGGGTGAAGAAAAAGCTGAACGACTTTACTTGGCGGGCCTGCTGCACGATATTGGCAAGATTGGCGTGCCGGAAGCTACGCTGACCAAGGAAGGCCGGCTTACAGACGATGAATTCGAACAGATGAAGCGGCATCCAATGTTAGGAGCGACTATTCTGGGTGGAATTCGCCAGTTGGATGATGTGATAGTTGGTATTCTAAACCACCATGAACGTCCGGATGGCCGGGGCTATCCGCGCGGACTTGCGGGCGATGAGGTCTCGATTGACGGCCTGATCGTCGGCATCGCCGATTGTCTCGACGCTATGACCTCGGATCGAACGTACCGAAAAGCATTGCCTATGAGTAAGGCCATGTCAGAATTGAAGAAATATGCCGGCCAGCAGTTCGACCCTGAATTGGTTGAAAAGCTCCTTCAAATGGACGTCGAGGCATTCCTCCACGAAATTCATCGGCCTGACTTGGCACCACTGATCTAGCCCAAAGCTATTCTGGTCGGTAGAATGTTGGCATGGCCAAGAAGGATTTCTATAAAGTATTGGGCGTTAGCAAAGACGCCACAGCCGCGCAGATCAAGTCCGCCTATCGCAAGCTTGCTCGCAAGTACCACCCGGACGTGAGCAAAGATCCTGACTCTCAGGCGAAGTTCACCGAGGCCACCGAAGCCTACGAGGTGATTTCCGATACCGACAAGCGCAAGATGTACGATCGGTTCGGACATGCGGGCCCAGGCTCCGGCCCGGCACCCGGTCAACCGTGGGGTTGGTCCAGCCAGGGACCAGGGGCAGGAGGAGCGGATTTCTTCGGCGGCCAACATGTCAACGCAGCAGGCTTTATGGGGATGGGCCTGGACGAAATTCTCGAATCGCTCGGCAGGAGGCATCCAAGACGGCGAAAACAGGAGCCCTCGCGAGGATCCGACACGGAGTCTCCATTAACGCTGGAGTTCCTCCAGGCCGCTCGTGGCATGACGGTGACTCTTAATATCCAACGGCCTGATGCCGGTGGGAAGTTAGCCAGAGAAACTATCGAGGTGAAAATCCCCGCCGGCGTGAAGGATGGCTCTCGCGTCAGGATAAAGGGCAAAGGTGGGCAGGGCCCCGGCGGCGCCGGTGACCTCTACATCGTAACGCACGTGCGAAACCATCCATACTTCAGGCGTCAAAATAACGATATTTACATTGACGTTCCAATCAGCATTACCGAATCTGCATTGGGGGCGAAGGTCGATGTACCCACCATTGATGGGATGATGACCGTTAAGGTTCCCCCCGCGACGAAAAGCGGCCAGAAGTTGAGGCTCAAGGATAAAGGCATAGCTCCCCGCGGCGGGCAACGAGGGAATCAATATGTAGTTATCCGGATTGATCCCCCGGCCAATCTGTCCAAGCAGGCCGAAAAATTGCTCAAAGAGTTTGACGATGTCCAGCCCTACGACCCGCGAGAAGATGCCCCATGGCAAGATCTCAAGTAATTCGCAGACGAACTATCAGCCTGGCCGTCCAGTCAATATTATTGGCGATTGGAATGATAGGCCTGCTGGCCTTTTTCATGTTCATACACGCCAGAATTCCTGATGCGTTTGGTGTAAAAAAATTGGGCCTTATCAAGGTTGCCTGGATTGTATCGGTCCTTGCCTGGTTGGCGGGAATCCTGTTTGTCTGGTCGTTAATGCGATACTATCGATTTGTCGATACAAAGCCTCCGACTGAGAAAAAACGAGTGTATGTAGACGCCTGGGCCGAGGCGGGCAGACGCTTCCAGCTAGAAGATGAGGATGAGTCGGATTCAGACGACGATCAGTCCTGATCGGACTGGACTAACAGCTTGGCCCTGAGTATCTCAGCGACGGACCAGGCCTGAGCTATGCAGCCGCGTGGGGTATGCGGCGGATCGCCGTCAAATATCTCACTGATATAACCTACCCCAGCCTGTGAAATATGTTCGTCAAAGCCTTCCAGCCAACTGGACGCCTGCGCCAACGACTCGCTTGAGCGTTTGTTCACTTTCAGGTACGCCTCTATGAACGGCCCCATCAGCCAGGCCCACACCGTTCCCTGGTGGTAGGCCCGGTCCCTGTCCGCCCATGAACCATCGTAATGCGCGCGATATCGCGGGTCGTCGGGGGATAGTGTCCTCAGGCCCATGGGGGTAAGAAGTTTTTCCTGCACGAGAGATACAACGGCTGCTTGTTTTTCAGGCGGCAGGGGGCTGTGAGGCAATGAGACTGCAAATATCTGATTCGGTCGGATCGTATCATCCGGGACTTGTTCGGTGATGCAGTCATAGAGGCAGCCGGCCTTGGCGTTCCAGAAAACATTATTAAATTCCGCTCCGATCAATTCAGCCTGTGCGGCGTAATCCTCGGCCGAATGGTGGTTAATTGATTTGCAGCGATGGGCCACGATCCGGTGAGCGGCGTACCACAGTGCGTTGATTTCAACGGCCAGGCCGTGCCTCGGCGTAACTATCTCATCGCCCAGAGCTGCATCCATCCAAGTTAGTTGCGTCTTTTCTGATCCGCCGGTTAACAGGCCGTCTGCGTTGGCAGCGATGCCGAAGTCGGTTCCGTCGCGATAACCGGTCAGTATCGTGGTAACCGCCGGCATGAGAGTATCGCGCCAGAAATCCATATCGTCGGTGGCCTCTACATATCGATCGGCCGCGATGATGAACCATAAAGATGCATCGATGCTGTTGTAGTGGGCGGAAGTCGCATAATCGTCGAATCTGTTTGGGACCATCCCGTTTGAGATGTATCGCGAGAAAGTTAGAAACGTCTCTCGGGCCTGGGCGAATCGTTTTGTAGATAGCAGCAGTCCAGGCAGGGCGATGAATGTATCTCTGCCCCAATCTGCGAACCAGTGGAAGCCTGCGAGTATTGTCGTCGAGGCAGAGCTTTTCGGGAAGCTCCGCCTAACTACAAACGCATCCGAAGACTCAGCAAGCCGGCGAGTGGTTTCGTCTGCTTTCGGGCCGACGGATGCAACAATCTCTGACATTCTTTGCTGGCGTTTCGCCACTTCGGCGTCAAAATCCACTTTGAAATTGGTTCCAAAGCTACCTGAGATGTCGGCGGGGCCGCTATCTGAAAGCTCAATTCTCCACTGTCCTGGGGTGTAGAGATCTTCGAAGCAATCCTGGCCCCGGGCCTGATCGACGCGGTAGTGGAATTTGTACCACCAATTCGGATCGGGATAGAACTTACCCGCCGACGCTCGCAGGTGAAGCTTGTCGCCCCCGCCGGCATGGTCCTGAACGGTCAACCCCGAATCGCTCAGCTCATAGGCGAGTTTATTCGAGTCGTCTTTGCGGCGGAGGTGGTGGAAATCCCTCAGGCTGACAAAAGGCGAGACAACCAATTCGCCCGCTCCGCCTGTTAGCGTGTAGCGAACGGCTACCGCATTTTCCGTCTCGGCGAGTATGATCTGTTTAGTCAGTTCATACTCGCCGCACCGGTATATAAATGTGGGGGTCAGTTCGTTTCTAAACTCTTTGAGATGGGCGAATCCCGTTGGGTAGAAGACCCCGTCAAATTCATTTGCAGCGAGGTTGTAGGTCTCGCCGTCGACAATCAATTGTTCCATCAGACTCGAAAGGCAAGCTACTCTGCCGACTGGTGGGTTGGTCGCAGCAACTAGCAGCCCGTGGTAGCGGCGAGTATTGCACCCGGCGACGGTGCCAGAGGCATATGAGCCGAGTTTATTGGCGATCAGCCATTCGGTAGCGAGCAGTGTATCGAGGCGATCAGGATCACATGGAATGGTGATAGGTTGGGCCAGAGATGTTTCTGCGGAGTTATCAGCCACTAGTTACATCCTTTTAGCAAGCCCTCAACAGACCATGTCGACAAAGAGCGACATGCCCGCATGATACGGTGGACGGTTATGGCCTGGCAGCGGCACGGATTCTGGAACGAACGCTATCCAGGATGTTCATGTAGTTGATGTACGCGTCGTATGGCGACTCGTAGGGGTTGAAGTACTTGTGTACGTCGCCGTCAGCGAACCACTTGGTGCACATGTAATAGAAGTGGTCGGAAGTCTGAAGCTTACGCCAGTCATCAATTAAGTCCATGTCGCCGCTTGCGAGAACTTCATCCGCCAAGGCATAGCCGTCATGAAGTGCGTTGGCCTGCATGCTGTTGCCCAGCCAGGCGGAAAGATCCCGCTCCGTGTCAGCCCAACTGATCATGTGAGGAATGTCCACTTCGCCGACAGGTTGGTAGCGATCGACGGCCTCGGAGACCGTCAGGAAGTCATTACCCGATTCGAGCACCTTCGACGGCAGCGAGAAAAGGAAATCGAAGATTCCCGTATCGGCCCACTGGTGCTCGCCAAAGGTTTCGTAGTCCATAAACAAATTGCAGACATAACCATTGCCGTTGATCTGATCGACCCAATGCGCAAACTTCTCGGCCGTCATCGGCCATTCCGACCAGCCGCGATTACCAAACCTAAACGCGATATCATCACTGAGGCGATAATTCTTCAGCAGCATTCTAAGGTTGGGACAATTCGGCGGAGTGTAAAGGAAGTTGGGGCTTCGGTAGCCAAGCACATGATCTGCACCCTCGGTGAGGATGGCCTTGAAGCCCAATTCGTCAATCACTTTGGCTACGTCGTTATTGTATGTCAGCTCAGTGTTGCGGAAGACCTTGGGACGCTGGCCGAAGGTATCCTCCATCAACTGCTGATGCATGCTGATCTGATCGATGAATTCCTGCCTGTTGTACAGGAAGGACAGGCTGTGGTAGTGCGTCTCTGCGATAAACTCAACGCAGCCGGTATCGGCGAGGCGCTTGAAACTGTCGATCGCCTCCGGCACCCAGCGGCGGAACTGTTCGAGAACCGTCCCGGTTATGCTGTAGCTGACACGGAAATTGCCACCATGCTTTTTTATCAGGTCAAGGATGACCTGGTTGGCTGTCAGGTAGCATTTGTCGGCAACCTTACGACATATTTCCTCGTTACGCTGATCGTCGAAGTAGTTATGGTCACTATCGAAGATGCCATAGCGGCGGAGTCGGAAGGGCTGATGTGCTTGAAAATAAAAGACTACAGATGCCATAATGTTATACGAAACGCAAAGCGTCGTCCTTGGTCAAGTACAAATCCATTTGTGATGAGGAATGTTTGTTATTTAGCAAACCATTTCCTCGTAAAGTCCCTTTAGTTGATCCGCGCTATCTCGCCAGGAGAATTTTCGCAGTTCAATTTGGCCGGCATCACGCAACGATTTTTGCAGGGGTGCATGACGCAAAACCGCAAGTATCTTATTTGCCATTTCATCGGTATCCCAGAAGTCAACCTTTAACACATGTGTAAGAACTTCTGAGACTCCGGACTGTCTGGAGATGATAACCGGGACGTTATGGCTCATCGCCTCAAGTGGCGCAATGCCGAATGGTTCCGATACTGACGGCATAACGTAGAGGTCCGCCATCTGGAATACCCGGTCAACATCCTGGCCCCGAAGAAAGCCCGTAAACGTCACATGAGAGCCTAGTTTAAGGCTGGCGGTGAGTTCAATGCACCGGGTAATCATATCGCCGCTGCCGGCCATGATGAACCGAACGTTGGGATAAAGCTGGACAACTTTCTTGGCGGCCTGGAGGAAATACTCCGGCCCCTTTTGCAAAGTTACCCGGCCCAGGAACAAAACAAGTTTTTCGTCCTGTCCGATGGGCGACATCTGGAAATCTTCCGAAGAGGGCAGCTCAACGGCGTTGTAGATAACCGTAATCTTTTCATCCGGAACGCCATAGCGGTTAACTGCAATATTCTTCGTCAGGTAGCTGACACACACGACACGATCCGCTCCGTGCATGCCCCTTCGTTCGATATCGTAAACCTGCTGGTGGACGTTCTCGCCGGAACGGTCGAACTCGGTGCTGTGCAGGTGGACGACGAGCGGCTTTTTTGTTGCCGCAGCTACTGCCAGGCCGGCCGGGTATGTCATCCAGTCGTGGGCGTGAATTACGTCGAATTTTTCATGCCTGGCAATTTCGACTGCCAGGTTAGCGTACCGCTGGACCTGAGTCATCAGGTCACCCTGGTACAACGTTCCGCCGCCATGGACGAAAGATCCAGTAGGCAGCGAGGGAGGAACTTCCACTGTCTCCATAATATCTAGAGGCTGGGCGGGAGTGTTTTCGTTTACAATTGCTGCGGCCTGGCGCTGTTCGGCGATCATCTTGGCGATAGCTATTTCGAACGTCTCGGGCGTGCCGTAGGCCTGGAGGGCCGCTCGAACCTGGTGCAGTTCAACGTGTTCGAAAATATGTTCCGTGTATTCGTCCCCGGTGGCGGCTTCGCTGGGAACGATGTCAGTTGGAGATCGCAGAGTCACGTGCGTGCTACCGGCAGGGGCGACAGCAGTCGGCAGGACGAAGCAGATTTCGACCCCTAGCTCGTCCAAACCTTTGGTTAAACCGAAGCAGGCAGTGCCTAAGCCCCCACTGATATGGGGCGGAAACTCCCAGCCTAACATAAATACTCGCATCGCAGGCAATCCTCTACGTGTGTATATCAAACGCCTCTGGCGTGAAAATGCCTAGTCATTATAGGCAGGCCGAAAAGGCCTAATCTGAACCGCTACGGCCAGCCCTGAAACCACATTGATAATGTATTATAAGTACCGAACTTGTAGAGGCAAGCATTCCCTGGCTCGAAGTAAGTTTTACTTCAGGAGGGGAGTTCTAATTTCCCGACGATCTGGTTGATCGACTGAACGTCATGCCTTTCAAGATATTGTGCGATTCCATTTTGAATTTCGACCAGGCACCCAGGGTCAACGAAAAGTGCCGTGCCGACTGCAATCGCCGAGGCCCCGGCGAGGATGAGTTCGATAGCATCTCGGGCATATTGCACGCCGCCCATGCCGATTATCGGAACGCTGGTCTTTTGGGTAACTTCGCGATAGACCCTGGAGATCATCGCCACGGCTATCGGCCTGATTGCAGGCCCGGAAAGCCCGCCTGTGCAGTTCGCCAGGACTGGCTTGCGGGTCTCGATATCGATGGCCATGGCGGTAAAGGTGTTTATCATGCTCAGGGCGTCTGCGCCGGCTTCGACGGCGGCTGCGGCGATGGCTGTGATATCGGTAACATTCGGCGAGAGCTTGACGATCAGGATGTTCTTATCGCAGGCGGCCTTTGCAGCGGCGGTTATGATCCCAACTTGCTCGGGGTCCACGCCGAATTGAATCCCGCCGGCTTTTACGTTCGGACACGATATGTTCAGTTCGATACCCTTGATCGGCTCGACGCCTTCGAGGGCTTCGATGACCTTGAGGTAATCCTCAATTTGCGTGCCGGCAACGTTGACGAACACCGGCAGCCCCAACTCTACCAGTTGCGGGACTTTCTCATTTAGAAAGACGTCCAGGCCCACATTGGCCAGGCCGATTGCGTTAAGCATGCCCGCCCGGGTTTCAACAATTCGCGGATAATCGTTGCCCTGCCTCGGGGCGATGGAGATTGACTTGGTTACAAACGCACCCAGCACGCTCAGATCGACAAAGTCGCTGTATTCGCTGGCATATCCGCAAGTGCCGCTGGCTGTCATCAAAGGCCCTGCCAGCTCTACTCCGGCAATATTTACACTCAGGTCAGGTTGGCTCATTTTGCTGTCTCAATCATCTTTACAGAGGTGACGTCTCAAGGGATTTTACCGCACCGGCGACCGCATCTTGAGAGATATCATCGTAAATAGCAACATCACCAAGATTCTGAGCGAGAATCATTCGCACTTTCCCGCCGAGGGTTTTCTTGTCGTGCTGCATGATGGCCCATATTTTTTCGGCATCCAGGCCGGACCAGGTAATCGGCAGGCCAAGTTTGTCGCCCAGGGCGGCAACACGTTTAGCATCGTCGGCGTTGAGCATGCCGCGTGCGACCGACATCTGGTTGGCGGCGATCATTCCAAGTGAAACCGCCTCGCCGTGGGTTATCACGCCCAGGCCCAAGTAGCTTTCAATCGCGTGGCCGATGGTGTGACCGAAGTTCAAAAACGCCCTGACTCCCGATTCCTGCTCATCGGCGGCAACTACGGCGGCTTTGATTGCAACGTTGCGGGCGAGGAATTCGGTCATAACTGCCGGATCGCATGCCAGAATTTGCTCGGCCTGTTCGGCGATGAAATC
>SDBT01011510.1_pt1 | contig 14228 bp, 20 predicted proteins | sample 2277101 | NCBI WGS metagenome assembly SDBT01 (sample SAMN10404973, study PRJNA504765) | marine sediment metagenome | isolation source: marine sediment core GS10_PC15, 103 cmbsf | place: Arctic Ocean: Southern Knipovich Ridge | collected 2010 | reverse complement strand
GTGTCTCCCGTTCCTACTTCCTTATTAGAAGCTATGGCTTGTGGTTGTGCGGTTGTGTCTACGGAAAACTGTATGATTCCAGAAGTTATTGAACACGGTGTTAACGGTTTTATGACTAATGATGAAACCGAGATGCGTGGTTACTTGGAACAATTATTAAATGATGAAGAACTAGCTCTACAAATGGGGCTAAAAGCAAGACAAACAATTTTGGATGAATTCTCTGTAAAAAGGTTTACTTCTGAATGGAATGAAATTTTTAATGAAGTTATAGGAGTTTAAAATGAAATTAAATTTAGGGATTGACATATCCTTAATGAGTGGGTATACTACTATTGATCCCGCCGGTGGGCAAGATAAAGTGTGTCTTGACATACGAAATATAGACTCTGTAGTGGATAACGGAGAATGCGAAGAGATTAATGCTAGCAGAATATTAGATCATATTCATGGATCTCAGCTATATTCAGTAATTCAACACTGGGTTAGTAAGCTGGCCCACGGTGGCAAAATAATATTGGGAGGCAAAGATATACTAGAAGTAAGTAAATTAGTAGTTACCGGATCTATTGGTAACTCTGATAGTAATAAAGTGTTTTATGGAGTTAATAATTCTTCTTTGGGGCTTCAGCGAGGTATGTATGAATGCAACGAAATAGTCTCAATACTTAGTGAATTAGGACTTCATATTGATAAAAAACGAATAAATGGATTAGATTTTATAGTGGAGGCCCACCGTGTTTGAAGAAAGAACCCTTAAGTTACAAACGAGATGCCATGAATGTATATTTGCTAAAATAAGTAACAATATACAGATTGGTTGTGAATTTGGAAGGTCTGCCAAATTTACAGAACAAGGAAAAACAGAAAGAAAATACATAGAAGAAGTTAGCGCTTTAGAAATATCTACAGTATGTAATACATATCGAGATAAAGAATGGCAAGGTAACAAAGAATTCTTAGAAGTTAAGAATGAAGTTAGAACTTTTGTTACCGCTCAAGTAGATTTTATTATAATCGAACGATCTTTAGATGATCTGGAAACTGTATTAAAAAAATTCAATACTACTCTTAATAGTATTCTTGCACAAGAAATTCTTCCAAAATCTGTAATTTTTGTTATCGACAATGACCCACTGTTTAAAGACATTGATAAAATGTTAGAAACTATTGAGATGTTCTTATTAGATTCGGAAATTGAGTTCCAATTAGTAAGAAATATAGAAAAACCAGTAGAATACTATCGACTTCTAGACGTAGGTGTAAGTAAAGCTAAAAGAACCTATTATACTCACTATACATTAGGTGACAGTATTCCTACAGATATTATTATGGCGCTTGATTGTGTGATTAATGACAATTTATGGACGGTATGTTATGTAGAATGTATGGATAAGTGGGATAAAGACGAAGAAAACCATAAACTTGACTACAAAGAAGAAATTGTACAACGCAATCTTCATAAACAATTGGGTGGTAATGAAGGTAGTTATATTAAAGACAAAATAGAACACCTTGCAAATTCTCAAGGCGTTAAACACAAGATAATGTATACATGGGATCAATTACATGCAAAAAAACTTTCCTGAAGATTTTAAGCTAGAAGAGTTGCCTATGGTAACTGTAATGATAGCAAATTATAACTATGAAGAATATCTTGAAAATGCTATACAAAGTGCTTTAACACAAGATTATCCAAAACTCGGAATAGTTATAGTTGATGATAGTTCTACAGACAACTCGTGGAAAAAAATTCATGAATTGATATTTAAAGGAATACCACATGAAAAAAGACAAAATGAGATAGGTGATTATAAAACAGGAACGTTTAACAATAGGCCCGTTTGTGCTATACGTCTTAAAGAAAACTGTGGTCCCAGTCAAGCTAGAAATTTTGGAATCGACGCCTCTATAAGTCACACAGATATTTTTGCTATATTAGATGTTGATGATGTTATGTATCCTCAAAAAATTGGTAGACTAGTTGGATGTATGATGCAAAGCGAACAAATAGGCGTGGTATACGCAGATTTTGATATAATAAATACTGAAACAGGGGCTATGACTACAGATTATAAAGAGCCCTTTTCACATGATAGACTAATGCAGGAATGTATTGTTCATAGCGGCTCTATAATTAGTAAACAGGCCTTACAATCCGTACAAGATAATTTTGGTTATTATGATAGAGAAATGCGCACATGTGAGGATTATGATTTATGGCTAAGAATATCAGAAAAATTTATGATATGTCACGTTGCAGAACCATTAACTTTAGTTAGAGTACAACCTAAAAATTCAAGTATAACTGTAGATAAAGCTATATGGGAACGCAACTGGAGTAGAATAAGGCAGAAAATGCAGGCAAGAAATGGCACGAAACAGTAGGTTTGTTACTGGAACTAGAAAACCCGGCAAGACTGTTGATTCCGATGGATTAAGCGTTATTGTTATTTGTGGTAATATGGGTTACAGAATGAAATCATATGGGCCAAAGTCATTGCTAACCTTTCCTGATGGAAGCCTGCTTATAGATAGATTATTAGAAACAATACAAGTTAGTTTTCCTAAAAGTGAAGTAATAGTAGGAGTAGGATTTGAGGCTGATAAAGTAATTGGCAGGCTTTATAAAGGAATTCATATAGTAGAGAATCAGCTATATGAAACTACGAACGATTTAGAAGAAGTAAGACTGTGCTTAAATGTTGCCACTAATGATAATGTAATTATCATCAATGGCGATCTTATTTTTAATAATATTACATTAGATAAATTGACTAAACGTGGCTCAACCGTTGTTGTTAATAAAGACATTAATGAAAATGAAATAGGGGTGACTATAGTTGATAATAAAGTAACAATTTTTGCATATGGCTTACCAATGAAATGGTGTAATATAGTATATCTAACTGGCGACGAACTTGCAATCTTTAAAAAAGTATGTAAAGATAGAGAAAAGGGCAGATGGTATATATTTGAAGCCCTTAATATGATTATAGAAAAAGGCGGCACTATTTATTCAAGCCAGCCCAAACATATGGAAATCAACAGGATAAATAAACTTAAAGATTGGAAAGCCTTACAATGAAAATAATGATATCTAATGATACTGGATTGGCCCACTTTTTTATTCGTATGGGACTTCTAAGAGTTTTTACTGCTATTGGTCATGAAGCAGTTATGTGGGATATTACCAAAAAATCAGTATTTGACGCTTTTAATGAATTTGAACCCGACCTATTTATTGGACAAACTTATAATATTAACAGTGCCTTAATTAAATGTTTGGGTAAAAGGCCCCATGTTAAAGTAATTATGAAGGGTTCTGACTGGGGTGAATACTCAGATACTATTGACAGGGGAAAGTTTCCTGTCTTAATAGCCGGTGAAGAAGAGATTGGTAATGTTAAAGCCCTGCGAGAAGTAAACGGTCTAGATTATATCTATGTCCACTATCTTCAAAGACATGTAGATATGACTCATTCACATTGGAAGGATATTGTACCTGCTTGGTCTATGTTATCCGCAGCAGATATATTTGAGTTTACTGGGGGAATACACAAATCAGAGTTTGAGTGTGATTTAGGATTTGTCGGCGGTAAATGGGGATACAAAGCTCAGACTTTAGATAAATGGATGGTGCCTTTATTTAGAGAAAACCTTAATATTAAGATATTTGGTAATCAAAGTTGGGGAGTTCCGCAATATTGCGGTTTTCTACCAGATGGAGAAGTCAAGCACTTCTTAGCGTCAGCTAGAATCTGTCCTAATATAAGAGAGCCACACTCCCAAGAGTTTGGATATGATATTATTGAAAGGCCTTATAAGTTAGCAGCTAATAAATGCTTTGTTATTTCCGATTATGTAGAGGGGTCCACCGAAGTCTTTAAACATATGGTTCATGCAGATTCTCCTGAAAAATTTAAGGAAAGCATATATTATTATCTAGAAAAACCGGATGAAAGAAAAGAAATAGTTGAAGCTTGTTATAATGATGTTATTGAAGAGCATACTTACTTTCATAGGGTAGCAGAAATATTTAGTAGGTTAAATCTACCTATAGAAGCGGTAAAATGTATGGCTCATTACAAAGATATTAAAGGAAAATTAAATCTATGAAAGTTTTAGTAACTGGAGGCACAGGCTTTATAGGAACACATTTAGTCAGACACATCAGAGCGTTAGCTGACTTTATGGATAATCCATTAGAAAATGAAGTTAGAACTATATCCAGAAGACGAATATCTGGTAAAAAACAAGGCAGAGGATTTATTTTCTATGCACCAACAGGACAAGATGTAACAGGACATTATGATGAAGCGCTTCAACACTTTTCTTTTGATCTAACTGATAGAAAGGGCGTTCAGCGAATGTTTAGTTATTATCAGCCAGATATTATATTTCATCTTGCTGCTAATCCTATGGTTAAAAATCCGGAAGGAATTTTTAGAGACAATGTAGAATCAACTCAGAATCTTTTAACATACTGTCCAGAAGGATGTAGGTTTATTTTTGCGTCATCTATAGTTATATATGGAGATGGAAGAGAGCCGAAGCCGGTAGAGTATGACATTCCTAAGCCAACTTCTGAATATGGTATTACTAAAATAGCTTCTGAACATCTAGTAAATATGTTTACTAAAAGAGGTAAAGTTTGCGGTGTTAATTTACGTTTATGCGCAACTGTAGGAAGCGGATTAACTCATGGCGTAATTTTTGATTTCATTAGAAAGCTAAAAGAAAATGACAAACTAGATATTTTAGGATTATTTCCCGGTTCTAAAAAACCTTATTTACATGTAGATGATGCAATTAAAGCTTTTATGTTAATGATTAACAAAGATAAACTTAAGGGTACATTTAATGTTGTTCCTGATAATGAAATAAACATTGAAGAGCTAGCAAAAGCAGTCATGGACGGTCTAGATTTACTAAAACCAATTAACTGGCTTGGTGAAGAAGCAAACTGGGTGGGAGATAACAGATATTTATGTGCATCTAACTACTTAATAAAATATATGGGATGGAATCCATCTTATACTTCATTCGATGCTATTAGACAATGTGTAAAGGAAATAAAATGAGGGTGTTCTTTTTAAATTCTGCTTATCATTTACCACCAAATATGGTATCTGATTATCAGGCCGATATGGTATTTCACGGCCTTAGAAGCATTCTAGGAAAAGATTGCGTAGAAGGTCAGCGTATGTGGTGGATGTATGCAGAAGACAAAGAGAAAAATCCCGAACCGTTTAAAGAAATATGGGGCAAAGGATTTACTATGTATGGATTGTTGGAAGATATTATAGATCCAAAAGCATCGACTGTTATAGAACAATTTGACACTTTCGTTATTCCTATACACCATTACTATACGTCTCCCACTCAAAAAGACGCTATTCTTAATGCAATGAAAACAATAAAAAGAGACGTTCCAAATTGTAGAATGGCCGTAATAGACGGTTGGGATAGAACAGATTTTAATACTTGTTTACAATTTTGTAGAGATAATGGATTTAAGTATTTCAAACGTGAGTGTCCCTATATAGATGAAACTGTTAAACCTATTTCTTTTGCCTTTCCAGAAGAAAAGATTCCCGATCTCAATTTTATTAAAATGAGATCGTATGACATAGCTCCGCTGATTCCGGTTAATCAATCTATAGATCCGTCTTATATGTCTACTTATTGTTATGATGATGAAGAGCGTTATTATAATATGTATCAGGACAGCAAGTTTGCCCTAACTTCTAAAAAGGGCGGGTGGGATACGCTTAGACATTATGAGATTATAGCAAATGGTGCTATTCCTATATTTGTAGATATTGACAACTGCCCCGAACATACTTTATGGAATTTTCCTAAAAATTTATGCAAAGAAGTAAACTTTTTATCAGGATTAATTGTAAACCTTACCAATGGCCAACATTGGAATCCCGGCATGGTTTTACCTCATTGTGGAGTAGTAAACAAAGATAATCCCGGTCACTGGAGAGGGCATTGGGGATCATACTGTAATTTGAATTCAAGGTTTCGGAAATATTTAAAGGAAAAACTACTAACTAAACACCTAGCAGAATACGTATTGGAGACAATGGATGAAAATTGACAAAGCTTCTTGTTTATGTATAGACAAGCGTTATGAAGAAAGAAGATTCGATTTAGACAACATGGGAAAACGTCTAATTAAATTAGGGGCAGATTGGGAGGTTTTTAGAGCCTGTACTGATGAGCCTTGGGAAAAATACGATTACATTGATGAGCCAAAAGAGGAGTTAGCAAAAGAAATAGCGCAGTGGGGATATGGCAGAGAAGGATATAAGCATCATCATTGGAATGCTTTACAGTGTCATAGACTAATGATAGAGCGAGCTAAAGAAGAAAACAGGCAAAACCTTCTGATTATTGAAGATGACGCATACATGACTGACCGATTTGAAGAAATTTTTGAACTCATACAAGATTTTTCTGTCGTAAAGTCCCAAGATTTTCATATTTTATACCTTGGTTGGTGGATTTCTGATGAAAATGACGAATTTAACATAAATATCGAGAAAAATTGGTCCGAAAAGGGTATAATAAGAATAGATAAGGTGACACAGTTGGGCGGGCTACATGGGGCTTTGATAAATGAAACAATGTTCGACGCTTTACTATCATTACCTGCTAACAATCCTTGGGATTGTCAATTAAATCAATATCATAATCAATTAAACACTTATTACATACAACCTAAGATGTTTCACACAAGAACTACTTATAGTCACTGTGAAGGATCAATTATAGAAAGGAAAGACATATAATGTTAACAGTATTTGGGATAGTTTTTACATTAATGTTGATACTATTTTTAATGGTTTTATCCCTTCCGTGGATAGCATATGGAACAACTAGTTTACAAAGTTTATTTCTTAGTTATGAACAATGGGTAAAGAGCTATTTAAGTAAAGGTAAAAAGAAATGACTTTAGATATATCACAAGTATGTCATAGTATTAGAGGATGTATTGACGAAGTATTAGACTATATGCCTGATAAAAGTATATTTGTAGAATCAGGATGTTATAAAGGAACTACTAGTTATTATTTCATAAAACGATTACTCATGACTAATAAAGGGTTTCAATATTGGTGTATAGACAACTGGGAATTAGTGAATATTTCTGATAACTCAGGAAAACCAGAAATAGATAACTTTGAATTTTTTCAAAAAACTGTTGAAGAAGTACAGCCCCATATTAACATTATATCTTCTGATAGTATTGAGGCTATAGATCAGTTTCAAAACGACTCTGTTTATTTTACCTTTTTAGATGACTGTCATACATATGAGCATGTAACTAAACAAATAGGATTATGGATTCCTAAAATGAAGGACCACTCTATACTTGCTGGAGACGATTTTTATAGTGGAGACGTTAAAAGGGCGGTATATGATCATTTTGATGAAAAGGATGTAGTCAAAATAGATAACTGTGGGTTTATGGTTAAAGATCCAAAATCAAAGGTGAAAAATGAAAGATACAGATAGGTGTGACTTTTGGTGTCAAATTGGAGCAGGACTGATGGTATTATTAGTATTATTGGCTCTGCCTTGGATTTTTTGGTTATTTACTAAATATATTAATTGGTGTATATCTATTCAGTGTGGTTAAAATGTATTATGGACAATGGCAAACCGACAGGATAATAGAAACTTATTTTCCAGATCAAATGAATGGTCGATGTATTGAGGTCGGAGCTTATGATGGAATTAAGGGATCTAATAGTAAATTATTCGAGGATAAGGGATGGGCGACTATCTGTATAGAACCCAACCCTTTTATATTCCCTGAATTATTGAAAAATAGAACTGGCAGATGTCTTAATATTGCGGCAAGCTGTTTTACTGGTTTAGGAGAATTGGAAGTTTTTGATTTTGAGAGCGGGATACAGTCCTCATTAACATCACTTAAAACTGATATAAGATTAATTGAAGAATACAAAGACGCTATTAAAGGAACAAAAATTGTCGAAGTTCCAGTATTTGATTTAGGCAGCATTTTTAACTTAGAGATAGACTTTATAAGTATTGATACCGAAGGAACTGAATATGATGTTCTTGTTGGTTGTCATCTTCATATACAAAAGCCTAAGCTTTTAATTGTAGAGAATAATTATGAAGATGAAATTATTAGAACTTATCTTAGTGATTTTGGATATAAACTAGATCAACGATATAAGGTAAATGATTTTTACTTAAGGGAAGACTTGATATGAATGTAGCTTTTTTAATATTTATAGTTTTAACTGGTATTTTAAGTTCTACAGGAGTATCAAAATGATTAGTCTGTGTTGTTTTTCCAAAAATCGCCCGATGCAATTAGATGCATTTTTGAAATCTTTAGTGAACGCTCCGTATATTACTGACACTGTAGTTCTTTACACTTACGATGATGATAAATTTGAACAAGGATATAATAAGGTGGCCGGTTGGCACGAAAATGTTCAGTTTATTAAAGAACATGAAGATAGAGGTGAATGGAAGAATACAATATTAAGATTAGTTGAGTCTTTTAAAGACTACTTCTGTTGGGCAACTGATGATTCTATATTTTTTAAACATTCAGAATTATTATTAGAAAAACTTAACTGGGTTTTTAAAGAAAAAGAAGCTTTAGCGCTTAATCTTAGAATGGGCCTTAATATTAAGTGGCAGAATCATTGGTATGGAGAAAGATCCTTAGATATAGATATCATGGACCAATACGAAGATATCGTTTTATGGGACGCTTCTAAGTATAGTGTAGAAACTGATATAGGAAGGGTTTGGCAAAACGATGCTTCTATTATGCCTAGAGATAAATATCTTCAAAGACTCAAAGCGGAAAACCATTGGTATAAAGGTAGAGGTTGTAGGGGATTAGACAATGTGGGACAATCGGGAAGAATCTTTGATCCCTGCCTAATGGCAGCCTTCGAGCATAGCGTTTATTTAAATATTCCAGTTAATCTCGTTCACCTGCTCGATAGTGGCAGGCTTTACGCTGATAATTGGGGCAGATTTATTAAGCAGGATGTTAGTGATTTACAGAATAAGTTTAATGAGGGACTTAGGATAGATTGGCGAAAAATTGACGTTAGTGAACTAGAGTGTGGTCGCAGAGAGGCGGTATACGAATTTATATGAGATTAATAGTATCAGCTATGCATAGAAGTGGCATTAATGCTATAGGTAAATGGTTGTTAAGACAGTCATCCCTAAAAAGTAAAACTATGACTCCAATATGGGAAGACTGGGTAGAAGACTATCATGAGATGGGGCATATAACACATATGTTTATATCTCAAATAAATCATCCCAATCATTCTGATTGGTTAAAAATATCAAATGGTGTTGAAAATGTCATACTGACTATTGAAAGGGAGTCTATACAAAGGGTTGAAGAGTTATCTCAAGAATTAGGATTATTAAGAAGAAAAACTTTTGAAGATGAATACATGGATATAGACTATAGCCGCCCAAAATGGAGACACGTAGTTATAATTAGGACCTTTAAAAATTGGTTAGCAAGCTCTCTTGAGATGGGTTCAGTAACCGTTTTAGATATTGAAAAATATAGATCTTATTTAGAATGGGCCACGGATACTACTTTATACTTTAGTGGTAGAGAAGGTTTTGATCCAAATATAATTGTTTATGATAAATGGGTTAAGAGTGCCGATTATAGAAAAGAAATTTGCAGAATACTAGATTTACGTTATACCAACTGTGGATTTAGAGATGTACCAACAAACGGAGGAGGAAGTTCGTTTGATGGTTTAAAGTTTAATGGTAAAGCTCATGAAATGAAAGTTTTAGAGCGATGGAAGGAATATGAAGACGATGAGGGATTTCAGATAGCTATTGATCGTTACTCTGATATAGTAGAGATGAGCGATAGATTTTGTGAGTAAAGAATGAAAATATTAGTTTCTGGTGGCGGGGGTTTTGTAGGTAACGTTTTATGTAGAGATTTACTTAGAAGAGGTTATGAGGTAAGATGTGTAGATAATTTTCATAAAGGAAATTGTGATGGATTACTAGAACTTATTAGTAGAAACGGATTTGAATTCCAATATGGCGATGTTTCTAATGAAGATCACATAGAAGCTATGTGGGACGGAGTGGATGCCTGTATTCATTTAGCAGCTATCGTAGGATTTCCAGCTTGTGAAAGACAACCTGCATTAGCGGGTGCGGTTAATTATTTTGGAACGCTGAATCTATTAAGAGGTAAAGATGATAGACCTTTTATATTTGCTTCAACTGGAAGCGTTTATGGTAAAGTAGAAGGAACATGTACAGAGGACTCTCCAAAGAACCCTCTGAATTCCTACGGCCTAACCAAAAAAGGGGCAGAAACAGAAGTAAGTAATTATGACAATACTGTTTCATTTAGATTTGCTACAGGATTTGGAGTATCTGCTAACATGAGGGTTAACCTTTTGGTTAATGATTTTGTTTATCAAGCATATACTAATAGATGTTTGAATGTTTTTCAAGCTGATTTCAGAAGAACTTTTATACACGTACAAGATATGAGTCGCGCTTTTATTTTTGGTTTAGAAAATATTGATACACTAAAACATAAAGTATACAATTGTGGAGGAAACCACTTAAATTGGACTAAGCGAGAACTCGCGGATTATGTTAGCAATAAAACGGGAGCTAGTGTCAGTTATATGGATGTTGGAGAAGATAAGGATCAGAGAGACTACGAAGTAGATTACTCCAGACTTAATGAAGAAGGATTTAAATGTATAGTTACGATGGAAGAGGGAATTAATGAATTAATTAAAGTAGCTCCACTACTTCAAATCAATCATCAATATATGTAATGGATACTCATATTTTTATAGCAACAGGTAATAACTCTGGATCTACATTTCTACTTAACTTATTAAGTCTATGTAAAAATGTTATTACGTTCCCTAAAAGAGAGCACGATGACGGCTATATAATCATTGAAGGACAACATGCAGATAAACATGGTATGCCTAATTTTGAGTTAAGCGAAAATGGACTTTTATGGACAGAAAGATTAGACCAAATAAAGAATAGTCAACATTACAAATGGGAACAAGTTAAAAAGTCTTGGGATGATTTGTGGAGAAAGCACGATAGTTATCATAACAAGGACAGGATTTTTGTAGAAAAGTCTCCACACAATGTAGGAAGAGTTCATTTATTAGAGAACGAATTTGAAAATGCTTGGTTCTTTGTTCAAGTTAGAAACCCATATGCTGTAGCCGAAGGGATAAGGCGTAGAATGGGTATGTCTAAATGTAATATACGTCGCTCTGGAACCCATGCTGTTAAAATGCTAAGATTGTGTAAAGAAAATATAACGAATAGTAATCAAGTATTAGCATGGCGTTACGAGGATCTATTTACCAAGCCTCATATTATACAAAAAATGATTACTGGTTCTATTATGGGGCTTGAAGACTTCTCATTAGGAAAGATTATACCATCTAAAAAAATGGATGGTTATGAGAACAGTAGGTTGTCAGATCAAAATCCCCGCCAGCTAAGTAATCTATCAGAAAAAGATGTAAGAATTTTAAACGAGGTATTCGATGAATACCCAGATATAATGATGTTTTTTAATTATGAGAGGATGATATGAACTGGCAACAAGAGGTCTATATTGACTATAATAGAGTCAAGAATAAGATTGAAAATGGATATCGTTTCTTAGTAAACGAAAATAAACCAGATCCAAGCGATGTGGATAGTGATTTAGATGAATATCTATACGACCTAATCGGTCGCCTAAACATAGAAAACTATTACCACGTAGGATTTAATATGGGCAGAACATTAATTAGTGTTAGCAGACTTCATCCTAAAATAATAGTAGGAGGAATTACGTGGTTTGATAATAGTGTTGCATTTGGCCAACAACTATTTAATCTTTCAGATCATAGAGAGTTGGAACTACAAATAGGAGAATATCCATATAAGCCAATCGCGGGAGTTTGGGATTTTATTAACCTTGGTAGATTACCGGATAAATCTAAACTAGGACGTGAGATTTTAGAACAGGCGTGTAAAGACACGACAAAATATGTCTTTTTCTTTGCTAGTCCCGGCCAAGTAAAAGCTTTTGATGACTCGTTTGAATGTAAGCAAGACTTTGATTCGGGACTAGAGTTTGTTCCTATTCTTCTTACAAAGATCGAAGATGACAATTGGATGCATCATGTAAACTTTATATCATACCCATCTAAGAAGGACGAAACTAATAAACCTAAAGTTTTCGACGATGGAATTATTGATCCAGATATGTACATAGGAAAAGAGAAAAGTGATAGACCGAGACTTCCCGGCGAAAAAGTAGAATTTCCACTTGATTTGTTGAGACCTCAAAAAGATGATAATTTTGAAGGAAGCACACTTATGGAAGATGGAACAATTTATAAATATACTGATGAAGAAATGGAAATTGCTGAACAAGGGATTATGGATCAAATAATATATGAGGAGAATGAAGTGGATGATAGACCAAAGCTTCCCGATTTGGGCCATCAAAAACCTTTCCATCTATACGAAAAAGAGGACGAAGTCGATGATATTGACAGCTAACAGCTTTCTTGTAACAGGAGGTGCGGGGTTTTTAGGTAGCCATATAGTTGATTATCTAAAGCTTTGTGGAGCAGAGGTTTGGATTCCTAGAAGTCAATGGAATGATTATACGCGGTATGAACATGTGTTATCTCAGTTTGAAAGATTAAGACCGGATTACGTAATACATTGCGCTGGTTTTAACGGTGGAATAGAATTTAATCGTCAATTTCCGGCTGATATTTTATACAAGAACTCTATGATGGCACTTAACGTACACCGAGCCGCACAGGTAGCAGGAGTAAAGAAGGTGATATCTATTATTACTTCCTGTGCGTATCCTGATAATGGTCTGGAAGTTATTCCAGAAAACTGTCTGTGGAATGGTCTCCCTAATGAAACCATTAGGGGCCACGGCATTGCTAAAAGAATGTTACAAATTTCCGCCGAACAGTATCATAAACAGTATGGTTTAGACGCAGTAACGGTAGCTCTAACCAACCTATACGGTCCTAGAGATACTTTCAATTTAGTAAGAACTAAGGTTGTAGGCGCGGTTATCCACAAGATTTTACGCGCTAAGATAACCGGAGAAGTGCCGGAATTTTGGGGTACGGGGGCATCTAGACGCGAGTTTATGTACGTTGAGGACGCTGCTAGGGCTATTGTGCAGGCTTTATTTAAATATGAGGATCATAGTCAGCCACTTAATATAGGTATAGGCTCAGATATGTCCATTATAACTCTTGTAAATGAGGTATGCCATCAAATAGGATATACTGGTGACATAGATTGGCTCAGTGATAAAGGTGATGGTCAAATGAAAAAGCTGCTGGATACCAGCAGAATGAGAGACTTACTTGATATAGAACTAACCCCGTTTAGAATTGGTCTTGCAAAGACCATTCAATGGTATAAAGAAAATAAGGAGAAGGCAGATAAAAAATGAAACATATAAGACTATGGACATTGGGCGATTTAGATAAGAATATATTACCAACTCCAGCAGCAATGCAAAGATTAAGGGATATACTTTCTAAAATAGATGATGGTGCTTTAGATTTAATTTGGGGTCCAGATTTAAGTGTTAAATGTATAGGGCCAGATTCGGTGGAAAGAATAATTCCAGAGGAAACTTATAATAAGATAATGGAATTGATAGATAAAGAAGGAAAAGAAATATGAGTGAATATAGATTAACCTATGACGATCATCATCATCCTGTATTATTAAAGGACGGGGAAGTAGTTAGAAATATTAAAAGCGTAAGAATAGAAGCTGATAATATGGAAGCAACTATGTTTATAAAACAGTATCAACCTGATCTTGATTTTGTTGCAGAAGGCCGGGTAGTAACAGATAAGTATCTTACGGCGTTAGTCGCCGTAGCAGAAAAATGTAAAGAATACATAAAACTCCATGAACGAGGTAAGGGAATTATACTACCTGATAGTGCAAAGCTATCACAAGAAAAACGTGATGTAAGAGAGGAGTTATCACATAAATTATATGACGCCGGATATTCATGGGAGGTATTAACATGACACCTAAAGATTTTGTAATATGGTTAAAAGGATATTTAAAAGCCGTTCAACAAGGTCCTGATACGATATATAACGATGGAATCACTGAAATAGTAG
>SDBT01011509.1_pt1 | contig 14229 bp, 13 predicted proteins | sample 2277101 | NCBI WGS metagenome assembly SDBT01 (sample SAMN10404973, study PRJNA504765) | marine sediment metagenome | isolation source: marine sediment core GS10_PC15, 103 cmbsf | place: Arctic Ocean: Southern Knipovich Ridge | collected 2010 | reverse complement strand
TCAATAGCTATAACGGACTAAGAAACATACAGAAAAAGAGAAAAGGCACTAGCGGATGTGGAGAAAAAATACTGGTATCTTGTATTTGCAAAAGAAAATCTAAAAATAAAAAGAGATCTGCTTAAAAAAGCCGAAGAAATGTTGTCAATAAATGAATCTCATCTGGAATCGGGATTCATAGAAAAAAGAGACATCCTGGCAAGCCAGGCGAACGTAAAACAAAGATATATCGATTGCTTGATAGCGGAAAATGATTTAGGGGATGCCATAAACTCGCTCAAACTCCTCATGAACAAGGAATTTGACAATCCTGTATTACCTTTTGATAATTTTGAAATAGCGCTGAAAAAACCCGACCCGATTCAAAATTTAGAAACGGCTATGAATAACAGGAAGGATTTTCTTGCAAAGAAAAAAGAGCTCCAAATGAGTCAATTGAAACTCGTTATGAAGAAAAATGCTTCTTTACCAGAGTTAGATCTATTCGCGACTTATACCGCCAACGGCGTTGACAGAAAAGTAGAAAAAGCCCATGGCACTCTGACAACCATGAAATTTCCAAAATATTACGTGGGAGCAGAGCTTAAATATCCCTTTGAGAACAGCAAGGCCAAAAGTGAATATAAAAAAGCTGCGTTTGAAAAGATGAAGGCGATAAACGAATTAAAGCAATTAGAAAAAACTATACTAAATGAAATTGACGAAAAGGTGAGGGATGTCCTTTTAGATATACAAAGAATCGGTACGACCTCGAAAATAAAAGAACTCCAAGCTCTCAAATTAAAAGAGGAAGAAACGCAATATAGAATAGGGCGTTCTTCGAGCAAAATTATGATTGATTTCCAGAATGACCTTTTAAATGCCGAATTACAGGAAAAACAGGCATTTCTGGATTATAGCTATTCATTAATCGATCTTGAGGTATCAAAAGATACCCTATTGGATAATATGGGCGTAGAGATCAGGGAGATATTATGAGTCTGCCGCGGTTTAGCGTTAACCAGTCATTATTTATAAATCTGATATCGCTTATTGTCATAATCATAGGCATCATTGTGGTTCTCGGGATTAATAAAGAGGTATTTCCGAATGTCACCTTTGACATGGTAAGCATAAGTGCTAGCTATGCGGGGTCGACACCGGCTGATATAGAAAAGCTTATAACCGTGCCGATAGAAAAGGAATTAAAACAGGTCGATGGCATAAAAGAAATCAGATCTACATCAGGGGCAAACCTCTCTTATATGTATATAAAAATTGACCCTGATGAATCAAACAAGCAAAAGGTTGTGCGGGATATCCAAAGTGCCGTGGATAAGGTAAAAAATCTGCCGAAGGATGTTGATGACCCTGTCGTGACCGAGATTACAAGCAAGCAATATCCTATCATAGAGGTATCGTTATCGGGAAACATGACAGAAGAGGCCCTGCGAAAGCATGCCGATAATCTCGAAGATTCTCTTGAAGACATAAAAGGTGTTGCCCGTATAAGTAAATCCGGATACCGGGAAAGAGAAATCCAAATCCTTGTAGATCCTGATAAAATGAGGAGTTACTACGTATCTTTGGATGATATTCAGTATGCCTTAGCTGCCCGCAATATAAGTCTTCCCGCAGGAAAAATGGATACCGAAATTAGCGAATACAGCATAAGAACCACGGGAGAGTTCCTGACTGCTGAAGAAATCGAAAATGTAATTATAAGGGCCAATGATTTAGGAAACTGGCTAAGAATAAAGGACGTGGCCAGCGTAGTAGACACATTTAAAGACGAGACTATAATAAGCAAGACCCTCGGAACGCGCTCAATCAATCTTATAGTTTTAAAGAAAGAATCGGGCGATGCCCTATGGATAGTTGATAGGGTAAGGGAAAATTGCTCCGAATATTTAAAGAATCAAAAAGACGGATTAAAAATATCTTATGTTAATGATTATTCATTTTTTGCCAAAAGGCGCCTTAATGTACTAAGAAATAACGCATGGGTAGCTATTTTTATAGTTATAGGAATACTCCTTTTATTTTTGCGAAGAAACGTTGCCCTGATTACATTTTTAGGGGTACCCATAGCTTTTTTTGCCACCTTCATAGTGATGAGCTGGATGGGCATAACTATAAATCTTATCAGCATGTTTGGACTGATTATAGTCCTTGGCATGCTTGTCGATGACGGCATTATTGTCGCAGAAAATGTTTACAGATACATGGAGCATGGCATGCCTCCGCGGGAAGCGGCTGTCAAGGGCACCGAAGAGGTTATGGGGGCTATCGTAACAGCTGTGCTTACGACAATAGCCGCTTTTACGCCGTTATTGATGATGACGGGCATAATCGGAAAGTTTATTAAAGATATACCTACTGTGATTATTGTTGCACTTGGTGCCTCTCTTGGCGAGGCCCTTATTATATTACCATCGCATCTTGCGGACTTCGTGAAAATTAAATTAGACCGAAATGGCAACCCCATAGCGTTAGCCAAAGATATGCCATGGTTTAAAAAACTCATTTCTTTCTATACGCGTATAATCAAAATAGCCATAAGCAGGAAATATCTGGTTGTTGCCGGATGTGTAGTCCTTTTGATATTCATGTTTATCCTGGCCGGCACAGTAATAAAGTTTATTCTATTTCCAAGCGCCGGAATAAATTATATATTTATAAGAGGCGAGGCCCCCGTAGGCACATCCTTAAAAAGGACGCATGAACTCATTAAGCCTGTAGAGCGTATAGTTTCCGAATTGCCTGGCGAGGAATTGGATACATATGTTACTACGGTAGGAAAAACAGAAGAAGACCGCCATGATCCCTTTGCCGGCCAGGCAAACAATTTAGTGCAGGTAAGTGTCTATCTTACGCCTGAGCAGGACAGAAAAAGAAGCGTTGATGAGATTATCGGGCAATTACGCAAAGAGACAAAGGATATTCAAGGGTTTACTGATTTGAGATTTGACAAACCTCAATCAGGGCCGCCTGTAGGAAAACCGGTAGAGGCAAAAATAAGAGGCGAAAAATTTGATACCCTCGATGAGATTGCTCGTGAATATATGGATTATCTCGGCACCATAAAAGGCACCTCGGATGTAACGTGGGATCATAAACCAGGCAAAGAAGAAATCAGGGTCCTTGTCGATAGAGAAAAAGCCTCTATGGCGGGTTTAAGCATTGACCAGATAGCGAAAACGATACGGGCTGTTTTTGAGGGGGCCATTGCGACAAAGATAAAACCGGTTAAGGCCGAAAAAGAAACCGATGTTACCGTAAGATTTATAAAGAAGGATGTAAAGGATATCTCCGCTTTTGACGGCATCCTTGTACAGAATAAATTCGGCAAATTGATTCCGTTAAAAAAAGTCGCGTCCATCGAAAAGGTTCCCGGCACCACCAGCATATATCGCCTGGACGGAAAACGCGTTGTCACCGTTTCCTCTAATATCGATACCTCAAAAACCACATCAATGAAGGTCAATAATTTTCTCGCAAGGAAATTCCGCGATATAACCAGGCGGTATCCGGGCTATTCTGTCAAATACGGCGGAGAACAGGAAGAAACGATAGAATCCCTGAAAGGCCTTGGTAAGGCGTTCTTTTTTGCGTTTCTGATTATTTATTTAATACTGGCTTCATTTTTTAAATCACTGATACAGCCACTGGTAGTTATGCTTGCCATACCCTTTGGACTGATAGGCGTTATTTTTGCGTTTCTTCTACACGGAATACCTTTATCGTTTATGGCAATACTTGGCATAGTAGGTTTAAACGGTATAGTTGTTAATGACGCTATTGTCCTGGTTCATTTTATTAATCAGTTGCGTAGATCAGGAATGAATAGAAGAGAATCGATTATTAAAGCAGGACAGATTAGGCTAAGACCCGTTATCTTAACTACTATTACAACCGTAGGCGGACTTTCAACCGTAGCCTATGGCATCGGAGGCAGGGACCCATTTCTTGTTCCAATGGCAATGTCTATATGCTGGGGGCTTTTATTTGCAACGATGCTTACACTCATAATGATTCCATGTATTTATGCAATAATCGATGATATCACTTTAAAAATCGCCCATCACGCAACTGTAACTAGAGATAAAAATATTCGCGCAAAGGGTTAATGGTTGACATTTGAAACCAATGATGATTTAATAAGAGACAAAACGGGGAGGTCTCAGGTGGCCTGAGAGTTCCGCATAAGCGGAAGACCCGCAGAACCTGATCTGGGCAATGCCAGCGGAGGGAAGAAATAGATCGGTAGCCCCTATGAAGGCATGGGGGATTTTATTTTTAGGAGGAATGATATGGTAAAGAAAAGGATATTTGCTGCCGTAGGAGAAAAAGAGGTTACCAGGGCAATAGTCGATGAGTTCGCTAAACAGTTTAAAGAATATGTTGAATCCGATGTTATTATAGTAGGCGCCGGACCCAGCGGTCTAATGGCGGGAAGGGAACTTACAAGGAAAAAAATCAAAACGTTTATCATCGAAAGAAATAATTATTTAGGCGGTGGTTTTTGGATAGGGGGATATCTGATGAATAAACTTACCGTAAGAGAGCCTGGACAGCTGGTTTTAAAAGAATTGGGCATCCCTTATCAGAAATATACAAAAGGCCTTTTTGTTGCGGATGGACCGCATGCCTGTTCAAAGCTTATTGCCTCAAGCTGCGATGCCGGAGTGAAGTTTGCCAACATGACGACGTTTGACGATTTAGTATTGAGAGAAAATAATCGTGTAAGCGGTGTAGTTATTAACTGGACTCCTGTAAGCGCTCTTCCACGAGAGATAACCTGCGTCGATCCGGTCGCATTGGAGACAAAAGTAGTTGTGGATGCAACGGGTCACGATGCCTGTGTAGTGAAAAAATTAGAAGAACGCGGATTAATAAAGACACCTGGATTTGGAGCAATGTGGGTTGAGAATTCAGAAGATTTAGTGCTGGAACACACTAAGGAAATACATCCGGGATTGGTTGTCTGCGGTATGAGCGTTGCTACAAGCTTTGGTCTTCCACGCATGGGCCCGACATTCGGGGCCATGCTTTTATCTGGCAAAAAAGCAGCTTCGATTGTCTTAGGCATTCTTAAAAAGAGGTGATCAAAAATACTCAACATACCGAAGGCCATCAACATTTACACTGAAGGCATTAGCGTTTTCAACTTTAAAAAAATTAAAGCTTTTATAGCGGATAATTTTGGCAGCATTGATGTTCATCTAATTAGACCAAAAAAGAAAATCGTTCATACAAAAGGTCTTCTTTTTGATTTAATAGGCACACAAAAGTCATTCGATGATAGATCGATGAAGGATTCCTGTCATATAGTAGTAACCAATAAATTATTCGCAACCCCAGGTGAAGATAAACGACTGCATATACGCGCAAGTATTTACAGCATACCATCCGTAATCTCTACATCAGGAATAGTTGAAGGGCCGGCAAAGCCGAGAGAATTTTATGTATATAAACAAAAGTATAGCTCTTTCGGTGTTTGGGAGTTAAAAGAAGAGCAAATAAAGCGAAAATTTAGAGGCCTCTTTATAGACTACAAGGATTTAAGAATTACTGAAGTTATCAAAGGTTATATTGCCCAGGCGCTCTTTTTTTATATTAACGAAGAACCATTCTGCGATAAAACCTCATGCCGATTGTTCAATGCCCATTGGCAAAAAGACCTGATATATTCACAAGTTAGGAGTGGAAAATTCTGTAAACACCATGGTAATATATTAAAAAATATACGAAAGACACTAAAATGACTAAGGCAATAACGCTTTTATCCGGCGGATTAGATAGCATATTAGCCTCGAAGCTTATGCTGGAGCAGGGTATAGAATTAGAAGCTGTTAATTTTCTAACTGTGTTTTGCAATTGTACTTCGCGCGGCAAAACATGTCTTGCGAGCAAATCTGCTGCTGATAAATTAGGGATTAAACTTAAAGTATTTGAGGTTAGCACAGAATATTTTGGAATAATTAAAAATCCAAAATATGGATATGGCAGCAACATGAACCCCTGTCTTGATTGCCGAATATTTATGTTTAAAAAGGCAGGCGAGTATATGAAAACAAGTGGTGCATCCTTTTTAATTACTGGAGAAGTTTTAGGCGAGCGTCCAATGTCTCAAAGAAGAGATGCGATGAGAATTATAGAAAGAGATAGCGGGTTAGAAGGATTAATTTTGCGGCCACTTACAGCAGGATTATTAGAGCCCAGCATGCCAGAGAAAATGGAATTAATTAAAAGAGAAAAATTACTTTCTATCAAAGGTCGCTCTCGGAAACCACAAATCCAATTAGCAAAAAGATTAGGAATTAATGACTACCCCTGCCCGGCAGGGGGTTGTTTATTAACAGATCCGGGTTTTGCAAATAGAATGAAGGATTTAATGAAATATAAACCGGATTTCACCATCAATGACGTACGGCTTCTAAAAACAGGAAGGCATTTCCGTATTACAGCAAGGGCTAAACTTGCCGTAGGCAGAAATGAGGAAGAGAATAGCAGGTTATCAAGCTTGGCTCGCGAGAAAGATTTTCAATTTTATCCAATTGGGACAAAAGGACCTGTGGGTATAGGAAGAGGGGTATTCAACAAGAAGAGTTTATATACAGCATCTAGTATAATCGCCAGATATAGTGATGGGAGCTTAAAGCAACAATATAAAATTGCTTATAAAAACATTCATAGTAGAGAGATCAATACGATTCTTACCCTACCGAAGGAAGAAACCACGCTCGAAAGCCTAAGAATATAAAATTTAAACAAATTCTTGACAAATGGTAAGAAATGGCGTATACTTTAGTATGTTGATGAACATAGTAATCTTTAGTCAATAGGAGGCCTTATGAGAATATCGGCTAGGTGTGATTATGCCTGTAGAGCGCTTTTAGAATTGACGCTTCATTGGCCAAACAAGGCACCCCTGCAAATACATACGATATCAGAAAGACAGGATATACCGATGAGATATTTAGTTCAGATTCTAATTCAACTTAAAAGAATGAGGTTGGTTGCCAGCATCAGAGGATCAAGGGGCGGATATAATCTTGCAGAGCCGCCAAATAAAATAAGCCTTGGGGAAGTGCTTCGCCAAATGGGAGGACCGCTTTTACCGGTGGCTCGATCTGCTGCGAAAGGGGGATCTGTGTTTGGAGCAATTTGGAATGAAGTTGAAAATGCCATGGCTAAGGTATTGGATAAAGTTACTTTTGAAGATATTTTAAATAAAGTGAAAGGTGTCAGAGGTACGATAATTTACCAAATATAAATTTTTTTCTATTACGATATGCAAATAGTGTTGGTAGATAGTGCATAAACGATATTTTAATGTAGAAGAAGGAGGAATATGAGTTATGGGCTTATTGGAAAACAAACTCGATACAAAGACATTGGTGGATAATCTGAATTTTAAAGAGAAGGTCGAAAGGTCTCTGGCGTTTATAAAAGAGGCGTATGAGAAATATGGCGATAGCCTTGTTGTAGCTAATAGCTTGGGGAAAGACTCTGTTGCTATATGGGATCTTGCAAAAAAAGTAAATCCGAAAATCCGCGGTTTTATTATTACAACAAGATTTAAACCAAAAGCAACCAAACAATTTATGAAGAAAGAAGTAACAAGATACCCCGAACTAAAGATTTATGAGTCGAATGCCAAAATACCGGATAAATTGTATGAGACCGACCCTGATAAATGTTGTGATATCTTAAAGGTGGAACCTATCCGGAGGGCAATAGGAGAAATGGGAGTAAAATGCTGGATTACGGGTCTACGCTGCACAGAAGGAAGAACCCGCACAGATTTTAAAGAAGTAGAAGAACGCGATAAAGGACTGATTAAGCTAAATCCAATTCTCATCTGGAAAGAGAGAGAGGTCTGGCAATATCTCGCTCTTAATGGGGTAAAGATAAACCCTCTTTATGCAAAAGGTTACAGATCATTAGGGTGTGAACCTTGCACGCATATCACAGCTAGCGAAGATGAACGCGCTGGCCGTTGGCTTGCCACAAGTAAATGTGGGGGTGAATGCGGGATTCACACGAAACCTCTAATAAATGTGGATGGTGATGGAATTTGATTACATATAGTTTTTTAATAGTATTAACAATTTTATTTGCCCTGAATATGGGAGGAGGTAATTTTGCCGCCTCTTTTGCGGCAACCCATGGTAGCAAAATACTTTCGAAGAGGAAGGCGCAAATTCTTTTTGCCATATTTGTTTTTCTTGGGGCAGTGCTTGCGGGTAAACCGGTTGCCGAAACGCTCGGGACTAGAATTATATCAGCTGAATTTTTAAAGCCTGATATCGTTATAATAATTTTAGCTTCGGCAACGATAAGTTTATTTATAGCGAATATATTGCACGTTCCCCAATCCACCAGCTTAGTAACAGTGGCTTCTATATTAGGAGTGGGTTTATATTTTAGAAATGTACATACTAAAACTTTTTTATATTTGATACCTTTTTGGGTTCTCTTACCGGTTATGGGTTATATTTTAACTTACTTTTTGGGGAAACTGGTGTATCCGCCAAGAAAGGGTAATTTCTGGGTTTATGAGAAATTAGTAAACCATAGAGAAAGATTGAAGACATTTGTAATCGCGGCCAGTTGCTATAACGCATTTTCTGTTGGTACAAATAATGTTGCTAATGCAGTGGGGCCGTTGGCAGGAGCAGATATTATAGGTAAGGGTTTAGGGTTTGTGCTGATCGCTCCTATTTTCGGCTTGGGTAGTTTAGTTTTTCACGAACCATTAAAAACTGCCAGCAAAAAGATAGTGCCATTAGGGCTTCTTACAGCAACTATTATATGTCTTGTAAGCGGGACCTTAATGATGATATGTTCTTTATCAGGGGTACCCCAGTCTTTAGTGATGATTCAGATAGCATCGGTATTTGCAATCAGCGGCCTAAAAAATGGTCATAAATTAACTTTTGCTAATCCGGTAACGAAAAAAACATATTTAACCTGGATCGTAACGCCGATACTGGCGATTATAATTTCATATTTATTAATGGGGGGTAGGAATGCTTTATTTAAGTAAAAAACAAACAGATGAGTTAATAGGGCATTCAAAAAGAGAATCCCCCAATGAGGCCTGTGGAATCTTGGCTGGCAAAGAAGAAAGGGTCCAGAAGGTTTACCAAACGACCAATGCTGATAAAAGCCGAACTACATTCTTTATGGAGGCGAAAGAACAGCTTAAGGTGACGAAAGAGATAAGGGGTACTGGCTTAGAAATGATAGGAATATACCATTCTCATATTGACACAGAGGCCTATCCTTCAGCGCATGATGTGGAGTTGGCCTATTATCCCGAAGCCTCATATGTAATTGTTTCAATAAAGGATATAGATAATCCAGGCATAAGGTCGTTTAAGATTATAGAGGGAAAAATTACTGAAGAGGAAGTGAAGATAGAATGAGTTTAATAGTAGTTGGTACAAACCATAAACATAGCCCTATTGCATTGAGAGAAAACCTCTCCTTCTCTAAGAAGAGGCTAAAAAACGCGCTTAATTTCTTAAGAGAAAGAGACCTCTTAAAAGGGGCCGTTATTCTTTCTACCTGTAACAGAATAGAAATCTATGCCAGTGTAGAAGATTCAAAAGTAGGCATAAGAGAAATAGAAGATTTCATTTCTCGATATCATGAGATTGATAAACAAAGATTTTCTCCTTACCTATATAAATACAAAGGAAAAGGAGCTTTGAAGCATTTATTTTCGGTTATCTCTGGTTTAGATTCACAAATTCTTGGAGAAACTCAAGTTTCAGGCCAGGTCAAATTTGCTTTTGATGAGTCTAATAACGCTAATTTTATAGATGGTTTTTTAAGAAAGATATTTGGGGCTGCCATATCTTTTGCAAAGAGAATTCACGCAGAAACAAAAATATCTGAGGGTAAAATATCGGTGGGTAGCATTGCCATAGATTTTATAAAGGGGAAATTCAACGGAAATCTTTGTGGTAAAAATGTCTTAATTATAGGGGTAGGGAAGGTTACAGAGCTCGTATTGAAATATTTAAAAAAAGAAAATCCCAATGTGATTTTTATTTCCAATAGGACTTTTGAGAGAGCGAAGGAATTAGCGGCCAAGATCGGGGCAAAAGCAGTAAGGTTTGACCAACTGAAACAACTTCTAAACAAAGCAGATGTAGTAATAAGCGCAACAGCAAGTTCTCATTTTCTTATTAAAAAAGAAACATTTGACGAGCACATAACGAACCGTCTTCTTATAATTGACCTTGCCTTACCCAGAGATGTTGACCCAAGGGTTAGAGAAATTGAAAACATAGACTTATTTTGTTTAGAGGATTTAGATACTGTGATTAAAAAGAATATTAAGAGAAAAACCCAAGAAATAAAAAAAATAACAAGCGTTATAGATATGGAGGTGGAGGAGCTATGGAAAGAATCTATAAGATCGGAACAAGAACTAGTCCTCTTGCCCTAAAACAGGTCGAAGAAGTTTTAGGTGCCTTGAAGACATTCTACCCTGCTATAAAAACAGAAATAGTAGGCATAGACACTCCTGGAGATAGAGATAGGACTACCCCTATAAGAGAGATAGAAGGGAGTGATTTCTTTACGAGCGCGATAGACAAGGCGCTCCTAATCGGTAAGATTGATTTTGCCATCCACAGCGCTAAGGATTTGCCTGATAGTTTAAGTGGGAAATTAGTTGTAGCAGCTTTAACTGGGTCTATTGATCCTTATGATGTTTTAGTTTCAAAATCCGGCTTAAAGTTAGATAAATTGCCGTATAAGACGAAAATCGGAACAAGTAGTTTACGGCGTAAAACACAGCTAGAAAAATATAGAGCTGATTTCGAAATTGTCGACATTAGAGGTAATATCGAAGAACGATTGAAAAAAATGGATAGTAGTGATTTGGGGGCCATTGTGATAGCAGCTGCTGGTCTAATAAGATTAGGGTTGGAGGATCGAATTACCCAGAGGATACCATTTGAAATTCTTAAGGGCCACCCCTTACAGGGCGCTTTAGCGCTTGTAGCAAGAAATGAAGATTTATATTTAGTCAGTTTGTTATCGGCTATAGATTCGAGAGAGGGAATTCTAACATGATTGGTAAAGTCTATTTAGTTGGCGCAGGTCCCGGAAAACACGATTTGATAACCGTAAGAGGATTAAACATTCTGAAAGAAGCAGATGTGGTAATTTATGATTATCTTGTAGACAAGGGGATTTTAGAAAACGCGAAAGAAGAAGCAGAACTAGTATGTTGTGATAAATTGGCCAAAAAGGGAAGATATTCGGATGGGTTCTTAATACATCAAGAGAAGATAAATAATTTATTAATCAAGAAAGCTAAACAAGGCAAGAAAGTAATACGGCTTAAGAATGGAGATCCTTCTATTTTTAGCAGATGTTCCGAGGAGTTAGGGGCCTTACTTAAAGAAGGAATAGAACTTGAGATAGTTCCTGGAGTTACTGCGGCGAGTGCCGCTTCTTGTTTAAGCGGAATTACTCTGACCGACAGAAGATTTGCTTCTAGCTGTGTTTTTGTTACAGGCCACGAAGATCCGACAAAAAAGAAAACCCTTATTGATTGGAACAGTGTAGCAAAGAGCGGCACGATGATTTTATATATGGCTCTGGAGAATCTGGATGATATAGTTAAGAGAATACTCAAAGCCGGAAAACCTAAAAATACAGCTGTAGCCATAATTCAAGATATCAGTCTGCCGACCCAAAAAGTCTTGACGGGTACCTTAAAGGACATAGCAACGAAGGCTAGGAGGCGAAAATTACGACCACCTGCAATAATTATTATTGGCGAGGTAGCAAAATTGGAAAAGAAATTTAACTGGCTAAAGAAAACCAGACGAATTTTATTCACGGGGTTATCCAAAGAGAGATTCTTTATTGAAGGGGCTTATTTTCATCTGCCCTTGATTAAGATAGACCCTTTGGAGGATTATGAAGAATTCGATAATTATTTAAAGGGTATTAAGAATTTTGACTGGGTAGTCTTTGCAAGCCGTTATGGTGTAGAATATTTTTTCAAAAGGCTAAAAAATATAGGATTAGATTCAAGGGTGCTTAATAATATAAAGATTGCAGCTATTGGAAATTCAACGAAGAATCGACTCCTAAATTATGGAATCTTAGCAGATGTAGTGCCCGAGAAGGAGTCATCAGAAGGTTTGACAGAAGAGCTCAAGAAAATTAATATAAAAGATAAAAGGATCTTTTTACCCCGGTCGGATATTTCAGATAAAGGTCTAAGCAAGGCGTTTGAAGAATTAGGGGCAAAGGTAACCACGAGCTTCGCCTATAGAAATGTAATGCCAAGGGATTTAGCAGATTTGGATTTAAATTTCTTTAGTGAGATTATGTTTACCAGTCCATCTACTGTGAGGAATTTTAAGAGGAGATATAAAAAGATTCCCAAGAAGATTAAGATAAGATGTATAGGCGATGTAACTCTTAAGGAGACGAAAAAATGCGGACTTACGAAGTAAACTCTTTAAGGACCGTATCAAAGATAAGAATTCTTAAACCAGATGACATTATCTTACCTTATTTCGTTGTTGATGGACACGGTATAAGAAGGCCCATAAAGTCTATGCCTGGCATTTATCATGTATCGATTGACAATCTTATAAACGATATTCCAGATGCTAAAGGTATAAAATATATACTGCTTTTTGGACTTGCTATAAAAAAAGATAAGAAGGCCCAAGAGGCCTTTAGATTTGACGGTGTTGTTCAAAGAGCAATAAAAGCGCTTAAAAAGCACTTTCCGGATTTGATAGTTATTACAGATGTTTGTCTGTGCCCTTATACATCACACGGACATTGTCGGATATTGAAAGAAAATTCAAAATTAGACGTAGATAGCGATGCTACTTTAGAGACCTTGGCTAAAATAGCGTTATCTCATGCACGGGCAGGAGCGGATTTTGTTGCACCGTCGGCTATGATGCCGGGACAGGTTGGTACGATCAGAAAAGCCTTGGATAAGAATGGTTTTAAAAATACGCGCATACTTGCCTATTCAGCAAAATATGCTTCAAATTTCTATAGTCCATTTAGAGAAGCGCTGGACTCAGCTCCACGATTTGGGGATAGAAGAAGCTATCAATTAGATTTCAGAAATTCAGAGGAAGCCCTAACAAAAATTAGGCAGGATATTTCAGAAGGCGCGGATATTGTTATGATTAAACCCGCTTTAGCCTATTTGGATATTATCTATAAGGCGAAACAGGAATTCGATGTACCAATAGCTGCTTATAGCGTGAGTGGAGAATATAGCATGATCAAAGAATTAAGCGGTGGGGACAAGATAAAAGAAAGGAATTTGGCCATAGAGGCGCTTACATCTATAAAGAGGGCAGGCGCAGATTTAATAATAAGTTATTTTGGAAAAGAGGTTGGAAAATGGCTGCGTTAAACGTAGGAAAAAGATTATTTAATGAGGCTAAAAGGTATATTCCTGGCGGCGTAAATAGCCCTGTTAGATCATTTAAGGCCGCGGGAGGCTATCCTGTCTTTATAAAAAAAGGGAAGGGATCAAGAATTTATAGCGAATGCAATAGGGAATTTATTGACTATTGCCTTTCTTGGGGGGCATTGATTTTGGGTCATGCTCATCCGGGGATTATCGATGCGTTAGGGCGGGCTATAAGAAATGGTACAAGTTTCGGCACGGTTACAAAGTTAGAGACAGAGTTAGCCAGACTTATCGTGGAGGCTGCCCCTTCGATTGAACAGGTTAGACTAACAAATTCTGGAACAGAGGCGGTAATGGGTGCAGTAAGGCTTGCGAGGGCCTATACTAAGAAGGATAAAATTATAAAATTTGAAGGCTCATATCATGGCCACGCAGATTATCTTCTGGTAAAGGCCGGCTCAGGCGCGGCCACTTTAGGAATACCGGATAGTTTAGGCGTACCTAAAGACTTTACAAAGCATACAATTATACTCCCCTTTAATGATATAGAGAAAGTCGAGGAGACAGTAAAGTCCTACCATAAACTCCTTGCGGCAATAATTGTCGAGCCTGTAGCTGCAAATTGCGGAGTAATTTTACCACAGCCTAGTTTTTTAGAGGGGTTAAGAAGGATTGCTGATAAATATAACATAGTTCTTATTTTTGACGAAGTTATTACCGGATTTAGGCTTTCATATGGTGGTGCTCAAGAATATTTTAATGTAAAGCCAGATTTAACATGCTTAGGGAAGATTATTGGGGGAGGATTGCCAATCGGT